>WNFK01246571.1_pt3 | contig 20390 bp, 19 predicted proteins | sample 5400281 | NCBI WGS metagenome assembly WNFK01 (sample SAMN13153350, study PRJNA577476) | soil metagenome | isolation source: 20 cm soil on Douglas fir-dominated hillslope | place: USA:California | collected 2013-09-17
CGCTGGTCATCGTGTTCGTCACCCGCACGTCGATGGGCTTTCAATTCCAGGCCGTCGCGGCCGTGGCGCCGCTGATGGTCGCGGAGCTCCAGCTCACCTGGGTGCAGCTCGGCTCGCTGATCGGCCTCTACATGCTGCCCGGCGCCGTGTTCGCACTGCCCGGGGGCGTGCTCGGCCAGCGCTTCGGCGACCGGCGCATCGTCGTGGCGAGCCTCGCGCTGATGGTCGCCGGCGGCTTCGTCACCGCCGCCGCCCACGGCTTCGTCGCCGCGGCCGCGGGCCGGCTCGTGAGCGGCGCCGGCGCCGTGCTCATGAACATCCTGCTCGCCAAGATGGTCGCCGACTGGTTCACGGGCCGCGAGCTGTCGACCGCGATGGGCATCATGCTGACCAGCTGGCCGGTCGGCCTCGGGATCGCGACCGCCACGCTCGGCGCGCTCGCCACCCATGCGTCGTGGCGGGTGGCGACCGTGGCGACGGCGCTCGTCGCGGCGTTCGGGCTCGTGCTGATCGCGTTCGGCTACCGCGATCCCCCCCGCGCCGCGGACCACGCGGCGAAGGCCGCCGAGCGACGGGTGCGACTCTCGGGCCGCGAGATCGGGCTCGCGACCAGCGGCGGCTTCGCCTGGGGCTGCTTCAACGCGAGCCTCGTGGCCATCATCGCGTTCGGCCCCGGCCTGCTGATCGCCCGCGGCGTGTCGCTGCCCGACGCCGGCTTCGTCGTGAGCCTCGCGATCTGGCTGACGATCGTCTCGGTCGTCGCGGGGAGCCTGGTCGCCGCCTTCTTCACCTTGCTGCTGCCCACGTTCACCCACCCGATGCTGGCCTTCTGCCTGGTCGGCCTCGCGATCGGCGCGCCGCCCGGCGCCTTGATGGCGCTCTTGCCGAAAGCCGTGGCGAGCGAGCGGCTGGCCACGACGCTCGGCGTGTACTACACGACGTACTACGTCGTGATGGCCGTCGTGCAGCTCGCAGCCGGCGCCGTGCGCGACGTCTTCGGCAGCCCCGCCGCGCCGATCGTCTTCGCCGCGCTCGTCATGGCGTCGACGATCGTCGGCTTCGGGGTGTTCCGGCTCGTCGAGCAGAGCTCACGGCGTTGACAAGACCGGAGCGCTGATATCTAGTTGGGGGCCATCCTACGAGAGGAGCCGAAGAGATGATTCGCTGGACAGGGCCGCTGCTCGTCGCGCTGGCGCTGCTCGGACCGCAGGCGGTCACCGCGCAGCCGCGCACGGTGGACGGCGTCGCAATCGACCCGGATGCCGAGCTGGTCGTCGCGCTCGCCGACGACACCACCAACATGGATCCTCGCATCGGCATGGGCTCGATTCGTTCCAACTACATCCGTCAGGTGTTCGAGGGACTCGTCGACGTCGACGCGCGGGGCCGTCCCGTGCCGGGCCTGGCGCTCTCGTGGAAGCCCGTGAACGATCTCACCTGGGAATTCGCCCTCCGGCGCGGCGTGACGTTCCACGACGGCGAGGCGTTCACCGCGGACACCGTGCTGTTCAATCTGGATCGGTTCTTCCGGCGGAACTTCGACAAATGGGGGCTGAAGGACGTCCTCGCCGCCACGTCGTTCGAGAAGACGTACCCGTTCGTCACGCGCTGGGAGAAAGTCGACGATTACACTGTGCGGATCCACACCAGCGAGCCGGCGCCGACGCTCTGGGATTTCATCGGCCGCGAGCCCATGGTGCCCAAGGCCTACACGATCAAGAACGGCGTGGACGGGCTCAACGAGCGTCCGGTCGGCACCGGTCCGTGGAAGATGGTCGAGTGGAAGCGCAAGACGTCGATGCTGTTCGAGCGCAACGACGCCTACTGGGGCACCGCGCCGCTGTTCCGGAAGATGCGCTTCCAGGCGATTCCCGAGGGCGCCGCGCGCATCGCCGCCCTGCGGGCCGGTCAAGTCGCGCTGATCGAAGGCGTACCGCCCTTCGACGCCCCGGCCCTCGCGCAGGACCCGAAGCTCAAGGTCGTGTCGAGCCCGCAGAAGCTCTCGTGCCGGCTCTACATCAACGCTCGCCCGAAGGACAAGTACGACTCGGGCGGCAAGGACGGGCTCTTCGCCGATCAGCGCGTGCGGCTCGCCATGAACCTGGCGGTCAACAAGGACGCGCTCGTCAAGAAGATCTTCAACGGCTACGCGCTGGCCAACGCCTCGCCCGTGGCGTCGGTCTCGTACGGCTACGCCGCGCAGGAGCCCTATCCGTACGATCCGGCGCGCGCCCGGGCGCTTCTCGCCGAGGCCGGCTTTCGCGACACGAATCCGCTGACGCTCGAGCTCCTGTTCCCGGCCAAGCACTACGGCCAGAGCTTCGACGAGATGACGCCGGCCGTGGCCGAGATGCTGAAGGACGTCGGCGTGCAGGTGACCATCAAGCCCGTCGACTTCGCCACGTTGCTCCAGACCGCGACCAAGGGCACCTTGCCGCCCAACGGCGGGTTCGCCGCCTGCCGGACCGGCAACAACCTCGACGCCGACGACTATCTGCGCGACTGGTCCTCCATCGCGATGATCAACTGGGCGCCGTACCCGCCGGAGCTGATGGCGCTCTACGCCGCCACGCGCCGCGAGGTCGACGCGCAGAAACGCCTCAAGCTCCTCGCCGATCTCCAGCGGCAGGTACGCGACTGGGCGCCGGTGGTGGCGCTCTACCAGGAAGTCAAGGTGTACGCGCTCAGCGCGCGCGTGTTGCGGTTCACGCCGCTGCCCGAGCTCAACATGGACTTCCGCGGCGTCGCCGTGAAGAAATGATCCGGGGCCGATGCGCGCCTTCCTGCTCCGTCGCGCGCTTCACGCGGTCTTCGTGCTGTGGGGCGTGGTCACCGCGGTCTTCTTCCTGGTCCGTCTCACCGGTGACCCGACCCCGTTCCTGGTAGATCAGACCGCGACGCAGCAGGAGATCGCCGAGGCCCGCAAGAGCCTCGGGCTGGACCGCGCGCTCTACGTCCAGTATCTCGACTTCCTGCGGGCCGTCCCGCGCGGCGATTTCGGGGCCTCGATCCGCGAGAAGCGCCCGGCGATGCAGATGGTGCTCGAGCATCTCTGGCCCGCGACCGTCGAGCTGGCGGCGGCCGCGCTCTTACTCTCGACCGTGCTCGCGATTCCCCTCGGCGTCGCCTCGGCCACCCACAAGAACGGCGCGGTCGATCACGCGAGCCGCCTCGCCTCGCTCTTCCTGCAATCGATGCCGGGCTTCTGGCTCGGCCTCATGCTGATCTTGTTGTTCGCCGTCGAGCTCGGCGGCCTTCTGCCCGCGTTCGGCTCGGGGAGCGTGCGTCACCTGATCCTCCCCGCGGTCACCCTGGCCGCCGCGCCGCTCGCGCAGAACGTGCGGCTGATCCGGAGCGGCATGCTGGAAGTGCTCCAGCAGGACTACGTGCGCACCGCGCGCGCCAAGGGCCTGGCCGAGCGCTTCGTGATCTATCGCCACGCGCTCCGCAACGCCGCGATCCCGGTCATCACGGTGACGGGCCTATCGCTCGGATTCATGCTGAGCGGCGCCGTGATCATCGAGACCGTGTTCTCGTGGCCCGGCATGGGCCGCCTGATCGTGCAGGCCGTTCCGGGCCGCGACTTCCCGGTGATCCAGGCCGGCGTCTTCGTGTTCGCGCTGATCTTCGTCGGCCTGAACCTGATCGTGGACCTTCTCTACACGGTGGTCGACCCGCGCGTGCGTCTCACGTGACGGGCCTTGCGCGCGACCACAGCGCGATCCTCGGGCTGATCGTCATCGCCGCCACGATCCTGATGGCCGTCCTCGCGCCCGCGCTGGCGCCCGGCGATCCAATCAAGAACAGCCTCGTCGATCGCCTCACGCCGCCGATGTGGAACGCCGGCGGCACCGCCAAGCATCCGCTGGGCACCGACACGCTCGGGCGCGACGTCGCGAGCCGGCTGCTCTACGGCGCGCGCGTCTCCTTGATCGTCGGGCTCGCGGCCGTCGTGGTCGCCGGCGCGCTGGGCGTCGCCCTCGGGCTCGTGTCGGGCTACTACCGGGGCTTCACGGACGACGCGCTGATGCGGCTGGGTGACGTACAGCTCGCGTTTCCAGTGCTCGTCCTGGCGGTCGCGGTGCTGGCGGTGCTCGGCGCGAGCCTCGCGAACGTCATCCTCGTGCTCGGCGTGACGGGCTGGATCACCTACGCGCGAATCGTGCGCGCCGAGACGCTCTCGCTGCGGCAGCGCGAGTTCGTCGAGGCCGCGCGCGCCCTGGGCGCGACCGACGGCTATCTCATCTGGCGGCACATTCTTCCCAACGTGCTGCCGCCGGTCACCGTCGTCGCGACCTTCTCGGTGGCGCGGACGATCATCGCCGAAGCCTCGCTGAGCTTTCTCGGCCTCGGCATCCCGCCGCCGGCGCCCAGCTGGGGCGCGATGCTCGACGAAGGCCGGAACTACATCACGACCGGCTGGTGGCTGGCACTCTTCCCGGGTCTGGCCATCCTGCTCCTGGTCCTCGGGATCAATCTGGTCGGGGACTGGCTGCGCGATCAGCTCGATCCCCGGATGGAGCGCAGCATGTGAGGGATCGCGACCTGACGCGATATTCTCAAGGGTATGAGCCCGCTCGAGAACGTCCGCCTGGCCGCGCACTGCACCCTGGGCGTGGGCGGTCCGGCCCGGTTCTTCGTCGAGGCACACGACGAGGCGGCGGTGCTCGACGCCCTCGACTGGGCCCGTGCCCGACGCCTGGCGATCCGGGTCCTCGGCGGCGGCTCGAACCTGGTCATCTCCGACGAGGGGGTCGACGGTCTCGTGATGAAGATCGCGCTGCGCGGCGTCGATGCGCGCGAGGCGCACGGGGTGGTGGAGCTGACGGCGGCGGCCGGCGAGCCGTGGGACGCGCTGGTGCAGCTGAGCGTCGCGCGCGGCTGGGCGGGCTTCGAGGGCCTGAGCGGAATCCCGGGCCTGGTCGGCGCGACACCGATGCAAAACGTCGGCGCCTACGGGCAAGACGTGAGCGAGACGGTCACGCTCGTGCGCGCGCTGGACACGACCAGCCGGCGCATCATGACCTTCGAGAATCGCGAGTGCCGCTTCAGCTACCGCGACAGCCTGTTCCGGAGCCATGAGCCCGGGCGATACGTCATCCTGTCGGTGGCCTACCGGCTGCGGCCGGGTGGGTCGCCGACGGTCCGATACGCGGACGTCGAGAAAGATCTGGCCGCGCGTGAGATCGACAAGCCCTCCCTCGAGGACGTGCGCGCCAGCGTGATCGCCATCCGCCGGTCCAAGTCGATGGTGCTCGATTCGAAAGATTCGAACCGCCGGAGCTGCGGCTCCTTCTTCACCAATCCGATCATTCCCGACGCCGAGCTCTCCGCGGTCGAGTCGCGCGCCGGCGACCGGGCGATGCCGCGCTGGCCCCTGCCCGGCGGTCAGGTGAAGCTCTCGGCCGCGTGGCTGATCGAGCGCGCCGGCTACACGCGGGGCCGCGCCGACGGACCAGTCGGTCTCTCGAGCCGGCACGCGCTCGCGATCGTCGCCCACGACGGCGCGCGGGCGTGCGACGTGGTCGCGTTTGCCCGCCGCATCCAGACGGCCGTCGCCGACCACTTCGGTGTGCGGCTGACGCTCGAGCCGGTCTTCTGGGGCGCGGGCGCGCCATGAGCGCCATGCGGATTCTCGTCGTGGAAGACGACGAGCGGCTGGCCGAGATCTTCCGCGACTTCATCGCCGAGCTCGGCTATCAGCCGATCGTCGTGGGCAGCGCCGAAGCCGCGCTCGAGGCGCTCACCAGCGCGCGGCCGGACACGATCCTCCTGGACGTTCGCCTGCCAGGCATGAGCGGCGTGGAGTTCTTGAGCCTCCCGGTGGTGCGCGACTCCGAGGTGCCGATCGTGGTCGTCTCGGGCGTCGCCACCGAGATGGAGGCGCGCGCGTGTCTGAAGCTCGGCGCCCTCGACTTCATCCGTAAGCCCGTCACGCTCGAGCGACTGGGGCAGGTCCTCGCCTACCTCGGGCCGTTCGCGCTCTCCCGCCAGCAGCGGACCGAGCGCCCGCCCGAGCGGCGGCCGGCGGCGCGGGCCGCGGTCAAGTTCGGCATCCGGATCGCCGCCTCGAACGGCACCCTGGACGGCACGTGCATCGAGATCTCGTCGACCGGCATGAAGGTCCGCGTGAGCCGGCGGCTGCGCGCGGGCCAGGCCGCGAAGCTCGAGTTCACGCCGCCCGACGGCGGCGTGCCCATCGACGTGCTCGCGCTCGTCGTCCGGGTCGAGGCCGACAGCGCCGCGCTCTGGTTCCTCGACCTCATGACTCACGACGCGGATCGGCTCGACGCCCTGGTCGCTCGGCTCCAGCGCTAGCCTCCGAGAGCGGCCGTGACGAGCCGGTTCAGCTCCCGGACGTCGAACGGCTTGTGCAGATAGCCGGCCGCGCCTTCGATCATCGCCTCCGCCTCTTTCTCGGTGTTCCAGACGCCGGTCATCATGAAGATCGGCGCCTTCACCCCGAGGTGCCGGATGCGCTTGAGCAAGTCGAGGCCCTGGATCCAGGGCCACGGGTCGCCCAGCGCCGGCACCACCATGTCCAGCAGGATCAGATCGAATCGCTCCCGTACCAGGAGGTCGTACGCGTCGGCGACGGAATAGGCCGGGGTGATCTCGTACGCGTGCCCGTGCTGGAAGCGGGCGAAAATCTCCTTCAGCAAGGCGATCAACGCCGGCTCGTCGTCGACGATGAGGACCCGCTTCGTCACGCCAATCGGTACACCTCGACCTCGACGGACTTGCCCTTCACCCGCACCGCCGGGAGCTCCACGAGCTCGAACCGGCCGTTCAGGCGACGGCGCGTCTCTCCGCTGACGAGAATGTCGGAGCCGAATTCCTTGTTGAGGCTCTGAATTCGCGACGCGAGATTCACCGGGTCGCCGACGAGCGCGTACGCGTGCCGCTCGGTGCTGCCGATGTTGCCGGCGAGGACCGAGCCCGTGTGGATCCCGATGCCGTGGCGGAGCGGCACCTTGCCGGCTCGGACCCGGGTGTCGTTCCACGCGGCGAGGCGCCGGCGCATCTCGAGCGCGGCGCGGCGCCGAACGCCGCCTCGATCTCGTCGCCGATGAATTGTAAAACCAGCCCGCGGTGCGCCCGGATGGCCTGATCCATCTCCGCGAAATACGCGTTCAGATCACGCACGACCTCGCGCGGGCTCGTCGCTTCCACCCACGGCGTGAAGTCGCGCAGATCCGCGAACAGGATGGTCACCTCCTGCGCCTGCCCCTCGAGCGACACGCGGCCGGCCAGGATCTCGTCGCGGATCTCGCGGCTCACGTACTTCCCGAACGTCTCCTTCAGGAACTCGCGCTCGCGGAGGCCGCCGACCATGCGATTGAAGCCCTCGGTCACCGCGCCGATCTCGTCGTTGGTCACGACGGGGCAACTCGTGTCGAGGTCGCCCTGCTCGACGTCGCGCATGGCGGTCCGGAGCTGACCGAGCGGGCCGGCGACGCTCCCGGCGACGTAGAGCGAGAGCCCGATCGCCGCCAAGGTCCCGACGGCCACGATGAAGACGATGAAGGCCAGCATGTTCTCGACGATCTGCGGCGCCGCCGCCGGATCCACCCCCGGCAGCGCGGCGGCGCGCGTGTAGGCGAGGACACCGAGGAGCGAGAGCGGGATGACGCTCAGCATGACGAAGATGACGAGCAGTCGGGTCCGGACTCGCAGGCGGAGCACTCCGGACACCTCGCTCAGATCGCCGCCGGGAAAAAACGCCGGCAGCACGGTTCGCCACTGGTGCTCGACCGCGAAGAAGACGAGCGCGGCGGTCACCGTGCCCGCGACGCACGTGATGCCGAAGATCGACCGGAGCGAGCTCGCTGGTGTGAAGAAGCCCCAGATGACGGGATAGAGCACGCCCCAGCTGAAGCCGGCCCCGATCCAGCCGGCGAACGAGAGCGCGGCGAACACGTACGGCACCATGATCGCGCGGCGCCGCACGAGCTCCGCGTCGGGAGCCGACGCCGGAACGGGGCCGCTCAAGGGGCGCGACCAGTGCGAGCCGAACAGGATGCCGGCCGAGATCAGGATGCCGAAGGCGACCACGAAGAACACGATCTCGCTACGGGAGATCCGCGCCTGGAACTGCGGCGCCGTGAAGTCGACGAACCGGAAATAGAACCAGGTCAGCAGCCCGCCGATGAGATTGCCAAGGAGCTGCGTCAACGTCAGCTTCGCGAACACGCGCCCGACGCTCATCCGCCGAAAGTCTAGCCGAGCCCGACTCGGCGCGCGTGGTAGATTGCGATTCGACATGATCGGTAGCTCGCCGCGCCGGAAAGAAGATCAACGTCTCCTGACGGGCCACGGGCGTTACGTCGACGATCTCACGCGCGAGGGCACCCTGCACCTCGGCGTCGTCCGGAGCACCCAAGCCCACGCGCGCCTCACGAAGGTCGCCACCGCGGCCGCGCGCGCCATGCCCGGTGTGGCGCTCGCGTGGAGCGCCGCGGATCTCGGCGAGATCGCGCCGAACATGCCGACCGCCTACGGCGGCACGCAGAAGGGACGCGCCTGGGCCCAGCCGGTGCTCGCGCGGGACGTCGTCCGCCACGTCGGCGAGCCCGTCGCCGTGGTCGTGGCGGAGAGTCTCTACCAGCTCGCCGACGCCCTCGACGCGGTGACGGTCGCGTACGAGCCGCTGCCGGCTTTGCCGACCGCCGAATCCGCGCTGGCCTCGGGCACGCGCCTGCACGAGGGCTGGCCCGACAACACGGCCGTGGTGGCGCGCGGCGCCGTGGGCGACCCCGAGCGCGCGATGGCCGGCGCGCACCTGGTCGTGCGGGAGCGTCTGCGCCATCCCCGCCTCAGCGCCGTCCCGATCGAGACCCGCGGTGTCTTCGCATATCGCGACCGGGCCGCCGGCACGCTCGTCGTGTCGTCGTCGACCCAGAGCCCGTACACGCTCCGGGACGTCGTCGCCGCGGCGCTCGGTCTGCCGGTCGAAGAAGTCCGCGTCATCGTCCCCGACGTCGGCGGCGGCTTCGGGCCGAAGGGGCCGATCTATCCCGAGGAGATTCTGGTCGCGGCCGCGGCGCATCGGCTCGGGCGGCCGGTGAAGTGGGTCGAGAGCCGCCGCGAAAGCCTCGCGTGCATGGGCCACGACCGCGAGCAGAATCACGACGCGCGCATCGGCTTCGCGCGCGACGGCACGATCGTCGCGGTCGACGCCACGTTCGTCGCCGACGTCGGCGCCTATCCGCTGCAGGGCGACGGGCTCACCGCGAACACGGTCAACCATCTGCCGGGTCCGTACCGCGTCCCGCACTATCGCAACACCGGCACGAGCGTGGTCACCTCCAAGACCTTCAACGCGGCGTATCGCGCGGCCGGGCGGCCCGAGGCGGTGTTCGTGATGGAGCGCTTGATGGACATCGGCGCGCGGCGGCTCGGGCTCGACCCGGCCGATATCCGCCGCCGCAACTTCGTGCGCCCGGCGGACATGCCGTACCGCCCCGGACTGACCTACAAGGACGGCGTCGCGGTCACCTACGATCCCGGTGATTTCCCCGCGGCCTTCGAGCGCGCGCTGGCCCTCCTGAACTACGGCGAGTGGCGGCGCCGCCAGACGGCGCGCGCCGGCGGCACGCGCCGCATCGGCGTCGGCCTGGCCTGCTACGCGCAGGGTACCGGGCTCGGCCCGTACGAAGGCGCGACGGTCCGGGTGGATCCGAGCGGCAAGGTCTACGTGTATATCGGCGTGACGGCGCAGGGCCAGGGTCACGCGACGACGTTGGCGCAGATCGCCGCCGCCGAGCTGGGTGCTGCCTGGGAGGACGTGCACGTCAATGCCGGTGACACCGCGGTCTTCCCGTTCGGCATGCCGCCGAGATGCTCGAGTGCGCGCCCGAAGACGTCCGCATCGAGCAGAGCCGGGTACACGTGGTCGGCATGCCGCATCGAGCCGTGAGCCTGGGCAAGGTCGCGCACGCCGCGGTGAAGTCGAAGGCGCTCAAGGCGACCGGCGAGCCCGGGCTTCACGCCTGCACCTATTTCTATCCCGACACCGTCACCTGGGCCTTCGGCACCCAGGCCGCGGCGGTCGAGGTCGACGTGGAGACGTGCGAGATCCGCCTGCTCGCGTACGCGATCGTGCACGATCCGGGGCGCGCCATCAATCCCACGATCGTCGAAGGCCAGCTCCAGGGCGGCGCCGCGCAGGGCATCGGCGCCGGGCTCATGGAAGAAGTCGTGTACGACGACAGCGGTCAGCTCCTCACCGGCAGCCTGATGGACTACGCGATCCCGAAGGCCGACCAGCTTCCTCCGCTCGCGGTCGTGCTCGACGAGCACCCGTCGACCATCAACGCGCTCGGCATCAAGGGAGTCGGCGAGAGCGGCGCGATTCCCGGGGCTGCGGCCATCGCGAACGCTATAGAGGATGCGGTCGCGGATCTCGGCGCGAGCATCCTCGAAGTGCCCGTCACCCCCGCTCGCCTGTTCGCCGCGCTCGCTCGCTAGCCCCGCACGCGGGCTCGGCGTCACTCTTCGAGACGCCGCGTGTCACAGTGGCAGGCACTGACAGCTCCCCGACGCGGTGAAAGCCGCGAGATTTCGAACATCTGGGTTGGCAACCGCCTTGCGTGGAGGACTCTCAGCGCCACAACGGCGGAAGAGCGTCCAGCAGACGAGCCGGAGGAGGTGCAGCGTTGGCCACCCGATTCCCCAAGCAGCCACCACCCGCCCACCAGGAAGCCGCAGTCGTCGATTCGCTCATCAGGAAGCTGCGGCCACATGACCACTCCTACAGTTCGGCAGCATCGACGAGCGCCACACGGCCCCTTGCACGCATGCGTCCGATCAAATCCCCAATGTCGACGGCGGCCGTCTGGTCGTGCGTCGGCCTCGGCCTCTTGCTGGGCGCCGCGCTACCCCAGTGGCCGTACGCGAAGGCCTGCGGCTGGTGGCTGGGGCTCTACATGGCCGCGGTCGGCATCGTCATGGTGGCGGGAATCTGGGGCGCGCACGTCTCGTGGAGGAGCCGGCTCGGGTTCGCCCAAGTGATCGCGGTGGCCACGATCATCTGGGGGCTCGCGCTCACGGCGCAAGAGGTTCTCCCGCGCGTGGGCTACGCGAAGGAGCGGCTCGCCTGGCGCTGTTACGACGGCCCCGCCCGCTAGCGCTCGCCTACTCGCGCGTCCGGGGATCGAGCGCGTCGCGCACCGCATCGCCTACGAAGCTCAATCCCACCACGGTCACGAAGAGCGCCGCGCCCGGCCCGAAGACGATCCAGGGCGCCTGCTGCAGATAGCCGCGGCCGGCGTTGATCATGCTGCCCCACGAGGCCTGTGGGGGCTGGATGCCGAGCCCGAGGAATGAGAGCGACGCTTCGGCGAGGATCGCGAAGGCCACGCTCAGCGACGCCTGCACGATGATGGGATTGATCGCGTTCGGCACCACGTGTCGAGCCGCGACCCGCCAGCCGGAGGCGCCCAGCGCCCGCGCCGCGTCGACGTAGTCGCGCGCCGTGATCGTGAGCACCTGACCGCGCATGAGCCGGGCGAACGTGGGCGTGTAGACGACGCCGAGCGCCAGCAGCACCCCGGTGAGCCCGGCGCCTAGCACCGCGCCGAGCGCCAGCGCCAGCACCAGCGGCGGAAACGAGAGCACCGCATCCATCACGCGCATCACGAGGCCGTCCACGCGCCCGCCGCAGTAACCGGCCACGACACCGAGCAGGCTGCCCGCGCTGACCGCGAGCACGACCGAGACGAGACCGGCCACCAGCGAGACGCGGGTGCCCCAGATCACCCGGGAGAGCACGTCGCGTCCCACGTTGTCGGTGCCGAGTAGATGGTCGCGCCCCGGCGCCGCCAGCGTGTTGCCGAGGTTCTGGGCGAGCGGATCGTAGGGCGCCACGAGCGGCGCCGCCAGCGCGATCAACGCCGCCAAGATCATGACGGCCGCGCCGAACGGCGCCAGCCGCGCGCGCGCCGCGCGACGCAGCACCTTCCAGCGCGGCGCGCGTTCAGCGCGATCGGATGCGCGGATCGATCCAGCCATACAGGACGTCGACGATCAGGTTACTCAGGATGAAGCCGATGGCGATCAGCAGCACGACTCCCTGGACGAGTGGATAGTCGCGCGCGAACACCGCATCGACGACGAGGCGCCCGACGCCGGGCAGCGCGAAGACGTACTCGGTGATGACGGCGCCGCCGATCAAGGTGCCGAGCTGCAGCCCGAGCACCGTGACCACGGGGATCAGCGCGTTCTTCAGCACGTGGCTCCAGATGATCCGCCACTCCGAGAGGCCCTTGGCGCGCGCGGTGCGCACGTAGTCCTCGGCGAGCGCCTCGAGCAGGCTCGAGCGCAAGGTGCGCGTGACCACCGCCGCGAGCGCGAGCCCGAGCGTGATCGCCGGTAGCGCCAGCGATCTGAACCCGTTCCAGGGCTCCTCGAGCGGATCCGTGTAGCCGGAGATCGGCAGCCAGCGCAGGGTGACGCCGAACAAGAAGATCAGCAGCAGGGCCAGCAGGAAATTCGGCATGCAGATCCCGAACAGCGCGAACGTCGCGCCGGCGCGGTCGATCGCGGTGTTGCGTCGGATGGCGGACACGATGCCGACCGGGAAGGCGACGACCAGCGAGATCGTCATCGCGAAGAACGTCAGCTCGAGGCTCGGACGCAGCCGGCGGCCGACGTTCTCGATGACGGGCTCGCCGTTGCGGATCGAGCGCCCGAGATCGCCGCGCAGCAGGCGGCCCATCCACGCGGCGTACTGCAGGTGAAGCGGACGGTCGAGCCCGAGCTCGCGCCGAAGATTTTCCTTCACGGTCGCGTCGATCGATTCCGCCATCATGACGTCGATGGGGTCGCCCGGCGTGAGATGAAGCAGCAAAAACACCCCGGCCGTGACGAGGAGCAGGACCGGAACGGTCGCGCCCAGCCGGCGCAGGACGAACGCTAGGCCAGCCACACGTCCTTGAACCGCATCATCCCGTCGGGGATCGGCTCGTAGCCCTGAACCTTCGGGCTGAAAGCCTTGGGCTCGATCGGATGCACGATGAACAGGTTCGGCAGCTCGTCCTGCAGGATCCTGGTCAGATCGCTGAAGAGCTTCTTGCGCTCGGCCTGGCTCGACACCTCGCGGCTCCGGTCGAGCAGGGCGTCGATCTGCGGATTCGAGATGCCCGACCAGTTGAACGACGTGCCCGGCGTGGTCTTGTAGAACTGGTACGTGTTGCCGTCCGGATCCGGGCGCCCGCTCCACTGGAAGCTGATCATCTCGAAGCTCTTGTTGTTGCCGTCCGCGATCAACGTCGCCGAGTCGACCAGCTTGATCTTCATCGTGATGCCGGCCTCGCGCAGCTGGGCCTGGATGACCTCGGCCTCCTGCACGTTGATCGGGATGTTGTTGGTCGTCATCGTGAACGTGAAGCCGTTCGGCTGCCCGCCCTCGGCCAGCTTCGCCTTCGCCCGCGCCAGATCGCGCTTGATCGGCGCGATGGAGCGGTCGTACGCCCAGCTCGTCGGCGGAATCGGGCCGTTGGCCGGCACGCCCACGTTGAGCCACACCCCCTTGACGATCTGCTCGAGGTCGACCGAATACGCCACCGCCTGCCGCAGCGCCTTGGTCGCGAAGGGCGGGCGGGTCAGATTCAGCTGATACGCGAAGTCGGCCAGCGACGGCACGTCCACGACGACGACGTTCCGGTCGGCCTTGACGGCCGCGACGTCGCGCGGCTGGACGTAGTCGATCACGTCGATCTCGCCGGTCTGCAGGCTCTGCAGCTTCACGGTGTCGTCGGGGATCGGCCGGTAGCGGATGCGGTCGAGATAGGGTCCGCCCTGCTTGTTCCAGTAGCTGTCGTTTCGCTTGATCAGCAGATGGTCGTCCTTCACCCACTCGACGAACTCGAACGGACCGGTGCCGGCGCCCTTGGCGTTGCGCTCGAGCTCCGGGCCGCGCTCCTGAGCGGTCTTGGGCGAGACCATCATGCCCGCTCGATCCGTCAAGGTGGCCAGCAGGGCCGCGTCCGGCCGCTTCAAGTTGATCTTGATCGTGTAGGCATCGACGACGTCGACCGAGTCGATGCTGGCAACCTCGCCCTTGCGGACCGACTTCGGCTCCGTCTTCATGCGATTGAAGTTGAAGCGCGCCGCTTCGGCGTTGAAGTCGGTGCCGTCGTGGAACTTGACGCCGCGGCGGAGCTTGAAGACGACGGTCTTGGAATCGGGCTGCTGCCAGGACTCGGCCAGGCCCGGCTTGATCCCGAGCTTGACGTCGAGCGTGACCAGCGGCTCGTAGATATTGTGGTAGACCTGCCGGTCGATCTTGCTGCCCGAGAAGTGCGGATCCATCGTGGCGGCCTCGATGTAGAAGCCGACCCTCAGGGTGCCGCCCTTCTTCGGAGTGTCGGCGGCGAACGCCGACCTCGGATCGAGAGACGTCAGCGGCGCGCCCGAGGCGACCGCGCACATCAAGAGAAAATCACGCCGCGTGGTCATTCGCGTTTCCTCCGAGGGCCGAGAGTTGCCGTGAGGCGCGAACGAGTATAACCTGCCGGCCATGAAGCTCGGGATTTGCCTGCCGCACTACGGTCGTCCGATCGAGGTGGGACGCATGCTCGAGGTCGCGCGCCGCGCCGAGGAGCGCGGGCTCGACTCGGTGTGGGTGACCGATCACGTCATCGTGCCGGAGCAGTCGAACGTGATCTACCGGGAGGACATGCTCGATCCCTTGGCCGTGCTGCCGTGGCTGGCCGGCGTCACGAGCCGGGTCGCGCTCGGCACGAGCGTGGTGATCCTGCCTTATCGCTCGCCGATTCCGGTGGCCAAGCTCCTGGCGAGCGTCGACGTCCTGTCCGGCGGCCGCCTGATCGTCGGCGCCGCGATCGGCTGGCTCGAGGGCGAGTTCGAGACGCTCGGCGTGCCCTTCAAGGAGCGCGCGAGCCGGAGCGACGAGGCGCTCGAGCTGATGCGCAAGCGTCACCGCGTGCAGGACGTCGTCGCCTCGCCGATGCCGCTCCAGAAGCCGCGTCCGCCGCTCTACATCGGCGGCGCCAGCGAAGGCGCCTATCGCCGGGTCGCGCGGCTCGGCGACGGCTGGCACGCGAGCTCGATGAACCACGACGCGTTTCGCCAGGGCGCCGAGGCGGTTCGGCGCCTCTGGAAAGAAGCCGGGCGCGAGGGCGCGCCGTTCTTGTCGCTCCGCATTCCGATCCTGATCGACGGCGTGCACCGCCCGGCCGTCGACATGAGCCTCCTCCGCGGCCGTCACACCCTCACCGGCACGCCCAAGCAGATCGCCGACGAGCTGCGCGGCTTCAAGGCGCTCGGCTGCGGCCACGTCGCGCTCGAGGTGTCGTACTCGACCTACCCGGCGATCGCCGAGACGATCGATCTCGTCGCCGAACAGATTCGACCGCAGGTCGCCGACTAGATCGTCGGCAGCGCCGGCGTGATCCCGGTGAGCGCGCGGAAGTGTCGCAACACGCGCTCCGTGTAGGCCGAGTCGAACAGGACGTTCGCCGCGGTGGCGCCGGCGGAAGCGCCGCGGAGCTGACCGGCGCGGACCAGAACCTTCATGCACGCCGCCGCCTCGTAGTACGCGAGCTTCTTCTCGTCGAGCGGGCGACGCCGACGGTAGTGACGCAGATAGCTGCCGACCAGCAGCGGACGCGCGGCGCTCGCCAGCCACCGCAGCGGTGCCGCCAGGCCCGACACTCCCATCGGCACCAGCTTGAGGATCACCAGGGTCGTGGCGACGTCGAAGGCCGGGTCGGCGACGATCGCGTGAGGCCAGTCGAGCACGCCCGTGACTCGATCGTCCGCCATCAAGATGTTGTAAGGGTGAAAGTCGCCGTGGCAGACGGCGCGCGGCTCGGGGCGCGGCGGGCGGCCGCGGGCCAGCCATTCCAGCCCGGGCGCGAGTCCGCCGAGTCGGGCCCCGGTGGCGCGAGCGGCCAGCTGCGCCAGGTGAGCGTCGAACGTCAGATTCTTGGGCTCCAGCCCCTTGCGCGTCACCGCCCGCAGGAACGCCACCGCATCGAGATCGTGGAGCCTCGCCTGGAGCTCGGCGACGACGCGCGCCATCGTGCGGACGCCGGCCTTCGGGAGCGGGTGGCCGGCGAGCCGGTCCATGATCAGGAAGGCGCCGCCCAGGCCCGCCGCGTCGGCGCTCGCGAGCAGGACGCGTGGCGCCGGGTAGCCGAGATCGGCGAGCGCGTTCTGGGTCGCCTGCTCGCTCAGCGCGCGGGCGGGGTCATGATGCGCGTCGAGCAGGCGGAGAATCAGCGGCCCGGCGTACGCCGGCGGCGCCTCGGCCAGCCGAAAGGCGTAGATCTGCGTGTCGAAGCCGCCCGTCACGTGTGTCGGCCGTTCGGCGAACTCCAGCCGCGGCGCGCCGAGCGCCGTTCGCAGATGGTCGCGAAGCCGGGCTTCGAGCTCCTCCACTCAGATAGGGTGGTTCAGCGGCCGACGCCGGCCGTCTCGTCCACGTTCGCGTCCTCACGAAAGTGAGGCATCACCTCTTCGGAGAAGAGCTGCATCATCTCGAGCGTCTGCTCATGGCTGGGGCCGGTCATCCCCGAGCAGAGGATGCCGGCCTTGAGCTCGTCGGAGAACACGCGGAGCTTGTCGCGCACGGTCGCCGGGCTGCCGTAGATGAGCTTGGGTGGATTCGCGAGGAGCCGGCGCAGCGACGCCTCGGTCATGTAGCCGGGCGGCCGCCAGAACGGCGGATGCATCCGCAGCCCGACGTTGAACACCCACATCACGTGCTTCTTGGCGATCTCGCGCGCCTTCGCGTCGTTCTCGGCGACGACGATCGGCACGTTCACGGTGAGCTGATAGGGGCTCGCCTTGTAGCCGTTCTTCTCGCACGCCTCGCGGTATTCGCCGTAGATCTGGGCGATCCGCTTGATCGGCGTGAAAACCATCAGGTACGGGAAGCGGCGCTTGGCCGCCCACTCGACCGTTTCGCTCGAGCCCTGCGACGGGCACCACACCGGCGGGTGCGGCTTCTGGATCGGGCGCGGCCACGGGTTCACGTAGTGATAGCGATAGAACCGCCCGTCGTACGGAAACGGTCCCTCTTCGGTCCACGCTCTCAAGATGAGCTCCGCGGCCTCGTAGAAGCGGTCGCGCGAGTGCGTCGGGTTGACGCCGGTCGAGAAATACTCGGCGCTGATCCCGCGGACGAATCCCGAGATGACGCGACCGCCCGAGGCGACGTCGAGCATCGCGATCTCCTCGGCGATGCGCAGCGGGTTCTCGCGCAGCGGCAGCCCGTTGCCGAGGATCGCGATCTTCGCTTTCGTCGTCCGGCGCACCAGCATCGCCGCCATCACGTTGGGGCTCGGCATCGTGCCGTAGCAGTTCTGGTGGTGCTCGTTGACGCAGAGGCCGTCCCAGCCGAGGCGCTCCGCCTGCTCGAGCTGGTCGAGATACTGGTTGTAGAGCGTGTGGCCCAGCACCGGGTCGTAGTGGCGATTCGAGAGCGTCACCCACGACGACGGCGCATCGTGCTCCATGTAGTACGGCATCAGATGGAAGTAGTAGAACTTCACGACACGCCCTCTCGGAGCCGGCAAAACTCGCCGACCGCCTCCGCCACCGCGTCGGGCTCCTCCAGATGCGGCACGTGCCCGGACTCGGCGAACACGCGCAGGCGCGCGCCGAGGATCTCCCGGGCCCACGTCTCGCCGCACGGGTCGAGCGGCGCCAGCCGGTCATGCGCGCCCCAGCACACGAGGGTCGGCGCGGTGATACGACCGAGCCGGCGGCGCAGGAGCGGATTGTAGAGATACGGATTCCAGCTCACGCGGGCGAGCGCGGTCCCCTGGCGATACTGGAGCGCCAGGGTCTCGGCCGACTGATCGGGCGGCGCCAGCGCGAGCGCCGCCATCGGATTCTGGAAGATCGTCGTCACGATCTCGGGAATGTCCATACCGAACAGAAACGGATAGATCCAGCCATCGACGCGGATGCCGACGGGATCGATCAGCACGAGCGACGCCAGCCGGTGCGACGCCATCGTCGCGATCTCCGCGGCGATCCAGCCGCCGAACGAGGCGCCCACCAGGTGCGCGCGGTCGAGCCCGAGCCGGTCGAGCAGGTCGAGATAGTGGAAGGCGAGATCGGAGATGTGCTCGATCCATTCCGCGGCCGGCGAGCCGCCGTGGCCCGGATGGCTCGGGAAGTACACGCTGAAATCTTTCGCGAGGCGCTCCTGGAACGCGAGCCAGCGGCCGGCGCCGCCCGCGCCGTGCAGGAACATGAGCGGCGGCCCCGAGCCATCGTGGAGCATCTGGACCGGGGTGCCACGGATGGAGAGCTCGGTCGCCGTCGGCATCTCAGCCGATGAAGAGACCGCCGTTCGGCGAGAGCCACTGCCCGGTGAAGAACGAGCTGTCGTCGGATACGAGGAAGAGCGCCGTGGCCGCCACCTCGTGCGGCTCACCCGTGCGCCGCAGCGGCGTGCGGGCGATCACCGCCGTACGGATCAGCGGCGACATCCGCTCGGTCATCGGCGTGTCGATGTAGCCCGGACAGATCGCGTTCACCCGGATCCCGCGCGAGGCGACGTCCTTGGCCACCGCTCGCGTGAACGCGAGGATGGCGCCCTTCGCCGCGCTGTAGTGCGGCACGACCTCGAGTCCGGTGAGCGCCGCGACGCTGGAGAGGTTGACGATCGCGCCGCGGTTCTTGCGGCTCATCAGCTTGAGCGCCTCGCGCGTGCAGTAGAACGTGCCGTCCACGTGCACCGCGAGCATCTGTCGCCACGACTCGTCGGACAGGTTCTGGGTGACGTCGAGGTGGGTCTGGCCGCCCTGGCCGCTCAGGAGCTCCATGATGAGCGCTTCGGACTTCCGGTTGACCTCCGCGCGATCGTCACCCGGGCCGAAGGCGATCCCCGCGTTGTTGACGAGGATATCGAGGCCGCCGGCCTCGCGCTCGATCGTCGCGAACATCGCCTTCACCTGGGCGCTGTCTGACACGTCCGCCTGGATCGCCCGGCCGCCGGCCGGACCCTTCATCGACGCCACCGTCTGCTCGGCCGTCTCCAGCCGCAGCTCGTTGACGATGACGTGCGCGCCCTCCTCGGCGAACAAGAGCGAGATCGCCCGGCCGAGCCCCGAGCCTCCACCCGTCACCAGCGCGATCCGGTCCTTGAGCTTCATCGGCCCCTCACCCTAGGCCCAAGCCCGCACGCGGTCAAGGAGTCGTGGTAGGGTCGCCTGGAAACTCATGCCCAGTTACTCGCTCGGCATCGACATCGGCGGCACGTTCACCGACGTCGTGGTGTACGACCACGACACCGGCCGGCAGTGGAGCCGCAAGGTGCTGACGACCCACGACGATCCGGTTCGCGCGGTCGTGACCGGGGTCGGCGCGATCCTGAGCGACGGCGCGCTCGAGCCGCGACATTTCACCCGCGTCGTGCACGCGACGACGCTCTTCACCAACGCGCTCATCGAGCGCAAGGGCGCCGTCGCCGGCCTCATCACGACGGCCGGCTTCGGCGACACGCTCGAGATCGGGCGGGAGCGAAAGTTCGAGCTCTACGACCTCAACATCGCCAAGCCCGAGCCGCTGGTGCCGCGCCATCTGCGCCTGGAAGTCGCCGAGCGCATGAGCGCCGACGGCACGGTGCGCCGGCCGCTCGACGGCGATCAGCTCGCCGCGTCCGTCGAGCGCCTCGCCGCGGGCGGTGTGGGCTCGATCGCGGTCATGTTCCTCCACGCCTATGCGAACCCGAGCCACGAGGCCGAGGCGGTGCGGCTCATCGCTGCGCGTCACCCGGAGATCTTCACGACCGCGTCGCACGAGGTCGCCCCCGAGATCCGCGAGTTCGAGCGGGCGTCGACGACGGTCGCGAACGCGTACATCAAGCCGCTGGCCCATCAGTATCTCGGTCGCATGGCGCGACAGCTCGCCGAGGCGAGAATCCCGGCGCCGCTGCTGCTCATGCTCTCGAGCGGCGGCCTGACCCACGTGGCCGAGGCCCAGCGGGCTCCGGTGCAGATGCTCGAGTCCGGCCCCGCCGCCGGCGCGATCGCCGCGGCCTTCTTCGGGCGCGCGGACAGCGGCGGCGATCTCCTGGCGTTCGACATGGGCGGCACGACCGCCAAGCTCTCGCTCGTCGACGGCGGCGAGCCGCGCACCGCCTACAGCTTCGAGGCGGCGCGCCAGAAGCGGTTCATCGAAGGCAGCGGCCTGCCGATCCGCATCTCGACCATCGAGCTCATCGAGATCGGGGCCGGCGGCGGATCGATCGCGCACGTCGACGAGATCGGGCTGCTCAAGGTCGGCCCGCGCAGCGCCGGCTCCCAGCCCGGCCCCGCCTGCTACGGGCTCGGCGGCACGGAACCGACGGTGACCGACGCCGATCTCCTGCTCGGCTATCTGAATCCCGACTACTTCGCCGGCGGCAC
>WNFK01046967.1_pt2 | contig 20329 bp, 16 predicted proteins | sample 5400281 | NCBI WGS metagenome assembly WNFK01 (sample SAMN13153350, study PRJNA577476) | soil metagenome | isolation source: 20 cm soil on Douglas fir-dominated hillslope | place: USA:California | collected 2013-09-17
TCCGGCGGACCCCACTGGGGGGCCTTCCGCTTGGCGGGGAACGTCGACAGCGACGACGGCACGATTTCGGTCCCGGGGATCGCGCCCGCCGACGTCGATCGGCGCTGGAACCTGCACGCCAGCGGCAACGCCCGTCCCCTCACCGGCCTCGAGGTCAGCGGCAGCGTCGCCCGGGTATCGGGCAACGTGAGCCTCCCGATGTACGCGCCGGTGCAGGCCCTGTTCGGGCCAAGCGACAGCACGGGATTCGCGTGGAGCCGGCTGTTCGATAACTTCGGTACCCCGGGGAAGCAGACTCTCGATCGGTGGTCCGGATTCCTCGAGGTGCGCGCCACCCCGCAGGTCGGACTGACCTTCCGCGGGCTTCTGGGGCTCGATGACGTCGATCAACTCGACGTGAGACAGCAGGACCACTACTGGTCCGACGGTCACCGGCAGGTTCGGCACAACACCTCCGCGCTCACCATGTCCTTCAGTGGTCCCACGCGGCCCGGCCTTCGGTTCGAAACGACGCTGGGACTCGAGCGCCACTCGCAGCGCCTGGATGAACTCCAACGCGTGTGGATCGACACCGGCACCTTCTGCGCATTGCCAAATCCGTGCCCCACGCAAGGTGCGGCGATGCGCTTGCGCTCGAGCAGCGCCTACATCACGGAGCAGGTCGCCCTGCGCGACAAGCTGTTCATCACCGCGGCGGTGCGACGCGACCGGTTCGAGGAGTTTCGCTGGACCTCCTGGCAGCCGAGCATGGCCGTCGCGTGGGTGGCGCGGGACAGCGCGCCCGGCTTCCTGAGTCGCCTGCAGCTGCGCGCGGCATACGGCTCCGTCGGCGAGCCCCCGGCCTTCCCGAGTACGGCGTTCTTTGCCGGTTCCCCCAGTTCGGGCACCCCGCTCCGGCCCGACCGGACGAAGTCCGTCGAAGTGGGCGCCGACGCCGGATTGATGGGCGGGAAGTGGAACGGGCGTGTGACGTTCTACGATACGCACTCCAACGTCACCTACCCCACGCCGCTCTCCTCGCCCAGCGGATGCTGCATATACGGATACCTGCCCGGCGCCGAGATCTCGAACCGCGGGGTCGAGGCGACGCTGGCCGGGGCCGTGGTCGACCGGCCCACCCTGCGCTGGGACGTGCGCCTGTCCGTGTGGGGCAATCGCAACCGTCTCTTGAAGCTGCCCGGTGCGCCCATTGTGCTCGGCACGAACGGAGCTGGGACGCCCGCGCAGATCCTGGCGCCCGGATACCCGACGGCGGGCTACTGGACGCAGCCGATCCGGAGCTTTGCGGACGCAAACGGTAACGGCATCATCGAGTCGAACGAAGTCGTGATGGCCGCGAGTTGGATGTCGGCGGGAACGCCGTACCCCACCCAGGGTCTCGCGCTCACCTCGACGGTGCGCGTGGCGCAGCGGTGGCACCTATCGACCACGCTCGATTATCGCGCGGGGCAGACGCTCTTCAACGAGGCCGCGTGGGCGCGTTGCCTGTACGGCGTTTGCCGGGAACGCAACGATCCGGCCACGCCGCTCGCCGCACAAGCCACCGCCGTCGCGGCCGCGGTCACCACCGCCGGCTACTTTGAGGACGCGGACTACCTGAAGGTCCGCGAGGCCAAGGTCGCGTTTGATGTCTCGCCCAGGATGACGATCACGCTGGCCGGACGCAACCTGCTCACGGTGACGGGCTACTCGGGTGCCGACCCGGAGGCGGGGAGCTACGGATTCCCCGTCCCCGGCCAGCCGCCCGCCATCCAAGACTTCGGGACGGTGCCGCCGCTCCGCTCCTGGACGTTGCGGGTGCACGTCGCCTACTGACGTTCCCTTACATCGATCGCGCTTGACACTCTCCGGACCGGGGCCTACTGTAGCGCGCGGCACACCGACGTTTCGTCGGCCCCACTGACACCCGAGGAGCGCATGGATCTTTTCCGACGGAAGAGCGTCACCGACCTGCAGAACGAGGCGCTGACGGACCACAGCCTCAAGCGGGCGCTGGGCGCGCTGAACCTGACGATGCTGGGCATCGGCGCGATCATCGGAACCGGCATCTTCGTACTGACCGGCACCGTCGCCGCCCTGAACTCCGGACCTGCCGTCGTCCTCTCCTTTGCCCTCGCGGGCGTCGCCTCGATCTTCGCCGCCCTCTGCTACTCCGAGTTCGCCTCCCTCGTCCCGATGGCGGGCAGCGCCTACACGTACGGGTACGCGACGCTGGGCGAGCTGATCGCGTGGATCATCGGCTGGGACCTGGTGCTCGAGTACGCGCTCGGCGCCGTCACCGTCGCGATCGGCTGGTCGGGGTACGTGGTGTCGTTCCTGCACGACATCGGCGTCGACGTGCCGTGCGCCCTGTCGGCGGCACGCGGCACCATGGTCACGTGCCACGACGGCACGCAGGTCGCCGCGATCTTCAATCTGCCCGCGGTGATCATCATCGGCCTCGTCACGACGCTCCTCGTCATCGGGATCAAGGAATCGGCAAACTTCAACAACGTCATCGTGATGGTGAAGGTCGCGGTGGTGCTGCTGTTCATCGTATTCGCCGCCCACGCGATCAACCCCGACAACTGGCACCCGTTCATTCCGCCGCAGACCGTCAAGGACGGCGCCGTGGTGGCCGGCGAGTACGGCTGGAGCGGGGTGTTCACCGGCGCCGCGATCGTGTTCTTCGCCTACATCGGATTCGACGCCGTCAGTACGGCGGCGCAGGAGGCCAAGAATCCGCAGAAGGACATGCCGATCGGGATCATCGGATCGCTGCTCATCTGCACGGTGCTGTACATCATCGTGTCGGGGATCGCGACGGGCGTGATGAGCTACAAGGAGCTGAACGTCCCCGACCCGATCGCCGTCGTGGCGGACAAGGCGGGTCTCGGCTGGATGTCCACGCTGATCAAGCTGGGGGCGATCGCCGGCCTGTCGTCGGTGATCCTGGTGATGCTCCTGGGCCAGTCGCGCGTGTTCTACTCGATGTCGCGCGATGGTCTGCTCCCGGCGTTCGTCAACAAGGTGCATCCCAAGTTCCAGACGCCGTACCTCACATCGATCGTCACGGGCGTGGCCGTCGCTTTCTTCGCGGCGATCCTGCCGATCCGGGACGCCGCCAGCCTCGTGTCGATCGGGACGCTGCTCGCGTTTGTGATCGTGTCGATCGGCATCCTGGTCTTGCGCGTGCGCGAGCCCAACCTGCCGCGCGTCTTCAAGACTCCGTGGGTGTGGTTTGTTGCGCCGGCGGGGGCCTTGTCGGCGGCCTACCTCATGAAGGCGCTGCCCCCGGTCACCTGGGAGCGGCTCGGCATCTGGTTCGTGATCGGCATGTTTATCTACTTCGGGTACAGCATCCGGAAGTCGAATCTGGCACGAAAAGTCTAAAAGCGTCTAATAGAAAAGAGACGTATAGAAAAAGGCGTATCAAAAGGCGTATCAAAAGGCGTAGAAAATGGGGCGTACACGCCCTTCTTCTACGCCTTTTTTTTACGCCCTTTTTCTACGCCTTTTTTCGACGTATTTATCTGCATGTCGACGAATGGCGTCCCTGTCCCCCCCGAGCGTTCCCGTTCTCACAACCCACGTCAACGCCGACGGCGACGGGGTGGGGAGCGAGATCGGGTTGTGGCATCTGCTCAAGGCGCGCGGCGTCACGGCCACGATCGCCAACCCCACCGGCATTCCTGAGCGGTTCGATTTCCTCGTCCCCGACGGCGCCGACGCGTCGGACCGCGCAGTGCGGGAGATCGAGCGCGCCGACGTGATCGTCGTGCTCGACATCGGCGATCTGGGCCGCCTCGGCGATCTGGGTCACGCGGTGCGGCAGCGCGCCGCGCCCACCGTGTGCATCGATCACCACGTCAGCCCCGGGTCGCTGCCCTCCGGCCCCCGTCTGGTAGCTCCGGAGGCGACGGCCACCGCCGAGCTGGTGTTCGATCTCGCGAGCGCGCTCGGCTGGCCCTTGAATCCCGAGAGCGCGAAGGCTCTGTACGTCGGCATCCTCACCGACACGGGAGGCTTCCGGTTCTCGAACACCTCGGCGCGCGCTCTGCGCGTCGCCGCGGCGCTGCTCGAGCGGGGCGTGGATCCCGAGGGGATCTACGAGTCGGTGTACGCCAGCGCGCCCGAGGGCCGGGTCCGGCTCACCGCCGAGGTACTTCAGACACTCGTCGTGGAGCCCGGTGTGGGACTGGCCTGGGTCACCGTGCCGCCCGACGCGCTCGATCGCCACGACGCCACGGCCGACGACCTCGACGGCATCGTCGAGTTCCCGCGCTCGATCGCGGGTGTGCGGCTCGCGCTGCTCTTCCGTCAGATCGCGAACGGGCGCATCAAGGTGTCGTTCCGGTCGATGGGCGCGGTGGACGTGGCGGACCTGGCGCTCCAGTTCGGCGGCGGCGGGCACAAGAAGGCCGCCGGCGCGTCGTTCGAAGGCTCAATGGCGGACGTGGAGGCGAAGGTCCTCGCCGCGTCACGGACCTACCTGAAGGACCACGGCGAACGGCGGGCGGTGCGGCGCTAGAGCGCCGAGTTGCGAATCAGCTGGACGTAGAAGGTGATGTTGCGCGCGTAGTCGCTGATCGCCACGCGCTCGTTGGTGCCGTGAATGCGGCCCAAGTCGCCTGGGCCAATCCCCATCGCGCCGGTCCTGAACACGTTCGTCGTCAACGCGTCGTAGTGGCGGGAGTCGGTGCCGCCCACCACGAGCCACGGTGTGACGATCACGCCGGGCGCCACCTGCCGGAACGTGCGCTGCACCACCGCAAAACTCTCCGCCCCGATGGGGGACACGGGTGACGGCTCGTTGGCGCTTTCCGAGATCACCCGGATCGTCACGCGGGGATCGCCGATCGCGGCACGTGCATGCTCGAGCACGCCGGCGATCGAATCGCCGGGCAGGATCCGGAAGTTGACGACGGCGCGGGCGCTCGACGGCAACACGTTGTCCTTCACGCCCGCCGCGAGAATCGTCGGGGCCGTGGTCGTGCGCAGCATCGCGTTGCCGCTCGGCGTCGCGCCGAACTGGCGCTCGATCAAACCACCGAACAACCAACGGTTCGCGAGGGCCAGACGGCGCGAGAACGCCATCTCGGGGCCGATGTAGTCGAGCATCGCGGCGGTGGCCCCGCGGATATGCCGCGGCATCTGATGGGCCTCGAGGCGCGCGACGGCCGCGCTCAGGATGCCCGTCGCGGTCTGGGGCGGCGGCATCGACGAGTGCCCGCCTTCGGCTTGCACCGTCAGCTCGAGACTCAGGTAGCCCTTCTCCGCGATGCCCACGAGGGCGACGGGGCCGGAGACTCCCGGGACGAGCCCGGTGGCGATGGCGCCACCCTCGTCGAGCACGTACTCGAGCCGCACCCCGCGCGACGCGAGCAGCGCGGCGGTCCGCGTCGCGCCGTTCATCCCGCCGAGTTCTTCGTCGTGGCCGAACGCCAGGTAGATCGTGCGCCGCGGAGTCACGCCCTCGGCGATGAGGCGCTCCACGGCCTCGAGCACCGCCATGAGGTTGCCCTTGTCGTCCATGGCGCCGCGGCCCCACACCTCACCGTCCGTGATGCGGCCCGCAAAGGGCGGCTCGGTCCAGCGACTCTCGGTTCCCGCTTCGACGGGGACGACATCCTGGTGCGCGAGCAACAGCATCGGCTTCAGGGTCGTGTCGGTGCCGCGCCACTCGTACAGCAGGCTGTACCCGTTTGTCACCTCACGCTTGAGGCGAGCGTGGAGCTTGGGGAAACTCTTAAGGAGATAGTCCTGAAAACGGGAGAACTCGGCGCCGTCGAATCGCGCCGAATCTTGATACGAGATGGTTTTGAACGTCAGCGCGGCGGCGAGGCGAGCGGCAGCGGCCGCCGTGTCGAGCGCGAACGGCGTGCCTGGCGCCACGGCGACCTGACGCGACGTGAATCGCGCGGCACGAAAGAAGAGCGCCGCGCCAAGCAGCAACAGGCCCAGCAGGGCGGCGACGACAGCTCTTCGCATGCCTTAAGACTACTGCGGATCGATTGGCCGCGCATTTCTTCCACGCATTCTCTTCACGCCCTTCGTTTTACGCATTTCCATACGTACATTCCCGGCGTGTCGGCATCGAATCTCACCCAGCGCGTCCGTGACGCCCTCTCCGCCGTGCAGAACCCACGGCTGGGGCGCGACGTGGTCGCCGCGGAGATGGTCAAGGACCTGGTCGTCGACGACGCGGGGGTGGTGACGTTCTCGTTCGTGCTGACGCGCGACGACCCCGGCTCGCTCGTCCGTGACGCTCGGAAGGCTGTCCAGGCGGTCGCGGGTGTCTCGTCTGTGAAGGTGAAGATCGATAGCCCGAGCCCGCCCGCTGCGGCCCGTCCCGCTTCCTCCGTCCCCCCTCCCCCCACACCCGACGAGATGCCGGCGCTGGGCAAAGTGCTCGCGATCTCGAGCGGCAAGGGCGGCGTGGGGAAGTCCACGGTGTCGGCAAACCTCGCCGCGGCGCTCGCCAAGCAAGGTCATCGCGTCGGCTTGATGGACGCCGACATCTACGGTCCCAACATCCCGCGCATGTTCGGCCTCGCCGATGGCGACAAGCCCGAGGTGCGTGGCGGCAAGATCCAGCCGCTCGAGGCGCATGGGGTCAAGCTGATGTCGCTCGGCTTCATCGTGGAGCGCGATGCGCCCGCGATCTGGCGCGGGCCCATCATCATGAAGATCATCCAACAGTTTCTGCGCGACGTCGCGTGGGGCGAGCTCGAGTACTTCATCGTCGACCTCCCGCCGGGTACGGGCGACGCGCAGCTCTCGCTCACGCAGGCGATCCGGCTGCACGGTGCGGTGATCGTGACGACGCCGCAGGAGATGGCGGTGGGCGACTCGTTGCGCGGCGCAAAGATGTTTGAGAGAGTGGGAGTGCCTGTCGTCGGCATCGTCGAGAACATGAGCTATTACGTCTGCCCGCACTGCGGCGATCGCTCCGAGGTGTTCCTCGCCGGTGGCGGCGGCCGCCTCGCCGCCGAGGTCGGCGTGCCGCTCCTGGGCCAGATCCCCCTGCAAGCGGGGATGCCCGCGCTCGCCGACCGCGGTGAGCCGATCGTCGTCGCGCAGCCGGAGTCGCCGGCGGGGGTGGCGCTCGCCGACCTCGCGAAGGCCGTCGCCGCTCGCGCCGCCGCGCTCGCGCCGGCTCTGCCGATCACCGCTCGCTGACGTGCGGCTGCTCGCGGCAGCCGCCCTCCTGCTGCAAGCCCCCGACCGTGTCGAGCTGCGGTCGGGACTCGACACGCTGTACGCCGGGGAGTTCGCCGCCGCCGCCGCCCACTTCGAGCGGCTCGCCGCTCGCGACACCACCGATCCCGCCCCGCTCATCTTTCAGGCGGGGGCCTACATCTGGTGGGCATCGGCCAAGGACTCGGCAGACTTCGAGCGCGCGCGTATCGACTCGTTGCTGGCCCGCGCGATCGATCGCGCGAAAACGATGGGGCCGGCGGCCGACTTCTGGCGCGCCACGGCGCTGGGCTATCGCGCTCGCGAGCGGGACCTGCACGGGCAGTCGTGGGGTGCCGCGAAGGACGGCAAGGCGATGCGGGACATCTATCGTCGCCTGCTGGCGGCCGACTCCTCTTGCGTCGATTGCTACCTGGGGCTCGGCGTCTATCACTACGGGCTCGCGCGGGCGAGCACGTTGGCGCGGCTGTTCGCGAAGATCATCGGCTTGGGCAGCGGCAACGCCGAGACGGGGATCCGGTATATGCGCCGAGTGGCGCACGAGGGGGACCTGGCGCAAGTCGAGGCGACCTGGGTCTTGGCGGCCGCGCTGGTGCGGGAAGGGGCGCGCGATCCCGCGGGCCGGCCGGTGCTCGAGCAAGAGGCGCGCGGCTACGTGCAGCGCCTCGCCGACCGCTATCCCGCGAATCCCGTGTTTCAGCGGTTCCTGCGCGAGGTTGCCGCTCCGTGACCACAGGCGCCCTCACGGTCGGCTCGCTGCGGCCTGTCGTCTTGAAGCTCGCGGCCCCGGCGGTCGCGATGATGGCCTGCCACTTCTCCTTCAATCTGATCGACAGCATCTGGGTGGGCCGGTTGATCGGGCCCGCGGCGCTCGCCGCGGTATCCACGGCGGGCTTCTACGTGTGGGTCGCGCTCAGCCTGGGCGAGATGGTGGAGATCGGCCTGACGGCGGTCGCGGCGCGGCGCCACGGCGAAGGGGACCCCGAGCGGGCGGCGCGGGCCGCGGCGGCTGCCGTGATGTATGCGGTGGCCGCGGGCGCCGTGGTGAGCGTCATCGGCCTCATGGTGATGGACTCACTGTTCCGCCTGATGACGGTGCCGCCCGAGGTCGCACACCTGGGCCACACCTATCTCGCCACCTGGCTGCTCGGCGCGCCGCTCGTGTTCGGCTTCTTCGCCGTCGAGGCGACGTTCCGCGCCGCCGGCGATACCCGCACGCCGTTCTGGATGTTGGCGGGATCGGTGGTCGTCTCGATTGGGCTGGATCCGCTGCTCATACCGCGCCTCGGCGTGGAGGGTGCGGCGCTGGCATCGGTGATGGTGCGTGGCGGCGGCTTCCTGCTCGGCGTCGTGATGGCGCTGCGGCGCGGCTTGATTCGCATCGCGGCACCCGATTGGCGCGCCCTTCCCACCATCATCCGCATCGGCGCGCCGCTGTCGCTCGCCGGGGTGCTGCTCTCCGGCATCTACATGCTGCTCACCCGGTTCACCTCGCGCTTCGGGACGCCGGCGCTCGCGGCACTGGGCGTGGGCCACAAGATGGAAGGGCTGGGCTTCATCGCGATCAGCGGCTTCTCGCTCGCCGCCAGCGCCCTCGTCGGTCAGAACCTCGGTGCAGGCCAGGAGGCGCGGGCGCGCGAAGCGGTCAGCCTCACCGTGAAGTACTGCCTCGTCGTGACGGTAACGACGGCGATCGCGTTTCTCGTCGTCCCCGAAACGCTCGTCAGATTGTTCACATCCGACGCGAGCGTCATCGCCGACGGGGCGCTGTATCTGCGTGTGATCGCGTTCGCGCAGGTCGGCCAGACCTTCGAGCTGATCCTCGAAGGCGCGCTCGCCGGCGCGGGGTACACGTTCTGGCCCCAGGTTGTGAGCACGTCGCTCACCGCGCTGCGGATCCCGCTCGCGGCGTGGTGGGTGGGGGCGGTGGGCCTGCTGGGGATCTGGCTGGCGCTGTCGGTCACGGCGATTCTCAGGGGCGTGGCGATGGTGGTGTTCTGGAGATCTGGGAGGTGGCGACGTGCCGTCGTCTAGTTTGATCACGTTGCTGACCGACTTCGGCCTCGCCGACTCCTACGTTGCCGAGGTGAAGGCGGTGCTGCTGTCGCGCGCCCCCGGCGCGACCCTCGTCGACGTCACGCATCAAGTCGCGCCGGGAGACCTCCGCGGCGGCCAGTATCTCCTGGCGCGCTCGTGGCGGCGGTTCCCCGCGGGGACGGTGCACCTCGCGGTGGTGGACCCGGGCGTCGGGACGTCGCGACGTGCCTTGGCGGCGACCGCGGGCGGACACTGGTTCGTCGCGCCCGACAACGGCCTGCTGTCGTTTCTCGAGAAGCCTCGCTTCGTGTCGCTGGCGATTCCTGCCGAAGCGGCGCCCACATTCCACGGGCGCGATGTGTTCGCACCTGCTGCTGCGTCGCTTGCCACGGGTGCTCGCCTGGAGGATCTGGGCTCACCCGTCTCCGATGCAACCCACGCCCCACTCCCCACGCCCCATCACGACGGAACGGCCGTGATGGGCGAGGTGCTCTACGTCGATCGCTTCGGGACCCTCATCTCGAACATTCCGGGCCCCGACGTCGAACCGGGTGTGCGGATTCGCGTTGCGGGGACTGATGTCGGTGCGTTGCGGCGCACATTCGGCGACGTGGAGCGGGGCACATTGGTGGCGTTCGTGGGGTCGGGTGGAACGGTGGAAGTGGCGGTGCGAGACGGCAGTGCGGCGCGGCTCCTCGGGGTCGGCGTGGGGGCGGAGGTTCGCGCCTAGGAGGGTGGGGTGGCGCCCTTTCGAACACAAGTGCCCCACTCTCCTCACACGCGAGGCCGGGGTTGCGGCCAGGGCCAAGACGGAAGCCGCTCCCGCGCTTACGCTTCGAACCTCCGATTAGGCCGTGCGTTGTCGGACACTTCGAGCCGTCGGAGGCACCCTGTGGTTTCGCGCCCACTCCACGTCCGGACGTTCCGGGCCATCCTGCTGTCCGTCATCGCCCTGTTCCTTACTACGTGCACCGATCAGCCGACGACGCCAACGGCATCGCCACCGCCGTCGGAACCGCCACTCCAGCCGGCGAATGTGTCGTCAAACGCCGTTGTCCTCGTCGGCGCCGGTAACATCGCGCGCTGCGACCGAACAGGCGACGAACAAACCGCTCTGCTCCTCGACGGAATTCCGGGCACCGTATTCACGGCGGGCGACAATATCTGGGCGAGCGGGACGCTCGCGGACTATCAGAACTGCTACGGCCCCAATTGGGGTCGCCACAAATCACGGACTCGGCCGGCAGCGGGCGATCTCGATTATCAGACCGTCGGAGCCGCGGGCTATTACCAGTACTTCGGCGCGGCGGCGGGGGATTCGGGGAAGGGCTACTACAGCTACGACCTCGGCGAGTGGCACATCGTCGTATTGAACAGCAACATCAGCATGACGGCCACCTCGCCGCAGGTAACGTGGCTCACGGCCGACCTCGCCGCGAACCCGCGTCAATGCACGCTCGCGTACTGGGACCTGCCGCGCTTCAGCTCTCGCGGCACAGCGGTCCGCGCGGCGGTGAAGCCGCTCTGGGACGCTCTCTACGCCGGTGGCGCGGAAGTCATCCTCAACACCCACTATCGCGTGTACGAGCGGTTTGCGCCGCAGAATCCCGCGGGCGCGCTGGACACGGACCTCGGCATCCGAGAGTTCATCGTGGGCACGGGCGGCCACATCACGCAGTCCTTCGGCAGCATCGTGCCGAACAGTGAGGCCCGCATCAGCGGCGTCTTCGGTGTCCTGAAGCTGTCCCTCGATGCCGGCGCGTACACGTGGGAATTCGTGCCTGTCGCGGGACAAACCGCGAACGAATCCGGCAGCGGCACGTGCCACCGTCGTCCGGGCGAGCCCGCGCAGAATCTGGCGCCGACGGCGCGGCCTGGCGGCCCCTACGCCGCCGAGGCGACCGTCGCGTTCAGCGGATCGGGGTCGACCGATCCGGACAATAATCTGCCGCTCACCTACGCGTGGGATTTCGGCGACGGCACGACGGGGACGGGCGTCGCGCCCAGCAAGACCTACGCCGCGAATGGATCGTACACGGCGACGCTCGTCGTGACGGATGCGCTCGGCCTCGCGAGCGCCCCGGCGACGGCCACCGCGACGATCGGCAACCTGCCGCCCGCGGTCAACGCCGGCGCCGGCGCCGCGGTCGATCTCGGAACCGGGTTTTCCCTGAACGCCACGTTCACGGATCCCGGCGGCGCCGGTGACACGCCCTGGTCCTGGACGATCGCCTGGGGTGACGGCGCGACCCAGTCGGGCAGCACGGCAACCCTCGGCGGACCGATCGCCGTGAGTCACACCTATGGCGCGGCGGGACAGTTCACCGTGCAGGTGACGGTCATCGATAAGGACGGGGGCGCCGGGTCGGACAACGCAGTGGTCACGGTCGCCGACCCGAACGCGACAGCGGTCCTGGCCGGAGCGGGTGACATCGCCGTGTGCGGCATCAACGGCGACGAGCAAACAGCCGCCCTGCTGGACGGGATTGCGGGAACGGTCATCACCCTCGGAGACAACGTCTACACCGACGGCACGCCGACGGAGTTCGCGAACTGCTACGATCCTTCATGGGGTCGTCACAAGGCGCGCACGAAGCCGGTACCTGGCAATCACGATTACAACACGGCCAACGCAGCGGGATACTTTGGGTATTTCGGCGCGCTCGCCGGCGACCCGACCAAGGGATACTACAGCTATGAGGCGGGCCCCTGGCACGTCATTGTCCTCAACAGCGGCACAGAGGACCCGGCCCAGACGGCCGCCGGGTCACCCCAGGAGCAATGGCTGCGCGCCGAATTGGCTGCCAATACCAAGCAGTGTACCCTCGCCATGTGGCACCATCCGTTGTGGACCAGCACGCAGGGGCGGAACACGAACACCGCCATCAGGCCGCTGTGGAACGCCCTGTACGAGTGGGGCGCGGATCTGATCATCAACGGCCACGACCACGTCTACGAGCGGTTCGCGCCGATGCGGCCCGACGGCACCGCTGACGCCACGTTCGGACTTCGCCAGATCACCGTGGGCGTAGGCGGCGAAGGCACGTATAACTTCGGCGGCATCCATCCCAACAGCGAAGTGCACGACAACTCGACGCTCGGCGTCATCAAGTTGACGCTGCGCGCGACGGGCTATGCCTGGCAGTTCATTCCCGTCCCCGGTGGAACGTTTACGGACGCCGGCTCAGGCAACTGTCACGGTCGCCCCGGCGGCCCGCCCCCGCCCAACCAGGCGCCCACGGCGAACGCGGGCGGCCCCTATACCGCCGAAGCCAGCGTGGCGTTCAACGGCGCGGGCTCGAGTGACCCCGACAACAACCTGCCCCTCACCTACGCCTGGACCTTTGGCGACGGGACTACGGGGACCGGTGTGAGTCCGGCCAAGACATATGCGACGAACGGGACGTACACGGCGACGCTCGTCGTCACCGACGCCCTCGGACTCGCGAGCGCGCCGGCCGCGGCGACCGTCACGATTGCCAACGTCGCGCCCGCCGTGAACGCGGGATCCGACGCGGTGGTCCCGCTCGGCACGAGCTTCTCACTCAGCGCGACGTTCACGGATCCGGGCGGCGCGACCGACGCTCCCTGGGCGTGGACCGTCGCGTGGGGCGACGGCGCCAGCGACAACGGCTCGACGAGCACCCTGGGCGGTCCCATCAACCGGAGCCACCTGTACGGCGCGGCGGGGACCTACACGGTGCACGTCACCGTGACGGACAAGGACGGCGGCGTGGGTGCCGACGACGCGATTGCGACGGTTACCCCCGCCGGCACCGATCAGGTGTTCGTCGGAGCGGGCAACATCGCATCGTGCTCGGGGGGCGCGTTGCTGCGGGCCGAGGCCACCGCGAAACTGCTCGACGCGATCGCCGGCACGGTGTTCACGGCCGGCGACAACGCCTTCCCCGACGGCTTGCTCGCGGACTACCAGAACTGCTATCAGCCCACGTGGGGCCGACACAAGGCGCGCACCTACGCCACCATCGGCAACCACGAATACAACTCGGGCAACGCCAACGGCGCGTTCGACTATTTCGGCGACCGGGTCGGCCCGCGCGGTCTCGGTTACTACAGCTACGAGCTGGGCGATTGGCACGTCATCCATCTGAACGACAACATCGGCTTCGTGTCGATCAGCGCGGGCTCGGCGCAGGATCAGTGGCTCGTTGCCGACCTGGCGGCGAGCACCAAGCAATGCGTGATCGCGATCTGGCATACGCCGCTGTTCCTCTCGTCCGATGAAGCGGGGTACATCGACAACCCGAGCCGCAAGATCCTGTGGGACAGGTTGTACGCCGCGGGCGCGGACGTCGTGGTCAACGCCCAGCAGCACCATTACGAGCGGTTCGCACCGATGCGCCCCGACGCGACGCCCGACGCCCAGTTCGGTCTCCGCGCGTTCAATGTCGGAACCGGTGGTGAGAGCATTGCGGTCCCCACCCGGTCGATTCACCCCTCGAGCGTGGTCCGGGGGGGCGACTTCGGGGTCCTCAAGCTGACGCTCAGCGCCGGCGGGTACAGTTGGGCGTTCGTTCCGATCGCGGGGGCGACATTTACCGACGCCGGATCGGGCACCTGCCACGGGAAGCCGGGCGGCGGGCCGCCACCCAACCAGGCGCCGAACGCGAATCCGGGCGGGCCTTACGCCGCTGACGCCAACGTGACGTTCAATGGCACGGGCTCGAGCGATCCGGACAACAATCTGCCCCTGACGTACGCCTGGACCTTCGGCGACGGGACCACGGGGAGCGGCGTGAGTCCGACGAAGACGTATGCGACGAACGGGACATACACGGCGACGCTCGTGGTCACGGACGCCCTCGGGCTTGGGAGCACGCCTGCGTCCACGGGTGTCACGATCGCCAACGTCGCGCCCACGGTGAACGCGGGGGCCGACGCGACCTTGGTGCTCGGGACCGCGTTCCAGCTCAGCGCCAGCTTCACCGATCCGGGCGGCGCCGCCGACGCGCCGTGGGGTTGGACCATCGCGTGGGGTGACGGGACCAGCCAGAGTGGGAGTGCCACGAGTCCCGGCGCGATCAGCGCGAGTCACAGCTATACGGTGGCGGGCTCGTATACCGTGCAGGTCAGCGTAGCCGATAAGGACGGCGGCACGGGCTCGGACCAGGCGGCCGTTACGGTGCAGGCAGCGCCGCCTCCCAACCAGGCGCCCACGGCCAGGCCCGGCGGGCCGTACGCCGCCGACGCGACTGTCGCGTTCAACGGTGCGGCGTCGAGCGACCCGGACAACAATCTGCCGCTCACCTACGCTTGGACCTTCGGCGACGGTGCGACGGGCAGCGGGGCAACGCCCAGCCACACGTACACCACGGCGGGGAGCTACACCGTCACGCTCATCGTCACGGATGCGTTGGGCCTCGCGAGCGCGTCCGCCGCGACGAGCGTCACGATCGCCAACGTCGCGCCGTCGGTCAGCGCCGGCGCGGACGCCGACGTACTGCTCGGATCGCCGTTCAATCTGAGTGCCACCTTTACCGATCCCGGCGGCGCGACCGATGCGCCGTGGGCGTGGACGATCGCCTGGGGCGACGGGGCCAACGCGGCCGGGAGCACCAGTGTGCTCGGCGGACCGATCACGGCGAGTCACACGTTCGCGGCGCCCGGTGCGTACACTGTGCAAGTCACCGTGACCGATAAGGACGGCGGCGCCGGCACGGACGCCGCGGTGGTGACGGTGACCAATCCGCCGGCGTCTGTGGTGTTAGTGGGGGCAGGCAACATCACCCGCTGCGACTACACGGACGACGAGAAGACCGCCCTGCTGCTCGACGGGATTGCGGGGACGGTGTTCACGACGGGCGACAACGTGCGCGCGAGCGGCTCGCTCGCCGATTTCCAGACCTGCTACGACCCGACCTGGGGTCGGCAGCTGTCCCGCACGCGGCCGGCGGCGGGTGACCTCGACTATCAGACCGCGGGCGCGGCCGGCTACTTCAGCTACTTCGGCGCGGCAGCGGGCGCGGCGGGGCAGGGCTACTACAGCTACGACCTCGGGGCGTGGCACATCATCGTCCTCAACAGCAACATCGCCATGTCGGTGGGGTCAGCGCAGGAGGTGTGGCTCAAGGCGGACCTGGCCGCCAACGCGAGGCAATGCGTCCTGGCGTACTGGCATCACCCCCGGTTCAGCTCGTACTCCACAGCGGTGCGGCCCGAAGTGAAGCCGTTGTGGGATGCGCTGTACGCGGCAGGGGCGGATGTAGTGCTCAACGGGCACTACCGGTTGTACGAGCGGTTCGCGCCGCAGACACCCGACGAAGTGCGGAACGACGCGACCGGGATCCGGCAGTTCACGGTGGGCACCGGCGGGCATGGCGTCGAGCCGTTCGGGACGCCGCGCCCCAACAGCGAAGTGCGCTCCAGCGGGACCTTCGGCGTGCTGAAACTGACGTTGCGGGCGACGGGGTACGACTGGCAGTTCGTGCCGGTTGCGGGGCAGACGTTCACGGATACGGGAACGACGGCCTGTCACTAAAAACGAAAGACGGCAAGGGACGGTAAGGGACGGTAGAGGACGGAAATGGACGGCAATAGACGGCAACCGTTACCGCCCGTTGCCGTCCGTTGCCGCCTTACGCCGAGAAATCCCCCGACGGAGTCGGGACCTTGACCTGCGCCATGACGCGGTCGGCAAACCCGGCGCTCGGGGCAAACTTGGGGAGCTGGACCAGCTCCAGAATGACCTTACGTTCGCGCTGGGCGATGTCGTGGCACAGCGAGCAGTCGCTGAGGTGAAACGCCCGCTGGGCCCCCAGGAGTCCCAGGGACCACAGCTCGATCTCGTCGGTGGTGAGGTGCATCTCAGGATGATTCATTGGGTACCCTTACGGGCCTCCCCCCAGCCCTGGTTTCACTCTCGCCGATCCTCTAGATAAACCCGCAATTCGTTGCGGGCCCGATGGATATACGTCTTCACGGTTCCAAGCGGCAACTCCAAGCTCTCCGCGATTTCCTCGTAGGAATACCCCTCCACGTGGCGTAGCAGGATGCAGGAGCGGTATTCGGGGCGGAGCCGCGCGATGGCCTTTTCGATCGCCGTCCCCAGCTCGCGGCTTTCGACCTCGTCGAGGGGCGTCTCGCTCTTGTCACCCAGCTGCAGCGACGTGGCGCGCATCTGCTCCGGCGTCTCCGCCGAGGGCGAGCCGTCGAGCGACAGCGTGTCGAGACTCTTTTTTCGCAGGTGATCGATCGCCGCGTTGTTCGCGATCTTGAAGATCCACGACGAGAACTTGAACTCGGGGCGATACGACTTGATGCCGTTCAGCACCTTGATGAACGTTTCCTGCGCTAGGTCTTCGGCGAGCGCGCGATCGCGCACCATACGGTACAAGAGCGAGAATACCGGGCGCTCGTAACGGCGCACGAGCTCGCGGAACGCGGCCTCGTGGCCTTGCTTTGCCCACGCCACGATCTGTTGATCGCTGGCGGCGCTCAAGTGGTCCGGTCTATCTTTCGCGCCTATGGCGGCTCCCCCTCCTGCTCGAACGGCTGCGTACGTGCGCGGCATGTTCACTGCCATCGCGCCGCGCTACGATTTCCTGAACCACCTGCTCAGCCTCAACGTGGACCGCTCCTGGCGCCGCACCGCGGTGTCGCGGCTCGGCTGGGAGCGGCGCCCCGCGGGTGTCTATCTCGATCTCTGCGCCGGCACGCTCGACCTCGCCGCCGAGCTGGCGCGCCGGCCCGGATTCCGTGGCACCGTGCTCGGCGCCGATTTCGCGCTGCCGATGCTCGTCCGCGGCAAGGGCAAAGCACCCCGCACGGTGCCGGTGGGCGCCGATGCGCTGGCGCTGCCGTTCCCGGACGCCGCCTTTGACGGCGCGCTCGTCGGCTTCGGGGTCAGGAACCTCGCGGACCTGGACGCCGGCCTGAGAGAAGCGGCGCGGGTGCTGAAGCCCGGGGCGCGGTTCGTGATCCTCGAGTTCGCGACGCCCCGCTTCGCGCCGCTGCGCGCCCTCTATCTCTTTTACTTCCGCCACATCCTGCCGGCCGTCGGCCGAATGGTCTCGAAACATAGAGACGCCTATACCTACCTGCCAGAGTCGGTGCTCGCGTTTCCGGAGCCCGAAGCGCTGGCGCGCCGCTTCAGCGCCGCCGGCTTTCACGACGTGGACTTCAAGCTGCTGACCGGCGGGATCTGCGCCGTGCACCATGGCACTCGATAACCTCCGCGCCTTTATCGGCGCGATCGACGCTGCGGGCGAACTCTCGCGCGTCGAGCGAGCCGTCTCCGTCGACAAGGAGATCACCGAAGTCGCGGACCGTTGCATGAAGTCGCCAGGTGGCGGTCCCGCGCTGCTCTTCGCGAAGCCGACGCTGCGCTCGGGCGCGGCCTCGCGCTATCCCGTCGCCGTGAATCTGTTCGGTTCCGAGCGGCGCATGGCGCTGGCGCTCGGCGTGACGCGCATCGACGAGGTGGGCGAGCGCATTGCGGAGCTGCTCAATCTCAAAGTGCCCGATTCCCTGATGGGCAAGCTGGCGATGCTGCCGCGCCTCGCCGAGGTCGCCAAGTTCCCGCCCAAATCGGTGAGCCGTCCTCCGTGCCAGGAGACGGTGATCAAGGGCGGCGACGTGGACTTCTCGACGTTTCCCGTGCCGATCTGCTGGCCCGAGGACGGCGGACCGTACATCACGCTGCCGGGCGTGATCACGCGGGATCCGCAGTCGGGAGTCAGGAACGTGGGGATGTACCGCGTGCAGGTGCTCGGGAAGAACGAGCTGGCGATGCACTGGCAGCGTCACAAGGTGGGGGCCGCGCACTGGCGGGCGATGGCCGAGAGGGGCGACACGATGCCCGTCGCGATCGCGCTGGGGGGCGACCCCGCTTCCATCTACGCTGCTTCGGCACCGCTGCCGCCGACGATCGACGAGTATCTGTTCGCGGGCTTCTTGCGCGGCGAGCCGGTGCGCCTCGCCAAGGCCGTGACCTCGGACCTCGAGGTCCCCGCCGAGGCGGAGATCGTGATCGAAGGGTACGTGGACCCGCGCGAGGAGCTGGTGCTCGAGGGGCCCTTCGGCGATCACACCGGGTTCTACTCGCTCGCCTCCGATCTGGCCCCACACGATCGTGGGCCGCCCGCCGATGGAGGACTTCTATCTCGGCAACGCGACGGAGCGGATCTTCATGCCGCTGCTCCGGCTCACGATCCCCGAGATCGTCGATCTGCACATGCCCGCCGAGGGCATCTTCCATAATCTCGTGTTCGTGAGCATCGACAAGCAGTATCCGGGGCAGGCTTACAAGGTGATGAACGGGTTGTGGGGGCAGGGGTTGATGTCGCTCGCCAAGGTCATCGTCGTGGTGGACAAGGACGTGAACGTGCGCGATCCCAAGGAAGCGTGGTGGGTGGCGCTGAACCACATCGATCCTGAGAGGGACGTGCGCTTCACGATGGGGCCGATCGACGTGCTCGACCATTCGAGCCGCGGCTTCACGTTCGGGTCGAAGATGGGGATCGATGCGACGCGCAAATGGAAGGAAGAGGGGTTCACGCGCGAATGGCCCAACAAGATCGTGATGGACGCGGGGACCAAGGCCAAGGTCGACGCGATGTGGCGGGAGCTGGGCATTGAGCTCTGAGGGCGAGGAGTTCACCGGCATCGAGCGGATGGGGGCGTTCTGCGACGGCGTGTTCGCGATCGCCCTGACGCTGCTCGTCCTCGAGCTGCGCGTGCCGGCCGCCGATATCGTCGCGCGCGAAGGGCTGTGGCACGCGCTGGGTGGACACTGGTCCTCGTATGGGGCGTTCGCGCTGAGCTTCGTGATCATCGGGATCATGTGGGCGAACCACCACAGCCTGTTCCGCTACATCGGCCGCACCAACCACGTCTTTTCGATGCTCAACCTGGGACTGCTCTTCTTCACGGTGCTGCTGCCGTTTCCCACCGCTGTCCTGGCCACGTACCTCCCGTCGCCCGAGGCGCGCACACCGGCAACAGTGCTGTACGGCGCGAACCTGGTGATGACGGCGATCTTCTTCAACTGGTTGTGGCGCTACGCGATCAAGGGGCGCCGGCTGCTGCGGGCCGCGGCCGACCAAAAACTCGTGGATCATGTAACCGCCGCCACTCTGTTGGCATTCGTGAGCGTATGGATCAGCCTCGGTATTCACGCGCTGCTCGCCGCGATGTTCCTTCTTCCCAACAAGGCGAGATCATGACCGCCGGACGGGAAGGCCAAACCTTCGCTGGCGAATCGCTGCTCGTCCGTTACGTCAACTTCGTCAAGCTCCCGCACACGCTCTTCGCTCTCCCATTCGCGCTGCTCGGCGTCGTCGTGGCCTCGTACGTACATCCGGTTACCTGGCGGACAGTCGCGCTCGTCGTCGTCGCGTTCACCGCGGCACGGTTCGTCGCGATGGGGTTCAACCGCATCGCCGATCGGGCACTCGATGCGAAGAACCCCCGGACCAGCAGCCGTGAGTTGCCTACGGGTCGGTTGACCCTGACACAGGCGTGGACAGGCGTATTAACGGCGGGGGCGGTGTTTGTTGGAGCGTCGGCGGCTCTGAACCCTCTTTGCTTGGCGCTGTCACCGTTCGCACTGGCGTGGATCGCCGGCTACAGCTACACGAAACGGTTCACGCATTGGTCGCACCTGTGGCTCGGGTTTTCTCTGGCGATCGCACCGGCGGGGGGCTACCTCGCGGTAGCGGGCGCGTGGAGCGAGCCCTGGTGGTTGCTGCTCGTCATCGCCGCGGCGGTCACGAGCTGGGTGGCGGGATTCGACGTCTTCTACGCGCTGCAGGACGAGGCGTTCGACCGCACCGAGCGGCTCAAGTCGCTGGTGGTGCGCCTGGGGCAGGGTCGGGCGATCCTCGTGGCGAAGCTGCTGCACGGCGTGGCGATCGCGGCGTTGCTCGTATTTGGCTGGAGGGCCGGGCTAGGCGCGCCCTACTACGTGGGCGTGGGGATCGGCGCGGGTTTGATCGCCTGGGAGCATCAGCTCGTGAAGCCGGGGGATCTGTCGAGACTGAATGCGGCGTTCTTCACCGCCAATGGGATCGTCAGCATCGTGGTGTTTCTGGGTGCACTTGTGGACCGAATCCTATGAGCAAAAGGCGCGATAAGGCGCAAAAAGGCGCGGCGG
>WNFK01109926.1_pt1 | contig 20297 bp, 23 predicted proteins | sample 5400281 | NCBI WGS metagenome assembly WNFK01 (sample SAMN13153350, study PRJNA577476) | soil metagenome | isolation source: 20 cm soil on Douglas fir-dominated hillslope | place: USA:California | collected 2013-09-17
AGCGGCCAGACGCGGGCATGCCATCGCACATTCGCGTCCTTTACGCTGTCGCTGTCAACGACGAGCGAAGGAGACGTGCATGGCGTGGTTTCTCGCCCTCCAGGGCGCGGCCAACATGGCCCATCAGTCGTCCGTGTATGAGCTTCAGGATTCGGTGGATGTGGAGAAGATCGCGCAGGAAATGGTCAGTTCCGCGACGCTGGACCGCGTCGTGCCCGTGCCTGTCGTGGTACCGCAGAGCACTCGTCGACAGCAGAAAGTGACGCTGTATGTCCGGCCTGCCGCCTGGGGCCTGTGGACGTTCTATCAGCTGTCCGACGAAGACCGGCGTCAACTGGCGCAGGAAAACCCGTTGCTCAACGCGCTCAACCAAGCCGCGCAGCAGCAAGCGCAGGCGGCGCAGACGGCGCAGACGGGACGGGTGAACCCGCTCACTGGCCAGGTGGGACCTGGCAGCTTAGGCTCCCCGGGAACCCGCCGCTAGCCGACTTTCTGCAGCAAACACATTACGAGTGGCAAGAACCGCATCTCAATTGCGGTCTTTTCCGGTGGTGCGCGCCCGAGGCTAGCTCCCGTACGACCTGCTCATGCAGTGGTACTCGTGACACGACGCCGACTTCGGTGACTTCTGCCGCTTCATCGACAACCTATCTGGAGAAGCCGCGGGATCTATACCGACCCCGCAACGAGCTGCCACCGGCTGTCATTGCAGGCGTGTTGCAGATGCGCGGGATGACGACTGCATTGAACGACCGACTCAACAAGTTGCGGTGTCCGCCACCGGTACGAGTCAGGCTGCGTGTGACCGATTACCGGCGGCGGGGAAACAACGCCGGCTAGGCGTCGACCGTGACGTCCGCCTTGTCCGGATAGAACGCGACGTGACCGACGATCTGGCCCACGGCGGGGTAGGGCTTTTCGTAGGTCCAGGTCGCGTCGTCGCGCGCAGGGGGATGTACTGCACCGCGGGATAGGTGGCCTCTTGCAGGGTCAGCGCCTCGTCGGTGTCCGCCACCAATTCACCGTTGACGCGCACGGTCACGTGCTTTCCGGTCGGCTCGACGGTGATGGGATGGGAGGCGGTGGGCTCGAGTACGGGTCGGTCGGTCATGGCTGCTCTCCTGACGAAGCGGTGTCTCTCAAGCGCAACATGTCGAGTCCCGCCTTTTCTTCCAACCCGCCACACACGATCGCCGACATGACTGATTCGGGCGCCGCCTCGGCGCAGGCCAAGGTGAGCACCAACGCCGATCCGGACAGGGTGTATCACCCGATCACCGACTTACCCACCCTGGCGTCGTGCGCCCAAGGGGCGGCCGCGATGGAAAGGCTCAAGGGCGACGCCGCCCGCCCCGGCGCGGTGTTCAAGGGACGCAATCGCAACGGCATCTACCGATGGAGCACCACGTGCACCGTCACCGACGCCCAACCAGGCCAGGTCTTCGCGTTCGACGTCCGCTATTTGGGTCTGCCCATCGCGCGTTGGCGCTACGACATCGCCGGCGCCGACGGCGGGTGCCGCGTCACCGAGCGGACGTGGGACCGCCGTCCCGGCTGGTTCACCAAGACGGCGTGGATCGGCACCGGTGTCCGTGACCGCGACGCGGCCAACGCCGAGCACATCAAGCTGACGTTGCAGCGGCTCAAGGACAAGGCCGAAGCGGGCTAGGGCCGCCCCGCAATCTTGTCGGCAACGACGGCAATGGGTGACGTCGTGGATCTTCCCCGCGATTCGTGCCAGTCCGCGCCCTTGTAGGCCAGGTACATGCCGCGCACGCCGATCCAGCGCAGCGGTTCGGGCTCCCATTTGCGTGAGCGGTGGCCGACCCAGGGCAGCTCAGTCAGCGGGGTGCGGCGGTCGAGCACCAGGTCCGCGAGCGTTCGCCCGGCGAGGTTGGTGGCGGTGACGCCATGGCCGACGTATCCGCCCGCCCACCCGAGACCGGTCGACTTGTCGAGGACGATGCTGGCCTCCCAGTCGCGCGGGACGGCCAGCACGCCGCACCAGCCGTGCGCGATCGGGACGTCACGGACCTGCGGAAGGATCGAGTGCAGTGTCGCGGTCAGGTGGCTGATGGTGCGCTCGGGGACCCGGCCGTCGACGTCGGTGCGGGAGGCAAATCGGTATGGCACCCTGCGCCCGCCGATCGCGATGCGGTCGTCGACGGTGCGCTGGGCGTAGAAGAAGCCGTGCGCGGTGTCGCCGACGGTTTCGCGGCCCTCCCAGCCGATCGACGCCCAGACGCGCTCGGGAATCGGGTCGGTGGCGATCATCGAGCTGTTCATCGGTAGCCACCGGCGCCGCAGCCCAAGCATCCGCGCGGTGAAGCCCTCGGTAGCGCGCAGCACGACCGGCGCGCTGACTGTGCCAAGTGACGTGACCGCGCGTCCGGATTCGATCGTCGTGACGGGTGAGTTCTCGTAGACGTCGACGCCAATCCGCTCGACGGTATCGGCCAGGCCGCGCGCCAGCTGGGCGGGTTGGATACGCGCGCAGTGCGGCGTGTGGTAGGCCGACACCACCCCGCCGAACTGAATCCGTTCGGCCGCTTCGGCTTTGGTCAAAGGCGCGATGCCGTCGACCTTCCAGCTCAGTTCCTCGTCGATCTCGGCGGCCAGCCGCGACGCCTGCGCGGGGTTGCGGGCGACCTGCATGGTGCCGCCCTTGACGATGCCCGCGTCGATGCCTTCGGCCGCCGCGACGTCGATGACCTCGTCGACGGCATCGTTGAGCGCCTGCTGCCAGGCCAGCACGCGGTCGCGGCCGTACAGCTGCGCCATCCGGTTGCGGTCACCGGGCACCAGCCCCGACAGCCAGCCGCCGTTTCGTCCCGACGCGCCGAAGCCGGCGAAGCGGGCCTCGAGTACGACGATGCGCAGCGACGGGTCGGCCCGCTTCAGGTAGTACGCCGTCCACAGCCCGGTGTATCCGGCGCCGACGATGCACACGTCGGCGTCGCGGTCGCCCGGCAGCGACGGGCGCAAGGGCGGGTACCCGCTGAACCAATTGGAGACGCGACCGTTGACGGGACCTGGTGTGGACACGGTCAGATTCTCGCAGGACGGCGCAATTGTCGGACCCGAGGGGAAAGCTGGCCGCAACTACGACAGAAGGAGGCGCCATGTGCTGGCAATGCGACAACCCCGACCTCACCATCGAGGACTACTTCGACGAGGTCCGCGAGACGGTCCGTACGCACGGCTGGATGGTGCAGTACGTCGAAAGCGACCGGACCCCATTCGCCTACACGATCGGACTTCATGACTGGGGGTTCCCCGAACTGTCGATCACCGCCGTCTCCCCGCAGCGTGCCACCCGACTTCTGAACACGGTGGCCCGTGATGCCGTGGCAGGCAAGAACCTGACCCCAGGCCAACAGATCAAGGTGCCGGCCGGACCACTCATCGAGATCGTCGAGATGAGCCATCCCGACGCGCACCTGAATTTCGCAGTCGCGTTCGGCGGCCCCGAGATTCGGGCGCTGCAGCTCGTGTGGGCCGACGGTCGTGGGCGCTGGCCTTGGTCCGCCGCGGCATCCGATCGAGAGTTACGCGAGCAAACCGGTAGTTGTCGGACCCCCGGCGCAAGCTGGCCGCAACTACTACAGGAAGGGGCGGTCATGTGCTGGCAGTGCGACCACCCAGCGACGCCGAGGAAGACATCGACGGACTGCGCGCCAGTGTGTGCGCGCATGGTTGGGCAATCAAGTACGTCGAGGACGAAAGACGCCCATACGCGTACACAATCGGACTACACGAGCTCGGCCTGTTCGAGCTGCTGGTGACGGGGGTTACTACAGAGCGGGGATTGGCGCTGCTTGATTACTTCATCCAGGAGGCGATAGCCAAGGGCGCACCAAGACCGGGCGATCGAATTACGCTCTCCGACACCGCAACCGTCGAAGCCGTCCACGTAGACCAGCCGGATGTTCACTTGAGTCTCGCGGTTCGGCTGTTCGGACCCAAATTGCGCGCAGTACAACTCGTGTGGACTGACATGTACGGGCGTTGGCCGTGGGACAAACACTTCGACTTCGACGGTCTGAGGCAGCCCGTGCTCGGCGTGCGGGCTCAGAAGGCGTAGCGGTGGTACTGCGCCATGTAGCGCAGCACGGGCAGCAGCCTCATGGCCTTGACCGTCGCACGGTAGTACCAGGGCACGTTGGCGAACGCGGCGTCGTCGATGGCCGACACCCAGGCGAGCAGCCTCACCCCGGGTATCGCCTCGATGATGTCGTCGGATCCGTCTATGCCCCAATGCAGCGTCGCTCCCGAGCGCCGCACCACGGCGTTGCTCCACTGCGACTTGATGCCGAGCCGGTTGAACGCGTCGAACTGCAGTTCCCCGGATGGAAAGCGGTCGACGATTCGACGCAGCAGCGCTGTGCCGTCCTCCTGGGTGAGGTACATGGTCAGGCCCTCGCCGATCGCCAGCACGGGTCGGCCGCCAGGAATGTCAGCGAGCCAGTCCGGGTCGGTGACCGACGCCGCGACGAGCTGGTAGTGGTCGCGGGTCGGATAGAGCTGCCTGCGAAGGTCGACGACGTCGGGGTAGTCGATGTCGTACCACTCCACACCGGGGCCGGGGTCCAGCCGGAAGAAGCGGGCGTCCAGTCCGCAGCCCAAGTGCAGCACAACGGCATCGGGATGGGCCGCGAGGAACTGGCGGGCCGCCGTGATCGAGGTCTTCTTCCAGTCGTAGTCGAATCGGTCGACGATCTCCTTGGCGTAGCGGTCGCCGAGGATCGGCTTCTCCCGGTCGGCATCTACCGCCTTGGCGTAGAACGTGGCAAGCATGGTCTGCGGCGCACCGGACAGGTCGACGTGCAGTTTCTCGGTCACGATACCGAGGCTAGCCCTGTGGCGATCGTTGAGGGAATCCACTAAACGCTCGTCGGCGCGCCGTTCAGCGAATACCGTGGGGCTGTTCGGGATTCGCGACTAGCCGGCCTTGCTCTTGCGCCTGGCGTCACGCAGGCCTGCCCAGAACCGGGCGGCCTCACGGATCGATTCCTCGACAGGCCTTGGCTCCCAATTCAATTCGCCGGACGCCTTGCTGTGGTCGACTGGCGCCTCGGCGCGCATGAGCCGCAGCGAGCCCAGCGACAGTTGTTCGTCAGTGCCACGCAGCTTCGCCTTGATGCTGCCCGCCGTGGCCAGGACATACGACATCGGCAGCGCAATCGACTTGGTGGAAGCAGGAACTCCCGCCGCCTCCGCGGCGATGCGCACAACGTCGGCGTTGCTGATCATCTTCTCCGAGATCAGGTACCGCTCGCCGACCCGGCCGCGGTCGGCGGCCAGGATCAGGGCGCGCGCCGCGTCGTCGACGCCGACGGCCTCCAGTTCGATGCCGCTCATCACGAATGGCAGCTTTCCGAACGCCGCGCCCGCGATGATCGCGCCGTGCGGGGTGCGGCCCCAGTCGCCGCTTCCGTACGTCGTCGACACGCCCATCGCGACGGCGGGCAGGCCGTGCTCCTTCGCGTACTGCAGCACGATGTTTTCGGCCTGCACGCGGGACCGGACGTATGGCGTCAGCCCGCGGTCGACGATGATGTCGTCCTCGGTGGCGACATGTCCGCGCCGACGACCGACCGTCACGTAGCTGCTGGTGAAGACGAACTTGCGCAGGTTGGCGCTCTTGGCCACGTCCAGGACGTTGCGGGTGCCGTCGACGTTCGTGCGAAACAGTGGCGCGGGATCGCGCAGCCAGCCGCGAGTGTCGACCACGCAGTAGTACACGTCGTCGACGCCGTGCATCGCATCGCGCAGCGTGTCGTTGTCCCAGATGTCGCCGGAAAAGCGCATCACGGACAGGTCGTCGATGCCGATGGTGTTTGCGTTCGGCCGCACCATCACGCGGACCTCATGGCCGTTGGCCACCAGTTGCCGGGTGACGTGCGAGCCGAGGAATCCGTTGGCGCCGATGACGAGTTTCGCGCTCATTTGCGGTCTCCGAACTGGCGCATCCATGCCGCCGCCTCGTGGGGAAGCGTGCCCAGTTCCTGCGCCTTGCGGCACCACTTCATCGTCGCCGAGACGAACCGCAGCGGGTTGTAGATGTCCTCCTGGCGGCTCCACTGACCGTCGCCTGCGTACGTGACGATCGAGATGTTGGTGGCGCTGATGATCGTCCCGTCGCCGGGGTCGCGCATCGGGTTGTCCAGCTCGCAGACGATCCGACCGGTCGACTCGTCGCAGATCCAGGCCCGCACCGCTTCGCGGCCCTTCATGGTGCCCGCCGCGTGCTCGACGTAGGTGACATCGGGTGAGTACTGCTCAACCCAGGGATCCCAGTCGCGGGTCTGCGCGGCTCGGCCGACCGTCGCCTCGAAGTTCGAGAACGCCGCGGCCAGCTCGTCGCGGGTGAACGTCTTGCTCGTCACACCCAGGACTAGAACACGTTCTACCTACGTTTGTCGAGGCTCGGTTCTATCGTCAGGCTGTATGAGGGCCGTGATCGGCCTGGTCCTGGCCATGGCTGTTGTCGCAGGTTGCGTGTCGAAGCCGCACGACCCCGACTTCTCGGGTCCCGTCGACATCGGCGACGGTCGCGCGCTGTACCTGAACTGTCAGGGCACAGGGTCGCCGACGGTGCTCATCATTCCCGGTAAGGGCAGTTACGCCGAGATGTGGAACGTGGTCGTGCCCGCCGACGACCCAATCCGGTCGTCGCCCTACGACATCGTCGGGGATGCCAACCTCCAGCGGAGCCCGACCGCCACACAGCCGACCGTCGCGAAGGCGACCCGCGTGTGCGCGTACGACCGGCCGAACACCCGCTCGGACGGGACGGATCGAACCACCCCCGTCCCGCAACCGCACTCTGTCCAGCAGGACGTCGACGACGTGGTGAAACTGATTGCGGCGGCTCATCTTCCGACGCCGCTGGTCGTGGTCGCGCATTCCTACGGCGGACTCATCGCCGATCTGCTGGCCCGCACCCACCCCGAATTGGTCAGTGGCCTGGCATTCGTGGACCCGACGTCGGAATTCCTGCCGAGGCTGGGTAGACCCGAACAAGACGCCGAGTTCAATCGCGCGGCGGGAGCGCCGACGCCCGAGGGTGGCGCCACCGCTGCCGAAGGTGCCCGCGAGTGTGCTCAGTTCGGACAAGTCCCCGCCGCCGGCGGACCGCAGGCCCAACGAATACACCAAGTTCCAACTTCACCAGGCGAACAGCCTCCTGGCCGAGACTCTGGCGACGGAGAATGTGATCGTTCCTGGCAGCGGCCACAGCATCATGGTTTATGCGCCACAAGTCGTCGCCGAGAAGATCGTCGCGATCGTGGACGAGGTGCGAGCCGAGTAGCCGGTGACGAATATATGACGACGGGTCACGCGAGGAACTAACTGAACCCAACTTGAGGTTGTACAGCTAGCCAAACTTAGGAGGGTCTGTGGCGAAGGACTACAAGAAGAATCCCGCAGCGATCGATGCGCTGTCGCCCGAGCAGTACACCGTGACGCAAAAGAACGGCACCGAGCGGCCGTTCACCGGCGAGTACTGGGACAACCACGAGCCGGGCATCTACGTCGACGTGGTGTCGGGCGAGCCGTTGTTCGCCTCGGTCGACAAGTTCGACAGCGGAACCGGCTGGCCGAGCTTCACTCGGCCTATTCGGGAGCCGAACGGACCCGACAACGTTGTCGAGAAGCGCGACTTGTCCCATCTGATGATCCGCACCGAGGTGCGCTCTGCCCACGGTGACAGCCACCTGGGACATGTCTTCAACGACGGACCGCGCTCCGAAGGTGGGTTGCGCTACTGCATCAACTCGGCTTCGCTGAGGTTCATCCACCTCGACGATCTCGACGCCGAGGGTTACGGCGAATACAAGACGCTGTTCACGACGGAGGAGGCACAAGCGTGACCGAGTACAAGAAGGCGATCCTGGCCGGCGGCTGCTTCTGGGGCATGCAGGATCTGATCCGCAAGCAGCCCGGAGTCGTGGCCACCCGGGTCGGCTACACCGGCGGCAAGAACGCGCACGCCACCTACCGCAATCACCCTGGCCATGCCGAGGGGATCGAGATCGCCTACGATCCGTCGCAGACCGACTTCCGCAACCTGCTGGAGTTCTTCTTCCAGATCCACGATCCGACCACGAAGAACCGCCAGGGCAACGACGTCGGCACCAGCTATCGGTCGGCGATCTTCTATGTCGACGATGAGCAGAAGCGCGTCGCGCTGGACACCATCGCCGACGTCGAAGCGTCGGGGCTGTGGCCGGGCACGGTGGTCACCGAGGTCACGCCGGCAGGCGATTTCTGGGAAGCCGAGCCCGAGCATCAGGACTATCTCGAGCGCTACCCGAGCGGGTACACCTGTCACTTCCCGCGGGCGGGCTGGAAGCTGCCCAAGCGGGCGCTGGGCCCACGCGCATGGGCCCCCGCGGAAGCTGGGGACAGGGCAGTCTAGGCGACTGGCGTCGGACGGCGGTGCAGCACGATGCGGCCGCCGTCCTTCGGCGTGTAAGCGATGCCGCGGAAGTGGACCTTCTCTTCCGGAGCGTCGTCCGTCTCAATGGTGAAGTGCCGCAAGACAGTCCGTAGCACGACATCCATTTCGGTGTTGGCGAACGCAGCGCCGATGCAGCGGCGTGTTCCACCGCCGAACGGAACCCACGCAAAGGCGGGCGGCCTGTTGCCGACGAACCGCGAAGGGTCGAACCGCTCGGGATTCGGGAAGAACTCCGGATTGTTGTGCAGATCGGCGAGGTTGACCACGATCGTGTAGCCGTGCGGGATGCGCCAGTCACCGAGATCGAAATGCGGGGCAGCAACGTTGCGTCCGGCGAAGTCGATGACGGTGCGATTGCGCTGTAGCTCGAGGATGGTGGCTTGGCGGTATTCACTGCCACCTTCGTCGTTCTCCTTCACCAGTTTCGCGACGACGTCGGGATGGCGGCGCAGCCGCTCGAACGCCCAGCCCAGCGTTGAGGCGGTCGTTTCATGGCCTGCGCCGAGCAGCGTCAGCAGCTCGTCGGAGATGTCCTGTCGCGACATCGAGGACCCGTCCTCATATCGGCTGCGCAACAACAGCGCCAGAACGTCGGTGCGATCGTCCATACGCGGGTCCGCGTTGGCCTTGTCGATCAGGGTGAACACGGAGCGGTCGAAATCGCGGCGGAACTCCGCCAACCGGCCCCACGGGCTGTATCGCCCGAGGGTGTACGACGGCTCCGGCAACGTGGCCCTCCGTGACCCCAACTTCGCCCACGGCGGGAAGATCTTCCGCAGATAGTCGAGCTCCGCACCGTCGGCCCCGAAAACGGTGCGCAGGATCACATTGAGGGTGATCCTGTTCATCGGCTCGAGCGTCCGGAATTCCTTGCCCTCGAGCCAATTCGCGCTCTCGCGCAGCGTTTCCTCTTCGATGACTTTTTCGTAGTTCTTGATGCTCTGCCCGTGGAACGGCGGGGCGAGCAGCTTGCGGCGGCCGCGATGCTGCGTGCCGTCGAGCGCGAACACCGAGCCCGGTCCGAAAATCCTGCTGAGGTTGGGTTGGACGTTCATCAAGTCGTCGGTGCTCGCCAGAAACACCTGCCGCACCAACGCGGGGTCGGACATCATCACAGTGCGGCCAAAGAACGGGACATTGATGCTGAACACGCGCCCGTAGCGCTTGATGGAGGTGCGCATCATCCAGCGGCGAAAGCCCGCGAAGGCCACTCCCTGGACGACCTTGGGAAATGGCACCCGCGGCGGCGACTTGTGCGGTCCCGGCGTCGTGGGGGCTTCTGTGTTGACAACCGCTGCGTCAGTCATTGGTGAATCACTCCCAGCCGTTTCCCTGGTACTACGATGTACCGCAGGTTTGCGTAGTACGGTACCGCTTGGTACCAGACAAGCGCAAGGGTCTCGAGGAGGCGAAATGACGACAGCGCTCGACAAGGGGGCGTCCGTCGACGACGCCTTCCGCGACCGGTTGCTCGACGGGCTGGCCGCGTCGATCGGCGAACGCGGGTACCGCGACACCACCGTCGCCGACATCGTCCGGCACGCCCGCACCTCGAAGCGCACCTTCTACGAGCAGTTCGCCAGCAAGGAAGACTGCCTGATCGAAGTGCTGCGCAGGAACAACGCGGACTTGATCGCCACCATCCAGGCGGCAGTCGACCCCGAGGCCGAATGGCAGGACCAGATCCGCCAGGCGTCGAATGCCTACGTCGACCACATCGCGTCGCGGCCGGCGATCACGCTGAGCTGGATCCGCGAGGCGCCCGCGCTGGGCGTGGTGGCCAGGCCGTTGCATCGGCTCGCCATGGAGCAACTCACTGACATGCTTGTCGATCTCACCGACAGTCCCGGGTTCCGGCGCGCGAAGCTGCGGCCGATTTCCCGCCCACTTGCGCTCATCCTGCTCGGCGGATTGCGTGAGCTGACCGCGCTGTTCGTCGAGGGCGGTCGCGATGTGCGCAGCATCATCGAACCCGCCAACGCGGCGGCGATCGCGATCCTCGGCCCGCACGGCGGCTAGCCGAGAATCAGCCGCGCGGACTTCTCCAAGCGCTGAGCGATGTCGGTGTACGACGCGTAGCCCATTCCCGCGCGCACCAACGCACCGGAGTACAGCATCTCCAGCGAGTCGATGATGTCCGGATCGGTGTCCGGTCCGAGCGCGGCGGCCAGCCGGTCCCGGATGTCGTTGCCGATGCGCTGCCGCAGCACCTCGACGTCGGGTTCCTTGCCCAGCAGCGCGTTGGTGACCGCACCGGCGAATTCCGGCTCGTCGGCGACCAACAGAGCGATGTGGCGCAATACCTCGCAGACGCGCGCGGCCGGGTCGTCCGATTCGTGTGCCGCCGGCGGCGAGCCAGCCAGCCGGCGCCAGAAGACCTCTGCGACGAGGTGCTCCTTGGACGAGAAATAGGTGTACGCGGTGGCCGCCCCGACGCCAGCCTCGGCGGCCACTCGTCGCACGGTCAGCCCGGCAAATCCTTCACGACACAGGAGCTCGACCGCGGCCCTGCCAAGGCTGTCGACGGTGTCGGCCTGTTTGGCGGTCAGACGGCGCCGAGTCGACTCCAAAGCCGGATCGGACACATGTCCGGACACTACTACAACGACCATTGACCAGCAACGGCTAAGTTGGACGGCGATGAGCCACACAGACGAACTTTTCGCCCTCGCCGAGCAGGTCATCGGATTCATGCCCGCCGACGAAGGACGCGCGCTCTATGACGCCGCCGTGAAGTATCTCGGCGACGGCGTCGGCGTCGAAATCGGTACGTACTGCGGTAAATCCACTGTGCTGTTGGGAGCCGCGGCGCAACAGACCGGTGGGGTGGTCTACACCATCGACCACCATCACGGCTCCGAAGAACACCAGCCGGGCTGGGCGTACCACGACTCGTCGATGGTCGACCCGGTCACCGGCCTGTTCGACACCCTTCCGACCGCACGCCATACGCTCGACGCCGCCGGGCTTGACGATCACGTCGTCGCGATCGTCGGCAAGTCGCCGGTCGTCGCGCGGGGGTGGCGAACTCCGTTGCGGCTGTTGTTCATTGACGGTGGCCACACCGAAGAGGCGGCGCAACGGGACTTCGACGGCTGGGCCAGATGGGTCGACGCCGGTGGGGCACTGATAATTCACGACGTGTTCCCGAACCCCGATGACGGCGGCCAGGCGCCGTTTCACATCTACCGGCGGGCGCTGGCCACCGGCGACTTCCGCGAGGTGGTGGCGACGGGATCGATGCGGGTGCTCGAGCGCCGCTCGGGGACGCCAGGCGAGTCGCTGGCTACCGATCGCTCGTAGCGCAGGCACAGTCGTACTCGCCCTCCAGGCCGCGCGGCAGGTCCGCGCCGCGGAAGATGCCACCGGCCGCGGTGGTCGACGACAGCGCATCGGCGGCGAGGATGACGGCAGCACCCGTCCATGTGGTGCGCTCCTCGGGCCACCGCTTGCCGTCGGCGAACACCAAGCCGGTCCAGTAGGAGCCGTCCTCTTCACGGAGGTGGTGCATGGACGCGAACTGCTCATGCGCCCGAGCCGAGTCGCCGATCGCGTCCAATGCCATTACAAGTTCGCAGGTTTCGGCTCCGGTGACCCACGGCCGGTCGTCGACACAGCGGATGCCCAGGCCGGGCACCACGAAGTCGTCCCACCGCTCGTCGATGCGCTCCAGGGCCGTCGCGCCGCGCAGCGCGCCACCAAGCACCGGGTAGTACCACTCCATCGACCACCGGTCCTTGACCACGAACGCCTCGGGGTGATGCACGATCGCGTGACCCAACTGGCCGACGGCGACCTCCCATTCGGGCTGCGGATCGTCGAAGTAGTCCGCCAGCGCCAGAGCGCACCGGATGCTGTGGTAGGTGCTGGCACACCCGGTCAGCAGGGCGTCGGGCTCAGGGCCGGATTTGGCTCTGGCCCAGGAGATTTCCCCGCCGGGCTGCTGCAAGTCCAGCACGAAGTCGATCGCCTTGGTGACGACGGGCCACATGGCCTCGGCGAACCGGCGGTTCCCGGTGACGAGTACGTGGTGCCAGACGCCGGTGGCGATGTAGGCGCAGAAGTTGCTGTCGCTGTTGGCATCCTCGACGACGCCGTTGCGCAGCTGGATGGGCCAGGAGCCGTCGGCCCGCTGGTTTGTGCGGCACCAGTCAAACGCGCCACGCGCCGGTTCCAAGAGCCCAGCTGCGGTGAGTGCCATCGCATTTTCGACGTGATCCCACGGATCGGTGTGGCCACCGTCGAACCACGGGATGGCGCCAGTTGATTCCTGTGTCGCGGCGATCGATTGCGCGGTCTGGCGGCATTGGGCTGGGGTCAACACTCCGCGCACCGCGGGCACGTCATCCAGGTCATTCCGTGGCAACCGGCACCTCCGGCTTCCTGAAGTACAGGGCCACGCTCTTGCCGATCAGCGGATTCAGCAGGGATTCGGCGGTGCGGGTGAGCCACGGTCGGCTCATCATGTCCCACACCAGAAGCTTGTGGTAGGCGGCGACGGCGGGATGGTCCGACTCTGATGTTCCCACCGCACATTTCAACCACCAGTACGGCGAGTGCAGGGCGTGCGCGTGATGAGTGTGGGTCAGCCGCAGGCCGTGACCGAGCACCTTGTCGCGCAGCGCGTCGGCCCGATAGATGCGGATGTGGCCGCCCTCATTGGCGTGATACTCGTCTGACAGCGCCCAACAGACGCGCTCAGGCAGCCACCGGGGAACCGTGATCGCCAGCGCTCCGCCGGGTTTCAGCACCCGAACCAGCTCGGCGATCGCTCGGTCGTCCTCGGGAACATGCTCGAGGATCTCCGACGCGATGACGTAATCGAAAGTGCCTTCGGCATAAGGTAAGTCGAGTGCGTCGCCCTTGACTGCCTCTGCGCGGGCCGACGGGGGCACCTCGCCCTGGTCCTTCATCGCCTGCAGGATCTCGTCGACGTCGTTGAGATCGGCGGCGTTCTGGTCGAACGCGATGACGTCCGCGCCGCGACGGTAGGCCTCGAAGGAATGCCTGCCCGCACCGCAGCCCACGTCGATCACGTTGGTGCCCGCGCCGATGCCCAGCCGGTCGAAGTCGACCGTCAGCACGTCGCGACCCGCTCGCAGGCCCGTTCGTAGACCGCGACAGTCTGCGCCGCAACGGATTCCCAGCTGAAGACGTCAAGCGCACGCTGTCGGCCGTTGGCGCCAAGGCGCTGCAGTTCCAGTGGCGAGTCGAGGAGTTCGCCGAGCACCGCGGTCAGCTCGTCGACGTCGGCGGGGCGGACCAACCGTGCGCATTCGCCATCGGCGCCGACCACCTCCGGCAGCGCGCCTGCGCGGCTTGCGACGATCGGCGTGCCGCTGGCCATCGCCTCCACCGCGGGCAGCGAGAAACCTTCGTACAGCGAAGGGATGCAGGCGATTTCGGCAGATGCGAGCAGATCAGCGAGCTCGGAGTCCGCGATCCCGCTCGAGCTGTGCACAATGTCTGAGATGCCGAGCTCGGCAATGAGCTTTTCGGTCGGTCCGTTGGGTTCAAGTTTGGCGACGAGCTGCAAATCGAGGTCGCGCTCGACCCGCAGCCGCGCCACCGCGTGCAGCAGGTGACTGATGCCCTTCAACGGCACGTCCGCGCTGGCGATGGCGATGATCCGGTTGCGCACCCGCCCCTCCGCGGGTTTGAAGAGCTCGGTGTCAACGCCAAGCGGCACAACGTGCAACTGGTCGGACGACACCGCGAAGTCCTCTTTGATGTCGGCGGCCGACGTCGATGAGACGGTGAGTAGCTCGGGGATCTGCTGGGCGACCTTCTGCTGCATCGCCGCAAACCCGTACCACCGGCGAACCAGCGGCTTCCTCCACCACCGCGCGGCTGCCACGTCGAGGACCCGGTCCCGGGTGATCGGGTGGTGCACAGTCGCCACCACAGGAAGGCCCAGCCCGGCGATCGTCAACAGACCCGTGCCGAGGCACTGGTTGTCATGGACGACGTCGAAATCGTCGCGCCGGTCGGCAAGGATCCGGGCAGCGCGCAGGCTGAACGTCTTCGGTTCGGGAAAGCCTGCCGTCCACGTCGTCAGCAGCTCCAGCAGATCGATCCGCGTCTTGATCTCGCTCGGCCACGGGATGCGGAACGGGTCGGGCTCCCGGTACAGATCGAGGCTGGGCACCTGGGTCAGCCGCACACGCGGGTCGAGCACCTCGGGGTAGGGCTGGCCGGAGAACACCTCGACGTCGTGGCCGAGTTCGACAAGCCCGCGGGACAGATGGCGGACGTAGACCCCCTGCCCACCGCAATGGGTCTTGCTCCGGTAGGACAACAAGGCGATGCGCATGGTCAACTCACGACAATGCGCGGTAGTCGGAATATCCAGGGCCGGTGAGCTGGACAAATCGTGTCACGCAAAAACTCCGAACCCTCTGGACATGTGTCCAGACTATAGTTTGACGTGCTAGCGGACGCAACGACGCGCAGACGGGGTATTCGCCCTGGCATGAGTAGACACATCGAGGCCCGTTTCGAGATCGCCAGCTGGGACGAGACACCATTCGAGGACGGCGACAACGCGACGAAGCTGACCGAAGCACTGGTAGCAAAGCGCTACGACGGCGACATCAAGGGCACCTCAACGACGAAATGGCTGCTGGCCTACGCGCCGGACAAGAGTGCGCTGTTCGTCGGCGTCGAACACATCACGGGGACGATCGGCGGCAAGAAGGGCAGCGTCGTGCTGCTGCACGACGGCGAGTACGGCGATGGCGCGGCAACCGCCGAACTGCGTGTCGCGTCCGGCACTGGCGACCTGGCGAATGTGGCAGGCACCGGAAAGTTTCGCGCCGACCCCGCCGGGTCGATGACGCTCGACCTCGACGGCGCCTGGTAGCGCTATTGCGGAGGGAAGCCGCCGGTGGCCACCGGACCCCACTGCCGCGGGGTGACGCGGATCAGGCACTTGCCCTGGTCGACCATCGCCTGCCGGTATTCCGCCCAGTCGGGGTGTTCGCCTGCGATGGATCGGTAGTAGTCGACCAACGGCTCGACGGCGTCCGGCAGGTCGATCACCTCGGCGTCGCCGTCGACCTGCACGTACGCATCATTGAACTCGTCGGAGAGCACCACGACGCTGGCGCGCGGCGTGCGACGGACATTGGCCGATTTGGCGCGCTGTGGATAGCTGGCGATCACGATGCGACCGGCGTCGTCGACCCCACCCGACACCGGGGAGCTCTGCAATGAGCCGTCCGAGCGAAATGTGGTGAGCACCATGCGATGTCGCGGCTGGATGAATTCCAGTAGGTCGGGCAGGCTGACGGCGTCGGCGGTCGCATACTTTCTGGCCATGGCACAACCCTAGCGACGGAGCGATGGCGGAAGCGTTCGAGAGACTGGTCTCCCTGCTCGATTATCCGATGTTTGTCGTCACCACCCGCGTCGGCGACGAGTCGGCGGGCTGCCTCGTCGGGTTCACCAGTCAGGTAAGCATTCGCCCGCCGCGGTTCATGGTGGGACTGTCGAAACGCAACCACACCTACCGGGTGGCCGAGGGGGCCAAGCATCTTGCGGTGCATCTTGTGCCCCTGGCACTCGGGCCCGAACGGGATACCAATCCTCGACGACGCCGCCGGATGGTTCGTCGGTGAGGTGCTGAGCCGCTACGACGTCGGCGACCACGTCGGCTTCCTGCTCGAGCCCATCGCAGGGAGCGCGCCGGACAAGTTCGAGCAGCTCGTCAGTTTCTCTGATGTCCGCGATCTCGATCCGGGTCATAAGGCCTAGGCAATTGAGCAGGTTACCGTAAGGTATTCGGGTGACCACTGACCCGGTCGGCGCATTGCGGCGCGAGCGCTCGGAACTACTGACATTCTGTCGGGACCTGTGCGACGCCGACTGGCAGACACCAAGCGCGGCCGCGGGGTGGCGCGTGCAGGACGTCGTTGCCCACATGGGCTCTGGCTACCGCGCGCTGTTCGGTCCTGCGGCACTGGAACTGATGCGCAGCAACGACATCGAACGCACGAACGATGTGTTCGTCGATCAGCGCCGTGATTGGGCGCCGTCCCGTGTCATCGCCGAGTATGAGCGGTGGAGTCAGGTGATGGTGCACTTGATGGGCCCGGTCTCGCGCACTCCCATGGCTCGCGCTCCGATGCGGATGGCCGAGTTGGGTCGCTTCCGAGTCGGCCAGCTGCTGTGCGCGATCGTGTTCGACACCCATACCCACCTGCGTCACGACATCGCACCGGCGTTGGGCAGGACCGTCCCGGAAACCGACGCCAACCGAATGGCCGTCGTACTCGAGTGGATGATGGCGGTGCTGAGCAACCAGCTGAGGGCCGCGCGGCTGGAGTGGCTCGACCGACCGGTGTCGATCACGTTGTCCGGTGCCGGCGGCGGGTGCTGGGTCGTGCACCCTGACGGCGCCGTCGCACCCGGCTCACCCGACGGCACCGCCGCGCAGATCGCGGGCCCCGCAATCGAATTCCCCGAGTGGGGGACGCAACGGGCAAGCTGGCGCGCCCGCGAGGTGACGGTCGGCGGCGACGCCGACTACGGCGCGCGGTTTCTCGATGCGGTGAACGTGGTATGAGCGCGACACCCTACGACTACATCGTCATCGGTGCCGGCTCCGCGGGCTGCGCCGTGGCCGCACGGCTTGCGGCGGCGTCGCACACGGTGCTGCTGATCGAGGCGGGCGGGTCGGACCGGCGGATCCCGGTGCGGGCGCCACTGGCCTGGGGCGCACAGGTCGGCGGCCCGACGGACTGGGCATTCGAATCCGAGCCAGAGCCTGGCTGCGACGGCAGGCGAATCCCGCAGCCCCGAGGCAAGGTGCTGGGCGGCACCAGCGCGATGAACGCGATGGTATGGGTACGCGGCACGCGCGACGACTATGACGGCTGGCAGGTGCCCGGATGGGGTTGGGACGACGTCGAACCCGTGTTCCGCAGGATCGAATCGGGGCCTATGCGGGTGACGAGAGTGCCAGAGCCCGACGAGGTTTCGCGCCGCTTCGTCGCCGCCGCACGCGCCACAGGAGAGGCCGCCAACGACGATGTCAGCGGACCGGACCTCGACGGGGCCGCGATTTCGCCCGTGACGGTGTGGAAGGGACAGCGGTGGAGCACGGCACGCGCCTACCTTGATCAAGCGCGCCGCCTCGGGAACTTCTCGTTGGTGAGCGGCGCGCTGGTGCGCCGCATCGTCATCCGCGACGGCGCGGCGGTCGGCGTGGAGTATGAACGCCGTGGGCGGTCCTACGCCGCGACGGCGCGGCGTGAAATCGTGCTGAGCGCAGGGGCATACGGCACGCCCCAGCTGCTGCAGGTGTCCGGCGTCGGGTCGACTGAGCATCTGCGCTCGGTCGGGATCGATCCCGTGGTGGACAGCCCGCAGGTGGGCCAAAACCTCACGGACCACCCCGCCACGATCATGAACTGGGAGCTCGCCCCCGGATTCATCGGATTGGCCGACGCCAGCAACCCGAAGTGGTTGCTGCGCTGGCTGATTCGCCGCACCGGCAAGCTGACGAGCAACCTCTTTGAGGCGGTCGCGCATGTTCGTTCGACGCCGGGTTTGCCCGCGCCGGACTTCCAGCTGATCCACGCGCCGGTGTACATCCGGGTCGACGAGAGCGAGTATCCGCGGCCGGCGATGTCGATCGTGCAGTCGTATTGGACGCCGGAAAGCCGGGGCAGCGTGATGGTCCGCTCGCCCGATGCGGCTGAGCCGCCTGCGATCCAGCTGAAGACCCTGACAGCGCGAGGCGATCTGGATGCTTTCGTGCGCGCGATCAGGCGCACCCGCGAGATCGTGTCGACTGAACCGTTGGCGTCGGCGGCGGCCCTGGAGTTCCGGCCCGGGCCGGAGGTGGACACCGACGAAGAGCTTGAGGCATGGGTCCGGGCGACGGTGGCGACAACGGCCCATCCGGCGTGTTCGGCGGCGATGGGCACCGAGCCGGACAGCGTGCTGGACCCGCAGCTGCGGGTGCGGGGCGTTGCGGGCCTGCGGGTGGCCGACGCCTCCGCGCTGCTGCGGATCCCCCGAGCCAACACCAACGCCCCGGCGATCATGGTCGGCGAGCGCTGCGCGGACTTCATCCTGACCTGCGGATAAATTGCTTGACGTGCTCCTCGGAACTGAGGTTCGAGGATTCCCATCCCGGCTCACGCCGCGGTTGGGAGCTTCCTGCTTCATCGTCCCGTGCCTCCCGAGTTGCGGGAGGGCTTACCGGGGCTCCACCTGGACCGCTCGTGCAGTCCGGCCCACTGGCGTGGGAGGCGTTTTGTCTCTCCGCCCGCCCGGCGGCGAGAACGATCTTTGCGGCGTTGTGGTCGCGATCGTGGACCACGCCGCATCCTGGACACGTCCACTCGCGGATCTGCAAGCCCAGTTCGTCGAGTCGATGCCCACATGTCGAGCACGTCTTGCTCGACGCCAGCCAGCGCGACACCTTGTGCACGGTGCGCCCGTAGCGGTCGGCCTTCTCACCGATGATCCGCACGAACTGCCCCCACGCCGCATCGCTGATAGCCCGCGCGAGCCGACGATTTTGGACCATGCCAGCGATGTTGAGGTCTTCAATGTGGATCACTTGGTTGTCGCGAAAAAACGCCAAAGCCTGCTTGTGCTGATAGTCCCGCCGACGGCGAGCCACCTGGTTGTGCGCGATGGCAACCTTGCGCCGCGTCTTGTCTCTGTTCTTCGATCCCTTGCGGTCCAAGTGTTTCGCGTTCGCGATGTCTGTCCGCTGGCCATCGCTGGTGGCGACCGTCGCCAACCGGGCGACGCCCACGTCCACCCCGGCTTCGCGCTGCACCGCCGGAAGCGGTGTCGGTTCAACGTCGACAACGAAGCTGGCGTAGTAGTGTCCATCGGGTTCGCGGATGATCGTGACCGAGGACGGTTTGCTGGGTAGCTGACACGACCAGCGCACTCGGACCTCGCCCACCTTCGCCAGAGACAGTCGCCCACTCGCGCGCAGACTGAATCCGTTGCGGGTGAGCCGAAAAGACTGCCGATGATACTTTTTCGATTTCATGCGCGGCCGGCCAACGCAGTGGCCACTGCGTTTTTCCTTGTGGGAGTCGAAGAAGTTGCGCCACGCCCGTCGCGAGTCATTGACCGACTGCACCAACGCCACGCTAGGCACCTCGCACAACCACGCGCGCTCGTTGGTCTTCTTGGCTTGGGTAATGACGTGCCGCTGAATTTGACTGTCCGACAGTTTCTCTCCGGCCCGGTACGCCTCGTCGCGAACGCGCAGTGCGTCGTTGAACACAACGCGGCAACACCCGAACACCCGCGCCAACATCCGCTGCTGGGCCGGTGTCGGTTCGATGCGGAACCGGTAACGCATCTGCACATCACGACGGTAAGGCCGCCCACCGACAACCCGGCCTACAACCAACCCGAGAAAATACCTACTCGAGTCCGAGGAGGAAGACGATGTTGCCGCATTCTTGCGGGCGATCCGGCGCCCACGAGTTCGTCGCGACTGAACCGTCGCGTCGGCGACGGCAGTGGAACTCCATCTCAGGCGGGGCGTTGAGACCGACCGGGAGTTGGAGGCCTGGGTACCTGCGACGGTGGCGACGACCGGCCACCCGGCGTATACGGCGACGATGCGCATCGAGCGGGACGTTGTGCTCGATCCAGAGCTGCGGGTGCGCTGCGTTGCGGGTCTGCGGGTGGCCGATGCATCCGCATTGCCGCGGATCCCTCGCGCCAACACCAGTGCCCCTCGGTCATGGACGACTTTCGTCACGTGTCGGTAGGCGCCGATATGATTCGAACATGAGTTCGACTAGGGAAGAAGTCATCGCTGCGCTCGATGCCTTCGACGCCAGCT
>WNFK01200969.1_pt1 | contig 20293 bp, 20 predicted proteins | sample 5400281 | NCBI WGS metagenome assembly WNFK01 (sample SAMN13153350, study PRJNA577476) | soil metagenome | isolation source: 20 cm soil on Douglas fir-dominated hillslope | place: USA:California | collected 2013-09-17
TAGTACGCGGCGCAGTTGTCCCAGAGGATCTTGCGCTTGCTCTCGTCGGAGATCGGCAATCGCAAGAATGACTCGACCGCCCGCGGGAACTTCGAGTCGCCGTGTGGAAAGTCCGTCGAGAAGACGATCCGGTCGTCGCCGATCGCATCGATGACGTGCTTGACCGGCTCCTCGTCGCACTCGACCGACACGAAGCACTGCCGCTTGAAGTACGCGCTCGGCGCCATCGTCAGCTCGCGCGCGTAGATGTCGCCCAGCCACTCCCAGTGCTCGTCCATGCGCCAGAGCAGGAACGGGACCCAGCTGCAGTTGCCCTCGAGGAAGGCCACGCGCAGCCGCGGGTGGCGCTCGAGGATGCCGCCCGCGCAGAAGGCGCCGGCCGTGAGCATCTGCTCGACCGGGTGCGAATAGATGTGCTTGAGCATCGTGTTGGCGCCGAACTGCTCGCCGACCTGACGGAGCGCCGAGCCGGAGCCTTCGTGAAACCCGAGCGGCACCTCGAGCTCCTCGAGAGCGGCCCAGAGCGGCTCGTAGTACGGATCGTGCCAGTTCCGGTTGTTGACTTCGTTCGGTCGCAGGAACATCGCGCGGAAGCCGTACTCGCGCACGCAACGCCGCGCTTCCGCCACCGCGTCGTTGACGTCGAACGGCGAGATCATGCCGGCGCCGATGAGCCGCTCGGGGTTTTCCTGGCAGAACTCGTAGAGCCAGTCGTTGTAGGCGCGCGCCATGGCCGCGGCGAGCTTCGTGTCCATGTCGGGGATCGTCAGGGCGAACAGGCCGCGCGAGGGATAGACCACCGCGACGTCGATACCCTCGATGTCCATTGCCTCGAGCTGGACCTTCGACGTCCAGCCGCGCTCGGCGTAGGGCCGCCACCGCTCCTCGTTCAGGGCGTAGTTCTTTCCCTGCCGGCGACGGCTGCGGTCGGCGTCGATGGCGACCCGCCCCCAGCCCTTGCCCTGGTAGGCCAGCCGCAGATCACCCTGGTCCTCGGTGAGGCCGATCGGCGCGCGGTCCCGAAAGGCCGGATCGATGTAGCGCTGCCACAGGTCGGGGGGCTCGATGATGTGGATGTCGCTGTCGAGAACCTTGAACTTGCCGTTGGCCATGGCGGCACCTCCCTGATTCTCTCTCAAGCGCGCCTCGGCCGGCTGGGCCCCAGCCCCGCGACGGCCTGCAGCGCACACTACGGGCGGACCGTATCCTCGTCGCGGCTCGTTGTCAAAGGCGCCGGAGGGTGCTATCTCATCGTCATGATCCCGGTCATCGACGTGGCCCCCTACCTGGCCGGACGGCCGCGCGCGTTCGCCGCCGCCGCCACCGAGCTCGGCCGCGCGCTCGGGGACGTCGGCTTCTTCGTCGTGGTGGGCCACGGCATCCCGCAGGGCCTGATCGACGACACGTTCGCCCAGGCGCGGCGGTTTCACGCCCAGCCCAAGGACGCGAAGCTCGCGCTGCGCATGAACGAGCACAACAACGGCTACATGATGCTCGGGCGCTACGCGGTGTGGACCTCGGACGTGAACGCCAACGACAAGCCCGACCTGAACGCGGGCCGCCGCTTCGCCGGCCCCAATCGATGGCCGGCGGATCTGCCGGGATTTCGCGACGCGGTGCTCGCGTACACCGACGCCGTCGACGCGCTCGGCCGCAAGCTCCTGCCGCTCTGCGCGACGGCGCTCGACCTGCCGGCTGACGCCTTCGACGGCGCGTTCGCCGAGAGTCAGTTCAGCTTTCGGCTGACCCATTACCCGCCGGTCGCCGCCGAGGCGAATCAGTACGGCATCGCGCCGCACACCGACGCGAACTTCATGACGTTCCTCGCCCAGAGCGAGGTGCCCGGGCTGCAGGTGCGGATGCCCGACGCGACGTGGCTCGACGTGCCGTACGTGCCCGGCTCGTTCGCGGTCAACTCCGGCGACATGATGCAGCGGTGGACCAACCACCGATTCAAGTCGACGCCGCATCGCGCGCTGCCGCCGGTGGGCCGGCCGCGCTACGCGATCCCCTACTTCATGGGGCCGCACCTCGACACGGAGATCGCGTGTCTGCCCACCTGCCAGGGGCCGGGCAACCCGCCTCGCCACACGCCCATCACCTACGCGGCGTACCTCGACTGGTGGTACGACGCCAACTACAATGCCGCGCGCCAGCGCGACGTGGAGCACACCCATGGACGTTCGTGACCTGTTCCTGGACCAGCACGCCGCGATGCACTCGGCCGCCGTCGGCGGCAACAAGATGTCGGCGTCGGAGCGCGCCTTCACCGGCCTGACCGACGAGCAGATGCGCGTGCGCCCGCGCGAGGACCTGAACTCGCTGGCGTGGCTCATGTTTCACATCTCGCGGGCCGAGGACATCTTCGTCAACACGATCCTGGGCGCGCGCACCCAGCTGTTCGACGACGAGAGCTGGGCCAAGCGCCTGGCCATCGCGCGGCGCGACTTCGGCATCGGCATGACCAGCGCGGAGGTCACGGAGCTGACGCGACAGATCGAGCTCGGCGCGCTTCGCGAGTATCGCGACGCGGTAGGCCGTCGCACGCGTGACGTGGTCGGCGGCTTCAAATCGCAGGACTGGGACGGCGCGGTCGCGGCCGACGCCGTCCAGCGCGCGGCCGGTGAGGGCGCGTTCGGCGTCCGGACCGAGCAGATCGTGAAGGCGTTCCCGGGGCGGCCGCGCTCGGCGATGCTGAGCGGCATCGCGCTCTTCCATTCGGCGGGTCACATCGGCGAGGCGGCCACGGTGCGGACCGCGGGAGGCTTTGGAACCGGCGTCTGAGCGCGCGGCCGGCTACTCGAGCCGGTAGAGCGTGACGTCGAGCTCGCGCGTGTCTCGATTCGCGCGCTGCCACTGGATCAGGATCGGGCTCTGGTAGACCCCCTCGACGGGGCCGGAACGGCTTCCATCACCGGTCACCAGGACGCTGATCGATCGCCTCACGCGAAACATCCGGGCCACGGGCACCGCCAGGGTGCGGGCGAGCACCCGCTCCAGCAAGGAGCCGTGCAGGCCGAGCGTCTTGAGGCCGGTGTTGAGCACGCGGACCAGATCGTACTGCGCGTAGCCGAGCGCCTTGCCGGGCACCGCGCGCGGGTTGGCCAGCGCTTGCCGGTACTCCTCCGCCATGAACCGCAGCGGGTTCTTCAGCACGGCGGCCAGGTCGTACTTCATCAGGAGCGTCTCGAACTCGTTGATCGTCAGGGCGGCATCACGCTCGCCGCGGCCGAGCGCGATGTGGAGCCGGCCCTTGTCCACGTCGGAGCGCGCCACGAACTCGGCGAGCTGCTCGTAGAGCCCGAGCGCCGGCGTCTTGAGATTGACCGAGTCGATCGAATGCCCGGAGAGCGGCACCCGCAGGCGCATCTGCCCGGCGACCGTCTCGCGATGGAAGCCGATCACCCGCGTCTGGCGGCGGCGCGGCCGCCCGTCGTTGACGCCGTCGAGATCGACGAAACACACGGACTCGCCGGCGCGGTTCGGGTGGGTCACGCACGGCTGGAGCCCGCCGGTGATGAAGGCCAGGTGCGAGTCGCCGTTGCGCGGCTCGACCGCGCGCTGGGCGGCGTCGAGATCCTTGCGGCGCTCCAGCCGGTCGTGCGCGTACCCCGCGCCCTCCGGGAAGATCTGGCGCAGGGTCTCGAGGTAGGTGGAAATGTGGTCGGAGCCCAGGTCCTTGATCAGGCTGCGGTCCAGGAACCCGGCCGTCGTGTGGGCCGACCAGTAGAGACACCGCGGATACGACGCGAGCGACTCGTCGTGCTCGCTCGAGAAGCGCGAGCGCAGCTCGACCATCTCGAAGCGCTCGCGCGCCGAGAGCTCCAGACTCAGCTCGAGCGGCGGAGGCGCCATCGCCGTCCTAGCGCGTCGTCCGCGCCCGCAGCGGTGCCCCGACGATCGCCACCAGACGCAAGGCGGCCAGCAGCCGGATCGCGACCCACGAGGGATCGAGCTCCGAGCGCCGCAAGCTGAACTTCGGCGAGCGCGGAAACGCGTGGTGGTTGTTGTGCAAGCTCTCGCCGCCGGTCAGCCACGCGAGCACGCGCGAGTTGTAGGCGGTGTTCTGGAAGTTCTGACCGCCCGCCCAGTGGCCGAGCCCGTTGATCAGCGGCGCCAGAACGAACATATAGATGATGCCGTGGCCGACCATGGCCAGGATGCCCTGCCACCAGCCGATGGCGAGCATGACGAGCGCGGTGCCGAGGAAGAGGCCGGTCCAGCCCCACGAGAACACGCGCCGCTCCCACCAGTCGGGGGCCAGATCGGGCGCGAAGGTCTCCACGGTCTTGGGCTGCCGGGCCTCGCGGATGTAGTAGTACGCGTTCCACAGCTGCACCTTCCAGAAGCCCAGGAGCAGCGGACTGTGCGGGTCGCCGTCGCGGTCGGTGAACGTGTGGTGCTTGCGGTGGACCGCCACCCACTGCTGCTGGCTCTGACCGGTCAGGAGCCAGAGCGACGCGCGGAACAGGAGGGCCGTCACCGGCTGCAGGGACAGCGACCGGTGCGCCAGCGCGCGGTGCAGATAGATGGAGGTCGCGAAGGTGGAAATCTCCGCCAGGACGAACGACACGATCATGATGATCAAGATCTGACGAGTCAACGCATCTTCCTTTCCGGTCGTTGGGTCACAGGAACGCCTTGCCGTATAGGTGCTCGCGCGTGTGTGGCGCGCGAGTCACGACGGGATCATGCTGTTTTCTGGTCAGAACCTGGTAGAGCCCGATGGAGCTGTCGGTAAACGCGACCGCCGAGCACGTCAGGTAGAGAAGCCAGGTCCGGTACGTCCGCTCGCCGGCCAGCGCGCGCGCCTCGTCGGCCCGCTCGAGCAGGCGCTCGACCCAGTGGCGGCAGGTCCGTGCGTAGTGCAGCCGCAGCCCCTCGACGTCCACGATCTCGAAGCCGGCGCGCTCGATCTCGGTGATCGTCTCGCTGAGCCCCGCGAGATCGCCGTTCGGGAAGACGTGGCGATAGAGGAACTCGGTCTGGCTCGACGCCTTCCAGTGGAACTCGTGAACGATGCCGTGATTCAGGTAGAGGCCGCCGTGCCGCAACATCCGGTGAACGCCGCCGAAGAACGCGGGATAGTTCGGAATGCCGACGTGCTCGATCACCCCGACCGCGGCGATCTTGTCGAAGCGCGCGTCCGGCGGCAGATCGCGGTAGTCGCGATGCTCGACTTTGCAGCGGTCCTCGAGCCCTTCCTTGCGGATGCGCTCGGTCGCGTAGTCGGCCTGCGCTTTCGACAGGGTCACGCCGTGGGCGCGCACCCCATAGTGCTGGGCCGCCCAGATCGACAGGCTGCCCCAGCCGCACCCGATGTCGAGCAACGTCTCGCCCGCCTCGAGCTCGAGCTTGCGGCACACCAGTTCGAGCTTGTCGCGCTGGGCCTGCTCGAGCTTGCCGTCGGGGTCGCGATAGTAGGCGCAGGTGTAGACCATCAGCGGGTCGAGGAACAGCGCGTAGAACTCATTGGAGACGTCGTAGTGGTGCGAAATCGCCTTCGCGTCCGCTTCCTTGCTGCGTGACCTCACGATGCGACCTCCCGCATCCCGAAGATGCGTCCGAATACGACGTGCCGTCTCGTGGCTTCCGTATTGAGAATGGCGCGCACGAACACCCGCGCCCACGAATCGGGGATCCGCGCGAGCTGGCGGCCGAGCCACCCCGTTTCTCCCGTTCCGTACCGCCGCACGATGGCGGCCGCGTACGCGTCGAAGCCGGCGCCCGTGCGCAGGCGCGCCTCGACCGCCTCGGCGGCGAGGATCCCGCTCTTGATCGCCGGCCCGATCCCCTCGCCGCTCAGGTCGCGCGCCAGTCCGGCGGCGTCGCCGACGAGGCAGAACCGGTCGCCGGCGAGCTTGCGCGGCGCGCGGCGGCGCACGACGTAGGCGTGGCCGCGAAACGGCTCGATCGTCAGATCGGCGGGCAGCCGACCCGCGGCCCTGAGCGCGCGCACGAGCGCGTCGCGCCGCCGCGGCAGATCCGCACCGGGGCCCGAGACGCAGCCGACGCCGACATTGAGGACGTCGCCCTTGGGGAAGTACCAGCCGTAGCCTTTGAGATCCGGCTCGACGTAGAGCTCGGGGGCTTCCCACCACTTGCCGAGCGACTCGACGCGCTCGGGCGAAAGCCGCGTCTCGCTCTCCTGCGCGATCACGACCTCTTCCTGGTCGGACACCTGCCCGAGCGCCTGAGCGACCGGGCAGCGATGACCCCCGGCGCCGATGACGAGCGGCGCGGTGAACGTGCCGTGCGGGCTCACGACCCGGACCCCGTCGGCGTCCTGCGCCACCTCGGTCACCCGGGCACCTTCGCGCACGTCGACACCGGCGGCGCGGGCGCGGTCGAGCAGATAGTGGTCGAACTCCCGGCGCAGGATGCCGTAGCTGGCCGGCCGCTGCCACCGCGTCTCGGTGCGCGCGCCGTCGAACTCGAACCGGCACGCCGAGAAGGCCTGGATGGTCAGCGGATATTTCTGCGGATCGACCTGGGCGTCGGCGAGCGCCTCGGGGGCCGGCCCGCGCGAGCCGCCATGCCGCGGTGCTGCCGCCCGGACCGCCGCCGACCACGATGACGTCGTGCTGGGCCACGTCAGCCGCGCCAGAGCGTGAAGAGGACGCGCAACCGCTCCACGAACGGTACGCGAATCTCTTCGATCGAGTTCGCGACGCTCATGGCGTCGAACAGATCGCCCTCGAGGTCGATGGAGCCGTCGACGTAGGCCTCGGCGAAGGTGAGCGGCGTCGGGTCACGAATGAGTCGGATGAAGGTCTGGGGCTGGTGAACGACGGCCGTGCACACGGGCGTGCCGCCACCGAGGTTCACGACCGATCCGTCCCAGAGGCGGAAGGCAAAGCCGCTGGGAATCCCGTCGAAGACACGGTGCAGCACCTCCGCGGCGCGCCGCGGACTGACGTTCTGGGGAAAGATCATCTAATCCCTGGTCCTCCCTCGAAGACCGGTTTCGGGTTCGCGCCCGGGTATTTCGGGTTTCGTCCCCGGTTACAGTGACGGGGTCGCGGCGGATTCGCACCGCCTTCCCTGGGCCCGAACGGGCACCCGGGGGCGCGCAACAGAAAAACACTAGCAAAGCGCTGGGATGGCCGTCAACCTCGAAGGAAATCGTCCCCGGCGTGCCTAACAATAGGGCAGAACGCGCTCGCCGAACAGTCTGATCGCTTCCATGATCTTCGGGTGCGGCGGCCCGCCCGAATGGGCGTGGCGCAGCCTGAGCAGAAAGGTGCCGGCGCCGGTTGCCTTCTGCCAGCGCTGGAACTCTCTCACGCACGCCTCGGGGTCGCCGAGGATCAGCCGGTCGGGAGCCAGGTTCTCCAGGGTGAACTTCGTGTCGGGCGGCATGTTCTGGAACTCGGCCAGGCGCGCCTCCCAGTAGTATCGATAGGCGGCCATCACGTGCGGGCCGTAGACCTCGTCGGCCTCCGCGCGGGTGCGCGCGACCCATGCATCGCGCATCTGCACGACCTCGGGCGTGCGCCCGGCCTTCCGCGCCGCGTCCTTATATGTGTCGGCCAGCTCCGTCGCGTTCGTCAGGCTGGTGCTGGGCGTGCCGACGAACCCGTCGGCGAGCCGGCCGGCCCGTCGCGCCGCCGCCGGCACGCTGGCGCCGAACCAGAGCGGCGGGCCCGGCTTCCGATAGGGCCGCGGGCGAATCTGGACGTCCTCGAGCGTGTAGTGCTTGCCTCGATACGAAAACGTCTCCCCCGCCCAGCAGAGACGCATGATCTCGACGCTCTCTTCGAACAAGGTCATTCGGTGCTCCATCGGCACCGAGAACGCGCGAAAGTCGGCCGGCTGGTAGCCGATGCCGACGCCGAGGATGAGGCGCCCCTTGGACACGAGGTCCAGGGTGATCGCGTCCTCGGCCACGTGCACCGGATGGTGGAGCGGCAGCAGGATCACCGAGGTGCCGACACGGAGCCGGTGCGTGCGCGCGGCGACGGCGGTAGCGACGATGAGCGGCGAGGGCAGGAACCCGTCGTGATCTTGATGGTGCTCGCCGAAGAAACACGAATCGAAGCCGCTCGCTTCGGCGAGCTGGGCCTCCGCGATGGTTTCGTCGATGCAGCGATCGAGGTGCTCGCCGCGCGGCGGATTCGCGATCGAGCTATAGAGACCGAATTTCATGGGGTCACCTCGCTTGCTCGGGGGCGCGTCCGAGCGCCACACTGTAGCATCTGGACCGGCCGGAATCTCGGGTTCGCGAGCCGGCGTCGTAACCCCGGGAGGCACGATCGGCCATGACACGAGACCCGGGCGATCTCACGGCCGTTCGATATCGGACGACGAAGGTCGACGGGCTGACGATTTTTTACCGAGAGGCCGGCGACCCGCGCCACCCGGCTCTCGTCCTCCTGCACGGGTTCCCCTCGTCGTCGGTGATGTTCCGTGACCTGATCCCTCGCCTGGCGGATCGGTTCTATCTCATTGCGCCGGATTACCCCGGGTTCGGGCGGAGCGACGCGCCCGCGCCGAGCGCGTTTCACTACACGTTCGATCACCTCACCGAGATCGTCAACCGGTTGCTGGAGCAGCAGCGGATCGCTCGATACAGCCTATACCTGCAGGACTACGGCGGCCCGATCGGATTCCGTCTGGCGCTCGCCCATCCCGAGCGGGTGCGCGCCTTGATCATCCAGAACGCCGTCGCTCACGAGCAGGGCCTCTCGAATCTGTGGGCGCCCCGCAGGGCCTTCTGGGCGGACCGCGTCGCGCACGAAGCCGCGGTGCGCGCTAACTTATTGTCGCTCGACGCCACACGACAGCGGCACGTCGGGCGAAGCCCTCACCCCGAGCGGATCGATCCCGAAACCTGGGAGAGCGAGTATGCGCTGCTCACCCGCCCCGGGATGGTCGACATCCAGCTCGACCTCTTTCACGATTACCGGACCAACGTCGCGTCGTATCCGAAGTGGCAGGCGTACCTGCGCGACGTGCAGCCTCCGACGCTCGTGCTGTGGGGCAAGCACGACCTCTCGTTCACCGTCGCCGGAGCGGTCGCCTACGGCGACGACGTCGCCGAGGCCGAGGTGCACCTGCTCGACGCGGGGCACTTCGCGCTGGACGAAGCGGCGCCGCAAATCGCCGAGCTCATCCGGGGCTTCTTCGCGGTCCGAAGGCTCGGGACCGAACGATCAGCGGAGTGAGCGCCCCCCGTCGTCGACCAGCTGCCTGACCAAGGTCGGCAGCCCGTTTCCCGGCCCGCCGAAGATCAGAGGCGCGCGTCCGTTCAGACGGACGTGCGTCAGGGTGCCGATCGGGCGCAATCGCACGCACGCCGCCCGCTGACCTCTCGGGTCGTCGCTGCGGACATACGAGTAGACCACCCGCGCACCGAGCGACTGGAGCTTTTCGAAGAGATGGTCGAGGACGAAGCCAAAGGCGCCGTGACCGCGTCGCGATGGCGGGGTGAACGCGTCGTAGAGGTAGGCCTCGTGCCGTTTCAACACGACGTCGCGCTCGAGCTCGGGAACGTGCGCGCCCAGCATCGTCGCCCAACCCGAGTGGACCGGCCGGCCGGATGGGTCGAGCGCGAGAAAGCACAGGTCTCCGCGGCCGAGCCGCTCCTTGACGATCTCGACCGTCCGCCGCGGGTCGGAGGCTTCGAGCACCAGCGGGACGTCCTCGAGCGCCGCCTGCACCGCGAAGAGCCCCTGTCGGGGACGCGGCACCTCGGGCCCCGCGTCGAGCCGGCGCCGGAAGAACGTCACGCTGCCGAACTCGACCCACGGAGAGGTCAGGTGATTCACCCCTCGCCGAAGGACCTGGGGCACCCCGCCTTGCTGCAGAGCCAGGCGGAAGCGCTCGACGATCGGGCGGATCCGTTCAGAATTAGGAAAGCCGTTGTCCGGCGGCATGTCCCGAATCGTATCGAGCGGCGCGTGACCCGAAAGGCTCGAGTCATCGTTCCGCGCGGAAGCTCGCATCAGGAAAATGCTAGCCACGGCCGGCGCGACGGCCAATCAGGGAGGCCCCGAGGCGGCGGCTAGGGAATTCCCTGAGTCCTAGCCTCGGGGAGCGACCGCCCGGAGCGCCTTGAGGTAGGCGTCCTTGTTGGGCTCGTTGAAGACGAGCCTGACCTCTTGCACGTCGGCTTCGAAGAACCGCTGGATCTGATCGCGGCACTGCTTGGGCGAGCCGAGGATCGTCATCGCGTCGACCATCTCGTCGGTGACCAGCTTCGCGGCCCGGTCGCGCTCGCGCGCCTGGAACGCCTCGCGGACCCGGTCGGCCTCGGCGCCGAAGCCGATCCGCCGCATGTACTGGTGATAGAACACGCCCATGCCCCCGATGTAAAAGGCGATGTGCGGTCGCTCGCGGTCGCGCGCGGCCGCGACGTCGTCGGTCACGTAGATCGAGACCTGCGGCGAGATCGCGAGATCGCGCCGCGAGCGGCCGGCCGCCGCGGCACCGGCCTCGAGCTCGACCACGGCCGCGGCCATGCGCGAGGGTGCGAGGAAAATGGGAAGCCAGCCGTCGGCGAGCTCACCGGTCATGCGCAGGCTCGGCGGGCTCAGCGCGGCGATGTAGATCGGCAGACTCGCCCGGTGCGGCGTGAACCGGAGCTGGAAGCGCTTGGTGTGGAAGAACTCCCCGTCGTGATCGAGCCGCTCGCCGCGCGCGGCTTTGCGGACGATGTCGATGTACTCTCGCATCCGCGTCAGCGGCTTCGTGAACTTCTCGCCGTGGAAGTCCTCGATGACCAGACGGCCGCTGGTGCCGAGCCCCAGGAAGAAGCGTCCGCCGCTCATGCGGTCGAGGTTCAGCGCGGTCATCGCCAGATTCGCGGGCGAGCGCGCGAAGACCGGCACGATGCTGCTGCCGATTCGAATGCGTGAGGTCACGGCCGCGAGCTGTGCCAGCGAGGTCAGCGCGTCCTCGCCCCACGATTCACCCATCGTGATGCAGCTGTAGCCGAGCTCCTCGGCCAGTACGGCCGCCTCGCGAGTCTCGCGCCACGACATGCCCGGCACATGCATGCCCATGAGACCGATGTCGCCCATCGCTCGCTCCTTCTGGGACTCCGCGCAGAGTGTAGGGTCCCTTGACATGCCCTGCAAGCCGGGTCAGAGTCCTGGCCGGTATCAGGAGACGATTCGCTGAAGGAACTCCATTGCCCGCGCTGAAGCGAGACGTGCGCCGACTGCCCCTGCGCGGGGCGGATCTCGTCCTGCTGGCGCACCACCCTCGGTGGAAGGGCGTGGGGCTCGGCCACAACACGTCGCTCGTCGTCGAGTGCGAGGGCCGGATCGACGCGAGCCGCATCACCCGCGCCTGGGATCGATTTCTCGACGTGTGCCCCTGGCCCTCGTCGCGACTCACGCGTCCCTTCCCCTGGGGCAAGCTGCACTGGGTCGCCGGAGCGCGAGAGACGCTCGAGCGCCCATCGCTCCGTCGCGTCACCATTACCGCGCGCGAGCAGCTTCCGCCCGAGCTCGCGTCCGAGCTCAACCGCGCCATCGAGCCGCGACGCGAGGCGCCGCTGCGCATGCTGATCGTCGAGGACTCGTCCGCGCGTCCCACGCCTTCGAGCGTCCTCGTGCTGACGTGGTTTCATCCGCTCATGGACGCGCGCGGGGGAGAGATTCTCCTGACGCACCTCAACGAGCTCGACCGGCACGAGGACACGCCCTGGGGCGATACGCCGCCCGCATTCGTGTCCGAGCGCGACCGCCGCTCGCTCCTCGCGCGCGGCCGCATCGCCGGCGGCAGCTTGAAATATCTGCGGACCCTCGCACCCGTGCCGCCGGTCTCACCCGGGGGCCCGCCGCTGCCGCCGGGCCGAGCCTGCTTCCTTCGGCAGAGCTACGTCGCTCCGGATTCGACCGACCAGCGCGCGACACGGGAGATCTGCTGGCGCGTCGCGGTGGTCGGCAAGGCGATGGCGGAGCTCGCGCGCCGGCGCGGGGCACCCGAGGTCCCGAGTCTGCTGCCGATCTCGGTCGACGTGCGTCCGAAGGGGGAGCTGGGCGCAACCTTTGGGAATCATCTGGCGTTCCACTTCGCGCGATTCCAGCCCGCCGAGACCGCGGACGTGCCCGCGCTGGCGCGGACGCTTCGTCGTCAGATGGCCGAGGCGGTTCGCGACGGACAGATCGAGGCCAACCAGGTCGCGCTGGAGTTCCTGCAGTACCAGCCCGTGTCGCGAATGCTGCGGGTGCTCCCGTGGACGGCCAGCGGGGAGCTGTTCTCGTTCAACTGCGCCGACCTCGCCGACTGGCCGGACGCGCTCGCCGAATGCTTCGGACGCAAGGTCGTCAACGCCTACCACGTGCCGGTAGTTCCCCCACGACCGGGGATCGGAGTATTCTTCAATCGCTGCGGCCGGCGGAACAACCTCGTCGTGTCGTGGATCGAGGGCGTCGTGTCCGAGGCCGAGGCAGACAGAATTCTCGAGGTGATTCGGGAAGCCATGGGATGGAGCCTCGCGCCATGATCGACAAGAACGGGATTGGGCGGCTGCGCGTCGCCATCGTCGGCGCCGGACCGGCCGGCTCCGCCCTGGCCATCATGCTGGCGCGCGAGGGCGCCGCCGTGACGCTCTTCGACGACGGACGCCGCCCGGAGCTGCTCGTCGGCGAGTCGCTCGTCCCCGCGGTGATCCCGATCCTCCAGCGGCTCGATCTGGAAAAGGAAACGGCGAGCTTCAGCCGCGTGAAGCCCGGCGTCTCGTTCATCTGGTCCGGGTCGGATCGGGTGAGCGTCACCTTCAATCGCTTCGCGCCCGCCGTCTTCCCGTACGCCTACAACGTCCCGCGGCCGCATTTCGACGACGCGCTGCTCGCCAAAGCGATCGCCTCGGGCGTCGACTACGTGACCGGACGAGCGCAGCTCGTGCCGAATGCGTCGGCCGAGGCGCCGGCGGAGCTCCAGCTGAGTCCCGAGACGCTGAGGTCGGCGCCGGCGCTTTCGGGAGAGCAGCCGGAGCTGATCGTCGACGCGACCGGACGCGCCCGACTGGCGGCTCGCGCCCTCGGCATTCCGGCGCGCCTCGGGCCTCGCAAGGACGTCGCGCACTTCGCCCACTTCGAGGGATGCCGCTGGGACGACGTGCCGGGCCAGGTGCGCATCGCGCGGGGCGAGGCAGGCTGGAGCTGGTGCATCCCGCTCCAGGAGCGGCTCTCGATCGGCATCGTGCTGGGCCAGGACGACGCGGCGCGCCTGGGGCGCACGCCGGAGGAGCGGCTCGAACGCGCCATCGCGATCGACCCGGGGCTCACGTTCATCGCCGGCCAAGGCCGGCGCGTCACGGACGTCGCGACCTACGCCAACTACCAGCTGATCTCCGAGCGCGGCTTCGGGCGCGGCTGGGTGATGGTCGGCGACTCGTTCGGCTTCGTCGACCCGATGCTGTCGCCGGGCGTGTTCCTGGCGCTCCGCTCGTCCGAGCAGCTGGCCGACGCGCTCACGCCCTGGCTGCGGCGGCGCGCGATCCCCTCGCCCGCCGAACTCCACTCCGTGCTGACGTCATACGCGGCCAGTCAGACCGCGATGCTGACGGCCTGGCTCGAGCTGGTCGCGTACCTCTACGACGGTCGACTGGCGGCGCTGATCCAGGCCGGGAAGTCCTGGATGCCGGAAAATCCCGGGGCGGTCAAACGCGCGATGCAGACGCACATCGCGAAGCACGTGGGGCTCCTGGCCAGCGGGGCGGCGACGACATCGCGCTACAGCCGCGGCCTCCTGCGCTTTCTGGGCCGCTACGGCTTGCGCGGCGTCGACCCGGCGGATCTCGCCATCCGCTGAGGGTCGAGCCTCAGGCGGGTGACTACGCCGATCCGCGGGACTTGACGGCGACGTACTCGCTCAGAAAGCCGCACCACACGCGCCGCTTCAAGTCGACGAAGCCGTTACGCCGCAGCACGTCGAGGATCGTGTCCGGCGGGACGCACTGGTCGATCGTGTCCCAGTAGAATTTCATCAGGAGCTGCGCCGGCTCGCTCCCGGTCGTGATGCGCGCCAGCCACGGCAAGACGCGCTGGAAATGAGTCCGGATCACCCATCGCATGATCCGCGACTTCGGACGCGACACCTCGATGAGCAGCATGCGTCCGCCGGGCTTCAGGACGCGCCGGTATTCGCTGAAGGCGGTTTCGAGATCTTCGACGTGGCGCAAGGCGAAGCCCATGCTGAGCATGTCGAAGGTGTCGGACCGGAACGGCAGAATCTCGGCCCGACCCCGAACCAGCGGGCTGGCCAGCGCCATCCGCGCCTCGCGCAGCATCTGGCTGTTCGGGTCGATCCCGACCACCCGCCGGGCATCGCCAACCACTTCGGCCCCCCCGAGGGCGACCAGACCGGTGCCGGTCGCGACGTCCAGGAGCCGCATGCCCTTCTTGAGACCGGCGCGCTGGAGCGCCTGGCGGCGGTACATGGGCCCAGAGCCCCAATCGAGCATCCGCCCGATGTGGTTGTAATACTTGGCGGAGCCATTGAACAGCTCGTCGACGAACGACTGGCGGTCGGACTGGACCGGGTAATACTCTTCCAGGACGGGATGCGGCCGGATCGACTCGGTCACGGGCGCTCCGATCTGTTCATAGGAAGCGCAGTATACTTCGCGGAGGCTGGTCATGCTCGATATCCCCTTCCGCTCCGCCAAGCAGCTCGCCGCGGACGTTCGCAAGAAAAAGATCGGCTGCCTGGAGCTACTCGACCTCTACCTGGCCCGGGTCGAAAAGTACGACGGTGCCCTGAATGCCGTCGTCGTTCGCGACTTCGAGCGCGCGCGCACGCGCGCGCGTGCGGCCGATCGGGCGCTGGCGCGGCGTCAAGTGTGGGGGCCGCTTCACGGCGTGCCGATGACGATCAAGGAGTCGTACGACGTCGCGGGCCTGCCGACGACCTGGGGCGTGCCCGCGAACGCCAAGAACGTCGCGACGAAGAACGCGGTCGCCGTCGACCGGCTGCTCGGAGCCGGTGTCGTGCTCTTCGGCAAGACGAACGTGCCGCTGTTTCTGGCCGACTGGCAGAGCTACAACGCGATTCACGGGACGACGAACAACCCGTGGGACGTGGCACGCGCTCCCGGCGGATCGTCGGGCGGCTCCGCGGCGGCCCTCGCGGCCGGACTCACCGGACTCGAAGCCGGCAGCGATATCGGTTCGTCGATCCGCAATCCGGCGCACTTCTGTGGCGTGTACGGCCACAAGCCGAGCTGGGGCATCGTGCCGCGCACCGGTCAGGCGCTGCCCTGGCAAACGGCGGCGGTCGACATCGACGTCGTCGGCCCGCTGGCGCGCAGTGCCGAGGATCTCACTGTCGCGCTCTCGGTCATGGCCGGCCCCGACGAGATCGAGGCCGCGGGGTGGCAGCTCCGGCTGGTACCGCCGCGGCAGAAGCGCCTGCGTGACTTCAAGGTGGCGCTGATGCTCGATGCGCCTGGGGTGGCGGTGGATCGCGAGGTGCAAGACCGCCTGCAAGCGCTGGGCGACTTCCTGGGCCGGCAGAAAGTGAAAGTCGACGCGCGCGCCCGCCCGGCGATCGACACCGGCGAGGCCTTCAGCATCTACACACGGCTCCTGCGCGCCGCGACCTCGGATCGTCAGAGCGAGGCCGATTTCGAGCAGAACACGGCGATCGCCCGCGGGCTCGCCGTCAGCGACCAGAGCTACTATGCGCGGGCCATGCGCGCGGCGGTCCTGTCACACCGCGACTGGCTCGCCGCGAACGAGACGCGCCATCGCATGCGGCGCGCGTGGGCGGAGTTCTTCACGCAATACGACCTGCTCCTCTGCCCCGTCGCCGGCACCGCGGCGTTTCCTCACGATCACAAGGGCGAGCGCCACGAGCGTACCCTGGTCGTCAACGGTCAGCGCGTCCCCGTCACCGACCACCTGTTCTGGGCCGGCTACAGCGGCGCGTTCTTCCTGCCCTCGACCGCCGCGCCGTGCGGGTTCACACCGGGCGGGCTGCCGGTCGGCGTGCAGATCGTCGGCCCGCAGTACGGCGATCTGAAGTGCCTGACCTTCGCGCGGCTCCTCGAGCGCGAGTTCCAGGCGTTCGTGCCGCCGCCCGGCTACGCGTGAGACCGGCTCCGCGGATCAGACGCGGACGACGATCTTGCCGACCTGCGCGTCCGACTCCATGAACTGAACGGCGACCGGCAGCTCGTCGAAACCGAAGACCCGGTCGACCAGCGGGCGCAGCCGCCCGTCGGCGAAGTACGGCAGCACGTCACGCGCGAACGCGCGCACGGTCTCGGCGCGCTGCGCCGCGGTCCGCAGGCGATTGCTGACGCCGAATACCGTGAGGCGCTTGCGGTGGAGCAGCTCGATATCCAGCGCCGCGGACAGGACGCGGTCCAGATGGCCCACCGTCGCCAGTCGCCCCTCGAAGGCCAGCGACTTCATGCACTCGCCAAAGACCGAACCCCCCACGTTGTTGACCACGAGGTTCACGCCCTTGCCGTCCGTGGCCTTCACGACCGCGTCGTGGAAATCGCCGGCGCGGGTGTGGAGGCCGACGTCGAGCCCGAGCTTCTCGAGCCGCGCCAGCTTCTCCGCGGACCCGGAGGTGCCGATGACGCGTGCCCCCAGCGCCTTGGCCGTCTGAAGCGCCGCCACGCCGACTCCGGACGAGACCGCGGTGACGAGCAGCCACTGCCCGGCGGCCAGATGGCCCTGAGCGATCAGCATGTCGTAGACGACGATGAAGGTGAGCGGAGTGGCGGCCGCCTCCTCCCACGTCAGCCGCTCCGGCCCCCGCAGGGCCTCGCGCGCGTCCATCACGGCGAGCTCGGCGAAGCCGCCGCCGCAGCGTCCCATCATCCGCGCGCCGATCGCGACGCCGGTGACGCCCTCACCGACCTTGACCACCTCGCCCGCGCACTCGCCGCCGCCGGGCTTCGGCGCCGCGCCGTACACGCCGCCCAGTAGCTCGCCGCGGTTCAGCGAGGCGGCGCGCACCCGGACGACAAACTCGCCGGCCTTCGGCTCGGGTGTGGGCGTCTCGCGCAGCTCGACACCGGTTCCGGCGGGGCCAGGGCTGATCCAGTAGGCTTTCATGGCAAACCTCCACCGCTCGGGTGGAAGAGTATCACTCGGTCCCGTCGGGTCCGCGCTCGCTCAAGCTGATCCCGTATCGCTTCGTCAACCGGTAGAGCGTGCGGCGGTGAACGCCGAGGAGCTGCGCCGCGAGCTTCTTGTTCCAGCGCGCCTCGCGCAGCACCCGGCGGACGTGACGCGTCACGACGCCGCGCAGGCTCAGCGGCGATCCGGGCGGATCGGGTGTGGCCACTGCCTCGACGCACCTCGGCGGAAGATCCTCCGGCTGGACGACCGAATGTGTCGTCAGGGCGACGGCGCGCTCGATGGCGTGCTCGAGCTCGCGGATGTTCCCGGGCCATTCGTACCCGACGAGCATCGACATGGCCGCGGGAGCGATGCCGGTCACCGGACGGGCGTTGGCGGCCGCGTACATGCTCAGGAAGTGGGAGGCGAGAACCGGGATGTCCTCGCGCCGCTCGCGCAGCGGCGGCACCCGCAAGGTGACCACGCTCAGGCGATAGAAGAGGTCCTCGCGAAATCGTCCCCCGGTGATCAGCGAGCCCAGATCCCGGTTGGTCGCCGCGATGACCCTGACGTCCACCCCGAAGCTGTCGGTGCCACCGACCCGTTTGATCTCGTGCTCCTGGAGCACCCGGAGCAGCTTGCCCTGGACGCACGGGGTGATCTCGCCGACCTCGTCGAGGAAGCACGTCCCGGCGTTCGCCGTCTCGAACAGTCCGCGCTTGTCGATCACGGCGCCGGTGAACGCGCCCTTCACATGGCCGAAGAGCTCCGATTCGAGCACGCCTTCGGCCAGCGCGCTGCAATCGACCGGCACGAATGGACGCTGCGCGCGTGGGCTCGCGGAGTGGATGGCTCGCGCGATCAGCTCCTTTCCGGTGCCGGTCTCGCCCTGGATGAGCACGGTGCTCCGGGTTCCGGCCACGCGTGTGACCACGTCGAGCACGTCGCGGATCGGTCGCGACGAGCCGACGATCTGCGGCGCACGACACGTCGGCAATCCGTTGGCACCGCGCGCTTCACGTCGAATCATTCCTGTTGTCCTCACCGTTCCTGCACAGAAATTTATGTCTTTGATCGGGGTCGTTCGGCCGGCGACTCACAATCTGCGCTCCGGCCCGCGCGCGGACTGCCGCGCTTCGCGGACCGAGACAACGGAGTGAACCGACGTGGCGCGCGGCAAGCTCGACACGGGCCGCGCGGAGTGGCGAGGGCTAGACGATCAGAACACGCCTCGACCGGGGAGGCGAAAAGCCGACGAGCCAAGCAAGAAGAAACCGGGACGCGCTGCGTGTCGCATGAATTACCACGCAGAGTATTGGTGCTCCAAAACGATGTCAAGGAATGGCGAGGCGCGAGTGTGGCGAAAGCGCTCACCCGGACGATCGACGGCCACACGCGCTAACGTCTTGATCTCGCTGCACTCGGTTCGGGCACCGCGCGCGGGCGTGTGACCGTTCTTTCGGCGCCCGGAGTGCCGAATCCTTCGACTGCGAGCTCACCACGCCGAGCGACACACTCGCGTTTGCCGACACTTGCCGCCGCGATCAAGCCGCGGCCGCGGCGTCGATCCCCGTGGCAAGCGCCTTGCGTAGGGTTCGATCCCTGACGTCGACCTTCACGACGTGGTCATCGACTCGTCATCACCGGGCAATCGCGCCCGAGCTACCACAGGGGTAGGGCGATCAAGCCTCCAGGAGGTGCGCATGGAGCAGCTTTCAGGGCTGAGCGAGCTACGGCAGAGCGGCAAGATGCATTGGTCCGAGAACGATCAGGCGTGGGCCGCCGAGCCTCGAGACGTCGTCGCGGCGCTCGCGCACGAGGGGTACGCCGAATACAAGCTTGCGGTGACACGCAGTCGACGCGATCGCCCGCCGACCGGCGGCGTCTGGCAGGGATTGAATCTGCAGACGGGCGTCGTGGCGTCGGCGATCTGGGTGCAGCGCGCTCCCGACGCCGAGTCGATCGTCTTCATCGACATCGACGGCGAGCTGCTCGACGGCGCCGTGCCGCACACAATGACACTGCACACATAGACAACACTGCACACATAGAGGAGAAGGGTCGTGGAGACTGCAACCCAGGAACGCACGTCCCGAGCCTTCGAACAGGCGGCGATGTCGAATGGTGACGCCGCGACGTTCTCGATCGGCGTCACCCAGCGGGTGATCGGCCCGCTGACGGAGCTGGCGATTGCCGCGACCAAGGAATCCGCACGCCTCGCGGCCGAGCTTCAGATCGCCGCCCTCGAGGCGCTGCACGACGCGCAGTCGACCGTCCTGCGCCGACAGTCGGCGTGGGTCGAAGGGCTGACGGATCCGTTGCATCTGTACCACCGAGGGTGTCTCGAAACCCTCGAGTCCACGCGGCGCGCGCTCACGCTCATGGGAACGAGCGCGCGGCTCGTCACGCAGGCATCCGATCGCCTGCAGACGGCGGCGATGGACACCGGCCAGCGCATTCGTGAAACGCTGGAGAGCGGCTCCGGCATGCGAGACACGACGCGACCGTGAGCTGGGGTTCCGGGCTCGGCCGCACTGGCCGGGCCCGGTTCCGACTCCAGCCAGCCGATTCTGCCTCTGACCGCGACGAAGAAACGCGCCGCGCGGGCCGACTCAGGCGGCAAGCGCCGGCCGCCGGCGGTAGAACCCGGTGGCCTGCTCGAACGCGTGCGCGATCTGGAGCACGCCCCACTCGTCCTGGTGACGCCCGACGATCTGCAGCCCGACCGGCAGCCCCTCGTCCGTGAAGCCGGCGGGGACCGAGATGGCCGGCAACCCCGTCACCGTGATGTCCGAGCAGGAGCGCATCCAGTCGATGTACGTGGGCAGCCGGACGCCGTCGATCTCGGTGACGTACGGCTGGATGACGTCGAAGGGCGGCACTTGCACCGTGGGGATCAGCAGGAACTCGTGGCGCTCCATGAACTCGCGCACACGATGATAGAGCCGCGCGCGCTGCACCTCGGCCTCGCCGATCTCCCGCGCGGTCAGCTTGAGCCCCTCCTCGACGTTCCAGATGACGGTGTCCTTCATCTGGTGGCGATGCTGGGCGAGCAGCGGTCCGTACCGGGTGGCGAAGCTCAACGCACGCTGCACCTGGAAGATCTGCCGGGCGTCGGTAAAATCGGGCGCCCCGTCCTCGATCCGGCAGCCGAGCGTCTCGAACGTCGCGCGCTGCGCGTCGAGCACCTTCGTCACCCGCCGGTCGATCGGCAGCCCGCCGAGATCGCGGCTCCAGGCGATCCGCACGCCCTTGAAATC
>WNFK01156398.1_pt1 | contig 20278 bp, 19 predicted proteins | sample 5400281 | NCBI WGS metagenome assembly WNFK01 (sample SAMN13153350, study PRJNA577476) | soil metagenome | isolation source: 20 cm soil on Douglas fir-dominated hillslope | place: USA:California | collected 2013-09-17
CTGACGAACCCTTAACGCGGCGGTCAGACCAGCCGCTCAAAGGTATGGGGTCCGGGGCCCCAGGGCAATCCGACTTTGGTCCAGCGCGTGGACCAGGGTCCACATTTGCTAGTATCGTAAACAGAGTCTCATGATCAGCGACCTGAGCCGCGCCCGACCTCTCGTCGCCATCGTCGACGATGAGGAATCGATCCGAAAGTCCCTTCGGCGGCTGTTGATGGCTGCCGACCTCGACGCCGTGGTCTACACCTCCGGACAGGAGTTCCTCGACACGCTGAGAGGGCGCCACCCGGACTGCCTGATCCTCGACCTCCAGATGCCCGGCCTGACCGGGCTCGAGATTCAGCGGGCGCTCACGGCGGCCGGGGTGCAGTTCCCGACGATCATCATCACCGCCCACGACGAGCCGGAGGCCCGGGCCAGATGCCTGGGCGCCGGGGCCGCCGCGTATCTCTGCAAGCCACTCCACGACGAGCTGTTGCTCGATGCGATCGCGAATGTGGTGGGCCGGGTCGGCGCGCCGGCCGGCACCGAAGATCACCCGCGGGGCTAAGCCCGCTCCCCCGTTCCGTCTCTCGTCGCCGACTCTCCCGATACTAGACCTAGGTCTCATGGCCGATTCGTCCGCTCGTCATACCCTGAGCACCAGGAGGGCCTCAAATGAGCCTGAAGGTGACGACATTCACTGCAATTTTCGGGATTCTGATGTGCGCCCAGTCGCCCGCGGTCGACGCTGACGCGCTGAGACTCGCTCAGACGTCGGGGACCGAGAAGGCGCCGGCGGCGACCGACAAACCGCTCGGGCGCTCCGAGGGCCGGGCCGTGACCGTCAAGGGGACCATCGCCGCCATCGACAAGGAAAAGAGCACCGTCACGCTCAAAGGGCCCAAAGGCCGTACCGTCACCCTCGAGGTGAAGGATCCGCAGAAGCTCGAGGTGATCAAGGTCGGCGATCCCGTCGTGGCCACCTACATGGAAGCGGTCGCGTTCCAGATCAAGAAGCCGGGCGCCGCGACGCCGGGCACCACGGTTCAGGAGAGCCGCGTGAGCTCGAAGCCCGGCGAGACGCCGGCCGGCGCCGTCGGCCAGGAAGTCACCGTGACCGCCACGATCACCGCCATTGACAAGAAGGCCCACACCGTCACGATCAAGGGTCCCGAGGGCAACACCGAGACCGTCAAGGCGAAGGACCCGAAGAACCTCGATCTCGTCAAGGTCGGAGATCTGGTCGAAATCAGCTATATGCAGGCGCTCGCCGTGTCGCTCGACAAACCCGCGAAGAAATAGGCACGGTGCGCGAGCACTACGGCGACCCTCACCCAGTCTTGAGCGGGAACTCCGGCAAGGGAAGCTTGCCCTCGGTACGCCAGCGCTGCACCTCGGCGGCCGCGGCGCCGGCTCGCTCCGCGTCGAGACCGAGGGCGCCGTTGTAGTTGGTCTGCGCCGGCAAGGCGAACGCCGTGCCGGCGCTCGCGACGACATCCATCACGTGCAGACAGAGATGCTCGCGGACCGCCAGAAACTCGCTCATGTCCCGGGTGCGGACGTAGACGAAGAGCTCGACGTCGAGCGAGCTCGCGCCAAAGCCGCTGAATCGCACGCGCGAGGTGTCGGGGTCGATCCGAGGATGCGCGTCGAGCAAGGCCCGGATGCGGACGAGGACCCAGCGCAGCTGATCCGGTGACGTCTCGTAACGCAATTGCAGGGTCGTGTTGAACAGGATGCGATCCCGCTCCTGGAGGTTCTCCACCTGCAGGTCGAGGAACTTGGCGTTGGGGATCGTGATCACCGAGCGTTCGGGCGTACGCACGCGCGTGGACCAGAGGCCGATCCGCTCGACGGTCCCCTGCTGGTCGCCGAAGCGGCAGAAGTCGCCCACCTGAACGGGCTGGTCGCCGACCACCGCGAGCCCGCCGAAGAGATTCTCCACGGTGCGCTGGGCGGCCAGCGCGATCCCGATGCCGCCGACGCCGATCGCCGCGATCAGCGCGCTGACCTGGACGCCCACCGCTTCGAGGAGCATCAGGGCCGCCATGACCGTCACCACGATCTTGAGCCCGCGCTGAATGAAGTCGATGACCGGCTGGCTCGGTGGCTCCTGGCGCCGGAGCAATCGCCGCCGGACGAGCTGGCTCGATACCTCGATGAGACGCAGGGCGAGCCAGCTCATGATGATGACGAGCACGAACTTCTGGATGCCGACCACGAAGGGCTGGACGGCCACCGGCAGCGCGAGGGTGGATTCGCCGATCTTGAACGCGACGAGCCCGACCAGCCCGCGCAGGGGCGAGAGCGCTCGGCCGAAGGCGGGATCGGTGACGTCGAAGCCCGCGCGGATCGCCACCCGGCGCGTCAGCGGCAGCCCGGGGCGAACGACGAGACACGCGACGAGCCCGGATACTCCGAGCAGGATCAGGAGCCCGATCCACTGCCACAGCGCGAGCCGGAGCACTCGCGTCTCGACGAGGAACGGCGGCAGCCGCTCGCCGACGATCCCGTAGGTCAGGTTCTTGTAGAGATCGGGGATCCGCGAGACGGTGACGTTCGAGAACTGCCAGATCGGGACGCCGTCGTCGCGGGGCACCCGCTCCATGAGGATCGAGAACGTTCCTTTGTCGGTCTCGACCCGCCCGATGAGCTCGCGGTTCGATGCCAGGCCGGTCTCCGGGCGCCCCTCCGGGTCGTCCGAGATCGCCCCGAGATCGAACAGCGTGTTGTCGAGCACGACCCGGAGCTGATGCGCCAGCTCGGGTCCGCGGGCCGCGACGTCGGCGGCGGGGATGCGCCGCAAGTCGAGATAGCTCGCGGCGCGACGGTAGTTGTGAAGGGCTGCGGCGTCGAGAAAGCCGCGCAGCGCGCTTTGAGGGGTGCCGCGTCCGAGCTCGTCGACTGGCGGCGGCGCTGTCGCGCCGGGCGCGGACTTGGCGCCCGTCGGATGGTCAGCCGGCGTCGCAGGCGATGCGACGACGAGCGTCACCGCGATGACGGCGAAGCCAAGGGTCCGGCACCACACGGCTTTTCCCATCACATGGCTCCCTTCGATCACGAAGGTCTCAGAGGTCGAAGATGGACCGTGAGCCGGTCCCGCCCTCGAGCAAGTCGTGCTGGATCATGCGCCGCCACAACTTTTCGGCGGTCTCGTCCATCGGGACGACCCGGTCGTGTCTCACTATCTCGCTCGCGGTGGCGACTTCCCCGGCCGACTCCCAGAGAATGTGGCCCGTGCGCGTGTCCCACAGCTGCAGCCACACGCGCAGGACCGTCACGCGAGTCCTGATCACCTTGATGCCGGCGATCTCGAACCTGTCCAGGATGACGTGATCGAGCTGGGCCAGCCCCGGAAGCAGCAGATAGCGGAAGCCGAGCGCCGCTCCGATTCGCTGCAGCCGCTCACGATCCATGATGCTGGTGCGGGCGAAGCCCTCCAGCAGCTCGGCGTACGTGGTCGCGAGACCCTGATCGTTTAGCGCGTTCGCGATCTCGTAGGCCGGAATCGCGCGGATGGGCGGAGACGCGCTGGCGAGCGCGGCGACGAGCGAGTGAGACAGCGCCGTGCTCAGTCCCTGGAGCGCGGCGGGCGCGACGAGACCAGGAGTTGCCACCGGCTGGTGCGACAGCTCGCCGACGTCGAACGATGGAGGCCTTGCCGTGGACGTGGTGTTGATGTCCCAGATATAAAGCGGCGTGCAGCCGAACAAGAGTCCGGCCGCGACCGCGACGATCAGCGCGCGCACGCGTCTTGCCACGACGCATCAGCCTACTCCGATCGCGAAGTCGTCATCACCGACAAAGCGTGTCGACGATTGGACTAAGGTCCAGTTCCCACCCCATCCAGAGAAGCGTAGTCCTCGTACCGGGGGCCCGCGTGTAGGCCCGAACACGGATCGAATATCACCTGACAGGAGGAAAGCGGTGAAAACAGTAGTCCTGGTGCTCATGAGCCTCGTCGTGGCGGCCGTTGCGGCCGATTCGATGGCGCAGACCGCCGGCTCGAGCGTGGTCAGCGTCTCGGTAGCGGAGGTCAAGGAAGTCGCGAAGGGGTGGAGCGCGAAGAAGCAGATTCTCGGGAAGGATGTCTACAACGACACCGGCGACAAGATCGGCGAGATCAGCGATCTGATCGTGGCGCCCAACAAGTCGGTGTCGTACGCGATCGTCGGCGTCGGCGGGTTCCTCGGCATGGGCGAGCGCGACGTCGCCGTCCCGGTGTCGAGGTTCAAGCAGCAGATGGGCAAGATCGTCCTGAAAGGCGCGACCAAGGACGCGTTGAAGGCCGCCCCCGAATTCAAGTACGCCAAGGAGTAGAACCGGAATCGCTCAACTGGAATCGCGCGGCGCCCGCCGACCTTTGGGCGCCGCGCATCACGGCGTCACGGCGAGAAGGTCTGAGTCGGTCTTACTGCCGGAAGCGGATCGCGATGCCGATGACCTTGCGTCCCGAGACCGATTCGACGCTCCGGTCCCAGTACGGTCCGGTGACGTAGGCGGCGACCGGCTGGACCCGATCGAGCACGACGACCACCGCGTTGGCGCCCATCTTGGCCGCCGCCTGACGGAGCTTCTGCTCGATCTCGACGACGGGCGGCGGTGGATCGGTGCTCGCGTCCACCATGACCTCGCCGAGGCGGTCGTGCGGGGCCTTCGGCTCGGCTCGTAGGATCTGGACACTCTTCGCGTCGGTCGGCTGGTAACGGGGCGCGGCGACATACTCCGTGGACTGGACGTCAACGCTCGCGCAGGCCGCCAGAGTTGCGGCGGAGAGCGTCAGCACGACGAGTCGAAGCGCGCGAGGCATCGGGATCACGGTCCGGCGACCACCATCACACCGGTCGCCACGCCCGGCAATCCGACCTTGGTCCCATGGCAGCAGCGTCGGACAACCCGCCGCGCTTCAGCGACAAACTTGCCAGTGACGTTAGAATGGCCTCCCATGACTTCTTCCCGCCGGATCGGCTAGGCGCCATGCCCTGGGATCCTCGCATCCAGGCGCTGGTCGATCGCTACCCCGTGCTGCGGGCGGTGGGCAACACGCCGCTGGTTCCGGTGGACGTCCTGCGCCGTGACCTGCCGGACGTCGACGTGTTCGCGAAGCTGGAATCGCTGAATCCGGGCGGCTCGCTCAAGGACCGACCGGTGCTGCGAATGCTGCTCGGCGCGCTCGACGACGGGCGCCTCAAGCCGGGCAAGACCGTGCTCGACAGCTCGTCGGGCAACGCGGGCATCGCCTACGCGATGATCGGCCGGATCATCGGCGTGCCCGTCGAGATCGTGATCCCCAACAACGCGAGCGCCGAGCGCAAGAAGCGGATGCTCGCGCATGGCGCGCGGCTCACCTTCACGGACGCGCTGCTCGGCTACGACGAGGCGCTCCGGGAAGTGCGCCGCCGCTTCGAGGCCGATCCCGACTACTACTTCTTCTGCGATCAGTACAGCAACCAGGACAACTGGCGCGCACACTACGAGACGACGGCGGTCGAGATCCTGCAGCAGACCGGCGGCCGCGTGACCCACGTCGTCGTCGGCGTCGGCACCGGCGGCACGCTGACCGGCCTCGGACGGCGTCTCAAGGAGCACGATCCGGCGATCCGGCTGATCTGCGTGATCCCCGAAGCCTTTCCCGGAGTCGAAGGGCTCAAGCCGCTCGGACGCGCCGAGGACATCGTGCCGGCCATCCTCGACGAGAAGCTGATCGACGAGCGCGTGCCCGTCACCGTCGACGAAGCGTATCGAATGTGCGTGCGGCTGGCGGCGGCCGGATTTTTCGTGGGCCAGTCGTCGGGCGCCTACATGGCCGGCGTCGAGCGAGTCGCGCGACGAACCGGCCGCGGCCGCTTCGTGACCCTCTTCAACGACATCGGCGAGCGTTACTTCTCCACCCGCCTCTGGGACTGAGCGGCCGCGCCGCGCGGAGGCGGCCTAGGCGAGCCGGGGCGCGACGCGCTCGGCGAAGAGCCGCATCGATTTCAGCACGCGCTCGTTGGGAATCTGTCCGCCGGGATTCATCCACAGCGAAAGCGTCGAAAATCCCATATCCTCCCGCAGCCCCCGCAACCGCTCGGTGACTTCTTCGGGCGTTCCGACGACCGCGTAGTCGGCCAGCACCTCGTCGTACGTGATCTCCGCCAAACGGTTCGCCCGCTCCTCGCGCCTCTCGGCCGTCTGCGCCGTCGCGCCGTCGGACTTCTTCAGCGCTTTGCTGATCGAGCGAAAGAAGCCCATCGTGCTCGCCTCGGGCTCCTCGCGGGCCTGGCGCGTGGTCTCGGCCACGTAGAGCGGCATGCTCACGCCGACGTTGCCGCGCCCCGCGTGGCCCGCCGCCGTCCACGCCGCCTGATACGTCGGCAGATGGCGCTTGAGATCCGACAGCGACACCGTGCGCACGGCCACGAAGACCGGCGCGCCGAGCCGTCCCACCAGCGGGTACGTCTCGGGAGTGGTCGCGGCGATGCGGAGGGGCGGGTGCGGCTTCTGGTACGGCTTGGGCATGATGCAGACGTCCTGGAACTGGAAGTACTTCCCATGGTGCGAGAAGCGCTCCTGGGTCCAGGCCTTGGTCAGGATTTCGAGCGTCTCGAGGAACCGGTCGCGGCTCTCGCTGTACGGGATGTTGAAGCCCTGGTAGTGCCCGGGCAAGCCGCTGCGCCCTACGCCGAACTCGAGCCGTCCCTTCGAGATGTGGTCCACCGTCGCGACGTCTTCCGCCAGCCGTAGTGGGTGGCTCAGCGGGAGGACCTGAACGGCGATCCCGATCTTGACGCGCCGCGTGCGGGCGGCGAGCGCGGAGGCGATCACCAGGGGCGACGCAAGTACCGATCGATCTTTCTGGAAATGGATCTCGGCGAGCCAGACGGCGTCGAAGCCCATGTCCTCGGCCGCCTGCATCTGGCCGAGCGATTCGTCGAACGCCGCCGCCTCGCTCACCCCCGGCGGGCTCGCGAACTCCGTGAACAGGCCGAATTCCATCTCGCCCTCCCCTTGAAATTCGAGATATCCTACGCCTGAGCGTCCCATGACGGGGGGCCAAGACGGAGGGGGCCAACAATGCCAGGCGACAGGGTGTTCGATCGAAGCGCAGAGGACATCGGTAACATCGTTCTGCTCGAGCACGTCAACGTGAAGATCCCGGACCAGATCGTCGCGACAAACTTCTACGTGACGGCTCTCGGGCTCACGCGTGACCCGTACATCATGACCGGCACCGAGAACATGTGGATCAATGCGGGGCAGGCTCACGAGCGCGCGCGAGAAGCTGGGCGGGACGAAGTTCATGTGCGCCGCCGACGACAAGTACGTCAGTGTCACCTGCCCGTGGGGCAACAAGATGCGGTTTCACGCTCCGGGCCCCGAGTTCGGCGACATGACCCTCGGCATTCCATACGTGGAGTTCGCCGTGCGGCCCAACACCGCCGTCGGGATCGCGAAGTTCTACCAGAGCGCGATGGGCTCGCCCGCGAGCGTCACGTTCAACGGCAACACCTCGGCGAAGGTTCAGGTGGGCGCCAAGCAGCACCTGATCTTCCGGGAGACGACCGAGCCCGAGGTGCCGTACGACGGCCATCACATCGCGATCTACGTCACGAACTTCTCGGGTCCGCACCGGTGGCTGAAGGACCGCGGGCTCATCAGCGAGGAGTCGAACCCCGTCCAGTACCGGTTCAAGGACATCGTCGATCCAGAGACCTCGAAGGTGCTCTTCACCATCGAGCACGAGGTGCGCAGCGCGACGCATCCGATGTACATGCGCCCGCTGGTCTCTCGGAATGCGGCCCAGCAGCAGAGAACCTACCAGCGCGGCCGCGACGCGTTCTACCCGGGAGCCAACTAGACCGTCCGAGGCAGGATCTTCCCGTCGCCGGATGAGCCGGCGACGGGAAGTGTTGCTCTCTCGCTACTTCCCTTCAGCTGCGTCTACGACGACGATCCTCGCCCGCTACGGCCTGCGCAGGAGACCCGGCAGGATGGGGCCCGTCACCGGGTTCGCCACATTGTTCACGGTGTTCGTGACCGTCGTCACCAGATTCGTCACGGGGCTCGTCACGGGATTGACCACCGGCGCGACGGTCTGAGTCACCGGGCTCGTCAGACCCGTCACCGCGCTCGCGGCACCCGGCACGCCGGTGAGGGCGCCCGTCGCGCCGCCGGTCACGCCGTTGAGAGTGCCGGTTACGCCGCCGGTGACGGTGTTGAGCGTGTTCGTCGTGCCGCTGGCTAGATTCGAGAGCCCGCTCGTCACGGCGCCGACCGCGCCGGTCGCCGTGTTCGTCACACCACCAACCGCCGCGCTCACACCGCCGGTCACACCCTGACCGGCCGTACTCGGGCCGCCCTGACCGGTCATGCCCGGGCCGCCGCCCTGGCCGGAGGTGCCGGTCGGCGGGGCCGGGCTCACCGCGCCGATGATCTGCATCGCGTCACGCATCGTGATGTCCTTCACCTCGGCGCCGAGCGCGTCGGCGCTGGCGGCGGGGGCGTTCTTCGGCACGAAGCTGAAGTCGGCGGCGAGCCGGGACGCGGCATCCCGCGTGATCTTCTGCGGCGAGGGCACGGGCTGGGCGTTGACCACCGTCACCCGCTCGAGAGCTCCGACCTTCACGGCGGGGCCGGTGAGCGCGCCGGCCGGATCGAGCCTCGTCACGTCGACCAGGCCGCGCAGGATCGTGATCGTCGACTGGTAGCCCTGGGGCACCGGCTCGACCTCGGCGATGACGACGGTCCCGCGAATCGCCGTGACCGCGTTCGGCGTCTTGATCTGGATGACCTCGCCCGGCTTCATCAGGCCCTTGGCGACCGCGACCGCGATGCGTCCGGCACCGAGGTTGATGGTGGCGACACCCGGCACCTCGGTGATCGTGAGCACGGAGCGCTCGCGGGCGGTGACGGTGGCTTTGCCGCCCAGCAGCACGCGCACGATGGAGCGCTCGCCGGTCGTGATGCGATCGCGGAGAAAGAGGTCGTCCTTGAAATGAAGCGGCTTGGGTTCCGGCAGCGCCACGCGCGCCACCGTCGCGAACCCTTCGATGTTGGTCACCACTCCGACCCGCTCTTGCGCGAGAGTGGAGGACGCCAGCAGCAGCGCCGCGGCGCCGGTGAGCAGCAAGGCTGCAATGACTCGCTTCACGAGGCTCATTCGATCTCCCCCGCCGTCGCCACGTTTCACGTCTCGGTCGGCTTCGGTGCGCGCGGCGAAATGCTGATAGAGCAAGCGAAATGCCACGCGATTCCGGATTTCCGCCAAAAAACAGACCCAAAGGTTTTTGTAGATTTGGACCACCGGCCACGAAATGCGCGCTGGTCACGCGCGAGCCAGACTGTCCGCTTCTGGTCAGTCTGACCGTGCCACGCGAGATTCCGGATTCTTGCGTTCGCGCGTGTCTGGGACTACGCTCGCGCTCACTCGCGTCCGCTCGAAACAGAGGAGTCGCCCATGTCTCTCAGAGCGATGTCGGCCGATAGCCACATGGATCTCATCTACCTCCCGCCCGACACCTTCACCTCGCGCATGGCGTCGACGTGGCGCGATCGCGCGCCGAAGGTGGTCGAGCGTGATGGGCGCAAGGTGTGGGTATCCGGCGACGCCGTGCTCGGGCCGTGGGGCGTGTACGGTCCGGGCGTGACCGGCGGACGGCGCGGCCGCATCCTGGCCGACGCCGGCTTCGCGTCCGGCACGCAGACGCGGCCCTCGAATCCCGCCGAGCGGCGCCAGGATCAGGAGCGCGACGGCGTCGAGGCCGAGATCATCTACGGCATCATCGGGATCTCGCGCGGGTTGTTCACGCACAGCGGCATCGCCGATCACGAGACCTTGGCCGCGGTGTACCGCGCGTACAACGACTACATCGCCGACTTCAATCGATCCCAGCCCGGACGCTTCTTCGGCCTCGGCTGTCTGCCGAATCACGACGCGAGCGCGGCGGCCGACGAGGTGCGTCACTGCGCCGAGCTCGGGCTGCGCGGCGCCGTCTTCGTTCCGTGGGGCTCGAAGCTCCCGGTGTGGCATCAGGAATGGGAGCCCCTGTGGGCGGCCGCGGAGGAGACTGGTCTCGTCGTGTCGTTTCACGTCTTCGAGGGCGGCGCCACGACCGTCGGCTACGCCGTCCAGGGCATCCAGAGCCCGGCGTCCGCCGGCTCGTGGACCGTGGTCGCGCCGCTTCAGATGGACGAGATCTGCGCCTCGGTGATCCTAGCCGGCGTCTGCGAGCGCCATCCGAAGCTCACGCTGGTGCTCGGCGAAAGCGGGATCGGCTGGCTGCCGTACATGCTCGAGCGCCTCGACGACACGTACGAGGAGCGCCTGGCCGACGATCTCGGGCTCAAGCTGCCGCCGAGCGCCTACTTCAAGCGCCAGATGTACGCGACGTTCCAGAAGGACTTCCACGGCGTGCGCGCGATGGCGGAGATCGCGCCCGACAACGTCATGTGGGGCTCGGACTATCCCCACCGCGACGGCACCTGGCCATCCGGTCGAAGATGCTCTGGGACAACGTGCGGCGCGTCTACAAGATCGCGTCCTGACCTCCGATAGACAGCGGCGTCGGGAGATCAAGGACTACTACCTCGGCATCTCCGCCGACGAGATCACCTCCTACCTCACCCCGGCGTCGTTCGACCTGTGGCAGTCCGTCGCCCGATATCGTCGTGAGCTGGGGATCGGCGCCCGGTGGCTCGAGATCGGCGGCGGCCTGGGCGATCTGGCCGCGACCGCGCTCGATCACGGCTACGACGTCCTGATGACCGACGTCCAGCCCGAGCTCCTGGAGAGCGCGGCCGCGCGCCATCCGCGCCTCGCCGGCCGGCTCGAACGCTCCGACATCTTCGACGCGCGAGACGTCGCCGCGCTCGGGGCGCGCGGCCCGTTCTCGATCGTGGCGGCGCTCGGCGCCGTGCTCAACCACGCGCGCGATCACCGCGAGCTCGCGCGGGGCTTCGGCCACCTCGTGACGCTCGCAGCCCCCGGCGCACTCCTGATCGTGGACGTCATGCTCAGCGAGATGTTCGCCGGCCATCCAAGGTCGATCTGGGCCGACATCCTGCACGTCCTGCCGGGCTTCGACGACCTGGCCCGTCTGACCCGATCGTCAGGGCTCCAGGTGCTGGAGGCGCACTCGCTCTACCATCGGTATCCGCCGACGCCGACGTTCGGCGCGGACTTCGACGAGCGAATGCTGCGCCTCTTCCTGCTCCGGGCTGGCCGCACGCCGGACGCGCCGGCCGTCAGATCATCGCGACGTGCACGACCTGACTCTCGGCGACGAGCGCCGAACCCTTCGCGCGACTCGTCCGGAGCTCGACGAGCCACCCGGCGCCGACGCCGCGCCTGACCGAGCCGGCGGCTCCCGCGGCGGATTTCAAGAGCTCGTCGAGGCTCGTGCGCAGCCGGCTCGCGTCGGGGTCGGCGATCTTGCGGCCGTACGCTTCGATCCTGCTCGCGCGCAGCAGCTTCGACCACTCGCGCGCGAACAGCGAGCCGTCCTGAAAGAGATCGAGCCCGGCGAGCGTGTCCCCGACGTAGACCGCGGCGCCCTGTGCGCCCGGCGCGCTCGCCCCACCGATCGCGGCCTCGACGTCCTTCTGCTGGGCCTGGACCTCGGGCTTGTCGGGGATCGCCTGGTAGCTGCCCGTCGCCGACGGGGCGGCCGCGCTCCGGGCGTAGCGGTCGACCTCGGCCCACACTTGCCGCTGATCGCTGCGCTCGAGCATCTTCTCGCGCAAACGCGGCGCGGCGAGCGTCTCGCGCGTGCTGAACTGCTTGCCGGCTCCCTGCCACCGGCCTTGCTCGACGCAGAAGACCGGCAAGGTCAGCGGGCCGCTCCGCGGCGGAACCAGGACGTCCTCGACCACGATGCGGTTTTGCTTCCCGCCCTGCAAGATCTCCCCGGCGAGCAGCAGCACGTGCACCGGACCGCGGTTTTCGATCACGACATCGGACACGGCGGCCTGATCCCGCTCGCTGACGATGAGCCCTCCCTGCGCACGGGCCTCGTCGAGGGTAGAGACTGCCAAAGGTGTCGATGCGGCCGGGGCGTGGAGCCAGAACACCGTGAGCCCGCCGTGCGCCCGGCGCTCACCGACACGGACGCCGGCGAGCACGCGCCGGACATCCGACAGGGCCCGATCGCCGCCGGCCGACGGCGCACTCTCACCGGCCCCAGGAAGAATGCGGATCTTCTGCGCCCACGCCGGCGTCGCGACGGCAACGCCCATGCCCGCGCCGAGCATCTGCAAGAGGCTGCGTCGGTTCATGCGTCTACCCTCCGGGCCTTCTCAGGCCGCGCTGGTTGTTCGGTCACCGGAGTTAGACCGGAGCGCCGCGCGATAGTTCCCGGCACGACGCTGCCTTGCCCGGCGGGCGGCCCACTGCGATAATCGCTGCCACGCAGCACCCGGACGAGCGCGCCGCAGACCGTCGCGGGGCTGGGGCTCCGGCGGCCGAGGCGCGCCGATAAATCGAGGAGGGAAACCATGCCCAACATCACGATCCAGTGGTACGCGGGACGCACCGACCAGCAGAAGCGCGAGATCACCGCCGCGATCACCGAGGCGATGGTGAAGATCGGCAAGACGACCGCCGACCAGGTTCAGATCGTCTTCCAGGACGTGGAGCGGTCGAACTGGGGCGTCAACGGAAAGCTGGCGAGCGACTCCAAATGATCACGACCGACGCGCGGCTGAAGGGGCTCGCCGCCGAGCTCGACGCCGGCCTGATCGCTCGCCGCGAGTTTCTCCGGAAATCCGCCGTGCTCACCGGCGGCACCGCCGCCGGCCTGGCCGTGCTGCGCGGCATGGCGTCGGCGCAGCCGAAGACCAAGCTCCGCATCTGGCTCTTCAAGAGCTACGTGACGGCCGGCAACGACATCCTCGCCAAGCAGATCGAGGCCTGGGCGAAGGAGCGCAACGTCGAGCCCGAATTCGACTGGGCTACCTTCGGTGACCGCGAGCAGAAGTTCGTCGCCGCGATCGAGGCCGGTAACCCGCCTGACGTCGCGGAAATGAACTACCAGGGGCCGATGCGCTACAAAGCGGCGCTACGCGACGAATCGAAGCTCGCGAAGGATCTCGCCGCCGCGCGCGGCGGTCTCCTGCCCCACGCCGAACGCGTGATGCAGCTCGGCGGACAGTATTTCGGTATCGCCCGCCTCTCGTTTGGCGGCGGCCTGCACGTTCGCAAGGACTTGCTGGCCGAAAAGGGCCTCAAGATGCCGAAGGTCTACGATCCCGACGTCGTCGAGATGGCGAAGAAGACGCAGGATCCTTCGAAGGACATCTGGGGATTCGGCCAGACGCTCAACCGGTGCGACGACGGGAACGGCTTCATGCAGAACATCCTCTGGGACTACGGCGGGAGCGCCTGGGACAAGGAGGGCAAGCCCGCTCTAGCCACGACGTTCCGCAAGCAGAACCTCGAGGCGCTCCAGTTCTCCATCGACACGATTCAGAAGCACAAGGTCCAGCCGCCGGGTGTCATGGGTTGGAACGACGCCAGCAACAACGAGGCGTACATGGCGGGCAAGCTCGTCAGCACCAACAACGGCGCGAGCCTGTACTACGCGATGGGCGCGAAGAAGCATCCGCTCTACGAGAAGACCGCGGTCATCCTCACACCGGGCGGGCCGGCCGGTTCGTTCGTCGGCACGAACGTCTACAACTGGGGCGTCTTCCAGAAGTCAAAGAACTACGAGCTCTCCGAGGACCTCATCCGGTGGGTCGAGGACGAGAAGCGCTTCGAGGAGTTCATGAAAGTTTGTAGCGGTCAGGCCGGGCCGGTCTACAAGGCGCGCGCCGAGCATCCCTACTGGAAGAGCGATCCGAACTACGAAGGCATGCTGCAGAACGTCCTCCGGATGACGTGGCCCGGCTACCCCGGGCCGGTCACGCCCGCTGCGGTCGAGGTGCAAGCCCAGTACATCCTTTGCGACATGGCAGGGCGAGTCGTCAGCGCGGGGCTTTCACCCGACGCCGCGCTCAAGGAAGCGCACGGCCGAATCGAGGAGATTCACAAGATCAGAGGAGGCAAGTAGCGGCGAGCGCGCGCCGACCCATGGCTACCGTCGCCCGGATCCCAGTCGAGCGAGTGCGCGCCGCCCGTCCGGGCACCGCGCTCCGGCGCCGACTCGGCGCCGACTGGCATCTGGGCTACCTCTTCGTGCTTCCGATGGTGGTCATGGTGCTGGCGCTGGTCGCCTACCCGTTCTGCTACGCGGCGTACCTGAGTCTCACGCGGAAGTACGTCGGGGTTCCGCCCGTCTTCGTCGGCTTCGAGAACTACGTGCGCCTCGCCTATGACGGCTTCTTCCGTCGGGCCGTCTGGAACTCGTTCGTGTTCACGTTCGCCTCGGTCGGCTTCAAGCTCGTCCTGGGCATGGTGATGGCGCTGGTGCTGACCTCGCGCATCCGCTATCGCAATCTCTTCACCGGCCTGCTGCTGATCCCGTGGGTCGCGCCGACCGTCGTGTCCGCACTGAACTTCCTGTGGATCTTCGACGCGAGCCTCGGCGTGCTGAACTATCTCCTGGTGAAGGTCTTCCGCATCCTGCCGCAGGGCGTCGGCTGGCTCAGCGAGCCCGGCACCGCGATGGCGTCGGTGATCTTCGTCAACATCTGGCGCGGGTTCCCGTTCTTCGGGATCTCGTTCCTGGCCGGGTTGAAGGCGATTCCGGGCGAGCAGTATGAGGCGGCGGCGGTGGACGGCGCCAACATCGTCCAGCGCTTCCGCCATGTCACCTTGCCGGCGCTCCGCAACATCATCATCATCGTGATGCTGCTGTCGACGATCTGGACCTTCAACGACTTCGCGATCGTCTACATCCTGACCAAGGGCGGACCGGGCGGGGCGACGCAGGTGCTGCCGGTCTTCACCTATGAGATGGCCTTCGGCGCCCAGCGGCTCGGTGAGGCCATCGCGGTCGCGCTCTACATGCTGCCGGCGCTCGCGATGGTGATCATCGTGCTCTCGCGGTACATGCGCCGGAGTCACGCGAAGTGAACCGGAGCGCGATCGAGCGACTCCAGACGGCGGTCGCTTACACGTTCCTCGGACTCCTGCTGCTGCTGGTCCTGTTTCCGTTCTACTGGATGACGGTCACGTCGTTCAAGACCGAGGACCAGATGCGCAGCCTGGTCTCGATGTTCTGGCCTTCACCCTTCGTCGTCGAGAACTACACACAGCTCCTGACCAAGACCGACTTCGCGATCTGGTTTCGCAACAGCGCGTTCGTCGCGGTGTCGAGCACGCTCGTCGCGACGGCCATCGGCACCCTCGGCGCCTACGCCCTGGCCCGGCTGCGCTTCCTGGGGCGCGCTTTCCTGTCGAGCGCGACCTTGATCACCTATCTGGTGCCGCCGTCGATCCTGTTCATCCCGCTCTACGCGCAGATTCGCACGATGGGGATGGCCGACAGCCTGGCCGGGCTCATCGCCGCCTACCCGTCCTTCACGGTGCCGTTTGTGACGTGGCTCCTCATGGGGTACTTCGGCTCGATCCCGGAGGGGCGCATCATCCTGCCGCTCGCGGCGCCCGGCGTGCTGGCGGCGGGCCTCTTCGCGTTCACGCAGGCCTGGAACGAATTCCTGTACGCCCTCGTGTTCATCAGCGACGTCAAGCAGCGGACTCTGCCGGTCGGCCTTTCCACGTTCATTACGGGCGACGTCTACGGCTGGGGCTACCTGATGGCCGGCGCCGTCCTCACCACACTCCCGGTCATCCTCGTCTATACCTACCTCCAGCGTTATATGGTGGAAGGGCTCACGGCCGGGAGCGTCAAAGGATGAAGTGTCCGGCGTGTCAGCAGGACAACCCGGACAGCGCACGATTCTGTAACGGCTGCGGCACCAACCTCACGGCGGCGACACCCACCGCGGCACCCAAGGCCTACACGCCGCCCCACCTCGCGGACAAGATCCTGACCTCGCGCGCCGCAATGATCGGCGAGCGCAAGCAGGTCACCGTCCTCTTCGCGGATCTCAAGGGCTCGATGGAGCTCCTCGTCGACCGCGATCCCGAGGAGGCTCGCCGGCTGCTCGACCCCGTCCTCGAGCGCATGATGGAGGCGGTCCACCGCTACGAAGGCACGGTCAACCAGGTGATGGGTGACGGCATCATGGCGCTCTTCGGCGCGCCGCTCGCGCACGAGGACCACGCGGTGCGCGCCTGTTACGCCGCGCTGCGGATGCAGGAATCCGTCGGACGCTACGCCGAGCTGATCCAGAAGACCGAAGGCATCTCGGTCAGGATCCGCGTCGGTCTCAACTCCGGCGAGGTCGTGGTGCGCTCGATCGGGAGCGACCTCAAGGTGGACTACTCAGCGGTGGGTCAAACCACCCACCTGGCGGCCCGCATGGAGCAGATGGCCGACCCGGGCACCATCCTCGTCGCGCCGAGCACGGTCCGGCTCGCGGAGAGCGCCGTGCAGGTCACTCCACTCGGCGCCCGGCCGGTCAAAGGACTCGACGCTGCCGTCGAGGTCTCCGAGCTCGTCGGCGGGGCGCCGGCGCGCTCGAGGCTGCGTTCCGCCGACACGCAGCACCTCTCGCGATTCATGGGGCGCGTCGCGGAGCTCGACCGGCTGCACGCGCTGCTCGAGCTCGCGCGCACCGGCCACGGTCAGATCGCGGCGGTCAGCTCGGAGGCGGGGGTCGGCAAGACCCGGCTCATCCACGAGTTCCTTCGCTCGGCGAAGACCCAGACGTGGCGCATCCTCGAAGGCCGCTCGCACTCGTACGAGCGAGCGGCGTCGTATCGCCCGATCATCGAGCTGCTGCGATCGTATTTCGAGCTCGATGCGCTCGACCCGGCCTCACGGGTGGCCGAGAAGATCGCCGCGATCATCCGCGAGCTCGATCCCGGGCTGGGAGAGGCGGTGGCGCCGACCCTGTCGCTGCTCGACGCGCTGCCATCAGACGATCCGTTTCGACAGCTGGACGCGCGCGAGCGGCACGATCGGGTGGTCGACGCGCTCACGCACGTGCTCTTGAAGGAGACCGAGCGCCAGCCGCTCGTGCTCGTTCTCGAGAATCTCCAGTGGGTCGACGCCGAGACCCAGGCCTTTCTCGACAGCCTCCTCGACCGGATCCCGACCGCGCGCCTGCTGCTGCTCGTCGACTACCGGCCCGGATACGAGCACGACTGGGCCGGGCGCGCCGGCTTCAATCATCTGGAGATCGACGCGCTCTCGCCGGCGGCGACCGACGAGCTGCTCCGGGAGCTGCTCGGGGACAGCCGCTCGCTCCGAGCCCTGCGCGACCTTCTGATCCAGCGGAGCAACGGCAACCCGTTCTTCCTGGAAGAGATCGTCCGCACCCTCGTCGAGACCAAGGTGCTCGTGGGCGAGCGCGGCGCCTATCGGATGGGCGCCGAGCTCAAGACGCTCCAGGTGCCGTTGACGGTCCAGGCTGTCCTGGCCGCCCGCATCGACCGGCTGCCGCACGACGAGAAGCTCCTGCTCCAGTCCTCCGCCGTGATCGGCTCGGACGTGCCGCAAGCGCTGCTGGAGGCGATCGTGGACGTTCCGGCCGAGAGCGTCGGGCGCGCGCTGGCGAGCCTGCAAGTCGCCGGCTTTCTCTACGAGGCGAGCCTGTTCCCCGACGTCGTCTACCGCTTCAAGAGCGCGCTCACCCGCGACGTCGCCTATGCGAGCTTGCTGCGCGAGCAGCGGCGGGTCCTGCACGCGCGGATCGTGGAGGCGATCGAGCGGCTCTACCCCGACCGTCGCACGAGCCATATCGACCAGCTCGCGTTCCATGCATCGCGGGGCGAGGTGTGGGCGAAAGCGCTCGTGTACAACCGGCAGGTCGGCGCGCGCGCGGTCTTGCATGCGGCGAACATCGAAGCGGTCCAGGCCTTTCAAGACGCGCTCGCCGCGCTCAAGCGGCTCCCGGAGACGCCTGAGACGCGCGAGCAGGCGATCGACCTTCGCCTGGACCTGCGCCCGCCCCTCCTGCAGCTCGGCCGGCTCGACGACGTCCTGAGCGTCTCGCGTGAAGCCGAGCGCCTGGCCGGCGACCTCGGCGACGAGGCGCGTCTGGCTCGCGTCTACACCTATCTGATCAACTACCACTATCTCAAGGGCGAGACGAAGCAAGCGATCGAGTACGGCCAGCGCTGTCTCGACGTGGGCCGCGCCATCGGCGATCCCGCGCTCCAGGGACTGGCGCGCCAGTACATGGGCCAGAGCTACCACGCCCAGGGCGACTACGCGCGGGCCGAACGCGCGCTCCGCGAGAACATCGATACGACCGCCGGCGATCAAGCGACGATCTCGTACGTCGCCTCGTGCGGGTGGCTCGCCTTCAGCCTCGCCGACCGCGGCGCGTTCGACGCGGCGAACTCGTACCTGGCCGAGGCGCAACGCGCCGCCGAGACCACGCAGCACGCGTACGGCCGCCTGATCGCCTGGACCCTGATCGGGCTCGTGTGGATCCGGCGCGGGCGCCTGGCGCGCGCCGTGATGCCGCTCGAGCGCGGACTGGAAGCCTGCCGCAAGAAGCACCTCACCGTGTGGCTGCCGATTCCGCTCTCGCTGCTCGGGCTCGCGTTCGTCCGCATGGGCCACGTGCCCGAGGGGCTTCGCCTGCTCGAGGACGGCGTGGCCCTGAGCCGAGAGCTGGGCATCCGCGCGTATCTCGCCGCCTGGCTCGTCAATCTGGCGGAAGGCTTTCTGGCCGACGGTCAGCATCAAAAGGCGCTCGACACGGCGCGCCAGGCTCTGGACATGGCACGCGAGCACGGTGAGCGCGGGCACGAGGCGCAGGCGCTTCAGGTGCTGGGCGACATCGCCACCCGCGGCGCCCCCGCGAACCCGAGCGAAGCACGCGCGAGGTACGAAGAGGCGCTGCGCCTCGCCGCCGAGCTCGGGCTGCGCCCGCTCGTCGCGTCGTGCTTGCTGAGCCTCGGCGCGCTCGAGTCGCGGCTGGGCGACGTCGAGGCCGCCGCGCAGCGCCGTTCGCAGGCGCAACGGGCGTTCGACGAGCTCGACATGCGCTCCGGCCGGGAGCAGCCCGAAAAGGAAGTGACCGAGCTCGGGCACCTCTTCATCGTGGCCCGCTCGCAGCCCGACCTCTACGACTTCCTGGCTCAGGAGCTCTCCGGCGCCGCGAGGATCAGGGTGCTCCTCGATCGGCGCCGCGGCGAGCAGCGCCAGCGGCTCGAGGAGCTGACCGAGGAGCGGCGGCGCGCCGAGCGGCGGCGCGAGCAGCTCGATCAGGACATTCGGGACTGGGGCTTCGGGGTGGCTCCACGACGGCTCGGATGACGGACCACTTCCTCGTCGAGCGCGACGGGCCCACCGCGCTGCTCACCTTCAATCGCCCCGACGCGCGCAACTCGATGACGTTCGAGATGTACGAGGCGCTGCACGATGCGTGCGCCACCCTCGACACCGATCCGACCGTGCGTGCGGTCATCGTGCGGGGCGCGGGTGACAAGGCGTTCGCGAGCGGCACCGACATCCGCCAGTTCCTCGACTTCGAGACCCGCCAGGACGCGCTCGACTACGAGGCTCGTCTGACCCGGGTGCTCTCGAAGCTCGCCGGCATGAGCAAGCCCACGATCGCCATGCTGCAGGGCGACGCGATCGGGGGCGGGCTCTTCATCGCGCTGGCGTGCGATCTGAGGCTGGCCGCCCCACACGCGCGCTTCGGCATCCCGGTGGCCCGCACGCTCGGGAATTTCCTGGCGCCGGTGAGCCTCACCTTGCTCGTGTCGGTGCTCGGCCCCAACCGCGCCCGCGAAATCGTGCTGACGGCGCGGCTGCTCGACGCTCAGGAGGCCAAAACGATCGGGCTGATCGATCGCGTCCATCCGGCGCCGGAGCTCGAGTCACGCACGCGGGAGCGCGCCGCGGGTCTGGCCGAGCTGGCTCCGCTCACGATCGCCGCGACGAAAGAAGCCACGCGCCGGATGCTGGCCGTGCTGGCGCCCCGAGACCTCGACGATCTCATCCTGTCCTGCTATCTGAGCCGGGACTTCCACGAAGGCGTGCGCTCGTTCCTCGAAAAGCGAAAGCCTGACTGGCAGGGGCGCTGATCGCTGCTCGGGTGTGAAGGTCGTCCGGACTATCGAGCGGTCGATCCGAAAGAAACCGCAGCCGGCTGGTTGGCGGGGGCCCCGGAACGCTCTGCTCTCCAAGCCGTTGAAGCGTCGGCTGGACGATCGAGCGATCTCAACCCGGCGCGCCGAACCAGCACTTAGTTGTTGCTCGTCATGTTGAGGATGCGGCCCTCGAGCTGATGAAGAAGCGGGACGTACTCGTCGCTGCCGCAAGACGGGCAGGTCGGGTCGCCCAGC
>WNFK01046633.1_pt1 | contig 20275 bp, 21 predicted proteins | sample 5400281 | NCBI WGS metagenome assembly WNFK01 (sample SAMN13153350, study PRJNA577476) | soil metagenome | isolation source: 20 cm soil on Douglas fir-dominated hillslope | place: USA:California | collected 2013-09-17
CGATCTGGCGACGATCGTGTACACGTCCGGCACCACCGGTCCTCCGAAGGGCGTGATGCAGACTCACGGCAATCACGTCGCCGCGGTCACGGCCTCGAAACAGTCGACCCCGGTCCAGGAAGGCTGGGTACACCTCCTGTTCCTGCCGCTCGCACACTCGTTCGCACGGCTCGAGTCGTTCCTCGGCGTCACGCACGGACTCACCACGGCGTTCGCCGAGAACCTCGACAAGGTGGGGGACAACCTCAAGGAGACGCGGCCCCACTTCATCTGCAGCGTGCCGCGCGTGTTCGAGAAGGTCTACGGCAAGATCCTCGCCGGCGTGGAGGCCGGCTCACCCGCGAAGAAGAAGATTTTCAACTGGGCGGTGTCGGTCGGCCGAGATGTGAGCCGCCACCAGCAGCGCGGCCAGCCCGTGCCGGCGACCTTGGAGCTGAAGCGCAAGCTCGCCCACAAGCTCGTGTTCTCGAAGCTCCACGCCGCACTCGGCGGGCGACTGCAATGGGCCGTGTCGGGCGGCGCCCCGCTCTCGCGCGACATCGCGGAGTTTTTCCACGCGGCCGGCATCCTTCTCCTCGAAGGGTACGGCCTCACCGAGACGTGCCCGGCGCTCACGTTCAACCGGCCCGACCGCTTCAAGTTCGGCTCGGTCGGTCAGAGCCTACCGGGCGTGCAGCTGAGGATCGCCGCGGACGGGGAGATCCTGGCGCGAGGCCCCAACATCGCGACGCTCGGCTACTACAAGCAGCCCGAGGCGACCCGCGAGGTCTTCGATCCGGACGGGTGGTTCCACACCGGCGACATCGGCACGATCGACCAGGATGGATTCCTCGTCATCACCGATCGAAAGAAAGACCTGATCGTGACGGCGGGTGGCATGAACATCGCGCCGCAGAACATCGAGAATCTGCTCAAGGCCGATCCGTTCATCAGCCAGGTGATGGTCTACGGCGATCGCCGCCCGTACCCGGTCGCGCTCATCACGATCAATCCCGAAGAGCTGTCGAAGTTCGCGCGTGAGCACGGCATCCTGACCAGCGACGCGGCGGCCATCGTGAAGCACCCGAAAGTGGCCGAGCGCATCGGCCGCACGGTCGAGGAGAAGAACACGCAGCTGCAGTCGTACGCGAAGATCAAGCGGTTCACGGTGCTCCCGACCGACTTCACGCTCGACGGCGGCGAGCTGACCCCGACCTTGAAGGTGAAGCGCAAGGTCGTCTCGCAGAAGTACAAGGACGCGATCGAGGAGCTCTACCGCTGACCCCGGCGCCGGGTGTCCTCGCCGGCAAGGTCGCGCTGGTCACCGGCGCCAGCCGCGGCCTGGGCCGGTCGATCGCGGTGGCGCTGGCCGAAGCCGGCGCCGATGTCGCGCTCGCCGCGCGATCGAAAGCGGCGCTGGAGGAAACCGCGCACCTCGCGGCCGCCGGCGGCCGCCGCGCGCTCGTGGCGCCCACCGACGTCGCCAGCTACACCGAGGTCGAGGCGCTCGTGCAGCGGACGATCCGCGAGCTCGGGCGGCTCGACATCGTCGTGAACAACTCGGGCGTGGCCAAGGTCGCGCCGCTGGTCGAGATGACGCCGGACGATTGGCGCTTCATGCTCGACGTGAATCTGACCGGTGTCTTCAACGGCTGCCGCGCGGCCGCCCCGCACCTGATCGCGCAGAAATCCGGCAAGGTCATCAACGTCGCTTCCGTGCTCGGTCAGGTCGGCTTGCCGGGCTACACGGTCTACGGCGCGACGAAGGGCGGCGTCATCGCGCTCACGCGCTCGCTCGGCGTGGAGTGGGCGCGTCACAACGTCCAGGTCAACGCGATCGCGCCGGGCTGGTTCGCAACGGACATGACCAGCGAGGCGTTCGCGAACCCGGCGATCAACCAGCGCCTGACCCGCGACATCCCGGCCCGACGAATCGGACGGCCCGAGGAGGTCGGGCCGCTGGCCGTCTATCTGGCGTCGGCGAGCTCCGACTTCATGACCGGCCAGACGCTCTTCCTCGACGGCGGCCACTCGGCCGCGTAGGTTGCCGGACGGTAGACCGTCGAGTAGATTGTCGGCCATGAAAGCCGCGATTCTCCACGGACCGCGCGATCTTCGTGTCGAGAGCCGGCGCGATCCACGGCCCGAGCCCGGCGAGGTCGTCGTCCGCATGACGGCGGCGGGCCTCTGCGGCACGGACTACGAGATCTGGTCGGGCGCGAGACCCGTCGCGTATCCGCGCATCATGGGGCACGAGCTCGTCGGCCGCGTCGAGGCGACCGCGTCCGACGTGACCCGTGTGAGCCCGGGCGATCCGGTCGTCGTCGAGCCCAACTATTCGTGCGGCCATTGTCCACTCTGCCGCGAAGGCAATCGCAACCTGTGCCTATCGCGGACCACGATCGGCATCAACGCCGACGGCGGCTTCGCCGAGCTCGTGCGCGTACCCGCGCGGTGCTGCTGGCGCGCGACGGCCGGCGCCGCCGGCGACGCGCTGCTGCTTGCCGAGCCGCTCGCCGTGGTGGTCCGGGCGGTGGGGCGCGGCGAGCCGAAGCCGGGTGAGACCGCGGCGATCGTCGGGGCGGGGACGCTCGGACTCCTCGCCCTTCAGGTGCTTCGTGCGCGCGGCGCCAGGGTGATGGTCACGAGCCGCTCGCGGCGGCGGTTCGCTCTGGCCAGCCAGCTCGGCGCCGACGCGACGCATGCCACCATCGAGGGCTCGCTCGCCGACGCCGCGCGCCGGTTTGCCGGGCGCGAGGGGGTGGACCTGGTCGTCGAGACCGCCGGCACCGCGGAGGCGATCACGCACGCGCTCGAGCTCGTGCGCCCGGGTGGGCGAGTGGTGCTGACCGGACTACCGCACGAACCCACGTCGGTCTCGTTCTTCTCGGTCGTCCGGCGCGAAATCACCCTGACCGGCTCGATGATCTACCAGGACGAATTTCCCGAAGCGATGCGGCTCCTCGACAGCGGCGCGGTGCAGACGGCACCGCTCATCACGCATCGATTCGGCCTCGACCGGATCGGCGAGGCCTTCGCGGCGCATGCCGACCCGAGCTCCATCAAGGTCGCGCTCGAGATCTGATGCCCACGAGAGAAGAGACATGACCGACCAGCCGCTTCGCCACGAGACGTACACCCACGGCCACGCACCGGCGACCTTGCGCCAGCACGCTCAGCGCACCGCCGATGAGGCCGCGGCGTTCCTGCTGCCGCATCTCCGACCGGGCATGCGGCTTCTCGACGTGGGCTGCGGGCCTGGAAGCATCACGCGCGGCCTCGCGGAACGGCTCGCCCCTGGGCAGGTCGTGGGCGTCGACCTCTCCAAGGACGCCCTCGACGGCGCGCGGCGTGATGCGGCCGCGCGAGGGCTGACGAATCTCCACTACCAGGAGGGGAGCGTTTATCAGCTGCCGTTCCCCGACGCGTCGTTCGACGCCGTCTACGCCCACCAGGTGCTGCAGCACCTGCGCGAGCGTGAATCAGCGGTGCGCGAGATGCTCCGTGTCGTGCGGCCCGGAGGCCTCGTCGCGGTGCGCGACGTCGACTGGGGCACGGCGGCCTACTGGCCGCGGGATCCGTGGATCGATCGGTTCATCGAAGTCCATCACCAGGCGTGGTACGAGAACGGCGGCGAGCCGCAGATGGGACGTCAGCTCCGAGCGCTCTTCAACGCGGCCGAGGTCGTCGATCTCGAGATCACCGCGGCCGTGTGGTGTTACGCCACGCTCGATGAGACCGCCGCGTGGGGCGAAGCCTACGCGGATCGCCTGCTCACTTCGCCCATGGGCGAGCGCCCGGTCGAATATGGGTTTGCGACACGCGCCGAGATCGAGTCGATGGCCGCGGCGTTCAGGGTGTGGGGCTCGCATCCGGAGGCGACGTGGATGTTCATCCACATCGCGGCGCTGGGCCGCAAGGCGGCCTGAGACTAGATCTCGGGCCGCTTGCCGTGCGTCACGCGGACGTCGGTCTTGATGCCGCCGCGGACGTTGAAGTCGCCGGTGACCTCGAGCCAGCGCGGGCTCGCGGCGGCCACGAAGTCGTTCAGGATGCGGTTGGTCACGTCCTCGTGAAACGCCCCTTCCTGTCTGAATGACCAGAGATAGAGCTTCAGCGACTTCAGCTCCACCAGGTGCTGGTCCGGCACGTACCGGATGCGGATCGTGGCGAAGTCCGGCTGTCCGGTCTTGGGACAGAGGCAGGTGAACTCCGGCACCGTCATCGTGACTTCGTAGTCGCGATCGGGATGCGGGTTCGGTACGATCTCGAGCGTCTTCGACGGGACCGACGGCATGGGGTGATTATATCAGCGGCTCGTCAGGCCGATCCCCACCGCGACCGCCGCGCACGCGACCAGAAGATCAGGGGTGATCGGATCACCGGCGACCAGCGCCGCCGCGATCACGCCGAAGATCGGCTGGGTGAGAAAGAACGCGGACAGGGCACTCGGCCGATACCGGCGCAGCAGCGACAGATTCACCACGAAGTTGAATCCCGAGATCAGCACGCCCTGATAGGCGATCGACCCGGCCAGCCGCAGTCCCCAGCGGGTCGGCGCCGGCTCCACCAGGAACGACACGACCGTGAAGACCGCGGTCCCGACGATTGCCTGGGTCAGGAGGAGCTTCACCGGGTCCAGTCGCTGAACCGCCCGCGCCAGATAGATGGTCCGCTCGGCCAGGAGCACGCCGGCGATCGTCACGACCACGTCGCCCATCAAGGTGGGCGAGCCGTGCGCGATCTGGCGGGCGCCGAGCATGACAATCCCCGAATAGGCGACCAGGACTCCAGCGAGCTTCCGCACCGTGAGCCGATCGCCCGGGATCAGGAAGTGGGCGAGGACGACCGTGTGGACGGCGTAGAGGTTGAGGAGGATCGACGCGTGCGCCGCGCTGGTGAGCCAGGTCCCGACGTTCGTCGCCGCCATCTGGACGCTGAACAGGAGCCCCAGCACGACGAGCGGACGCCACTCGGCGGGCTCGACCCGAAAGCCGGCGAAGCGGCCGGTGGCCCAGGCCCAGAGGCAGATCACGGCGCCGCCGACGACGAACCGCATGCACGCCAGGCGAAGCGGCGGGGCCTCCTCGAGGCCCATCTTGATGATGACGGTATTCGCGCCCCAGAGGATCGAGATGAGCACGGCCATGGCCGCGCCCTTGAGGTCGATGTCTTTCGCCGGGTGGCTCAGCAGAACGCTCTCGAGGATACGACACCTGGCATAATCGCCCCATGAAGATCGGCCTGATCGGGCTCCCCAAGTCTGGCAAGACCACCCTGTTCAACCTGCTCACCGGCTCCAAGGTCGCGACCGCGCGCTATGACTCCGGTCGCGCCGAGCTCCACACGGGCATCGCGCGCGTGCCGGATCCGCGCGTGGACCGGCTCTCCGCGATCTTCAAGCCGAAGAAGACGACGTACGCGACGTTCGAGGTCGTCGACCTGGCGGGGATCGAGCGCGGCGAGCGCGCGGGACTGGACACGAAGGAGTTCCGGAACGCGGACGCGCTGCTGCACGTCGTCCGCGCGTTCGCCGACGAGGCGCTCGGCGCGCCGGCGCCGAAGCGGGACATCGAGGACCTCGACACCGAGCTGATCCTCGCCGATCTCGAGGTGGTCGACCGGCGCCTCGAGCGCCTGGAAGCGTCGATCAAGAAGCAGCGCAAGGACGCGGACGTGAAGGAACAGGCGATCCTGGCGCGCCTCAAGAAAGATCTGGAGAGCGAGACGCCGCTTCGCGCCGTCACCCTCACGCCCGACGATGCGCGGGCGATTCGCGGTTTCACCTTTCTCTCCCAGAAGCCGATCCTGCACTGCCTGAATCTCGACGAGAAAGCGATCGCCGACGGGCCGCACGTGGTGGAAAAGCTCGGACTGGAGCAGGCGGCGAAGCGCGCACGCACGCGCATCGGCTGGGTCTCTGCGGTGATCGAGGCCGAGGTGGCCGAGCTGGCCGGTGACGAGCAGCGCGCCTTCCTGGCCGATCTCGGATTGAAGGAGCCGGCGATCCACCGCGTGCTGAGCGAGTGCTACGCCTTGCTCGGGCTCGTGTCCTTCTTCACGGTAGGGGAGGACGAGGTGCGAGCGTGGCCGATCCCCGAGGGGACGCGGGCGCAGGCCGCCGCCGGCACGGTGCACTCGGACATCGAGCGCGGCTTCATCCGCGCCGAGGTGAACAGCTACGACGAACTCCTGGCCGTCGAGGGATCGTTCGCCGACCTCCGGGCTCGAGGCCAGCAACGCCTCGAAGGCAAGGACTACATCGTCCGCGACGGCGAGATCTGCCACTTCCGCTTCAACGTCGCGAAGTAAGGTCGAACGATGATGGACTGGCGCTCGGTGAGCTTTGGCGTGACCTCCGCGCTGGCGATGTTCGCGCGCTGGCTCTACCGGGGACAGCGCCCCAACGCCGTGGCCCGCTCGATCAATCGAGTGGCGGCCGCTGTCTTCGCGCGCGGGGTCGCGCCGGACTATCTCGTCACCCTCGACGTGACCGGGCGTCGTTCGGGGCGGACGATTTCTTTGCCGCTCGTGATGGCGGTCCTCGACCGGCAGCGCTACCTCGTGTCGCATCTCGGCACCGACGTCGCCTGGGTTCGCAACGTGAAGGCCACCGCGGGCCGCGCGGTCCTGCGTCACGGTCGTACCGAGCACGTTCAGCTCGAAGAGTTCGCGATCGAGAAGCGGGCGCCGGTGCTGAAGGCCCACTTGCGGCGCGTGCCCGGGGCCAGGCCGCACGTCCCGGTCGACAAGGATGCTCCGCTCGAAGAGTTCGAGGCGATCGCGGCGCAGATTCCCGTTTTTCGGGTTCTTCCCGCCGGCTGACGTCGCCGCCGTCCGCGAACGACCTAGGCCGTGATCCCCGGAATCTTCTTCAGCGGCCCGCCGAGCGTCTGCACGACCGCGGCGACGGTGGCGTCGGGAGTATTCATCGGGAGCACGCAGCCCGGCGCGACGATCAGCCCGACGCCATCGGTCTGGGCGACCGCGTCGCGCGTTTCGCTGACTGCCTGCTCCGCCGTTCCGTCGCGCAGCGTCTTCCACTGGTGGAGACCCCCGATGACGGCACCCGGCACCTTGGCGCGCGCGTCCCGCAGGGATGGCGGCGTCGCGCGGTCGTCCCAGTTCCAGGCGTGCCCCGGGAGACTGGCCAGCCTGTCGAACATCAGCTCGCTGCCGTGGCAATGGATGATCGTCAGGGTCGACTTCGACTCGATCGACTCGAGGAATCGACGGTCGTAGGGCTCGCCGAACCGCGCGTAGTCCTCCTCGGAGTTGGCGGACCGGCTGGCCGCCTGGATCGAGTAGAAGATGCCGGAGACGCCCTCCGTGAGGGCGAGCTCGGCGAATTTGATGAGCGTCTCGGTGATCGCCTCGAGCGCGCCCGTGACCGCGTCGGGATGATCCCGCAGGTCACGCGGGAGCCGGTCGCCTGAGAGCTTCTTCGCGAGCGACAGCGGAGAGAAGAGGGTCGGCACGACCGGCGCGTCGCCGATCCGGCGATCGAAGCCCAGGCGGATGATCGTCTCGATCTCTTCGGCGTACCCGGGCGCGGCGCCGGGATCGAGGACGCGGATCTTCTTCCAGTCCTCCGGCGCGCGGACCGCGCAGCCGGCGCACGGGCGGTGGCCGTCCTCGCGGACCGTGTCGCCCTCCACGCAGCCCCACGCCTCGACGGCGTAGCCGCCGCGCGGCGTGATCTTGAGGAAGTCCGAGCCGTAGTGCTCGTGGAATCGCAGGGTCGCCTGGGCCAGGCCCGCGGGCGAGTGATCGACGCTCGGGAAGTGGCGCCACACCGCATAGGGGACCCGATCGACCGGCTGGCGGTTGACCGCGGCGAGCACGCGCTCGCGCCGACTCATCTGCTTCATGCTCGTAGCACTCCGTCGCTCAGCACCGGCTCCCCGCGCTCGTCGACCGCGTCGAACGCGAGCAGGTCGCCCGCCCGTCCGCGGCCGCGCACCGTGAGGGTCGATGGCATGAACACCAAGCCGGTGAACCGCACCGAGATCTCCTTGACGCGCGCCGGGTCGCCGCCGAGGTCTTGCTCGATCATCCGCGACACCGCCAGCGCGAGCGTCGCCGAGCCGTGAAGGATCGGCGCGGTGAGCCTGGCCGATCGAGCGACCGCGATGTCGGTATGGATCGGATTCCAGATGCGCGCGCATTCCGAGTAGATGTGTGCGGCTCTGGACCCGACGGGGACTTCCGCGGTCCAGCGCGTTTCGGTGGACGCCGGCGGCGAAGGGCGCGCAAGCGGCTCGACCGGCGCGCGGGCTTCGCGCTCGGTCGTGATCCCGCGATAGACCGAGCCGTAGTCGGTCGTCGTCACCGGCCGCCCGTTCCGATCCACGGTGGAAAGACGCGCGACGACGAGCGTGCCGGCGCGGCTGGGCCGCACCAGGATGATCTGCGCGCGCGTCAGCAGGCGATCCGCTGTCGAGGGCAGCCGGTGGATGATCACGTGGTGGGTCGAGTGGACGCCCAGGAGCGCCCACGATTCCTTCACGGCCTTCGCGCGCAGCGCCAGCACCGCCGGCCACTCGTAGCAGACCGAGAAGAGCGGGTGGGCCACCGGACCTTCCTCGGCCAGGGTGTCGTAGTAACGTGGGTCGTCCACCCCGAGCGCCGCGGAGTACGCCATCATCCAGCGCGCGTCGAGCGAGGTACTCAGCGCGCCGACCTCGGTCCCGGCGACCGTGCCCGGGATCGCGCGAACGTCTTCCTGCCTCGTCATCGTGACCGCGGGAAGTTCATGCAGTCCACGAAGATCTCCTCGAAATCCGGGTGAGCCGCGAGCGAGACGTGCTCGATCCGTCCCGCGACCGCCTCGGCGCGCGCGCGCTCCGTCTCGGACACGAGGCAGAGCTGCGCCCCGAGTGACGCGGCGTTGCCCACGTAGCGGATCCGCTCGCGGGGCAGCGGGGGGATCAGACCGATCCTGAGCGCGCTCTCGATCGACACATAGTTGCCGAAGCCGCCGGCCAGCATCAGCTCCGCGACCGTTTCGGACGGGACGCCGGCGACGTGCTGCAGCATCATGACGCCCGAGGCGATCGCGCCCTTCGCCAGCTGAACCTGGCGCACGTCGTCCTGGGTGAGCACGATCTCCTGTCGCGCACCGGCTTCGCCGGGGCGGAGCACGATGACCTGACGCTCCTCGCCCCGCATCACGATCCGCTCGCCGAGCTTCGGCGGCAGCGAATCGCGGGCATCGACCTGGATCAAGCCGGTCCAGTCGATGACACCGCCGTCGAGCAGGCCGGCCAGCAAATCGATGATCCCGGAGCCGCAGATGCCGAGCGCATCCGCCTCGCCGATGGTGTGGACGTGGATGTCGTCATCGACCGTGACCCGATCGATGGCGCCGAGGGCGCCGCGCATGCCGTGACGGATCTGGGCACCCTCGAGCGCCGGGCCCGCGGGCGCCGAGCAGGCCCAGAGCCGATCGCGCGAGCCCAGCAACACCTCGCCGTTGGTGCCGATATCGACGGCGATACGGACCTCGGCGCTCTCGTAGATGCGCGTTGCGAGGGCGACGCCGACGGCATCGGCACCGACGAACCCGGCGACGAGCGGCAGCAGACATACGCGCGCCTCCGGCGCCACCTTCAGGAAGAGCTCGCGCGCGGACACGATCACCGCGTGGCGCATCACCGGCGCATAGGGGGCGAGTCCCACGTGCGAGGGATCGATGCCGAGCAGGATGTGGTGCATGCACGTGTTGCCGACGACGACGACCTTGTAGATCCACTTGGCGAGCACGCCGGAGTCGCGGCAGATCTGCTCGATGTGCTGGTTCAGGAGGCCGACGATCCGCGTATGGAGCTTCCGCAGATTGCCGGGATTGAACTGCGCGAAGGCGATGCGCGACATGAGGTCCCCGCCGAAGACCGCCTGCGGATTCAGGCTGGAGACCGACCCGAGCTGCTCGCCCGACTCGAGCTCGACCAGGGTGGTCACGACACTCGTCGTACCGATGTCGATCGCGAGGCCGAACTTCATCGCCGCGGTGTCGCCGCGCTCGACCGACAGGATCCGCTGCCGTCCGCGAGACCCGCCGACCGACTCGCCACCCGCCGCGAACGTCGTCGCCGTCACGCCCGCCGGATCGTCGCGGAGCGCGGACGGCAACCCCTGGAGCACGGCCGGGCCGACGTCGGCCGTGGTGAGGCCGACCGCTTCGAGAAGCTGCTCGAGGTCGGAGGTCTGGTGATGCTCTTCCCGCGGCAGGGTGACCTTGACCACCTGCTTGGCGATCCCCGAATCGAGCGTGACCCGGCCGAGCTCCCGCACACCCGGCCCGGCGCCGAGGATCTGGAACGCGCGCTCGTCGAGCGGTGGCGCCGGCTGGACGGTGACCGCTTCGTGGAGCACGCACTGGCAGGCAAGGCGATAGCCCTCGCGGACCAGATCGTCGCCGAGCTGGACCTCGTCCATGATCGTCGGTGGCGGCGGCAGCCCCACCAGGAACTTCACGCGACAGGACGTGCACCGTCCGCGCCCGCCGCAGGTGGCGGTGATATCGACGCCGCCCGCGTGCGCCGCCTTGAGAATCGTGGTGCCCGGCGCGACCGTCAAGGTCCGGCGCGACGCGGGATCGCGCGGATCGGCGACGAGCGTGAGCGGGACGGCCATGGCTCCACATTCTAGTGGTATGCTCGCGCGCATGGAAATAAGCGTGGAGTCACTGAGGCGGACGGCCGCGCTCGGTGGGTTCGCCTGGACCGATGCCGAGCTCGAGGCCATCCGTCCCGCGGTCCAGCGCCTCCTCGAGTCCCTGGAGCAGATGGAGCAGCTGCCGCTCGGCGCCGTCGAGCCGACGACCCAATACCGGGTGCTCTGAGATGAACGATCTTCACTGGGCGTCCATGGCCGACCTCGGCCGGCTGATCGCGACCAAGCAGGTCTCGCCCGTCGAGGTCGTACGCGCTCATCTCGATCGCATCGCCGCCGTCGACTCGAAACTTCGCGCGTTCATCACAGTCTGCGCGGATTCGGCGCTCGAGTCGGCGCGCGCGGCCGAGGCCGATCTCATGGCCGGGCGGGTCGTCGGACGGCTCCACGGCGTGCCGTGGGCCCCGAAGGACCTCTACGCGACGCGCGGTGTCCGCACGACCGGCGGCTCGAAGATCCTCGCGGACTCGGTGCCGAGCGAAGACTCGACGGTCGTGGCGCGGCTGGCGCGCGCCGGCGCCATCCTGCTCGGCAAGCTGAACATGCACGAGTTCGCGTACGGGCCCGAGGGCCTCAACGCGCACTACGGCGACGCGCGCAATCCGTGGAGCGCCGACGCCCACCGAATCACGGGGGGCTCGTCCTCGGGGTCCGGAGCCGCGGTCGCCGCCGGGCTCGCGCCCGGATCACTCGGCTCCGACACCGGCGGCTCGATCCGGATCCCGGCTTCGCTCTGCGGCATCACCGGACTCAAGCCGACCTACGGCCGCGTGAGTCGCGCCGGCGTGCTGCCGCTCGCGTGGTCGATGGACCACGTGGGCCCGATGACGCGCTCCGCCCGGGACTGCGCGCTGATGTTGAGCGTGATCGCGGGCTACGATCCGGCCGATCCGACCACGAGCGTGCTGCCCGTGCCCGATTACGGCGCGGCGCTCACCGGCGACGTGAAGGGGCTCCGGGTGGGGCTGCTGCGCGCGCACTTCACCGACCCCGCGGCCCCCGACGTGCGCGCGGCCGTGGAAGCGACCGCGAAGCAGCTCGAGCAGGCCGGCGCGGTCGTCGACGAGGTCAATCTCACCCAGATGACGCACGTCGCGACCGGCTCCGCGGCCATCGTGGCGTCGGAGGCGCTCGCGTATCACGCGCCGTGGATGCGCTCGCGGCCGCAGGACTACCAGCCCGATGTGCGCGAGCGTCTCCGGCTGGGCGCCTTCGTCAACGGGGCGCACTACGTCCGCGCCCAGCAGATTCGCGCCCTGGTCACTCGCGAGGTCGACGAGGCGCTCGCCCGCCGCGATGTGCTGCTGGCGCCGGCGACGCCGCTCGTCGCGCCGGTGCTCGGCGAGCGCGAAGCGGCACTCGGCGACGGCCCCTCGGACGTGCGCGCGGCGTTGCTGCGCTGCACGCGCCCGTTCAACTTCTCCGGCCACCCCGCGTGCGCGGCGCCGTGCGGGTTCACCCCGGGGGGCTTGCCCATTGGTTTGCAGGTCGTGGGCCGTCCGTTCGACGAGGCGACGGTGCTTCGCGCCGTCGACGCCTATCAGCGCATGACCGACTGGCATACTCGCCGCCCACCGGCCGCGTGAGCGGCCCCGGGCCTCGGAGGATTGGATGAGCGACGCGAACGTGGACGCGCGGCTGGCCGCGCTCGAGTCCAAGCTCGGACGCCTCGAACAGCTTCTGGCGACCGTGAACGACAAGCTCGATCGCGCCGCGCCGGGTGTCGACGAGGCGCGTCGCGGGATCCAGGCCTGGGTGACCGAGTACGTGTCGCTGCGCCTGCAGCAGCTGGTTCCCGAGACGTGCGAGCATCCCGAGCGCGAGGCCGACGAGGCGCTCGTCGCCGAAGGACCGGTGCTGCCCGGCACCCGCATCCGCTGTACTGACGAGGTCATCCATCGTCTCGGCCGGATTCCGATTCCGTTCGTGCGGCAGATGGTGGCCGAGAAGGTCGCCGAGACCGCACGCGCCGAGAAGGTCGGCGTGGTGGACGTACCCTTCTTCGAGCGCGCCGCCACCTTCTGACAGTGCAAGCTGTCGGGGGAGGATCTCCTGACGTTTGACCACTGGAAGGAGCACGTGCTCGGAGGACCGCGGCTGTAGAGGACGAGCCTGTCCGCATCCCGATCGAGGATGCGCTGGATCTTCATGCCTTCGCGCCACGCGACGTGGCTTCGGTCGTCGCCGAGTACCTTGACGCCGCGCACGCCAAGGGGTTTGCCGAGGTTCGGCTGATCCACGGGCGCGGGATCGGCGTCCAGCGGAAGATCGTGCAGAGCGTGCTCGCGCGGCATCCTCTCGTCGCGGGCTACGCCGACGCGCCGCCCGAACGCGGGGGCGCGGGCGCGACGATCGTTCGCCTTCGGCCTTCCACCCGCTGATCCCGCCCGCCGGCGGGACGCTCAGTCTCGGTCGGCTCGAATCAGGATCTGGCGGTCGTTGAAGGACACGACGGCGTCCTCCGCGAGCCGAAACTCGAAGGCGGCCCGGCAGCGCTCGGGTGCCCGGCGCACGAAGTCCTCGAGATCGCGCCGCGCCTCGGCCGACATGCGCATCCGGCCGGTCCACTCGCTCCATTCGCGGAGCTTCCAGATGAGCGAGTCCTCGATGACGGTCAGGCCCGCCGCGCGCAGGAACGCGTTCCACTGCGCGGCCCGGTAGCTGCGCACGTGAGATGGATCGCGGCGCTTCTCGACCTCGAGAATGAACGCGTTGGCGTCCGCGTCGTCGTGACCGAGGATGTCCTGCAGCAACAACGAGCCGCCCGGCCGAAGGACGCGGTGGATCTGACGGACCGCGGCCGCGACGTCGGCGAAATGATGCGCCGCCGTCCGGCAGGTGACGACGTCGAAGGACTCGTCCCGGAAGGGGAGCGCGTCGGCATCCCCGGCGACGAACTCGATGCTGGCCGCGCCGCGCGTGCGCGCGTGCGCGCGCGCCGCCGCCAGCATCGGCTCGGTGAGGTCGTAGGCGACGACGCGGCGCACGATGCCCGCGAAGGCGAGCGCGGTGTGACCGCCGCCGGTGGCGACGTCGAGCACCCGATCGGCGCGCCGCGCGGCACCCCACGCCAGCAGCCGGTCGAGGTCGTCGCCGGCCGCGTGCAGGGGGCTCGTCACGTACGCCGACGCGTTCGCGCCGAACTGCGCCTGGACGCGGCGCGCCTGCTCGTCGCTCATGTCTTCGGCATCCGCTCCGCGAGGTGACGGAACAGGAAGTCGCTGTCGAGCGGGGAGAGATCGAAGCGTCGCGACGCTTCGTCGACGAGCTTCACCCGCTCCACCCCGGGATTGTCGTGGAGCTGCTCCTCGATCCACTTCACGGCCTGCTTGATCGGCGCTTCACCCGCTGCCATGCCCATCCCCCTCGCTCGAGGCTCGTCGGCCGTCCGCGGCCGAGTCGTGTCATTGTACTCGGGCGACCGCCGCGCGGATTCGCCGGCCGGAAATGGCCTGACGGAATCAGGCCAATTGGCCCTTGACCAAAACATGGATCGGGCCAAAATGGCTTGGCAGGGAAAACGGTGAACATCCCACTCGACCGCGACAAGCCGACCGCGCTGCCGCGCCAGATCCAGGCGCACCTGGAGCGGCTCATCCACGAGCGGCTCCTGACGGCCGGCATGAAGCTGCCGGCCACGCGCGAGCTCGCCCGGCAGCTCGGCGTCAACCGCGGCACCGTGGCGCTCGCGTACGAGGAGCTGGTCGCGACCGGCTGGGCCCGCGCCCACGTGGGGCAGGGCACCTTCGTCGCCGAGCGCCCGGCCAGCGGCGCGGCGCCGGTCGCCTCGGCCGTCGCGGCCCCCATCGCGCTCGATTGGTCCGGCCTCTTCTCGCGCAGCGCGCAGATCCTGGGGGCCGACGACGAGCGCTCGCGGGCGGTGACGCCCATCCCGTCGAGCGGTGCTGTCACGTCCTTCGCGGGCGGGATGCCGGACAGCGGACTGTTCCCGACCGACGCCTTCCGGCGCATGCTGAACCAGGTCATACGCGAGGAAGGGCCCGCGCTCCTGCAGTACTATCCGGCCGGCGGCTATCCGCCGCTCCGCCGGTATCTCTCGACCTATCTGCTGCGCTACGGTCTCGAGGCGCGCCCCGAAGAGATCCTGATCGTCAACGGGTCGCAGCAGGGATTCGACCTGATCGCGCGCACCTTGATCGATCCCGGCGACTTCGTGGCGATCGAGCAGCCGACGTACCCGCGGGCGATGCAGGTTTTTCGATCGTTCGGCGCCCAGCTCTTGAGCGTGCCGTGGGACGGCTCTGGACCGCGCGCCGACGTGTTCGAGCGGCTGCTGGAACGCCACACGCCGAAGCTCTTCTATTGCCAGCCGAGCGCTCACAACCCGACCGGGCTCGCGGTGGCGCCCGAGACCGCGCGGCGCCTGCTGGACGCCGCGGCGCGCCATCAGGTGCCGATCGTCGAAGACGGATTCGACGGCAGCCTGTTCTACGGCGACGCGCCCACGTTGCCGCTCAAGGCGATCGACCGCGGCGGCGTCGTCATCTACATCGGCACCTTCTCGAAGATTCTGTACCCGGGGCTGCGGCTCGGCTGGCTGGTCGGACCTCCGCCGGTCCTCGAGCGGCTCCAGGCGGCGAAGCAGCTCGCCGATCTGCACACCAGCGCCCTCATCCAAGCGGCGGTCCACCGGTTCTGCGAGCGCAAGCTCCTCGATCGTCACGCCACGCGCGTCGCGACCGAGTATGCGCGGCGGCGCTCGCTGCTCCTGGCGGCGCTGCGGCGGCGCATGCCGCCGGAAGTCACGTGGACCGAGCCCCGCGGAGGCTTCTCGCTGCTGCTCACGTTGCCGTCCGGCATGGACGCGGGGGCTTTGCTGCCGCAGGCGATCGAGCGGGGCGTCGCCTTCACCCCCGGCGCGCCCTTCTTTGTGGATGGCGGCGGCCAGCGTACCCTACGGCTCTCGTTCTCGTCGGTGGCGGCCGGCCGCATCGACGAGGGAATCCGGCGCCTCGCCGAAACGATCAAGGCCGCGCGCAACCGGCTCCGTGGCCGGGAACGAGTGGAGCGTGCGGCGGTGCCCGTCGTATAGCCAACAAGGAGAGATGACATGGCGGATCTGAACGGACTGCGAATCGCTGACCGCAAACACATCGGTCTCGCCGAGATGCTCAAGGGCGGGGTCATCATGGACGTCACCAACGCCGAGCAGGCGAAGATCGCCGAGGACGCCGGCGCGGCGTCGGTCATGGCGCTCGAGCGCGTGCCCTCCGACATCCGCCGGGACGGCGGGGTCGCGCGGATGTCGCCGGTGAAAAAGATCCAGGAGATCCAGAAGGCGGTGACGATCCCGGTGATGGCGAAAGCGCGGATCGGCCATTTCGTCGAGGCGCAGATTCTCGAAGCGCTCGCCGTCGACTACATCGACGAGTCCGAGGTGCTGACGCCGGCCGACGAGCACTTCCACATCGACAAGTTCGCCTTCCGCATCCCGTTCGTGTGCGGCTGCCGCGATCTCGGCGAGGCGCTCCGGCGCATCGGTGAGGGCGCGGCGATGATCCGCACCAAGGGCGAGGCCGGCTCGGGCAACATCGTCGAGGCCGTTCGCCACATGCGCGCGGTCATCTCCGGCATGCGGCGGCTCACCATGCTGGGCCCCGAAGAGCTGATGACCGAGGCCAAGAACCTCGGCGCGCCGTACGACCTCGTGCGCTGGGTGGCGAAGGCCGGCAAGCTCCCGGTGCCGAACTTCTCCGCGGGCGGCATCGCCACACCGGCCGACGCCGCGCTCATGATGCAGCTCGGGGCGGAAGCCGTGTTCGTCGGCTCCGGGATCTTCAAGTCGAGCGACCCGGCCAAGCGCGCCCGCGCGATCGTGCAGGCGACCACGCACTTCAAGGACCCGGACGTACTCGCGCGCGTGAGCGAGGATCTCGGCGACGCCATGGTCGGCCTCGAGATCTCGAAGATGGCCGAGAAGGATCTCATGCAGACACGGGGCTGGTAGGCCAGCCTCGACTACACAGGCCATGCGGATCGGGGTGCTCGCCCTCCAGGGCGACTTCGGGCTTCACGCGCGGGCGCTCGAGAAGTGCGGGGTGGAGGCGGTCGAGGTGCGCAAGCCGCCCGAGCTCGACGAGGTCGATGGCCTCGTCATGCCGGGCGGCGAGTCCACGACCCTGCTCAAGCTGATGGACGCATGGGATTTCGTGCCGGCCCTCGAGAAGTTCCACAACGAGGGCAAGCCGATCTTCGGGACGTGCGCGGGACTCATCATCCTGGCGCGCGAGGTCGAGAGCCCGAAGCAGTTCTCGCTCGGGCTCATCGACGTCACCGTCGAGCGCAATGCCTACGGCCGCCAGCGCGAGTCGTTCGAGGCGCACGGGACCGCGAAGCTCGACGGCCAGGCGATTCCTCTCGAGATGTTTTTCATTCGAGCACCCCGGATCCGGCGGGTGGGGCCCGGGGTCGAGGTGCTGGCCGAGCATGGCGGCGAGCCGGTCATGGCCCGTCAGGATCGGGTGCTGGTCGCGACGTTTCACCCGGAGCTCACCGACACGACAACGGTGCACCAGTACTTCTGTGACCTGGTGCGCCGGTCCCGGACCGCGACATGATCTTTCACGATTACTACTCGGACGTCCCGCGCGACGCCGTCGACTGGCTCGTGCAGTCGCAGGAGCTGGCGCGGCTCGTCACCGTCGGTGACGACGCGATGCCGCACGTGGGTCTGTATCCGTTCATCTACGACGGGAAAACGCTCGATTTGCATCTCGTGAGATCCGACGAGCAGATCAAGGACTTGAAGGCTCGGCCACGCTGCGTGCTCGAAGTCGACGAGGTCCTGGCGGTGATCCCGTCGTACTGGGTGCACCCGGAGTACGCGGGTGCGGCGACGGCGTATCACCGAACGGTGATCTTCGAGTGCGAAGCCAAGGTCGAGGAAGACCCCGGGGCGGTCGCGGCCCAGCAGCAGCGGCTCCTCGCTCGATACCAGCCCGAAGGCGGCTTCAGGCCGCTCGACCCGAACAATCCCCTCTATCGCGGAGCCATGGCGCAGCTCGCCGCCGTGACACTTCAGATCAACCGCTGGCGCGCGAAGTTCAAACTGGGGCAAAATCGCCCTGTCGAGGCTCGGCGGCAGGTCATCGCCGAGCTGCGCAAGCGAGGGCGCCCGAATGACGGGCGCGCCGCGGACGCGCTCCAGTGGACGATCGACGCTCGCGCCGAGCGGTAAGTGGGCAGGGCGCTCAGGCCCGGAGGATGACGCGATGAAAATCACGGCGAACGGCATCTCGATGAACTACACCCTGGATGGCCCGGCCAGCGCGCCGGTCGTCACCTTGAGCCACTCGCTGGCAACGACTCTGGCGATGTGGGAGCCCCAGCTGAAGACGCTCACCGCGCGCTGGCGAGTGCTCGCCTATGACACGCGCGGCCACGGCGGGACCGACGCGCCCAAGGGCGGATACTCGCTCGAGCAACTCGCCGACGACGCGCAGGCGCTCCTGCGCGCGCTCGGAATCCAGCGCACGCACTGGGTCGGCCTTTCCATGGGCGGCATGATCGGCCAGACCCTGGCCCTCAAGGCGCCCGAGCTCTTCACGAGCCTCTCGCTCTGCGACACGTCGAGCCGGGTTCCCCCGGAGGCGAAGCCCTTGTGGGACGAGCGCATCCATACCGCCGAGACGAAGGGGATGGAGCCGCTCGTCGAGCCGACCCTGTCGCGGTGGTTCACCGCGCCCTTCAAGGAGCGCGGCGGCGCGGTGGTCGAGACCGTTCGCGGGATGATCCGCTCGACGCCGCCGGCGGGCTATATCGGCTGCTGCCAGGCCATCTCCGGTCTCAACCTCACCGATCGCATCGGCGCCATCCGGGTGCCGACCTTGATCATCGTCGGCGAGGAGGACCAGGGCACGCCGGTTGCGGCGTCGAAGGTCATGAACGAGAAGATCCACGGCTCGCAGCTGGTCATCCTGAAATCCGCCGCCCATCTGGCCAACATGGAGCAGCCGGAGGCGTTTACCAACGCCCTGACCGGCTTTCTGGGCAAGTCCGGCTAGTCCCGGGACGCCCGTTTTCACGGGCGCCAGCCAGATTTGAGAGTGCCGGTCTTGACAGGGTCAAGACCGGGTCGTAGTCTCTGGTCAGACCAGCCGACCACGATGACAGCCACACGACGGACAGCCACACGACGAAGCAGGCGAGCCTAGGAGGAACGCATGTCAGCCCTGATCTGTGAAGTCGTCTATCGCGGTATCTATCAGAAAAACCTCGCCGCCCGGATCACCCGTGGCATCGTGCTCTCGGCCCGCAAGTCGGGCCGCTGGGGCATCGCGTTCGGCCGCTACGGAGACAGCCCGCAGCGGAACGGCATCCCCGCGAAGGACTTCGCGATCGTCGCCGACACCAAGGAAGAGCTCGAGCAGAACATGGCGCGCTACGAGCCCAAGCACGTCGACGTGACGGTCGCCGTCGACGACACGCTCTCGAAGGGCGTGGAATCGTGGGCGTGGTACGGCCTGCAGCCCATCAATCGCCTGACGCAGCCGAACGGCACCCTGCTGATGACGTCGCTCCAGAGCTACGAAAGCCTCCTGAGGGACATCCACAAGAAGGACGCTCCCTACAAGCTGGCGCTGATCCGCGCCAAGGCGTCGTTGTCCGGGCTGTGGGTCTACCGCGAGGATCATACCGAGGTCCGGATCCTCGGCGCCCTCGCGAAGATCGCGCCGTCGTTCCTGACCTTGCAGGGCGTCAGCGACGCGATCCGCGAGATCGAGTGGGGCTCCGAGCTGAAGGTCAGCTCGGCGAAGAAGGCGTACGAGCGCCTGGAGTTCCGCGAAGTCAAGATGACCGAGGGCAACACCGAGATCCCGTACTCGTTCGAGATGCCGAAGTGGTGGGAGATGCGCGAGGGCGTGACGATCCCGGCGATCCCCGTGGGCAAGCCCAAGGAAGCGGGCAAGGGATACGTCCCGGAGCGCAACCCGTATTTCAAGAAGTTCACGACGCGCACGATGCGGCCGGTCATCGACTTCGACACGTGCGTGAAGTGCACGCTCTGCTGGATCCAGTGCCCGGATTCCTGCTTCGACGTCATGCCGGACGGAACGTACGACGCCAACATGGAAGCGTGCTGCGGCTGCGGCGTGTGCGAAGCGGTGTGCCCCGTCGAGAACTGCATCACGATGGTCAACGAGTCGGTGTTCGAGGACAACGCGAGCCAGTGGGAGATGTGGCGCAAGGACAAGCCCGCGTATCAGACCTGGATGGCCGAGAAGATCGGCGACAAGAACGCGACCGTCCGCTCGCACGGGTTCCGGTTCCGCGGCCAGTACGAGAAGGAGCTCGAGAAGAACTTCGAGGAAGGCGGAACCGAGATCATCGCCGGCATCCCCGGCGAGAACGCGCAGCACAAGGAGGGTTAGCCCCATGGCGGTTGTCACCCCAGCGGCCCCGGCCGCGACCGAAGAGGACAAGGAGCTCCTGATCTCCGGGAGCGAGGCCGTCGCCGAGGCGCTCACCCTCGCCGACCTGGACGTCGTCACCGCGTATCCGATCCGGCCGTACGACACCGTCATGCAGGCGATCGCCAAGAAGATCTCGGGCGGCCAGCTCGTCGCCGAGTACATCGTGGCCGAGGGCGAGCACAGCC
>WNFK01196536.1_pt3 | contig 20269 bp, 19 predicted proteins | sample 5400281 | NCBI WGS metagenome assembly WNFK01 (sample SAMN13153350, study PRJNA577476) | soil metagenome | isolation source: 20 cm soil on Douglas fir-dominated hillslope | place: USA:California | collected 2013-09-17
TGCCTTTGTGCCGATAGTACTCGAGAATTTATCGCAAGGGTGTATTCCGACAAGACCGGATGGGATTGATCGCGTGTTGGCAGTGGCGCGCAGGTTCGGGCATTTGCTCAAGCGCTGACACGCTACCGCAATCTTGGCCAGATCCGTTATCTCAAACCTCCCGATGGCGGCATCACCGATAATTTTGGCTTGTCCTGGCCTCGTGATCGCCCGCGCCACACCCGGCGATGTCGATCGGGGCTGTTAAAATCCAGGCGTAGAAAAACCCGCCGGCTGAACCGGCGGGTTTTGGGGTTGTTCGATTTTCGAAAGGCTTAATTCTCTGTTGCGGGCGATTGATGCGGTCATGACGCCTGCGCGGCGTGATGTCATGCGATTGGGGGCGATGATGGAATAGTGCCGCTGATTTGCCCGACGTGTCAAAATGTTTTCGCAGGATTCGCTCAAGGCATCCATGCCAGCGACCACCATGCTACTTTGCATGGGGTTGTTTTCGATATTTTAGCTGAAAGCGAGAGCCGCGTCGGCCCTTGCGGCTGTCTTTCCCGTTGATGATCGCAGCATGGCTTGCCAAGCCGTAGCTCGCGAACCGCGCAGCCCGCCTTCGCCCGATGGGCTCCGGCGCGGCAGCCTTCCTCGCTTCGCGCTGAGCGTCTCTCACCGAAGAGATTTCGGTTTACGAAGAAAACACGATCCAACCAAAGGAGAGAGCAAGATCGCGGTTCAACGCGATGCCAGCGCGTTCACGCGGAATTAGCGGCTCCGACCAGGTCACCAGCGCCCCGGCGCCCAGAACAAAGCAAGCCGCTGGCCTTCGGCGATCTGATCGGACGACATTTTCGACGCCACCGCATTGCGAAGCCGCAGATAGTAGTCACGCTCGCGCTTGGCCGCATGCGCCGCCGCCAGGTCGAGCCATTTATACGCGAGCACGACGTCTTGTGGTACGCCGTGGCCCTTGTCGTAAATCAGGCCGAGCCTGCTCTGCCCAAAAGGCTCGCCTTGCACGGCCGCTCGCTGATAGAAATCGGCGGCGGCGTCGTAGGCTTGTGGCACGCCGAAGCCGTTTTCATACATGAAGCCCAGCAGCGCCTGCGCCCGTGCGTTGCCGCGCAGCGCAGGCGCCGACAGCGCGCCAACCGCGCGCACGTAATCGCCGCGGGAATAGGCCGCGGTCGCGCGACTGAGTGCGTCGGCATGAGCCGGGCGCGGATCGTTGGCGCCGAACGAAGAAATGACCAGCAACGTTGTCAGTACAATCCGCCGCACTGAACTCGACCCTCCATAGTTCGCTTCTGATGCATCCATCCCCGAATGTGCGGGGCAGGGCCTGCACCGTGCCTTCGGTGGCCTCGCGTCATCGCAGGTCGTGGACCCGTGATTCATTTGCTGCGCTCGCGTTGATGCTGCCGCGAAGTTTCGACCGAAGCTCTTCGGCAACAACATGAGCATCCATGCTGTCGCGGATAATCTGGGGGCGGATGAAGATGATCAACTCGGTACGGGCCATCTTTTTGTCCTGATGAGAGAAGGCGTCGCCGAGACCCGGAATCTGATCGAACAGGGGAATCCCGTTGCGTTGTTTGTTTTGCTGTTCGCTGATCAATCCGGCCAGCAGGACGGTCTGGCCGGTGGCCACTGAAATCGAACTCCGGACCTTTCGTTCCGAGACGGTCGGGGTCAAACTCGCGGCGGTAGCTGGCGAAACGTTGCTGATTTCCTGTTCGACGTCGAGCCTGACGTTTCCGTTGACGTTGATGCGGGGAGAAACCCGCAGAATGATACCCGTGTTGCGATAGTCGATCGTGTTGACGACCGTGTTGTTCGTCGTCAGCACCGTAGCGCTGCCGGTGGAGACTGGCACGACATCGCCGACCTGAAGGGTCGCCGCTTGATTGTTGATCACAACCAGGGATGGGTTGGACAACACCTTGACGCCGGTGACGGTGTGCAGCGCGTCCAGGATGGCGCTCGGCTGCGACTCCGATCCGACCAGGAAATTGAATCCGGGGAATGCGCGATTGATGAAGGCGTTGGCGACCGTTCCGGCGGCCGCCGCGACCGGCGCAGACGTCGACTGGGTGTTGAGGAGGGAGCCCTGATCTGGCCTTAGTCCCAGATTGTGGCTGGTCAGGTAGGTCTGGACGCCGTAGCTCAGCTCGTCATTAAGTGTGATCTCGGCGATGGTCGCGTCGATCGCGACTTGCAGCTGCGGCTGATCCACTTGCTGCAGTGTCGATGCGATGATCCGGTAATTCTCCTGATCGGCATAGATCAGAAGGGTGTTGTTGACGGCATCGGCCGTGATCCGCACGCCTTTCAACATCGGTTGGCCACCGGAGCTCGTGCCTTTGCTGTCCAGCGTTCCGGCATCCGATGTGTTTGCGCCCGGCGCGGTGGCCGCCGTTTGCGTGCCGAAGCCGGTGGTGCCGCCGGTATTGGTTCCGGATGGCATGCGGGAGCCGAAGCCGTTCGACGACGACGACGTGTTGTTGCCCAGGGAGAGGCGATCAGCGCTGGATGTCGCATAGGTGCCCGACCCCGGCGCGATCTGGCTGTCGGCGTTGTCGAGTAGGCTGGAGGACGATCCACCGGTGAACATCTCGGTAAGCACGCGCGCGATCTGGCGGGCCTCGCCGTATTTCACCCGGTACACGTGAACGCTGGTTCTTGCGGTGTCGGCATGATCGAGCCGCTTGATCCAGGTCGCGGCGGTATGCAGCAGCGCCGGCTTCTTGCTCACCACCATGATCGCATTGAGGCGGGCAACCGATTGAAACTTGATGAGGTTCGCGCTGAGACCGTTCTCGCCCGAATCGACGATCTTTTCCAGTTCCGCGATAACGGCTTCCGGAGCGCTGTTGGCGATGGGGAAGATTCCAACCGACTGACCGCGCATCCAGTCGAGGTCGAAGCTGAGCGCGGTATCGACCGCCGTGCGGCGTTCCGCGCCGCTGCCTTGAATGAGAAGCAGGTTTCGCGTCGTGTCGGCGCGAACCATTCCGGCTTTGGTCGCGAAGCTGTCCATCAGCTTCAGCAGTGTTTGCGCCGAAACATATTGCAAGGGCACGACGGAGACACCGTAGCCGGGTTCGGGGCTGGAGGCCGCCGCATCGACCCGGCCCCCGCCGACCGCATCGCCCAGCGGTGTCAAACGGTAGCCGGAGGCGTCGCGAACGAGCACGATCCCACCAAGCCGCAAAGCGTTCTCGAGCACGAAGACAATGTCGGACTTGGCCACCGGCCTGACGGATACGAGGCTCACGGTGCCCTGCACCCTCGGATCGATGGTGTAACCCGTTTGCAGAATGTCGCCCAGCACCACTTTGGCGACGGTGGCGACAGGGGTGTTTTCGAAATTGAGCTCAAAGCCGTTGCCGGTTGCGACCGGCTGCGGACGCGGCTCGGAGACGTCGGACACCTCGGTACCCTCGAACACCACCGGCCGGCTGCGTTGGCCGGCATTGGCCCCGGCGGCATTCACCTGCTGTGGATAACGAGGCAAAGTGTCGAGCGAGCGGACCTTGTCGATGACGTCGATATCGAGGCCGCCGCCGGAATTCACGGTTGCCGAATTGCAGGACGCCAGCAGGACGACGGACAACAGCAAGAAGCCAATAGAAATGCTGCGACCGACTGGCGGGGACCAGCCCGGGTTGGCGACGCGTACCATATTTCCGCCGTTCCAGCTTTATGTTCGGGCCCAAGGGTCGTCGGAAGGATCATCGGGGGATGATCCAAGCTGGTCGGCATACTTAGCGGCGGAATATGACAGTTATAGTTGACCGGTGCGGATCATCGACCGATCATTATCTGAGTGCGGTATAATTGCCGCGCGACGGCAAGCCGACGAAACCGGCCACACCCAATTCTTTTGTGAAGCCGACGCCCCGCGCGCTTCGTACAGCTGTCATGTTTCGGATCAATAACCACGCTGCAGCCGACAACTGGTCGACGGCGGGCCGATGCGCCGTGCTCCATTGATCGGCCTGAGCAAAAACGGTGACTGGAAAAGACAGATGACCGGCGACGATTCCTTGCAGTTCGTGGAACATCTTCGTCAAAACAATCACTTGACGAAGACCGCCGGCAACGGCGAGCGCGCGGAGCAGGGCGGGTCCGAGCGTTCGCAAAGCAAGCTTTGGGAGCTCACGGACCTCTCGGCCAGCGATTTCGCCGATGAAGCGGCGCGCTTCTTCGATCTCGATCGGGTGACGCTCCACGACATGCTGTCTGCCGCACCATTGTGCGCATCATTCACGCAGCGCTTTCTGCGGGAAATGATGGTGTTTCCGTATCAATCGGGCGACGGCGGCGCGGTGCTGGCGGTCGCCGATCCGAACGACACGGCGGCACGGCGCGCGGCGGAAATCGTGCTCAGGGCGGATGTCGCGGTCAAGGTGGCGTCGGTCGAAGACCTCAAGATTGTCCTCGATCAGCGCCTGGGCAGCGACGACGTCGAGCTGAGGGACAGCGATCCGCACCAGCCGCGCGAAGACGATATTGAAAGTTTGCGGGATCTTGCCAGCGGCGCGCCCGTGGTTCGCGCGGTCAATGATCTGCTGGAGAAGGCCGTAGAACTTCGCGCGAGCGACATTCACATCGAGCCCTTCCACACCGGGCTGGTGGTCCGCATGCGCGTTGACGGCCTGCTGCGGCCGATGGCGGCGCCGGCCGGCGTGCTGCCGCAAGCGGTCATTTCGCGTATCAAGATTGTCGCCAACCTCAACATCGCCGAGCGCAGGCTGCCGCAGGACGGCGCCGCGCGGCTGCGTGCCGGGCGGACGGATATCGACATTCGTGTTGCGATCATGCCGATGCAGCATGGGGAAACCGCGGTCATCCGCATCCTGCCGAAGGATCGCGGGCTGCTCGTTGTCGAAAAGCTGGGATTTTCGCCGGCCGACGATGCCACGCTCAGACGATTGCTAAAGCTGCCCCATGGCATGATCGTCATCACCGGTCCGACCGGAAGCTGAACGAACCGGGTCGAAAAATCCTCACGGTCGAGGATCCCGTGGAATACGACATACCGGGCGTCAACCAGGCGCAGATCAAGCCGGCGATCGGGCTGACTTTCGCAGCGGCGCTGCGGTCGTTCGTGCGTCAGGATCCTGACGTCATCATGGTCGGCGAGGTGCGCGATGCCGAAACCGCACACGTCGCGATTCATGCTGCCCTGACCGGTCACCTCGTTCTGACCACGCTGCATACCGAATCGGCGGCCGCCGCGGTGCCTCGCCTTCTCGATCTCGGCGTCGAGGGATATCTGCTGCGCTCCACCTTGCGGGCCGTGGTCGCCCAGCGGCTGGTTCGCCAGCTCTGCGACCGCTGCAAAACGCCAAAGACGCTCACCGAGGCCGATTTTGCCGACGATCCTCAACTCGGCGCGCTCGGTTTTCGCAGCGGCGAAACCATTCAGGGGCCCTGCGGTTGCGAACGCTGCGGTGGTACAGGCTATCGCGGCCGGCTCGGCGTGTTCGAGATTCTTGAACTCACCAATGAGGTTCGCGAATTGATCGGCGAAAAGACCGATGGATTGAAAATCGACCAGACGGCAATCCGCGCCGGAATGACGACGATGCTTGATGACGGCGTCGCGAAATGCCGCGCCGGCCTGACCTCGCCCGCGGAAATACTCCGCGTCACCATTGCGCGGTGAGGGAAAATCGTGCCGAATTTCCGCTACCGGGCCCTGACGCAGAACGGAGAGATCGTGCACGGCACGTTATCGGCTCCGACGGCGGCGGAAGTGGCGCACCGTATCGAGTATCTTCGGCTGCTGCCGATCGAAACCATCGAGGACAAGGCAACCGTTGCCGCATCGGGCGCCGGTTTCGGTTTTTTCGGCCGGCCGAGTCCGGCGGAAGTGACGACCTTCACCAGGGATCTGGCGCTGCTTTTGAAGGCGGGTGCGCGTCTGGACGACGCCCTCGAATTGCTCGCGAGCGACACGGATGTCGGCCGGCTTCGTCCGGTGGTCGGTAAATTGCGGGCGGCACTTCTGACCGGAGAAAGTTTCGCCGCTGCGGTCGCGGATCACCCGGCCTTGTTTCCCGCCATGTATGTCGCGCTTGTACGAGTCGGCGAAGTCTCGGGCACACTCGATCAAGTGCTCGAGATGCTGGGAACGGAGCGGGCGCGGGCCGAGCTGATGCGCCGCAAACTCACGGATGCGATGCAGTACCCGGCCTTTGTCCTGATCGCCGCAGCTTGCGTCATGCTGTTTTTCATTCTGTTCGTGTTGCCGCAGTTCTCGACGGTGCTGCAGGACTTCGGCGCAAAATCAGACTCCGCGCTCAGCGTCTTCATCAAACTGTCGGACTTTCTTCGGGCGAACGCGGCCGTCGTGATGCTTGCCTCCGCTTCTTTCGTGGCCGGTGTCTGGTGGCTGCTTCGCCGGCCGGGCGCTGGCGCCGCGATCATGACCGCGGTTTCTGGCGTTCCCGGCATCGCCGGCGTCTTTCAATTTTACCGTACCAGTCTGTTTTGCCGCAATCTCGGCGTTCTGCTCGGCAGCGGCGTCAATCTCACGGCCACCTTGCGCATCCTGGTCGACATCATGGCGGTCACCGGAAGCGTTGCGACCTGGACCACGGCGGCGGATCGCGTCCGTCATGGCGGCAAGCTTTCGGACGCTCTGCTCGCGTCCAGCAACATGCCGCCGATGGCGATCCGCATGCTGCGACTGGGCGAGGAAACCGGGCAATTGCCGGTGCTGGCGGGCCGGGTCGCCGAATTCTATGAGGCGAAATTGCAGCGCAGCCTTGATCGTATTGTCGGCATCATCGGGCCGCTTGCCATCGTCGCCATCAGTACAGTCGTCGGGGGACTGATCGTATCGGTCATGACAGCGCTTCTGTCGGTTACGCAACTTGTCGGATAGAGCAAGGGTTGGTTCATCATGAGATTGGCGAAACATGTTGGCGGGTTTTCCGCCAGGCGCGCGGACAATAAGCGCCGTCAGGATCCGAGCCAGCAGGGTTTCACGCTCGTGGAGATGCTGGTGGTGATCGCCATCATCGGCCTCATCATGGGCCTGATCGGTCCGCGCGTTCTCAATTATCTCAGCGAATCGAAAGTCAAGGCCGCGAAGATCCAGCTGCAGAGCTTCGGCAGCGCGCTCGATCTGTTCTATCTCGATGCGGGCCGGTTTCCCTCGACGGCGGAAGGCCTGGTGGCGCTGGTGCGCCGGACACCGGGCACGGCAGCCTGGAACGGACCTTATCTCAAGGGTGGCAACGTCCCCAACGATCCCTGGAACAACGCCTATGTGTATCGTTCGCCCGGAGACCGTGGCCCTTACGATATCCTGTCCTACGGATCGGATGGCCAGGAAGGCGGCAGCGGTCTGGCGGCCGACATTTCCGTCGAAAACATGGCCAGCGCGAAAAATGAGTGACGGGAAGGAACGCGGCTTCACTCTGCTTGAGATGGTGTGTGTGCTGGCGCTCATCGCCTTGATGGCGGCCGTGCTGCTGCCATTCATTCCACGCACTACGTCACGCTCCCGCCTGCAGGCCTATGCGCTTCAGACCGCGACGCTTCTGAAGGCGGACCGCAATGCGGCGATCCGGCGCGGGGCAGACGTCGCCACGCTGGTCGACGCCGGAGCGCGCTCGATCCGGTCGGGTGCGACAATGGACATGATCCGTATCCCCGATGACGTCCGCTTCGAGGCGCTGTTGCCGCAAACCTGCAACCGGCGCGCGGCCTTGTCGACCATCAGTTTTTTTGCCAGCGGAATGTCGTGCGGCGGGACCATCGCGCTGACGCGCCTCGACGCCGGCTACGAGATTCGCGTCAACTGGCTGACCGGAAGGATCGAAATTGTCTCCCGCAACTCTGCCACCAACTGACGATCGCGACGCCGGCTTCACGATCATCGAAGTGCTGATCGCGCTGGCGGTGGTTGCCGTTTCCATCGTTGCGATTGGGTCGGTCATGTCGACAAATGTGCGCGGCGTGCGCTTGCTGGAGCAGCACGTGACATTGATGCAGACGGCGCGCACTGTCATGGCCGTCGGCATCCCGCCGCGCGCCGAGCTTGGCCCGGCCGGGTTGTCGGGGCGGATCGACGACTATAAGTGGACGATCGACGTCGGACCGCTGGGCGAGGGTTGGGATGTGCCGGGCGCGGACTTCGCCTGGATTCCCGCACTCGTCAGAATTCGTGTCCGATCCCCCTCCGGCGCCGAAACCGATCTTCGGACTGTTCGTCTGATGCGCAGGCCGCCGCAATGAGCGCTTCGCTTGCAAAGCAACGGGCTGGCGAGGGCGGCTTTACGCTGATCGAAACCCTCGTGGCGATGGCGTTGATGGGCCTGGTACTCTCGGCACTAGCCGGTATTACCGCGCAATGGCTTCCGAACTGGAATCGGGGCCTGGAGCGCATCCAACGCAGCGAATTGATCGGGATCGCGCTGCAGCGGATCGGCGCCGACCTTGCGGCCGCCGAATATGTGCCGGCTAATCGCGATGCGCGCTATCCGTTGTTCGAAGGCTCCGAGTTGTCGGTAACGTTCGTGCGGACCGCACTGGGTCCGAACGCCGGGCCAGGGCTCGACGTGGTTCGGGTCGGCGAAACCACCGATCGTCAGGGCTTTGTGACGGTCCGTTCAAGGGCGCCATTCCGGCCGTTGCCGCTGGCATCGTCGCTATCGGAACAAATTCAGTTCGGCGAACCGGTCTTGCTGTTGCGGACGCCGTTTCGGCTGTCGTTCGCCTATGCTGGCCAGGACCGGATATGGAAAAGCAGCTGGCGCGATTCCGACAAACTGCCGGCGGCCATCAAGCTGACCGTGCGTGACGCAGCGAACGAACGAATCCTCTCGATTTCGACGGTGGCGCCGGTTCATGTCCAGTCGCCAGCGCAAGGCGATTGCGCGCAATCGGACGGCGGCTGTGATGGCAAGCCGGTTGCCCCGAACAATTCGCAAGGAAACTCACAAGCCGGAAGCGTCGCGGCAGGGCAGGGAGGAATGCAGTGACGCGAGAACTTCGGCGCGCGGCTGCCACAGCCTCGGAGCGCGGCTTCGTAATCATCGCTGTGCTTTGGATCCTTGCGGCCTTGGCGGCACTTGCAACGATCTTTTCGGTCTATCTGTCCAACTCGGCGCAGGCGTTGGCCGTCAATGATACCGGACTGAAGGCGGAGGCCCTGGTGTCGGCCAGTCTCGAACTCACGACCTATCAATTGCTGCTGGCGGGCGACAAGGCGCGTCCCGCGCTGGGGTCGTTTCGCTTCCGGTTAGACAATGCGGACGTCCTCGTCAGCTTTACCTCGGAAGCCGCCCGCATCGATCTCAACTTCGCTTCCAAGGAGATGCTGGCCAATCTGTTCGCAGTTCTCGGCGCAGATCAGCAGGCCGCCAAGGAATATGCCGACCGGACCGTTGGGTGGCGAACGCGTCCCAAGGCCGACCGCGCCAATGACGAAGAGGCGCTTTATGGTGCCGCCGGCCTCGGCTATTCTCCGCGACAATCGCTCTTCACCCATGTGAACGAGCTAAGTCTGGTGCTTGGCCTGCCTCCGATACTGGTCGATCGCGCTTTGCCGTTCGTAACGGTTTTTAACGGATCATCCAACGTCGATGTCCTGATCGCGGTGCCGGAGGTGATCGCCGCATTGCCCGGCATGACGCCGTCCGCTCTGAAAGACTTCCTGAGCCAGCGGTCGGCATTGTCGAGAGACTCGCCTGCGATCGCAACAGCGCTCGGCCCGGCGCAGGCCAACGCGACTGTTCCCAAAAGCGCAGCCTTTCGCGTCCTGACGACGATCCAGTTCGACAATGGTCGCCGAATGTCGTCGGAGGTCGTGATCGCGCTGGGCGGGGAAAAGGATCTTTACCGCGTGCTGTCGTGGCAGGATGACGTGGAGGCGGGCCGTCGGTCGCGGCAACCGGCGAGTGGGTGATGGCGGTGATCTCTGAACTCAAGGCGCTGTTCGATGAATGGATCGCGGCCGTTGCCGGGACCGTCGAGTCCGTGACCTGTCGGTTGGTGCGCCGGCGGCAGATTCTGCTCAGCGAGGCCGCTGACAACACGTTCACGGCCAGGCTGGCGTCGGCGCGAAACGGCCCCGCGCTGCCGGACGTTTCGTTTCGCCTCTCACATGGCCGGCCCAGCCCTTCCTTGCCTGCGGATTGGGAGGCGGTCCTTCGCGGCAGCCGTGTCGAAATCCTGCTGACGTCCGGCCAGGTGCTGTTTCGTTCGCTCGACTTTCCGAAGCAGGCGGTGGATTTTCTCGATGGCATGATCCGCGCGCAGATTGACCGTCTGACGCCCTGGGCGGCTGATGACGTGGTTTTCGGCTGGAATCCGCCATCGACGATTGCGAACGAGCGCGTTGAGCTGACGCTTGCCGCGATGTCGAAACAAGAAGTCCAGCCGCTGGTTCAGTTTGCGACCGGTCTGGGGGCCGCATCGGTTGCCGCGTTCGCTGCACTTCCCGCCGGGGGCACGCCTGCGAAGATCAAAATCTTCGACAAGTCGCTGCGGGGCGCGATCGGGCGGGCGGCCGATGTGCCGCGCATTCTGCGCGTGGTCTTGCTCTCCGCCGGCGTCGCGGCCGCCGCCTGCCTGATCGTCTCGCCTTACATCGGGAATACGCTGGATTCCGAGCAGCAACAACTGCAGCGCCGGATTTCGCAACGCCGCGCGTCGCTGCGCCTCGACCCGAATGCCGGCGGCGGATCGGCCCTGAACCTGCTGGCGAAACGCAAGCAGACGACGCCATCCAGCGTCATGGTGCTTGAAGCCCTCTCGCAGGCGCTGCCCGACAGCACCTATGTGACCGAGTTACGGATCGAAGGCGACAAGGTTCAGGTCGTTGGCATGACGCAGGATGCGCCGTCTTTGATTCGATTGATGGAGAGGTCTCCACAATTTGCCCGGGCCACGTTTTTTGCGCCCACCACGCGCGCGCAGAATGACCCGGGAGAGCGCTTCCACATCGAGGCCCATATCACGCCGTCTTTCGGATCTGGCACATGAACCTCACGGCTGCTTTGAGAAAATCGCTCTCGACGTCGCCCATCGTGGCAGCTGTAGCTTATGCCGGACTCGTGTTCGTGTTGGTTGTCTTGATTGTCACCTCCATTGTCGACATTCTCGGCCAGCAGGCCGCGGTGGCATCTTCGGCGGCAATGCTGGAGCAACTCGAGGGCCGCAGGGCCGCCGCTTCCGGCCGGCGACCCGCCGACGTCCTGATGCCATCGGGCTCGGCGTTTCTGGAAGGGGCGACGGTCACCATTGCGGGAGCGGCCCTGCTTCAGCGCGTCGCAGGTGCCGTGACGAAACTTGGCGGCAATGTCCTGTCGTCCCAGCTCGATTTGCAGGGCACGCAATCCAAGGCGGGATTTGTCAGCATGGTCGCGAGCTGCGAAATCGAGCAGCCGGCACTACAGCCGCTGATCTACGATCTCGAAGCCGGAATGCCGTTCTTGTTTATCGATCAACTCGCCGTTCAAGCCCCGACCACTTCGTCCGGTGAGGGGAAATTGCGGGTTCTGCTGGCGGTGTCGGGTCAATGGCAGGGCGTGAAATGATGCGGAAGCTTGCGATCGGGATCACGCTCCTGGTGCTGTCGGTGCACGGCGGCGAATCCGTATCGATATCAGCTGTTTCCAACGGTTCTCTGGACGCCGATAGCACGCAGGTCGCACCTCCGACAAATCCCGCCGCGTCGGTGCAAGTCGTCGTCCCTCCTGCACCGGTCGCGCCGGCATCGGAGCGGACGCTGAGCGCCAATCCGTTGTGGGCCATCCCGCTTGCTCAATTACCCAACACGCGCGACCGGCCGATCTTTTCACCATCCCGGCGGCCGCCGCCGCCTGCGGTGGCGCCCGCCGCTGTCCCGAAAGTAACGGCGGTGGCCAAACCAAGAGAGCCTGAGCGTCCGCAGGTGTCTTTGGTCGGCACCATCGCAAGCGACGATGAGGGATTCGGGATATTTCTGGATCAATCTACCAAAGCGGTCTTCCGGCTCAGGGTCGGCGAGGACTATCAGGGCTGGAAGCTGCGATCGGTTCAAGGCCGGGAAGCGGTCCTGGAAAGGGATCAACAGGTTGTCCCTCTCGCGTTGCCGCAGCCCAGCGCTGGACAGATGGCCATTGAGGTCCCTCCGCCGCTGGCTAACGTAGGAAAGTTGCTGTCGGTGACGACACCGCCGCGACCTGACGACAGGTCTGGTCACTAGAGCATGATCCGGAAAAGTGGATACCGGTTTTCCGAAAAGATCATGCTCAAACAAAAAGATAGAGCGGGATGACGTTTCGAAGGAAAGTCATCCCGCTCTAATGTTCTGTGGTCCTATGGTCGCTCAGCAACACGGCCAGTATTGTTGCAGACCCGACGCGAACAACAGGCCGATCGCCAAGAATGGCCCGAATGATATCGACGTCTGACCTGTCAATTGACGTCCGGCCAATTGCATGACACCGGCGCAGGCCAGCGCGGTCAGCGCGGCAATCATCAGAAGCACGGGAAGGCCGGCGACGCCGACCCAAATTCCGGCGGCCGCCAGGAATTTGACGTCGCCCAAACCAAGGCCCTGGATCTTCCTAAGTGAGAAATACAGTCTTCTCAGTAACCAGAACACGGCTCCGATGGCTGCTGCCTCGCACGCGGCTTCCAAACTGGCCGATGGACCGCCAATGATCAGGGCTTTCGAGAGTCCCAGACCAGCAATCGTTAGATTCAACCAATTCGGAATAATGCCGTGGTCGATATCGATCCACGCAAGCACCCCGCTCAGCAAACAGAGCAGGACAAAATATCCGATGTCGACGACCATGCCTTGAATCCAATGAGCTCTGAAATCGAAGAGCTCGTTCGATTTGCTTGCAGCTTCGTGGCGGACGAGCCGTGAATGAGCCCTTGCGTTATCAGCAACGGAACGACGTTGAAATTGAAAAATATTCGGAAATGACTTTGTGACGACCGAGGTGAAATGCCGCCCGAGTGTTTTCAGAGCTGGGTCACAAACTGACTAAAAGCCTGTGACGTCTCTTTCCCATTGGCTTTCTGACATCTCCTTCGAATGTATGAGCGGTCGACGAGGCCGCGCCGGCTCCAATCGATGTCATGCTGGAAAACCGGAAAGCAGGCGCGCATCACAGCGTGGCTCTCTCCAGCGGTCCGTACTCAAAAAATTGGAACATATGGGAAAATCGCGGAACGACGCGATCCCGTCACAAAACAGCAAACTGCGCAGACAATATTACGCTGCTCGCGACATGTGGTCGGGGAGTGCGCATCGCGACGCGGGGATCTCAAAACATGAACGAGTTTTATCTGAGCTCTGCAGCCCTCGCGTTGCCAGGGCAGAGGCCGCGCGCACGCCGCCGTCCGTGGGCCGCCAGATGTCTGCTGTCGCTCATGGTGGTTGCAGGGGCGGGAAGGGCGAACGCTGCGCCGCTCGACGAAGCCGCAGAGCGCTACCGGCCCCATGTGGTTGAGGGCATCGGTCAGGCCTTGGCGGGCGCGCGCGATTTACGCGGCCGAATTGCCGCCGGGGATCTGGCCGGAGCCAGGAAGGCGTGGATCGCGGCCCGTGCCGGCTGGGAACGTTCTGAAGTCTTTACCGCCGGCTTCGTTCCCGAACTCGACGCCCAAATCGATGCCTGGCCGAACGCCCAGTCGGGCTTTCACGCGATCGAGGCGAAGCTGTTTGGGGCAAATCAAATCGATGTCGAAGGCGAGACCGATGCCCTGGTCGATCATCTGAGCAGCCTCCACGGCAAGCTTCACGACATTGATCTCACGCCGCAGGGCCTGCTGGATGGCACGGTGCGGCTCGCCTACGAGGTCGGTGAGAGCAAGTCCGACGGTGGCGAATCCCGCATCAGCGGGACGTCGCTGGACGACATGCGCAACAATGTCGACGGTATCGATCTGGCTTATCGCACCATTTTCGCGGGCGTGCTCAAGTCGACCGACCCCAAGCTCGCAGATGCAGTGGACGGAAAGCTAGCGGAGCTCAGGACGCTCCTGGTGGTGCATAATCTGCCGGACGTCGATATTCCGAAACTGCGCCGCACGAGCGAGGAACTCGTGGTCGCGTTGCAAAACGCTTCGGCCAAGCTCGGGCTGCGACGGCCGACGCTGGAGGCAGCGGCGCGATGACGGTTCGAGGCTCGCGGATGGTCGTCGCGGTAGCGCTCGGATGTCTACTGATCGAAGTTCACGGAAACGCCGGAGCCTTTCCGGTCGACGGCGATCAGACCGCACTGCCTCCGAAAACCGAACTCAACGAGGATGCGCTCGATAAGCCGCGCGAGATATTCCGGTCCGAATCGGGCGGCGGTGGCAAATCCTATCTGGTCAATCTCGGCAATCTGGCTTTCAGTTCGCCGGGGATTCTCGGCGGCGTGGCGCGACAGGCCAGCGTGAGCTGCGGCACCTGCCATGTCAACGGTGCGGGCAACGCCATGTTCTTCATGCCGAAAATGTCGACGCGCCCGGGCAATTTTGACACCACTGGCCCGCTGTTCAACCCGAAAGCCGACAATTTCGTGCTCGATCCGATCAGGATCCCGAGCTTGCGCGGCGCGCGCTATCTAGCCCCATATGGCCATGATGGCCGGATGTCGTCGCTACGCGATTTCGTCCGCAATGTCATCGTCAACGAATTTTCGGGTCTCGAACCGTCACCGGTCATCCTCGACGCCATCGTTGCCTATATCCACGACATCGATTTTCTGCCCAATCCTGTTCTCGGCCCTGGCGGGCGGTTGACGGGGCAGGTTAGCGATGCCGAGCGACGCGGCGAGGCACTGTTCCTGAAGCCGTTCCCGCACGATTCGAATCTGAGCTGCGCCGGCTGTCACGTTCCATCGGCCGCGTTCGTCGATCACAAGCAGCACGATGTCGGCTCGGGCGGTCTTTTCAAGACACCGACGCTGCGCAATGCCGATTTCAACGCCCCATATTTCCATGACGGTCGCTATGACAGCTACGATCAGGTGGTGGCCCATTTCGACCGCGTGTTCGATCTCGGTCTGTCGGCGCCGGATCGGCACGATCTGGTCGCCTATCTCACCGCGGTAGGCGACGGCGTGCGGCCCTATGAGCGGGACGGCGCCGGGGCCGTGCTCAAGGAGATCAACGATTTCAGCCTCGTGCTTGGAACGGCAGTTCCTGCCAACGACCGGGAGATTGTTGCGCTTGCGGTTGACACCATAGGCCACGAATTGCGTGAGCTGACCGAACGCTATCCCGATCGAAAGAACACCAGCGTATCGGGCGGCCAGCAAGAGCGCGGACTCGCGCGTGTCGCCCTCAAGGAACTCGTCCTGACCCTGCGCCGCATCGATATCGCCGCCGCCGAAGGCCGCTTCTCCGACGCAGCGGCCGAATACAAGAATTATCGCTACCTGATGGTCGCCGCCGTGCCCGCGCTGCTGGCCGGCGCCGAGCCCTGGTCGCTGTTCAATCCCGCGGTCCATGACGCCCACTACGCGGCTCTGCGGCAAGTCCTGCGGACAAGGCACACCGCGCGCTGATTCTTAAATCACCACGAAGGTCCAGATCGGATGATCGCGGCAAGCGACGACCCATCGACGTCCGATTGTGCTGCAATTGTCTTGACGGTGAATTTCTTTGGGATCGTTCCAAATTTTTTTCCGGCCTTCATACCTCCGAAACGCGAGCGTCATGTTCGGCCACTAAGCACGCCAAGGCGAACTTAAACCTCTGGAGTCGACGATGAAACTATCATTCGATTTGAGAAATAGATGGCGTGCCACGACCGCGTTGTGTGTCGTGTCGACGCTAGCAATTGCTAGCGCCAGTTATGGTGCTGAATGGGGCCGGAGCAGCTGGGACAAGCGCAAACACGACCCGCATCACCACAGCGGTCAGGACAATGGCAACAATAGCGACCACGACCACGGTCATGACAATCACGACAATGACCACGGCCACGCAACCACCGAAAGCCCGATCAAGCATGTCATCGTCCTGATCGGCGAGAATCGCGGTCTCGATCACACCTTCGGTGTGTACCGGCCGAAGGGCAGAGGGCAAACGATCTCCAACCTGCTGTCCAAGGGCATCGTCAACGAAGACGGCTCGCCGGGTCCGAACTTCGCGCTGGCGCAGCAGTTTTCCGTCGGGGCTCAGCCGGCCTATTACATCGGCGCTCCGAAGGTCGCGAAGTTTCCCTACAGCGCGGCCAACGTGATGCCGCAGCCTAACACCGCGGGCACTCCGACGACGTCGCGGGACACGGCGCCGCCTTTCAAGACCATTGCCGAAGCCAGCGTCGAAATGGACATCGATCCGTCCGATCTGGATATCCTGACGACCGGCGCCAGCAATCTTCCGACCAATTCCCTGGACACCCGCGTTCCCGGCGCCGGTGCTCTGGCCGGTCCTTTCCCGTTGCAAGGCCCTGCCATCAGCGACGACGACTACACCGGCGACACCACGCACCGCTTCTATCAGGCATGGCAACAGCAGAATTGCAGCATTGACAACGCAACCAAGCAAAATCCGACCGGTTGCCTCAGCGATCTGTTCCCGTTCGTGATGGCGTCCTATTCGGCGACCAACAAGAGCCAGGGCAACTCGATGGGATTTTACAACGCGGAGCAGGAGCAGGCTCCGGTGCTGAAGATGCTGGCGGATCGGTTCACGCTGAGCGACAACTTCCACCAGTCGTTCCAGGGCGGAACCGGTGCCAACCACTTCATGCTCGGGACCGGCGACGCAGGCTATTGGAGCGACGGCAACGGCAATGCGATTGCCCCGCCTGCCAACGTGGCGACCGCTAATCCGAATCCGAAGCCGAATACCGTCAACCAGTACACCGTGGATGGCAATTTCAGCGCATGCGCTGACATCTTCCAGCCGGGTGTCCAGCCGATCGTGAGCTATCTGGAGCACTTGCCCTACGCAGCAGAGCCGAACTGCAAGCAGCGCCACTACTACATGCTCAACAACGTCAACCCGGGCTTCTTGCCGAACGGTGCCCCGGCGGGCGGAACCACCCTTCCGCCGCAAACCGTCCGGACGATCGGCGATGCCCTGATCGAGAAGAAAATCTCGTGGGCATATTATGGCGGTGCGTACAATGACGCCGTGGTTCTCTCGAATGAGGCGGTTGCGGCAAATCCGACAAGCCCCAGCTTGGGCGCGGCGGCTCTCACCGACCCGGCTCATGCCCTCGGCGTCGCCTACTGCCAGATCTGCAATCCGTTCCAGTATGCCAAGTCGATCATGGCAGATCCTGCGGTTCGGACGGCGCATATCAAGGATACCGCTGACCTGATCACGGCCATCAATAACAACACTCTGCCTGCGGTGTCGTTCGGCAAGCCCGATGGTCTCCTCGACGGTCATCCGCAGAGCTCGAAGGTCGATCTGCTCGAAGCCTATCTGCTGAACGTCCTTGGTGCCCTCGACGACAATCCCAAGCTCAAGGCCGAGACGGCCGTCCTCGTCACCTTTGATGAGGCCGGTGGCTACTGGGACTCAGGCTTCGTCCAGCCGCTCGACTTCTTCGGCGATGGGCCGCGCATTCCATTGCTGGTTCTCTCGCCTTATTCGACCGGCGGAAAGATCCATCACGGCTATGGCGACCACGTCTCGATCCTGAAGTTCATCGAGCGCAACTGGAAGCTCCAGCCGCTGACGACCCGCAGCCGTGACAATCTTCCCAACCCGAAAATGGCGAAGAACAACCCGTACGTGCCGACCAACAGCCCGGCGCTCGACGACCTGTTCGATGCGTTCGACTTCGACCATCCGGTCACTCAGGCCTACACCGAGTGAGCGTCATAACGATCACGTGTATTTCGTGATCTGACTTTGTGGTGGTGCCGATCGGGCCGTGCGGCTCGATCGGCGCCGCTTTTTTGTCTCGTTCCATATGACGGATTCATGCGATGGTCAGAAGTTTCACAATTTCTTCGCCCTCATGGCTTAGCCTGCTCGGCGTCATCGGCGCCCTTGGCTGTGGATACGCGCCGGCGCAGGCGCAGCAATTTTCGGCCGATCTGGTCCGCGCCACACCTCATGATGGGGCGGCCACGTCTGCCGGCAAGCTCCGTGTCTTCGATGACAAGGTCCGGATCGAAACGCCGGACTTTCCGGACGGGTTCTTTCTGATCGATGGCGCGAGCCGCGCCGCCTATTTTGCGCGGCCGGGTGAACGGGTTTTTATGGATGCCCGGCAATCGAGCCCGCTGACCCATTTGTTTGTTCCGGTCGACGTCGGCGACCCCTGCCTGCAATGGCAGGCCATGGCAAGGCTCGCAGGCGCCACCGACCGAAACGATTCTTGGCGATGCGAGCGTGTCGGGGAGGAGTCGGTCGACGGACGCGGTGTCGTCGCCTACCGGGCGATATCATCCCCTGGTCGGGACATCCTTGGCTGGATCGATCCGAACCTCAGATTCCCGCTGAGAATCCGACTGCAAGACGGCACGTCAATCGCTGCGAAGAACATTCGCGAGGAGCCGCAGTCCGCGCGCCTGTTCGAGATTCCGTCGGGCTTCCGGAAATTCGATCCCGAAGCCCTCATCAAGCGCATCAAGCAGAGCGACGTGTGGGTCGATGGGCCTCCGCCGTAACGCGATTTCGCTCAACCGGGCCAGAAACCGGCACATCTTTGTGCAGCGACCGATGCGTTCTTCCGCTAGAGCATGATCCGGAAAAGCATGCCCTCGGACTTGATCCGAGGGTGGGCACCGGTTTTCCCTCGGGACAAACGCGAAGCGTTTGCCCGGAGATCATGCTCAAACAAGCCGGTGCAACTTCAATTGTGGGTAAGGATTTTTTGCCTGCAATCGCGCTAGAGGAGCCCGTTGTCGGGCAGGGCCATGGCCGTTTTGCAAATTGCGCGATGATGGAATAGTGCCACTGATTTGCTCGACGTGTCAAAATGTTTTCGCAGGGATCGCTCAAAGCATCCATGCCAGCGACCACCGTGCTACTTTGCATGGGGTTGTTTTCGATATTTTAGTTGGAAGCGAGAGCCTGGTCTTACCAGAGCTCGTCATGAACCGGCGATCGGAGCCACAAAATCCACACGCCTCGTCGGTCTGAGGCGAAGCCTCGCTAGAGAGAGTGGTTTGCGAACGCGAATCCCACCATCATCAGCCCTATTGCGGCGATCCAGCCGCCGAAGGCACGGATGGCGATGCCCCTCCAGGCCATCGAGGCTCCGGCGTCCGGCCGACGAAAGGCCAGCGTCACGGCCATGGTGAGCGTGATCGCGGCGTAGCCGACGCAGGCTAGACCCGCCGCGAACAGCAGCCGATTGGTGTCGGATCGAGGTGCTGCCGCCAGCAGCAAACCCAGCACAAGAATCATTCCGGCGTCCGCTACCGGTCCTGCTGAAACGAAACCAGTCGTTCGCCCCAAAACCAGACCAGCCAAAAGTCCCAGCGGGAACGCCAGCACGAGCCAGCGTCCCTTTGAGGCGCCAAGCGAGCCCGCCAGCACACCCATGGCGACCCACAGGATGAGATCCTGGAGATCGGTTAACGGATGCAAGGCGCCGGTGTAAAAGTCGCCGAGGCGCGAGGCGACGATGTGCGCGTCCGCCGCTTGTGCCGAAGCAATCAGCGTCGCGGTTGCGATCGATGCGCGTACCAGCCTGTATGTCATGCGATCGCACCAAGGCTTTGCGCGAGGAAATAGCAACCGAGCGCAGCGATCACCACGCCGAGCCCCTGAATCAATCGGCCTCCCGCAGGCCAGCGCGTCAGCGTGCCGATCATGATCCCGCACAAGTGGAGCAGGCCGGTGGCGACGACAAAGCCGACGCCGTAGGCCAGCGGATTGGCCGAGTTCGGAAGCTCGGCCCCGTGCGCGTGTCCGTGAAAGACCGCGAACACGGCGACGACGATCGCTGCGACGGCGAATGGCAAACGGAGGCGCCCCGCGACCGCCGCACCCAGAACCAGGGCCGACAGCGCAATCACGACCTCCGGCATCGGCAGAGGAATGCGCAGCACGCCGAGAACACCGCCGATCGCCATTACCAGCGGAAACGTGATCGGCAACACCCAGATTGCCGGCGCCCCAAGCTGCGCGCCCCAGATCCCGACCGCGACCATTGCAATCAAATGATCCATTCCGGTCAGCGGATGCAGCAGCCCGCTGGCGAGACCGCCGGTCACGCCGACTTGCTCATGCGCGAACACCGGTTGCGCCAGCGCGAGGGCCGCAAGCGCAATCACGAGGCGCGGAAATACGCGAAAGGACATGGTTCGGCCGTTTCCTGTCATGTGGTGGAAAGGACGCGCAAGAGGCGGCC
>WNFK01211163.1_pt1 | contig 20267 bp, 15 predicted proteins | sample 5400281 | NCBI WGS metagenome assembly WNFK01 (sample SAMN13153350, study PRJNA577476) | soil metagenome | isolation source: 20 cm soil on Douglas fir-dominated hillslope | place: USA:California | collected 2013-09-17
CGTTCGGGAAGATCACGGCGGTCAACGACGTCTCCTTCGACGTCCGCGCCGGCGAGATCTTCGCCTTTCTCGGTCCGAACGGCGCCGGGAAGACCACCACGATCAAGATGCTGACGACCCTGCTCCGCCCCACGAGCGGCTCGCTCGAGCTGGACGGGCTCGACCCCGTCACGCATCAGACGGAGGTGCGGCGGCGCTTCGGCGTCGTGTTCCAGGATCCGAGCCTCGACAGCGACCTCACGGCGTGGGAGAACATGGACATCCATGGGGTGCTGTATCACGTGCCGCGCCAGACCCGGCGAGAGCGGAGCGAGACCCTGCTCCGGATGTTCGAGCTGTGGGAGCGGCGCACGGATCTCGTCAAGACCTTTTCGGGGGGGATGAAACGCCGCCTCGAGATCGCGCGCGGGCTGTTGCACACCCCCAAGGTGCTGTTTCTCGACGAGCCGACGCTCGGCCTCGATCCGCAGAGCCGCAATCAGATGTGGACGCTCGTGCGAAACCTCAGCAAGGCGGAGGGGGTCACGGTGTTCCTCACGACGCACTACATGGACGAAGCCGACCGCGTGGCCGATCGCATCGCGGTGATCGATCACGGGCGCATCGTCGCCACCGGGTCGTCCGCGGAGCTCAAGCAGCAGACGGGCACCGACTCGCTGGAAGCAGCCTTCCTCAAGCTCACCGGCACGTCGATTCGCGACGAGAGCGCCACGGCCGCGGATCAGGTGCGCCAGGTGTCTCGCGTGTGGAGGCGATAAGCGCATGAGCGTCGTCTATATCCTCTGGCTGCGGGAAGTGAAGAAGTACGTGCGCTCGCGCGTCCAGATCGTCGCATCACTCGGCTCGCCGCTCATGTACCTGGGCGTGCTCGGGTTCGGCCTGGGCCCCGTGTTCCAGCGCGCCGGCGAGGGGAACTACCTCCAGTTCATGGCGCCGGGGGTCATCGGCATGACGGTGCTGTTCACCGCCATGTTCTCGGGGATCGCCATGCTGTGGGACCGCCAATTTGGGTTTTTGAAGGAGACGCTGGTCGCCCCGGTGCCGCGCCTCGCGATCATGATCGGCCGCACTCTCGGCGGCGCCACCGTGGCTGTCCTCCAGGGCGCGCTGATCTTTGCGGTGACGCTCGCCCTGGGGTTCCGCCCCGCGACGGTCCTCGCGGTGCCGCTCGCATTTCTGGTGATCGCGCTGATCGCCGTAATCTTCTCGGCACTGGCGACCGCGATCGGGTCGAGCATCAAGGAAATGCAGGGCTTCCAGATGGTGATGAACTTTCTCGTGATGCCCCTCTTCTTCCTCTCCGGCGCGATTTACCCCCTCGAGGGGCTCCCGCGGGTCCTCGGGGCATTCACGCGGGTCGATCCGCTCACCTATGGCGTCGACGGCGTGCGCGGTGTGCTGACCGGAAGAACGCATTTCGGCGTCGGATTGGACGTTGCGGTGCTGCTCGGGGTTGGGGTCCTGTTCGTGCTCTTCGGTGCGTGGCGCTTTTCGAAACTCGAGGCTTAACGTGCTGCTTCTCACTCTAGTGATCCTGGCTCAGGCCCCCGCCACAAGACGGGCCATTGTCTATACCACCGCCGACAGCACCAGCTTCCGGCTGACGCCCACTGACACCCTGGTATTCAAGCCGTTGGAGCCGACCTCCGAAGGCAAGGTCTATGTGTTCGTCGATCCGCGGAAACGGTTCCAGCCGCTCATTGGCATCGGCGGGGCGTTGACCGATGCCGCAGCCGAGACGTTCGCGAAGCTGCCCGCGGCCCGGCAGGATGAACTGATCGCCGCGTATTACAGCACCGACCGCGGGATCGGCTACACGCTGGGCCGGACCAATATCAACAGCTGCGACTTCTCGAGCGAGAGCTATACCTACGTCACGGAAGGCGACAAGGACCTGTCCTCCTTCTCCATCGCGCCCGATTTGCGGTTCAAGATCCCGCTCATCAAGCGCGCCATGGCCGCGAGCGGTAACCGTCTCAAGATCTTTGCGAGTCCCTGGAGTCCGCCCGCGTACATGAAGGACAACAACGACATGCTGCATGGCGGGCATCTGCGTCCCGAATACGCTCGCGCCTGGGCGCTCTACTTCGCGAAGTTCGTGACGAGCTACCGCAAGGAAGGCGTGCCGGTGTGGGGCATCACGATCCAGAACGAGCCGATGGCGACTCAGCGCTGGGAATCGTGCATCTACCAGGCGACGGACGAGCGGGACTTTCTCAGGGACCACCTCGGTCCCGTGATGTGGGCGCAGGGACTGCGGGACGTCAACATCATGGTCTGGGACCACAACCGCGACCTCATCATCCAGCGGGCCCTCGCGATCTTCGACGACTCCGCCGCCGCGAAATACGCCTGGGGGATCGGCTTCCACTGGTATGAGGACTGGTCGGGTGGGACGCAGATGTACGACAACGTGGCCTTGGTGAACCGACTCTATCCCAGCAAGCACATCGTCTTCACCGAAGGCACGCCGGCGAACTTCGACTCCACCGGATACGGGCGCTGGAGCCTGGGCGAGGCGTACGGGCGCTCGATGATTCACGATTTCAATTCTGGCGCCGAGGGATGGACGGACTGGAATATCTTGCTCGATGAGCGGGGCGGTCCCAACCACGTCGGGAACTTCTGCTTTGCCCCGATCCATGCCGATACGCGTAGCGGCCAGCTCATCTATACCAACTCGTATTACTACATCGGCCACTTCTCGAGATTCATTCGGCCCGGCGCGCGGCGAGTCTTGGCGGCCCCGAGCCGCAGCATGCTGCTCACGACGGCCTTCGTCAATACCGACGGCGGCGTCGTCGTCGTGGTCATGAACCCGACGGCGAAGGGGGGAGACTACAACGTCGTCGTCGGCGCCGCGTCAGTGCAGATCAGCTCGCGGCCCCATTCGATCCAAACGGTCGTTATTCGCTGAGGCGCTTCGGCGCGCCGCTGTCGGACGGCAAGACGCGTTTCTCGGGCTCCTCAGGAGCCGTCGCGTCGCTCAGACCGCGTTTGAATGCCTGGATTCCCTTGCCGATTGACGCCCCGATCTCCGGTATCCGCTTGGTCCCGAACATCAACGTGACCACGGCGACGAGGATCAGGATGTGCCAAATGCTGAGGTCTGCGAGCACCGCTGCTCTCCGGGAGGACGGGGTGACCGGAATATAGGGCCGCCGGCAGAATCCGCGCGTCAAGTTCTGAAACTCGAAACAACCTTTTGCGGGATTCCGTCATCCAACGAGGAACCCACAAAACAGGCGCTTCATGCTCCTCGGATTGCCGCTCCTCGCCGCCGTCACGCTCGTCATGCAGGGTTCGGACTCACGGCCCGCGCGCCCGGCCCCCCCCGGGGCCCCCCCTTCCCCGTCCAGTGTCACGGCCACCCGCGCGGCGCAGCCGCCCGCCATCGACGGGCGCGATGACGACGCCGTGTGGCGGGACGCCCGCGCCATCACCGAATTCCAGGAGTGGCGCCCCAGCGAGGGCGGCCCTCCCAAGTTCTCCACCGAAATGAAGATCGCCTACGACGCCGGCAACCTCTACGTCTTTGTCCGCGCCTTCGATCCGCACCCCGACAGCATCATCACGGTGCTCGCGCGCCGCGACTACTTCACGCCGTCGGACATGGTGTGGCTCTTCGTGGATTCGTACCACGATCGTCGCACCGGATTCGAGTTCGGGGTCAACCCTTCGGGTGTGAAGCTCGATGCGCAGATCTACAACGACGGCAACGAAGACTTTGCCTGGGACGCCGTGTGGGACGTGGCGACGCGGATGGACTCGCTCGGCTGGACGGCCGAGTTCCGGATCCCGCTGTCGCAGTTGCCCTACGGCACGCAGCGCACACACACGTTCGGGTTCACCGTCGATCGCGACATCTACCGTTACGGCCAACGCGTCAGCTGGCCCCTGATCCGCCAGTCGGTGGCGGGGTTCGTGTCGCAGTTCGGCGAGGTGGAGGGTCTCGAGGACCTCGAGGCGCCGCGCCGGCTCGAAGCGGCGCCCTACTTCGTGACCAAGAACGTGTCGCAAATCAGCAGCAACACGCTCGGGCGCACGCAGGACGTGACCGTCGGCGGTGACTTCAAGTACCGCCTCGCGTCGAACTTGAAGCTCGACGCCACGATCAATCCCGACTTCGGCCAGGTCGAGGCCGATCCCGGGGTGCTGAATCTGTCGGCGTTCGAGACGTTCTTCCGCGAGCAGCGCCCGTTTTTCGTACAGGGCGCGGGGCAGTTCCAGTGGAACGTCAACTGTACGGCGGTCAACGATTGTTCGACCGGTGAAGGCCTCGTGTATTCCCGGCGTATCGGCCGCGCACCGGAATTGGCGGGGGCGTACTCGGACACGACGTCGCCGGCATTCACGACGATCCTCGGCGCCGCGAAGCTCACCGGCCGCCTCCCTGGCGGCTTCACGATTGGCGCGCTCGATGCGGTGACCGCGCATGTGCGCGGAGCGGGCGGCGCGACGATCGAGCCGACGACCAACTACGGTGTGGTGCGTTTGCGTCAGGATCTGCGCGGCGGCGAATCGAGCATCGGGGGCGTCGTCACGACCGTCAATCGCGACAACGACTCCTGGACCTCACCGTATTTGCACCACAGCGCCTACGTCGGCGCCGCGGATTTCCGGCATCGCTTCAAGGGCGGCAAGTACGAGCTGTCGGGCTCGGTAGACTTGAGCCGCGTCGCCGGCAGCGCCCAGGCGATCGCCAACACGCAGCAAAACGCCACGCACTATTACCAACGTCCCGATGCCGGCATCGCGTTCGACTCGACGCGCACGTCGCTCACTGGCGACGCCGAGGCCCTGCAGTTCGGCAAGGTGGGCGGCAACCACTTCATATTCCAGACGAACATCGAGCGCCGCTCGCCCGGGTTCGAGGTGAACGATCTCGGCTACCTGCAACGCGCCGATCAACAGGCGTGGAGCACCTGGGCGGGATACTTCGACCGGCACACGCGCAAGCTCTACAACCGATTCCAGTGGAACTTCAACTGGTGGCAGTATTGGACGACGGCGGGGCTGCCGGAGGAGCGGGCGTTCAATACGAACACGCACACGACGTTCCGCAACCAGATGTCGCTGCACGTTGGCGGGACGATCGGGCAGCTCGGCACCACGTACTGCTATTCGTGCGCGCGCGCGACGACCGCAAGACGATTGTGCCCTACGTCTTTTTCAACTGGTTCCGGGGAGATGACGGGCGCTCCGGCAGCTTCAGCGTTTCCCCCGAGCTGGACTTCAAGATCGCGGCCCGCGTGACCGCGGCGATTTCGCCCAGTTATTCGCGCAGCCGGAATGATGCCCAGCCACTCGGCCCCAGGACCGACAGTCTCACGCATTACCTGTTTGCGCACCTCGACCAGAAGCAGTTCGCGCTGACGATGCGCTTCACCTACCCGTTCAGCTCGACGATGTCGCTGCAAGTGTATGCTCAGCCGTTCATCGCGAAGGGGACGTTCACCAACGTACGCGAACTGTCGGCGACGCCCCGCGCCGATCATTACGACAACAGGTATCAGGCGTACGGCGACACGGCATTCACGAACAACATCGGCGGATTCAACTTCAAACAGTTCCGCTCCAACGTGGTGTTCCGCTGGGAGTACCGGCCCGGCTCGACACTGTTCGTGGTGTGGAGCCAAGGCCGCCGCGGGTTCAGCGGCGTCGAGGGAACGCAGAGCTTCGGGGGCGACGTGGGCGACCTGTTCAAGCTGACGCCCGACAACAGCTTCCTCGTGAAGCTGTCGTACTGGATTAACCGCTAGGAGGCCGGGCAGCAGCTACAGCTTGATGAGCACCTTGTGGTGGATGAGACCCGCAACGGCGATCACGAGCAGCTGTGCGCCGACTTAGGCAAGCGGCGCCGGATACATACCTCCCGGATGACAAAGTCCATCCGACGATCGACAGGGCTCCACCCTAGCGGTAGCTTCTCCCCCCTTGATCAAAGGGGGGAGCACTTGTTGTCCACCAATGGCGATGTAACGATCGGCCGACTGGACGGCCAAATCGATTGGTACGACCAACGCAGCCTGCACAGCCAGCGAATGTTCAAGAGTCTGAAGGTCCTGACGATACTCGCTGCGGCGATCATACCTCTCTGTGCCGGCCTCGGCGTCCTGGCGTGGATCACGGGTGGTCTGGGCGCCCTAATCGCGGTTGTCGAAGGGCTCCAACAACTCAATCAGTATCACCACAACTGGATCGCGTATCGATCGACCTGTGAAGCGCTCAAGCACGAGAAGTACCTCTACCTAGCTGGTGCAGGGCCATACGCAGCCGTCCCCAACGCCAAAGGGCTGCTGGCCGAGAGGACCGAGTCCTTGGTGTCTCAAGAGCACGCCAAGTGGGTCTCCTCGGTCGAGCAGCTCCCCAAGGGACCGAAACCCGCAAGTGAGGCGTGAAGAGCATCGCTCCTCAAGGTACTCCTCGCGCGCCCGTGTCGGTCACTTGCTTGGCCGGTCCGATCCGTCACCCGACTCACTCAAGACCCGCTCACGGAGTCGCTCGGCGATGAGCAAGGCATCATGCTCGTTGCGCACCTCGAGCCTCTGCACCGGCAGGAGAAGCGGACTAAGCTTTTCGAGCGGAGTATCACCGAGCACAATGGGGATGATTCGCGACTGCAAACGGGGATCAGAGAAAGCAGTACTGACCTCGCGGCGTACCCAGGGCGATGAAAGCGCGCTCTCGGACACGACGACCACCATCCAGTCGCACTTCATCAGACCCTCTTCGATTGACTTGACAAAGTCCGTGCCGGCTCGAATGTCCACCGCCGAATACCACGTACCAATGCCTTGCTTGGCGAGGGGCTCCGTCAGACTGGCCTCCACAAACTCCCTGTCTCCATGGCTGTGGCTGATGAATATCAAGACCTTCCTGGAGGCTGCCGCCTTGAGGCGGAGGAAGCTGTACTGCTTATAAGGGTGCCCGATGGGCTGATCGGGCTTGCGGAGTATGTGGGAGAAGGGTCCCTCAAACTCCGCCAAGTCCTTGACCGCGACGTATGTGTTCTTGTCGACAAGGACGCGCTTCCCTCCACGGGCCGCCTGTTCAAACGCCGCTGCAAGATTCACCGCGGTGCCGATGGCGGTGAAGTCGCGGATACGAGTGCTTCCGACGGTTCCTATAATGACCTTGTCTGTCACGATACCGACGCCAATGTCTAGGAAGTCGAGTACTTGATTGCTGCCGTGATCCCACTTGCCTCGCAGGCTGGAGAAGCGCTCCAACATCGCTGCCGCACAGGTGATCGCACGATGCGCCGAGTCGCTTTGACGAAAGAAGGCGAAGAGGCCATCGCCCAAGAATTTGTTAACGACACCGCCATATTGGATCACCTGGTCTGACAGCATTGTTAGAAACTCAGTAAGAAGCTCCTGAATGCGCTCGGGACTACTAAGGACTTGGCAGAGCTGGGTGAATCCCCTCATGTCCGCAAAGAAGAGCGTCATTCGCTCCGAGTGGGCAGGGTCTTTCAGCTGTTTGACGAGATCGAATGTCTTTGTTCCCACCTCTCCGGACGTATAGAGCCCCATGTGTGCCAACAGGTCTCGGAAAAGCTTCGCGTTGCGAATAGCGACGGCCGCCTGGCTCGCGAAGTACTCGATCAAGACGGCTCTCGTCCGCGATCGCGAGGGGAACGCATACCATCGAGACGGTCTTGTGCCTCGTCTGACGGTCGACTCCCTTATAGTGGTCGGGATCGGCCTCGACTGAGGCTTCGACCAGGGATTCGCGCGTGCTGAAGACCGTGCCGGCCTTGCTTCCAACAAGAGGAACCCGTTGGTTTGAGAGCTCTCCCCACCGCTCGAGGAGCATCGGCGCGCTGGCCCCCGTCGCGGCAGCGAAGTAGAGCCCTTTTCGCTCGTCGTCATACAACAACACCGAAGTGTCCGGTGAGTCTGTGAGCGCGCTGGCCTTCTTCAGCATGTCTCCCAGCAGATCGGGCAGGTCTATCTCGGCCGCGAGATCCCTGCCGCTGCCGACGAGAGCGAGCAAGTCAGAAGGGTTTAGGCTGCTGTGGTCATGCGTCATGTGTCAAACGCCACGAGATGAATCGCCTCGCCGAAGCGCCAGAACCTTCTAGCGACAGCGTCTCTGGATGGGGCCAAAAGGAAACGTCTCGCCGCCTAACCCGCCAACTATGTGGACACGCACGACCGTCGTCAAATGGTCTCAACCACTCAGTGCCTCTAGATCACGTCGTGTAGCCACACTTTCAGGATGATCGGGACCCATGGCGACAGTAACGATCTTCAATGCTTCGTCGAGGTGCGTTCGGGCTCCCGCATCATCGCCGAGGTCCCTCAAAACGTCTCCCAGACTCCTCAAGATGCTGGCAACGTTCGGGTGGCGGGAACCGTACACCACCCGGGCGATCGGCAGGGCTCGCTGGTAGAGAACCAGGGCTCCCGGAAGATCGCCTAGCGCGTTCAGGACGCCGCCGAGGTTGCTGGCGAACGAGGCGGTCTCGGCGGAGTCAGGGCCGGAGGTCACCTTCGCGATCGCCAGAGCGTGCTCGAAGTACTCCCGCGCCTTTGCCAAGTCGCCCAGGGACTTGGAGACTCCGCCGAGGTTGTTGAGCAGCGTTCCGACCACCGGGTGCTGCTGGCCCTTTGCCGACTGCATGATCCTCAGGGCACGTTCATAGTGCGCCCGCGCGCCTGCCAAGTCCCCAAGGTCTTCCAAGACATTGCCAAGGTTGTTGATGAACGCCGCCACGACGAAGGGATTGAGACCTTGAACGGCCTCGGCGATCGTGAGAGCTCTCTCACTGAGGACCTTTGCGTCGGCTAGCGACGCTCCGCCTCGCAGGTACAGACTCATCTGGCCCAGAATGTCGGCAGTTTCGCTGGCAGCAACTCCCAGTTCAGCAGCGTGCGCTGTTGCCGCCAACGCATGGAGCCAGAGCCAGGAGCGCTCGGACCAGGTCTTCGGGTCGGCACTGCCGAACGGGAAGGCCCCTTCGACAGCGCGAACGGCCGCCTCAGCCCACGCCTTCCGCGCAGTCTCGGACATTCGATCGCGAGCCACCGCTTGCACTAGGCGGTGAACGGACAGACTATCTCCGTCCACGTCGACCAACGAGTACCGTCGGAGCGCTGCCAAGGCCTGGTCAAACTCTAAAGGATCTGCGATCGCACCTCCCAGGGATTCTTCGAGGTGTTGAACACCGTCGCTCAAGAGTTTCCGCGGAATATCGTCCGGAGCCAGGAAGGCGCACAAGTTGATCAAAGCCGCACCGGCAGAAGAGTCCCTCGACAGCTGTTCGAACGAGAGCTCCCACGTCGTGCCGACCGTGGCTGGGTAAATCGCGGATAGATCTCCCTGTTTCAGCAACCTCTCTCGGTGTGACTTGTACAGTCTCAAGTAACCAGAAAGGGGCTTATTGGTCGCCTCCATGTAGGCCCCGGCCTGCTCCAAGGCCAGCGGCAGGTCACCGAGAGCCTCGGCGAGCTTGGAGGCGGCACTTTCGTCGGTCTGCCCTGTACGCCTGCGGAGGAAGTCGACCGATTCGAAGCGGGCGAGTCCCTTTATCTCTTGCAGACCGGCGATGCCTCGCCACATTTGATTGCGGGACGTGATCAGTACGTGACCAGCACTTCCCTGCGGAAGGTATACCAGGACCTCTTCCGGCTCACGTGCATTGTCAAACACGACCAGCCAGCCCGGATTCCGTTGGAGCCAATGCCGCACGACGTCGATACCGACGCGCCAACCTCGGTCTCCAAACCCGCGGGCACCGGCGAGGCTGCCGTAGTCGGCCACCAACGTCGCCGGCTCTTCGGCACGCACCCACCACACAACGGTGTATGATGCACCGCGCCGATACGCGTATTCGACGGCAAGTTGTGTCTTACCGACACCGCCCAGACCTGTAATCGCCTGAATCTCAGCGCCGGGTTCTCCAGACTTGAATCTCCGCCAAAGACTCGAGAGCAACTCTTCGCGACCGGTGAAGTTCGGGTTCCGGTTGTAAGGAACGTTCCAGATTTGTGGTAGGAGCCCTGGAAACCGGGGTTCTTGAAGGTCGGTCAGCGCGGCCGTCCCCGGAAAGCCGGGTTCCTTCGTCGGCTTCCCGCGCCCTTGGCGAACGCCCTGGAGCAAGGTCTCCCGAGCCGATGTCTCTTCTAGGCCTGCCAGATCGATATGAACGATCGAGCGCAGCATGCCTTCCAAGCTGCACTGGCTGATCCGGACCGGCAGCAGGGCCCCCTTCTGTCCCGTTGGATCCCGAGCAAACGCGGCCGTCCACTCGGACTGAGTAAATGAGGCGGCGAGGTAGGCTTCGGAGAGGACGGCGATTGTGCGTTCAGCTTGGATTGCAGCGTCGTGCATTTGTAACACAAAATTGGACCCGGCTCGGAAGTCCCACCCTTGTAGGACAGTCGTATACCCTGCATCCTCGAGCTGCCAGGCGATCCACTCAGCCCACGCGCCGTCGGCGCTGTTGTAGCTGATGAAGAAGTCTCTCATCAGACGTCGCTCAAGGCACCCTTCGGGCGAGAGGCGACCCGTTAGTCGTTCGTTCCGACCGCCGCTGACGTAACCTCGCCTTGCGGTCGAGATGTTACCATCCTTCCGCAAGGTGTAGTGGGGTCAAGCATTGTGCTTTGCTACCTCTGCATTAAGGCGAGAAACTCGCGGTAACCGCCCACCGCGGCGGCGCGACCGCCCGCCAGCTCCCCGGCTCGCGCCGCGCTGAACACGCGACGCGCCCGCCGTAGCTCGCGCACCAGGGTCGCCTGATAGGCTGGACGGACCGCCGCGTAGCGCCCCGCCGCGACGTGTAGGTCCGCCTCGAGTTCGCAGGCCGGCAGCAACTCCCCCGGCTTGATCGGATTCTTCTCCGTTACATCCTCCCGATCCGCCGCGGCGTGCGCGACGGTGACGGCGCGCGTCGCCGCGGCGGAACAGGTGACCGGGAACGCCACGTGTCCGAGTCGCCCGGGGGTGCCGTACACGCGCTCCTGCGCGACGGGGCGGGTAAGACGCACGTGAGGGCGAGAACGGCGATCGCGAAGCGCACGCGCTACTTGATCGTTGCCCCCACGAGTCCCGCGACGGCCGCCAGGGTCGTTTGCGCCGCGTTCAGGCCGAGCCGGAAATCCTTGTCGCTGTAGGTGGTGAAGACGTCGGTGGGCTGGTGCCAGTTCGGGTCCCACCCCGCCCCGATCTGGGTGCCGCGCTCGTTCTCGCGCAGACTGATCGCCGCCACTACGTCCTGGAAGGGCGCCGAGTCGGTGTTGGTCATGTGTGCGCCGACGGTCGCGGGATAGTCAGTGGCGTACTTCTCGTTGGCCGCCTGAAACGCCCACGCCAGCTGCTGGGCCTGCGCCGCGAGTTTTGCGCTCGATTGGAACTCGATGTTCACGTCCGCCTCGGGCCGCTGCTCGGGGGCGAGTGTCCCGTCGGCGCGCGGCATGCCGTGATCCCACAGCATCATGTCGTGCTGGATCATGCCGAGCCACGTGGGCTCGGGATACTTCCCCGACCCCGGTGGGTCTTCTTTCCCCTGCAGGCCCTGGCGCTGTTCGACATAGGCGCGGGCGCCGTTGAGTCCCGTCTCTTCGTTGTTCCAGAGCACGAAGCGAATCGACCGGTCGGTGTGGACGTCGGGCGCCGAGAAGATGCGGGCGAGCTGCATCACGAGCGCGGTGCCGGAGCCGTCATCGTTCGCCGCCTCGCCCCAGCCGTGGCCGTCCATGTGTCCGCCCACGATGTACATCTCGTTCGGATGACCTGTCCCGACCTTGGTGCAGTGCACCTCCTCGCGGGCGCCCGGTGTGGTGGGTTGCATGTCGATGGCGCGCACGCGCTGGTCCGGCTGCTTGAGCGAGTCGGTGTTGACGCCGGTGCGAGCCCGAAGGCCGCGATAACGGCCGCCGCCGGAAGCGCGCGTCGTGTCGCGTGCCGGCCTCACCCCCTGTCCCCCTCTCCCTTCCGGAGAGGGAGGACTTGGAGGCTGGTAGTCGTACTTGATGCGTCCGATGTCGGTGCAGCCATAGCTCCGGAGCTGGGCCTCGATCCAATTGACCGCGGCGCGGTTTCGGTCGGTGCCTTGGCGCCGGTCGCCGAACTGGGTGAGGCCCTTGATGGTCGCCTTGTACTGCTCCAGGTCGAGCCGGGCGACGAGCTGGGCGACGGGATCGGGGGCAGCGGGCCGAGCGGAGTCGGCCTGGGCCGCCGCGGCGCTCGGAATACCAAGGACGGTGAGGAGAAGTAGGGATCGGGTCATGACACAAGCATATCGGCCGCTTCCGTGTTTCCGCTAGCGCACCCCCACGAGAGCCTTCGGCATCATCACGTGCACACCGACGTTCCCGTCCACCAATTCCGTGACACGCACATCGCAGGCCACGCTCACCAAGCGATAGGCTTCCATCTTCGACCAGCCGCGGCGTGCGGCGATGAAGTCGATCGCCTCCTGCACGGCGATCTGCGTGGCCCTCGTAAGATCCTTGTCCATCCCCATCGCGATGAAATGCGTGGGCGTCTCGGCGCGGGGCCATGCGAGGTGCATGTCCTTGCGCACGATAAGCTGCAGCCGGCCGCGCAGCGACGTCTCGATCGCGGTCTGGTCCACTTCGCCGTCTCCTTGGGCCGCGTGCCCGTCGCCCACTTCGAACAGGGCGCCAGCGGCGTGAATCGGGATGAACAGCGTCGTCCCCGCGACCAGCTCCTTGTTGTCCATGTTGCCCGCGTGGATGCCGGGCGGGTTACTGCTCACGCGGCCCGAATCACGCGGCGGCGCCACGCCCATACTGCCGAAGAACGGATGCAGCGGGATGTCCAGGTCCAGCGCGAAGTGAGCCACCATGCGTTGGCGGTCGAGCGGGATAATCCGGGTGGTGTGCGTGCTATCGCAATTGGTCGGTAAAAAGCCGCGGCAACCGTTGTAGCCGTAGGGGATGGCAATGTCGATCTTGAGGATCTTGACCTCGAGCACATCTCCCGAATCGGCGCCCTCGACGTAGACCGGCCCCGTGAGGATGTGCCCGCCTGGACCGCGGTCGGTGACCTGGGTGACGATGTCGCGCAGGGACTGTTGCACCTCGGCGGGCGCGACCCCCGCGGCCTCGAGCCGATCGGGGCGATTGGTGATCAACGTCTCGACTTCGATGGTGTCGCCCGAGGCGATGCGGAGCACCGGCGCCGCCGCGGCGCTGTAGTAGCCGTAGGCGACGGTCTGGGGCGTGGCCGGGAGGCGGTGGAAATGCTGGGCTGCCAGCGGGATCGGCAGGAGGCCGAGCAGCAGCGCGAAGAGGGATCGGGTCATGGGAAGAAGGTAATCCCTACGTAGTCCTCCGGCTGACACAGCGATTCCCCCGCCGCTGATGCCTCCATCGAGAGACGATCGCTAGCATTGCCAGCAGTTGGCAAACCGATCCTTCTCACGATGGAGAGCACCATGAAACCGACCATCTACGCTCCCTTCCTGGCACTGCTGATCGCGGGTGGGTGCAGCGACTACACGGCGCCCAACGTGGTTCCGCCCCCGCCCCCCCCGCCAGCCTTCACCGTGTTCGAGACGCTGGGTGACAGCGTCTCCATCGCCGCGAAGCTGGCCGAGTTCCGCACCGCGCTCGGCGGCGTACTGAACGCGCCCAACGCGCCCCCGGCCGACAGCGGCCGGCGCGAGATCAATTGGGACGGCGTGCCCGCGGCACTCACCGACGTCGATACGTTCCCGGCAACCTTCTTCAACGTCAACTCGAAGCGGGGCGCGCTGTACTCCACCCCCGGGACCGGGCTGCGCGTCGACAGCACCAACTTCGCGGCCGTGAACCCCGGCCTGGCCGCGCAGTTCACGTTCTTCTCGGCCAAGAAGTTGTTCATGCCCGTCGGGAGCAATCAGGTCGACGTGACGTTCCGGGTCGTCGGCACCGCGACGCCCGGCCTCGTGAAGGGGTTCGGCGCCGTCTTTGTCGACGTCGATCGCCCCGGCTCCACCACGATCGAGTTCTTCGACGCCGACGACGAGTCGATCGGCATCGTGACGGCTCCCAATCACGGCGGCGTGCAGCTGTTGTCATTCGTCGGGGCGGTGTTCGAGGCGCCGGTCGTCGCGCGCGTACGGATCACGAGCGGCGAGGCCGCGTTGAGCCCCACGATCGCCGACGTCAGCGCCGGGGGCACGCAGGATCTCGTCGTCATGGACGACTTCGTGTACGGCGAGCCACGGGCGGCCGGCCCGGACATCCATGTCACCGTGGGGAATGATTTCTTCCGCAGCGTGCAGAACAACAGTCAGAACTCTGCCGTGGACACGATCGCGGCGGGCGCCCGGGTCACGTGGACCTGGAATGCCGCCGGCGCGCACAGCATTCAGTCGACCGGGATACCGCCGGCCGTCTTCCGCAATAGCGTGGTGATGAACGCGGCGGGCAGTGCGTATTCGCTACGGCTCTTCCATCCCGGGACCTACGACTACGATTGCGCGGTCCACGGGGCGGCGATGACCGGCCGGATCGTGGTCAAGTAGCTATTATCCGGCATCGACCAACTCATGCAGTTCAACACCCCGGCCCTCCTGGAAGCGTTCTTCGAACGCTCCCAGGACGGCTTTTTCTTCATGATGCTCGATCAGCCGATCGAGTGGAGTGCCGAGGTCGATAAGGATGCGGTGCTCAATTACGTCTTTGCGCACCAGCGCATGACCAAGGTCAATCCCGCGATGGCACAGCAGTTCCGGGCCACGCCTGAATCGCTGATCGGGATGACGCCGGCCGAGTTCTTCCGGCACGACCTGGCGGCCGGGCGGCGAGGCTGGCGGGCGCTGTTCGACGCCGGTCACACGCACAGCATCACGAATGAGCGGCGGCTCGACGGGTCGACGATGTGGGTCGAAGGTGACTACATGTGCTTCTACGACGCCGAGGGCCGGATCACCGGACATTTCGGGATTCAGCGGGACGTCACCGACCGCACGCGCGCCGCGGACGAGCTGGAGCAGTCGCGCGAAGAGCTGCGGGCGCTCGCGGCGCGGCTCCAGGCCATCCGCGAGGAAGAGCGGACCCGCATCGCGCGTGAGATTCACGATGAGCTGGGCCAGGCGCTCACCGCGCTGAAGCTCGACCTGGCCTGGCTCGGCAAGAAACCGCCCAAGAGCAGTGGCAATTCAGGCGAGTTTCGGGCGATCGATCAGTCGATCACGGCGCGCATCGACGAGACGATGCAGATCGTCCGGCGCATCGCGAGCGAGCTGCGCCCCAGCGTGCTCGACCAGCTCGGCCTCGAGGCCGCGATCGAGTATCTGGTCCAGGACGCGGCGCGCCGCACCGGCATCGCGGTCACGCTGGACGTCGCACAGGAATTTCCGCGGCTGCCTGACCAAATCGCGAGTCACGCCTTCCGGATCATTCAGGAGGCACTCACCAATGTCACCCGGCACGCCAAGGCCACGCGCGTGGACGTGACGGTGCGTCGCGCCGGGAAAGCCATCATCCTGAGCGTCGCGGACAATGGCGTCGGGTTCGCCCCCGATTCCCTGAGCGGGCTGCACTCGCTGGGCCTCGTCGGGATGCGGGAGCGGGCGCTGGCGTGCGGCGGGGTCTTGATGGTGCGAGGCAAGCCCGGCGAGGGCACATCGATCGTCGTGACGATCCCGGTGACCTCATGATTCGCATCTTCATCGCGGACGACCATCCGATCGTACGGCAGGGGCTGCGGCGCATCGTGGAGGCCGACCCGGGGCTGGTCGTCGCGGGCGAGGCGGGTGACGCCGAGGAGCTGCTCACCGCGCTCGATCGCACCGTGACCGATCTCGTGCTGCTCGACGTGTCGATGCCGGGTGGGCCCTTTCTCGAGACGCTGCAGCGCCTGCGCGCCAAGCACCCGACGGTGCGCGTGCTGGTCTTGAGCGTACATCCGGAGGATCAATGGGCCGTGCGCGCGCTGCGCGCGGGCGCCTCTGGCTATCTCACCAAGGACCACTCACCGGATCAACTGCTCGAGGCGATCCGCCGTGTGTATCGAGGCGGCAAGTACGTGAGCCCCACGCTGGCGGAGCACCTGGCCAAGCAGCTCGATGGCGATGTGCAGCGGGCGCCGCACGAGCTGCTCTCCGATCGCGAGTTCGAAGTGATGCGTCGGCTCGGCAGCGGGCTTACCGTCTCACAGATCGCGACCGAGCTGGCTATTTCGGCCAAGACGGTGAGCACCTACCGGACGCGGATTCTCGAGAAGATGGCGGTGGAGACCAACGCGGAGCTAGTGCGGTACGCCGCGAGGTATGGGCTGATCGGGCAATAATTCGCATATTTCCCGGATGACCCGCTGCATCGCGCTCGCGACGCTGCTCGTGCTCGCGGCCCATTTCCCGGCGGCCGCACAGATTCGCGGCCGCGTGGTGAACGGCGCGACGAAGGCGCCCATCGCCATGGCCACCGTGTACGTCACGGATTCCAACGGGGTGGGGGCGGAGGCGCACACGTCCACCGACGGCGATGGGGCCTTCACCATCCAGGTCCTCGCGCCGGGACGGTATCGCGTGCGTATCATCGCGATCGGCTACGCGCCGCGCGTACTGCCATCCGTTGAGAGCGGCCCGGGAGCGAGCGGGGACCTGGGAACGGTGACGCTCACCGCCTCGGCGGTGCAGCTCCAGCCGATGCAGGTCACAGGCCAGAAACGCGACGTGGAGCTCGCCCCGGACCGCACGATTTACGTCGTGCGCGACATGCCGACGACCCGCGGCGGCAACGCGCTGGACGTGCTGCGCAACGTGCCGGCCGTCGACGTCGACATCGACAATATCGTGAGCCTGCGCGGCAACACGGCCGTCGTCGTACAGATCAACGGCCGCCCCAGCCCGCTGAAGCCGGCGCAGCTCGGCAACTTTCTTGCGCAGCTGCCTGCCGACATGGTGGACAAGGTGGAGGTCGTCCCCAACCCGTCGGCGCGCGAGGACCCGGAAGGGATCGCGGGGATCATCAACATCGTCCTGAAGAAGAAGGCCGATGCCGATCGCAGCGGCGGACTCACGCTCGGCGGGGGCACCACCGGCCACGCGGACATCGGCGGCAATCTCGGGTACGAGAGCGGGCCACTGTCGTTGTACGGCAGCTACGGCTTCTTGCGCGACAACCGGCCGCGGCACGACGCGATCGTCCGCGAGAACCTGTATCAAAACCCGTTGACGTTCCTGGAAGAGGCGGGCACCCGCACGCAGGTCCCGCTGGCGCACACCCTGACGGGCAGTGCGGGCTACGAGCTCGGCGATCACGACGAGCTTTCCGCCGACGTGGCGTACAGCACCCGCATCGAGGCCGAGACGTACGGCCTCCTGTACCGCGACCTGGACTCGGCGCGCGCGCTCACGGGCCTCAGCGACCGCTTCACCCGCGGCACAAATCACGAGTTCAGCCTCGAGGGGGCGCTTTCCTACCGGCACACATTCGCCGCCAAAGGGCACAAGCTGTCGAGTGAGCTGAGCGTGGACCGGTCGCAAGAGGGCGGGCCCAGCAGCGTCGCCGCGCGCACCCTGACGTTGGGCGGTGCGCCGGTCGATACATCGGCCCGCGAGACGCAGGCTGCGTGGGAGCACCCCGACGAGACGTCGCTGCGGGTGGATTACGCGCGTCCGCTGTCACGCGTCGTGCGCCTCGAGACCGGGTACAAGGGATCCCTGCAGCGCATCCACACGACGCTCAACACGCTGGTCTTCGACACGGCGCAGGCCACGTACGTGCCCGACTCGACCCGTATCAGCGATTTCACCTACCGCCAGGTGGTGCACGCCGGCTACGCCCAGGTCGCGGCGCAGCCCGGCAAGTTCTTGCTGCAGGGCGGCGTCCGGGTCGAGCGCGCCATCACGCGCTTTCATCTCAATACCAGCAACGCGACGTACGAGAACCCCTACAACAGTGTGTTCCCGAGCGGCCTCATCGCGTACAACATCGATGAGGCGCACCAGGTGAAGTTGAGCTACTCGACGCGGATCCGGCGGCCCGACGACACCGATCTGCTCGACCCCACCCCGCACTATCTCGATCCGCTCAACATCTCACGGGGCAACCCCTACCTGAAGCCGGAGTACATCCGCGCGCTCGAGCTGGGATTGCAGCGCACGGCCGGCCGGATGACGATCCAGCTCACGCCATTCTTCCGGCGCACGGTTGATGCCGTGCGCACGATCCGCACCATCGACAGTGCGGGCGTGATGACGCGGACATTTGCCAACGTCTCGACGAGCGACGCGTACGGTACCGATGCGACGGTTGCCTTGAGCGGTGGGCGGGTGAGCGGGTTCGTGAGCGCGAGCGCCTTCCGCCAGGTGAGCAATGCGGCCAATCTGGGCCCGGGGCTTTCGGCCGACACGTACGGCTGGACGGCGCGGACGAATCTGTCGTTCCGCGTGTCGCGCACGCTCGACGTGCAGACGCTGGTGTCGTATCAGGCGCCGATGACCGTCGAGCAAGGACGGAACGCCAGCCGGACGCGGTTCACGCTGGCCGGGCGCCAGAAGCTGATGCGCGACCAGCTGAGCCTGACGTTGCGCGTGATCGACCCGTTCAATACGTCACTCGAGCGGTCCACGACGATCGATCCGCGGTTCGTTCAGGTCTCAGACCGGCGCCGCAACATCCGAGGCCTGCTGCTCAGCGTCACTTGGATGTTCGGCAAGCCCAAGGAGGGCCGCGACGACCTGATCGGGAACGAACCGGGGGCGCCCTGAGCTAGGGCGATGTGCAGCGGGCTCACCGATCAGGGAGCGCGGGAAGCCCCGAGATTCTCGCGACGCCACGACGGCTGTCGCAGAGACTTCGTAAACGCGAGCGGCAGCGTGAGACCCGTTTGCGTGTCGATGAGGTGCAGGACGCCATCGTCGTATGACGACGCGATCAGCCAGCGCCCGTCCGGCGACCAGTCGATCTCCGGCCAGTAGGCGTCGGTCGTGTTCGACGCGGGCCGCGGATTCGAGCCATCGGGATCGATCAACCAGATGACCGTCGCGTATTGCTGCGGCTCGCCGGCCTTGTGAGCCCCGTACGCGATCACGTCCGCCACAGGCGACCACCGCGGCATGTACCCCGGCGTCGGGCTCCCATCGGCATGCATCAGCGAGTCGATCGCGCCTGTCGAAGTATTGAGGACGTACACCAGCAGGTCGTAACAGCATACGGCATTTCTCGTGAACGCGACGCGACTCCCATCGGGCGAGGGCGACGGTTGGTAAGCGCCGTAGTAGTAATCGGAGAATCCGCTCAGGCGGTCGGCACCCGTCCCATTCGGTCGCACGCGCCAGATGTCCGGTCTCGCTCCCGGTCGCGTCCCGGCGAAATAGATCCAGGAGCCGTCGGCGGAGTAGCGAGGATCACTCTCGGAGCCGAGGCCGACGCTGTCAGGCACGACCCGTTGCTTGGGTCCGGACAGGTCGCCGAGGATCAGCCGAGGATTGAAGCCGGGGAACGGCCCCGGGTCTGCCAACGCGATGACGTCACCGGCTGGCGACCAGTCGGGTCGAGGCGTCGCCCAATAACTTACGTCGAATGAGTGGACACCCGTTCCGTCAAAGTTGAAAAACACGACTCGTTGGGTGTCGTTGGTGACCATATGCGGCAGCACCGCGACCGCGGAGCCCTGGGGCACGACACTCACCCACGAGGTGTCCCGGAACGTGCCGCTCGCGCCGACGACCGACACACGCCCAACCGCGACGCCGGTGAGGGTCGTGCCACTCAGTTGGGCGGCCGGCGAAGCGGCTTGATAGGTGACAGGTCCGTCGACGGGATTCCGCCCTCGATCGACGACGGAGCCGCGCAGCTGCACCGTGCCGCCCACGTAGACGGCCGTATCGGGCGGGTCAATGGCGACGCCGACAGCGTGACCGGGCAGCACCGTGTAACGGGCGATTGCGACCAACGCGAGGGAGGGCACGGTTACGGTCACCGTGTCCTCTCCAGCGACAGTGCCCAAGTAAATGGTCGCGCTGACGAACCCATCACGGTCCGTGGGTCGCGACGAGGGCCCAGCCAACGTGTGGTAGTTTCCGGGCCCGCCGAAGGCGCCGCCGGCGAATTCGACCTCGACGCCGACCAACGGCTCGCCTTGTTCACTGATGACCCGCACGATCAGCGGCTCGGGAGGCGCAGACTGGATCGTGTCCGTAACACGATCGCCGGAGACGACCGAGAGGCCTGGGGTCAGCGGCTGCACGGCGCTGTCACAGGCAGCGAGTGTGACGATGAGTGCGAGAGGCAACGCGCGCACACGAGACATGTCGGACGAATCTATTGAGGGCAGCGACGCGCGGGAGAGGG
>WNFK01168640.1_pt2 | contig 20251 bp, 20 predicted proteins | sample 5400281 | NCBI WGS metagenome assembly WNFK01 (sample SAMN13153350, study PRJNA577476) | soil metagenome | isolation source: 20 cm soil on Douglas fir-dominated hillslope | place: USA:California | collected 2013-09-17
CCCACAGTTCGAGAAAAACCCCGCACCCGCCGCCATCGCCGCGCCACACTTGGAACAGTACACGGTGTCTCCTCGTCTCTATTCTCTCTCGCGAGAGCCCGCAAAAATCGCAGCCAAATCCTACTTTCAAGCCGCCACTGGGTCAATCCACATCGCGGCCGATCCTTCTCGCTCTCTTCTGCCCAGCCATCCCTTCAGCTTCGCTGCGGAATGGACAGTGGTTACTCCCCAAAGCTTCGAGAATCGCCTTTCTGCCTCAGCGTCGTCCCCCCTTGCGCGCAAACATTTCACAGGCCTAGTACCTGCCCGGTTGCCCTTGCTCCTTCCCACTCCTTCGCGCAACTAGCTGATTTCAGGTGCATTCACTCGAATTGTGAGATTCTTTGTTGCTTTGGTACATTTCGTGCCTCTCTATTCCATCCCAAGCCAAATCGAATGGGAGGAAACTGTATGCGATTTCGAACTGCGTTCTGTCTAGCAAGCCTGTTTCTCGTTTGTTTCACGTTCGCGGCCTGGTCCGCGCCGACCCCGGGTCGGCTTGTTCCAGGCAACCTGCAACCCGCACTTGAGAACCAGTCACTATCCGGAAGCATCTCATCTATCGGAGACGCAGAATTTTCCATGGATGTGCAAAAGAACCAGGATGTGAAGACGGTTCGATTCCTGGTGGACGACAACACGAAGGTCGAAGGCAAACTTGCCGTTGGCGCGCAAGCTCGGGTCGAGTACCATTCAAACGGCGACAAGAACATCGCCGTTCGCGTCGTTGTTGCGTCGGCCTCAGGAATGGGCTTGTACTAACCGATCGCTCCGGCCGTTTTCAGGCGCCGATCGTTTTTGGGTAACGGTCGACTTAGGGACCGGCCGCGAAAATTTCCAATTCATCTGCGGCCGCCTGCACCCAGCCCGTCTCGGCCGATTTCCGTATTGACCAACCGGAGAGTCTGGATGCGCACGACTCTGAAAATCGTCCTGCCCCTGATCGTCAGCGTCGCAGCGGTATCCCTGCTTTTCGCCGCATACCAGGTGCGGAGGGAGAGGCGCATATTGCGCAATGACCTCTCGCGCCGAGCAGAAATTCTCGGCGAAAGCCTCCAGGAAAGCGTTGAGCCGCTGTTCGAGCGCGCTCAAAACAGGTACCTGCAACCACTCGTTGAGCGTTTCGGCCAGCGCGAACATTTGATAGGCGTTGCTATCTATAACGCCGCCGGCACCGCGATTTCGATCACTTCCGCAGTCGCACCTGCTTTCAGATTGCGTCCCGCGGCCGCGGCTCAGGCCGCACGGGAGAACGCGGGCGCGGGCAAATTCCTGAGTGTCGACCAGACTTTGGCCCTCAATGAAGATTCGAATGTGCCGATTTACATCTACGCGCTGCCGCTTCACAGCAATGGCGAGGTCGTGGGAACAGTGGCTCTCTTTCACGACGCGAGTTACATCGACAAGCAGGTGTCGCGCACACTGCGTGATTCGCTGCTGAATGCCCTCTTCCAAATATTTCTGATCACCGGGCTCGCGCTGATCCTCGTTCACTGGACGTTTACGGGCCCGCTTACGCGCACGGCAAAATGGCTGCGCACTTTGCGTACCGGCCAGACAAACGCACCTCCAGCTCTTGCACAGGGCGAAATCCTGGATCAGATCAACCACGAAGTGACGCATCTCGCGCGTGACCTGAACACGGCGCGCGCTGCCGCGGAAGAAGAAGCACGGTTGCGCGATTCGCACGCTTCGCTGTGGACGGCCGAGCGCCTGCGCGTCAGCCTGCGAAGCAAACTGCAGGAAAGGCCGCTCTTCGTGGTTTCGAATCGCGAGCCTTACATGCACGTCTTTAGCGAAAAAGACAAATCGATTAAAGTCATCGTTCCGGCCAGTGGCGTGGTCACGGCGCTCGAACCTGTTCTGGTCGCCTGCGACGGTACATGGATTGCCAATGGCTCTGGTAACGCCGACCGTGAAGTGACCGATGCATCCGACCGGCTCCGCGTTCCGCCAGACCATCCGAGTTACACGCTGCGGCGCGTGTGGCTCAGCGATGAGGAAGACAAAGGCTATTACAAAGGTTTCTCGAATGAAGGGCTGTGGCCCCTGTGCCACATCGCGCATACCCGCCCGATCTTCCGGCCCGAGGACTGGCTGCAGTATCAGAAAATCAATCGCCGCTTTGCCGACACCGTTTTGCAGGAAATGGAGGGCACGGAATCACCGATTCTCCTTGCGCAGGATTACCACTTTGCACTGCTTCCGCGAATGATTAAGGAAGCGCGTCCCGACGCACGCGTGGCGATCTTCTGGCACATTCCGTGGCCGAATCCGGAAGTTTTTGGCATCTGCCCCTGGCAGCGCGAACTTGTGGACGGTTTGCTCGGCGCGGACCTCATCGGCTTCCACATCCAATCGCATTGCAATAACTTTCTGACGACGGTGGACCGCGCGCTCGAGGCGCTTACGGAGTGGGACCATTTCGCGGTGAATCGTAAGGGTCACGTCACGCGCGTGCGCCCGTATCCCATCAGCGTGGCGTTCCCGGAGAATTCACATGCCGCCGATGAATCGCGCAGCGCCGGTGCAGAGCGCTCCGCTCTGTGCGCCGAGATGGGTATCGAGGCTTCCTTTCTGGGCGTTGGTGTTGACCGAGTGGACTACACGAAAGGGATTCTCGAGCGTTTCCGCGGCATCGAGCTCTTTTTCGAATTAAACCCCGCCTACCAACAGCGGTTCACGTTCGTGCAAATCGGCGCGCCCAGCCGCACGGAGATCGAGCGTTACAAGAATTTCCTCGACGAAGTCAGCGCCGAAGCAGAACGAATCAACGCGCGTTTTCAAACGTCGCGATGGAAACCGATCGCGCTTCTCAAGAAGCATCATTCCCACGAGGAGATTGCGCGGTACTTCCGCGCTGCTTCCTTATGCATGGTTACGTCCCTGCACGACGGGATGAACCTCGTGGCCAAAGAGTTCGTTGCGTCGCGCGACGATGAACGCGGCGCGCTCATCCTGAGCACGTTTGCGGGGGCGTCGCACGAGTTATCGGATGCGTTGCTGGTCAATCCCTACGACGTGTCACAGCTGGCGGACACCATCCATCGTGCGCTGGAGATGTCGGAAAAGGAACAGGCTACCGCCATGGGGCGCATGCGCGACAAGGTGCGCGAGCACAATATCTACCGGTGGGCGGCGCATCTTCTGTCCGATCTCACCGAGATTCGCGTTGAATCGACCGAGCGCGCGGAAGCGCCCCAGACAACATGACCCGGCCAAAGGGTGATAGAGCTGCCTGCCTGGGCGCCGCTCGAGGTCAACGCAATGCAGCGGGCTTCGGCTGTCGTCATTCAGAAAAGCGTTCACGGCAGGAGTTGCTCCGAATACAGAGAGCCGCGGCGACGGGAATTCCGGCTCAAAACGGGTGAGGCAACTCCAGGTTGCGGGGTCTCATCTAAGCCGAAGAAGCAGCAGCTTCCCCCGGGGGGAGCCAGCCCCTGCTTTCTGCAATTCCAACTCTAATTGTGCAAGGAGAACACGAATGAAGCGTGTCGCACTTTTGCTATTTGTGGCAGGATGGCTGGTGCCGCTGGCGTCCGCGCAGGATCATTTTCAGGTTGGCGCTTACGCTGATTACTTCCGCCTCTCGCAAACAAACACGAATATGGCAGGAATTGGAGGACGTGTGGGCTACAAAGTGTTCTCTCACGTCATGCTTGAAGGAGAAATGAATTACGATTTCGACCAGGCTTTCACCGACCACTGCGTTAGCCCAGGTTGTACGGTCACGGTGGCAAACAGCAGTCTCAAAGTGCTTCACGGGCTGTTCGGGCCAAAAATCGTAGCCGGTCACGGGGCGATTCGGCCATTCTTCACGCTCAAGGGCGGCTTTGTTAATTTCCGGCTGGATCCGCGGCCAGCTACTTTCGGAACGTTTACGGACTCCGTGAACAACCTGCGCGCAAACAACGTCAGTGGCGCAATTTACCCGGGCGCGGGTTTGGAAGGACATCTCGGGCCGGTTGGTCTGCGTCTTGAGGCCGGCGATGAGATCTACTTCGCCGGAGCCACGCATCACAATGTGCGCGTGGCCTTCGGTCCCTTTCTTCGATTCTAGGATCGAACCGCCTAACCAAAGCTGAATAGAGATCTCACTATCGCGAGGGAAGGCCCCGCTCTTTCGATCTCGAAAGAGCGGGGCCTTCTCTTTCGAGTAATCACACATCACTCTGCATTGCTGTCTGCGGCCTTCCGCGGCCCCTACAATTTCTCCAACGTATCCGGGACATGCTTCAGGTTTGGCAGATGAATTCTCCGATCGTCAATGAGGCGTTGCGGATTTTCCGTGGCTAGAATCGCCGAAATGTTCGTGATGCTGGCGAAGAAGGAACTGGTCAGTCATGCCGGCAATGTAATCGCAAACGATGACATGGCGCGCTTCCATCCGCGCAAGTTCTTCATAGGAAGCCGGCATCGAGCCGTGACGGCCCGAGTAGTAAACGAAAAGCTCTTGCAGACACTTCACGGAGCGGTCGCGGTCCTCGGCGATGGCGGGATGGTTGTAGATGTGAGCGAAAAGGAAGCTCTTGAGCTCGCGATTTCGCGCAGCCGCGGCTTCGCTGAAGCCGGCGAGGCGTTTTGGGGCCCGCCGAATGCCCTCAACGGATGAGGCACCGGAAGCGAGGACGCGCTGCTGCGTAGTTTCAATGAGATCGGTGGCCAGTGCGTCCAGAACGCGTTTGAGGGCCTCATTGAAAATGAGTTTCGCGCGCGCACCACGATGCGCGGAATCGATCTGCGCGTAGACTTCGTCAAAAAATGAAACTTCCTTGCGCAAGACGGCAAGATTCAGAAGCTCGGCTTCGAGGGCATCGTCGATATCCGCGGTGTTGTAGGCAATTTCGTCGACCCAGTCGATGAGTTGAGCTTCGAGAGGCGGGCGCAAGTCGAGAAAGTACTCGGCGAGCTGAGGAAATTCCGCGGCGGAATAGTCGCGCGAATGTTTGATGATGCCTTCGCGAACTTCAAACGTAAGATTGAGTCCGGGAAAATCGAGATAGCGTTGCTCGAACTGCTCGACGATTCGTAGCGCGTGCAGATTGTGATTGAAACGGCCGCCTTGCGCGTGCATCAACTCGTCGAGCTTGCGTTCGCCGGCATGGCCGAACGGAGGATGGCCAATATCGTGGACGAGAGCGAGCGCTTCCGCAAGCTCGGTGTTCAGCCCCAGCGCGGAGGCCACGGTGCGGGCAATCTGTGCGACTTCCAGCGTATGCGTCAGGCGATTGCGAAAATGGTCGGAATAGCGCGTCGTGAAAACTTGCGTCTTGGCTTCAAGGCGGCGAAAAGCGCGGGAATGAATGATGCGGTCGCGGTCACGCGCGTAGGCACTTCGGTAAGGATGGGGCGGCTCGGGATAACGCCGGCCGCGGGACTGCTTCGCGCGCATCGCCCAGGGAGCAGGTGTGGGAGGTTCGATAGGCCGCTCCGTCATATTCCGGCTGATCCGCGCGAATTTTTATGCGCGGAGCGGATCAGGATTTCGGCGAAAGCGTATCCAGGCCGCGATCGGCTTGATCCGCGATTGTGGTGTCCGGGAATTCCTTCTTGATTTGCTGGTAGATGCTGGCGGCCTCTTGTGGGTTGGAACTGCGAAGGATGCCGGCAAGTTCCAGCAACACCAGCGGCCGCGGCACGAGAACGCTCTGCTTGTCCGCCAAAGTACGAAAGATTTTGACAGCATCTTCAGGTTTGCCGGTGCGGGAGTAAATGATTGCCATCTGATACTGCGCCATGCAGGCGAGCTCTTTGTCGCTGCCGCCGCTAATCTTCTTCAATTCCTCGAGCGCCTGGTTGTGGCGCTCAACGTCCTCGAGACAAAGCGCGGAGTAGTAGCGCGCGAGTTTTCCGGGATTCGTGCGCGGATATTTGTCGGCAACCTTGGTGAACTTTTGCAAAGCATCCTGAGCGCGGGTGGGCTCATCGGGATAGACGGGCTCATTGGGGTCGGCGGGATCAGGAGCCGAACCGATGCGGCCTTGGTAGGCCTTCATGGCGCGATCGAAGGCGACAGAGGCTTCCACAGTCTGGCGATCGACATAAAAACGCCAACCGCCATAGCCGAGCGCCACCACCAAAGCTACAAACACCACGATGAGCGTGAACTGTCCATGAGAGATTACGGCTTCGGCGCCGTGCTCGATGGTCTCCTTGATTTTGTCCTGCTTCAGCTCTTTGCGCGAAATATGATCGGACACAAACGCTCTCCTGATTAGCCCGGAACATGCAATCGTAACACAAGACCGAGGTCGCTGGCGGATTGGGAACGCAGGCGGCGCAGCAGATTAACTTTTCCGACCGAAAAATGTCCGGCATCCTCCCTTACGCTTCGGATGGTGTTAATTTCGAAGTATGCAGACGGCGTGCATTCACTGTGGCGCGGAGCACTTGCTGAAAGATGGGCAGTTCGGCGGCCATTCGAAAGTGCAGTTCAAATGTTCGAAATGCGGTAAGACCACGATCGTGGAGATCAAGCGGCGCGTGGATTCCACCGTGGTCATGTCTCCGCTTCCCTCGTTCGCGAGAGCAAACGCCACGAGTTCGAATCTGAATTTGCCGCCGCCCGATCCCGGATTGCGGCTGCCGGTGAAGGCTAAAGTGGTTCTGAGCATTCTCTCCGGCCCTTCGAAGGGCGACAAGCACACGCTCAGCAAGCCGCGTGTCGTCCTGGGCCGCAAGGGCGCGGACATTCCGCTGAATGATCCTGAAATTTCTCGGTATCACTGCCTGCTGGAAGTGAGAGAGACGTACATCAATCTTAAGGACATGGATTCGACCAACGGCACTTTCTATGACGAAGAACGCGTGCGCGCCGCCATGTTGCGGGATGGTACCGAGTTTCGAATCGGGGGCAGCATGATTCGCGTGAATTTCCAGCCGAAGTAGCCGGACTTCGCTCTTCCGCAAGGCGTTTCCATCCGTGCTTCGATTCCCAGAATTGGCTTTGTGAGATACTAGCGCCGATTCCACAATTGACCGGAGTCCGATGAACCGCCTCTCCGCCTGCCTGATTACGTTTAATGAGGAACACAACCTGCCGCGCGCCCTGGAATCGGTCCGGGGAGTTGCCGACGAGATTGTGGTCGTGGATTGCGGAAGCCGGGACCGCACACTGGAAATTGCGCGGGAGTGCGGTGCGAAGGTAATCACGAACGCCTGGACGAACTTTGCGGAGCAGAAGAATGTCGCGGCGGCGGCGGCGAGCCATGATTGGATTCTCTCGCTGGATGCCGACGAAGAGCTGAGCCCTGAACTGCGCAATGCACTGCTGGTATGGAAGGAAAAAGAACCTGGATTTGCAGTGTACGAATTCGCGCGGCGAGCCTGGTATGTCGGCGGCTGGATCAATCACTCGGGATGGTATCCGGATCTTCAACGGCGCCTTTACCGGCGCGATGCAGCGCGTTTTTCCGGGATCGTCCACGAGTCACTTCAGCTCAAGGGCAAGCCCGGACGCCTCGACGGAGACTTACTCCATTACACGATTCAGTCCTTTTCCGAACACGAGGAGAAGGTCGAGCGGTACACGACGCTTGCAGCGCGGCAGATGTACGCTGCCGGAAAACGCAGTTGGCGCGCCGCAATGTGGCTGGCAACACCCTGGAACTCGTTCGACAACTATGTCCTGCACCTCGGTTTTCTTGACGGCTCCCGCGGATGGGTCATCTCGCGGATGGCAGCGCGCAGCACGTGGTTGAAGTTCAAGAAACTCGGAAAGCTAATCGAAGCAGGGCGGCGCGCCGGAGGAACGAAGACACCATGAGAGCGCTCTACGTGGACCTGGAGCGGGAATGGCGCGGCGGGCAAAGCCAGGCATTGCTGACGCTCGGTGGATTGCGCGAGCGCGGACATGAGATCGAGCTGCTGGCGGCGCGGGATTCACCTCTTGCAAATCGCGTCTCGGAGGCGGGGATCACGGTTCATCAAGTGCCGCGATTGGGCTTACGCGGCTGGGCTGCTCGCGCAGTGCGCGGTTTGATTGCCCGGAGGCGATTTGAGCTTGTTCATCTTAATGAGCCGCACGCGTTGACGGCCGCGTGGCTGGCGAGGGCGCACCGGCGGGTTCCGCTGCTGCTCTCCCGCCGAATTGGATTCCCGCTTCAGAGAAACGCAGTGTCCCAGGCACGATACGGGGCTGTGGAACGGTTCATCGCGAACAGCAAAAATGTGGCTCAAAGCCTGATCGATTCAGACATCGCGGCAGAACGAATCTCGATCGTGAATGAAGGCGTGGAAATCTTTCCATTGCGAACATCGGAACAATGTAGCAGCGCGCGGAAACACTGGGGCGTGCGAGAAGGCGAATTCTTGTTAGGGTGCGTCAGCGTTTTTGCTCCGGAAAAAGGACAGCGGCACTTGATCGAAGCACTGCCCCTGGTAAGAGCGTTGCATCCTGAAGTGCGGCTGCTGCTCGCGGGAGACGGCGCCTGCCGGGCGGAACTGGAGGCGCTCACGAAGCGTCTCGGGCAGGCAGAAGCGGTGCTTTTCCCTGGCTTCGTAAAGGAAGTCGCGCAAGTGTACGCGGCGCTCGATGCCTTCGTGTTTCCTTCGGAGTTCGAAGGTCTGGGAACCGCATTGCAAGCAGCGATGGCCGCAGGTCTGCCTTGCATTTCAACGAAGCGCGGGGCGCTCGGTGAAGTCGTGGATGGCGAACGAACTGCTCTGGTCGTGGCGCCAAATGGCAAGGAATTCGCCGTCGCGATGCTGCGGCTGATCAACGATGAAGGGCTCCAAACAAAACTCAGCAAAGCAGGCCGCCTTGAGGCGGAGCAACGGTTTTCGGCAGGACTCATGGTAGAAAACACGATTCATGTTTACGAGGACGTGCTCAAGAAAAGGCGAGCGACATGAAACCAGCGGAACTCACAGTGATTCAGCGAGCGGTCCTCAAGCATGTGCCCACCCTCAGGTTGCCGCCTGGCGCGCGCGTGCTGGATGCGCCGTGCGGCGGGTCGGCGGCGCTGACGCTGGCGCTGATCGAGAACGGGTTCCATGCAATCGGAGCCGACGCCGACCCCAAAGCGGAAACACCTCTCGGAAACGCGTTTGCGAAAGTAGACCTAAACGCGGCGCTTCCCTGGCCGGACCAGAGTTTTGACGCGATTTTTTCAACGGAGGGAATCGAGCATCTGGAGAATCATTTTTCGTTCCTGCGCGAGATGTGCCGCCTCCTGAAACCCGGCGGCATCCTGGTTCTTACAACGCCGAATATCACCGCACTGAGATCACGTGTGCGCTTTTTCGGAAGCGGCTTTTTCGGCCGCGACTCCCGGCCGCTGAACGAATCTTCACGGCATCCGCTTCATCATATTGGCCTCGCGACTTTCCCCGAGCTGCGCTACGAACTTCACGTGTCCGGCTTCCGATTAATGGAAGTGCGCCACACGCACATCAAGCCGATAAGCTATTCATACGCGATCTACGCCCCCTCCATGTGGCTCTACACAAAACTTGCGTTTCGCAAGGAGAAGGACCACGCCCAGAGATCCAGGAACGAGGAAATTCTGGCGACCTTGCTCTCGGCATCCGTGCTCTTCGGGGAGTGTTTGATGCTGGTCGCAAGAAAGGCGTAGCCACAAAATTGCGAGGGATGAGGCCCCAAAAAGGATGAAGCGCCTGGCGGTTCGTTCTCGAGCCGCTAAGCGCTTCAGGCCTTTTTGTAACTTTTGCACCAGTTTTCTGTCTTCTCTTGTTCCAGACGTTTCCCTCCTATCCGCTCGCCGTTTTACGTCAAGCTATCTTGGGGATTGAACAACCCATCGCCCCTTTGGCTCGAGGAACTCCACGCCAATGGCAAAGCCTTCGCCTTGCAATGGTTGGCAGTAAGCAACTCGGGCCGGGGAGCGAAACTCTCCAGTGCGCGAGGCGAAGACCAGTGATTCGCCTTGTTCCCAGCAGCGCACACTCACCACGCGCGCGCCACGCGCACTCACATTCTCAGTAAATGTCGATTCCGAGCCGGGCGCACGGCGATGGCCGTCAATCAGGACGGGGATTTCCATCGGAATGCGTCTTTCGACTCTGTGAAATACAAATTTCTTCCCGCGAGGCATGCTTTTGCTCATCCTCACAGGCACGCGGCAATGCGCGTGAGATTTTGAACGCCGCTTCTGCCGTGGTGCTTCATGGCGTAGAGCGCGCGGTCGGCAGCGCCAAGAAGTTTCTCGGGCGTGTCGCCATCCTCCGGGAAAGCCGCGACGCCTGCGCTAACAGAGAGCGCAGGGCGCTCAGGCTCAGCGGAGAGGCGCTCTCGGATTCGAGAGACCACGCGTGACGCGATGTCCTTGCCGCCTTCCGGCAGTACCAGCGCGAATTCATCGCCGCCGTATCGCGCGGCCGTGTCGATCGCTCGGGAATGGTTACGGAGAATCTTACCGATACGCACCAGCGCGCGGCTGCCGGTCAGATGTCCGTAGTGATCGTTGATGATCTTGAGGCCGTCCATGTCGAGAAGCACGATGCTGAAGGGGCGCTGCGTGCGGCGCGAACGGTCAAGCTCCGCTTCAAGAGCGCTGATGAGCCGGCGGTAATTCGACAACCCCGTGAGTGGGTCAGTGATGGCCATCGAGCGCACTTGCTCGAAAAGGCGAGCCTGCTCCAGCAACGCGCCGGAAAGCATGACGACAAAGCTGCACGTCTTGCTCAACTCCGCCAGAAAAAACGGGCCATCGAAAAGCTGCCGGGAAAATGCTGCCGCCGCGTGGCAGACGACATTGAGCGATGCCACGATAAAGAGAGAGTGATCGAGCAGGTTGGCGGCGCCTTTCTTGTCTCCGTCGTTCTTGAGGCGCCGGCGAAAACATACTGCGGCGATCAGGAACAGCACAGCGGGTAGCAGATCCCAAGGACGCGACAACACGTTCGCGGCATGCGCGACGGGTGCGGCTGGCGCGGCAAGAAACGCGGCGCTCGTCATGTAGGCGGCCAGGGCAACGACCAGCAACGCGGCGGCGGTTTCCTTGCTGGGCTGCCGCGCCGTAGGCATGTATCGCTCGACGGCGATGGCGGCGAGCAAGAGAACGGCAAGCAATGTGCGACTCACCATCCATCCCATGGGGATACCCGAGAGCGCCAGGGCGCCGGACGTCAGCGAATCGTTCAGGCCGAAGCAGCCGGCAGTCTCGATGATTCCAGAGAGCACAAATCCGAAGGCAAGGATCAATGCAGTGCGATCATGGGTACCGCGGAACCGGACAAGAGCGTTGGCGGCATAACAAAAGCTAAGTAGGGTGCCCCCAACTTCTAGATATAGATAACTTTGTGGCGAGCCTGCGACGCTGACTTGCCGCAGGTAAAAGACTACGGCTAGAAAGAGTGCAAGAGACATTGCACCCGAGGCAACCAGAACGCGGGTATGCACGTTCTGCGCGATGACCGAACTGCCGTCGCCACGGAGAAACCCGATGATCTTGCGCCAATCACCCACAAAATCCCCCAAATGCCTACGAAAAGCCGCCAACTCCCAAGGAATGCAAGTTTGTGCCCTTTTCTGATTGGAAATTCATCCTTGTAACTAATTGAAAATAAGAAGCTTATTTGGGTGTGCCAGCGAGAAGTGAACTCTTTGGAGCGCTGCGAGACGCCGCGACTACCTGCAATTCTGCAGATTAAGACTCTATCATTTTTGTTTCGTTGGAGTTACCGGGCGAATGGCCAGTATCAAGGAGAATTTGGTGATCGTCTCAGACTGAGACAGTCTCAACATTTGCAACAGTTGGCAGTCTACCCGAAGCATCCCTAAAGCTTGGGTTTTGGGGCAGGCAGCCCCCGGGCAGTCACAGTATCGGCAAATCCACACGTCTTATGCGAGCCGTCGCAAAAGGGCTTGTTTGCGGAGTGCCCGCAGCGGCAGAGCCCGATGGTCGTCCGTCCGGACAAGCCAAAGGGCTTTCCCTCAGGATCAAAGATCTCGAAATCGCCTTCCACACGGATGGAACCGTTGTGATTGACAGTAATTTTCGTGACCGCCATTTTTTCTCCTGAGCAACTGAAAGTATGCCCAGACTTCCGCGCCGCAACAAGCCCGATTGACGAGCCCGGTCAGGCCGGGGCGCCCTGGTCACACAACAAAATTCCATGAACACGAATCAGTACTTTGGAACGGACGGATCAACCTCGTCGGACCACGCGAGGATGCCGCCCTTCAGGCTGAGGATTTTGCGGAAACCCGCCTTACGCAAGAAGTCCACGGCCTCGGCGGAACGTTTCCCGCTGCGGCAATGCGCCACGATTTCCCGCGATGAATCGAGTTCGTGGACGCGCCGCGTCAACTCCCCGAGCGGAAGCAGATGCCCCTTGAGATTACAGATCTGGTATTCGTGGGGCTCGCGCACATCGAGAATGAACAAATCATCTCCACGATCGAGCCGGGCCTTGAGTTCGCGCGCAGTTATTTCCGGCACTTGCACGGTAGGGCCGGGGGCCTCTTCGCCGCGTACGCCGCAAAATTCGTAGTAATCGATCAGCTTGGTGATCGTCGGATGCGTTCCGCACATCGGGCAATTCGGGTTCTTGCGCAGCTTGAGCTCGCGGAATTTCATCCCGAGAGCGTCAAAAAGCAGCAATCGTCCCACGAGATTATCCCCGCGGCCGAGGATCATCTTGATCGTTTCCATCGCCTGGATGGAGCCGACGATCCCGGGCAGAACGCCGAGGACGCCGCCTTCCGCGCAGGAAGGCACAAGCCCTGGCGGAGGCGGTTCAGGATAGAGGCAACGGTAGCACGGGCCATCGGGCATGCCGAAAACGGTGACTTGCCCTTCAAACCGGAAGATCGAGCCGTACACGTTTGGCTTTCCCAGCACAATGCACGCGTCGTTGACGAGATAGCGCGTGGGGAAATTGTCCGTGCCATCAACGATGATGTCGAAGTCCTTGAACAATTCGAGCGCGTTGGCGCTGGTCAGTTGCGTCTCGAACGACTCGATCTGAATGTCCGGATTGAGGTTTGCAAGGCGCGCGCGGGTGGCTTCGCTCTTCGGCTTGCCGACGTCGCTTGTGCCAAACGCAACCTGACGTTGGAGATTGGTGAAGTCGACGACGTCAAAGTCAACCAGCCCGAGTTTGCCGACGCCCGCGGCGGCAAGATACAAGCCAAGCGGTGCGCCGAGCCCACCCGTGCCGATGAGCAGTACTTTGGCGTTCTTCAACTTAAGCTGCCCCTCCATGCCGACTTCCGGCATGATGAGGTGGCGGCTGTAGCGTAGAATTTCTTCGTTCGAAAGGCTCGCTGCCGGTTTTGCGCCGGTCTGCGGCTGTACGGTTGTGGCCATTGCGTTTCTCTACTCCTTCAAATTCTGATTCGACTCGGAGGACAAATTAGCGATGGGAGATTCCTCACGAACTTTATCCCAGCCCTGCCAAAGCTCAAGACGACGGCGCTGAATACAACCGCCCGCAATGGAAGGAATGATGCTGATGGTGTCGCCGTCTTTCGTAGGTGTGTTCTCTTTCGCGAGATAGCGAATGTCCTCATCGTTCACGTACACGTTAACGAAGCTGCGTAGCTTGCCCTCTTCGGTGAATAGATGCTTGCGCAATTCGGCGAATTCCGTGGTCAGATGGCCAAGCGCTTCCCCGACAGTCCGGGCACTGAACTCGGCCGAGTCACGCTTCCCCGCGTAGGGGCGCAGCGGCGATGGGATCATTACTTTCACGGTCATTTCGTTTCTCCATTGTACTGAAACCACCGGCCTATACTGCGGCCCGGTGGCGAATCTCAATTCCTTCAGCTGAAAATTCTTCCCGATCGTCGGTCAATCGCCAGGAGGTCATGTCCTGGGGCGCGCCGTTCTGCACGCTGACGATGATGTAGCTATACCACGGCCAGGCGTGATCGCGGTCATACTCGCTCGGCCGCGCCGGATGGTCCGGATGCGAATGATACCAGCCCACCACTTCAAGGCCCTGCTCGCCTGCCGCCTTTTCCGCCGCGCCAACGTCCTCGGCGGTCATCGAAAAACGGTTGCGCGGCGAATCGTCTCGCCGATTGACGAGAGGAAAAAGTTGCAGAATCTCCCGCACGGGCGTGACCGCACCCTTTCCCCGATCGCTCTCAAGGACAACGCTCGAATCGCGTCCAAGCAGCGCACCGCAGCATTCATGCGGATAAGTCTCCGCGCCGTGCGCGCGGATCTTCTCCGCAAGATGTCCGCTGATCCAGAGTGCTGCTGCGGCCGCCATATTTAGTCTTCGTCCCAAAAGCGTTCATTCAGGTACTTCGAAGCGGAATCCGCAAAAACAGTAACGATGACAGCGTTCGCATTCTTCGGGATCCCAGCCGCAACCTGGAAGCAACCCAGCAACGCCGCCGCCGCGCTGGGGCTAACGAGCAAGCCTTCTTCGCGCGCCAGGCGTTTCACCAGCCGGTAGGCCTCTTCCGTGGAAACCGTCAAATTTTCGTCGGCGAGCGTGTCATCGTAAATCGCCGGACGGATGGCCGTCGGCATGTGCTTCCACCCTTCCAGGCCATGGAAGGATGCGTCGGGCTGCAAGCTCACGCAGCGGATTGCGGGATTAAGCTCCTTCAGCCGCCGCGTCGTTCCGACGAAAGTGCCGCTCGTACCAAGTCCCGCGACAAAATGCGTGATGCGGCCGGAGGTCTGCTGCCAAATCTCGTTGGCCGTGGTGCGATAGTGTGCCTGCCAATTCGCAGGATTGCTGTACTGGTCCGGGTAAAAATATTTCTCAGGATTTCCCGCGACGATTTCGTGCACTTTGCGAATCGCGCCGTCGGTGCCTTCATCGCCGGAAGTGATCACCAGTTCCGCGCCGAGCGCCGAGAGGATGCGCTTCCGCTCGTGCGAAGCGCTGTCCGGCAGGCAAAGCTGCACGGGAAAACCGAGCGCCGCGCTGACCATCGCGTAGGCTATGCCGGTATTGCCACTGGTTGCGTCAATGATGGTCTTGCCCGGTCGCAGCGCCCCGCTGGCCAAACCAGCTTGAATCATGCTCAGCGCCGGCCGGTCCTTGACTGATCCGCCAGGGTTGAACCACTCAGCCTTGGCACAGAATTCAACGTTTGGGAATTCCTGGCCAACGCGTTCCAACCGCAGTAAGGGCGTATTCCCAATGCGGTCCAGCAAGGATTCGCCCGCCCGGCCCTGCTGAGCCGTTGATTCGCGGGGAGATGCAGCAATGTGGCCCGTGGTAACCATGCGCCTGGTGTCGAGTTTCTCCTCCCGGCCAAAAGGGCACCGGATATCCGACCATTTTACTCCGAATTAGATGCGCCAGCATAGCCCAGCGATATACCCGGTTCTGCTGCAAGTTAGGAAATGACCCGTCAAAAGGTCGATATCTCAGCAATTTCTACAGCGTCTCCGCCTGTCCCATCCTTGCATACCCAATCGCGCTCCTGCTCCAAAACATTTCGGCGGGACCGCTCTCGCAGTCCCGCCGAATGTTTTCTGAATCGATCTGGCGCGTAAGACGGGATTCTGCCCGCCGCCGTTCACTTCACTTCCGGGTTCGAGGTCCAGCGCAGGCCGACCGCAATCGTACGGCTGTAATACTCTCGCTGGATCGGGAACTGCTCACTGCCTTGATAAAACCCAAACACTTCATTGTTAAGGTTCAGCATAGAAACGATTGCGTGAACACCGTGGGCATGCGGTATGCGGTAGTTCACCTGCGCGTCCACCTGCGTGTGCGGATAGTAGTACACGTCACCGTTCGGACCTTTTATTCCACCGTCTGCGCCGTCTTGAAAGTTATAAGCGAAAATATTCCTGTCGTTGTGCGTCAGGCCGAGCCGGGCTGAAATAGGACCTTTGTCGTAGGTCGTATCGAAATTCCAGTTGTTCGGAGCCTGCCGCAGCAGCGCGGGGCTATCCATGCGAGTGGGCAAGCCTGTGTTCGGGTCAATTGGGAATTTGGCTCCGACACGCCAAAGCCGTTCAATAGCCCGGGAAGGAAGGTGAAGTGTTGTTGCCAGGCAAACTCAACGCCGGTGATATGGGCATTGCGGCCGTTAATTGGCTGACGCTGCTGGAATCCTGTAAACGGCCCCGTGGTGGGGGTCGTCTGGATTTGGAATATTGGATCGGACAAGTCCTTGTAAAACCAGCCGGCTTCGACGATTCCGACCGATTTCAAATAGTGCTCGAACAACAGATCATAATCGTTGGCATGCGTCGGTCTAAGGGCTGGATTGCCTATTGTCACCCTGTGGCGCCCCTGCTCCACCGACTGGAAAGGCGGCAAATCGGAGAAGTTAGGACGCGCAATGCCCCTTCCATAAGCCGCCCGGATATTCGTGCTTCCGTTAATGTTGTACTGGACCTGAACGCTCGGCAGGAAATTCGTGTAGGTCTGCGCCCCTGGCGCTGGCGTATCCGAGGCAAACGTTCCATCAGGATTGAATTTTGCAATGGTTCCTAGAAACGATCCCTGCGTACCCTCGATGCGCAACCCGCCTAACACCTTAAAGTGTCCGACAGTAATCGTGTTCTGAATGTAGCCGGCGATGACCCGTTCCCTAGTGGTGTAATCGTTTGAGTCGGAAATTAAGTGCTCGAAGTCCGTGGCCTCCTTGAATAGGCCTCGATTGGCGTTGAAGTAAGAAAGAATCTTGTCAAAGTTGGATAGCGGTAAGATCTTGTAGTTTCCGAAGTAATACCCTGGATCTGGATTTGCGGTGCTTCCCACAAACGAACTCAACGGTGCCAGTGAGGTAAAGGGAGGATTGGTGTCGAAAGTGGGCTCGTGGAAATTCGAAGATTTGTGCGCATCGCGTATCTTGAATCCCATCTCCCACGCGCCGAAATGCGAATGAACCGTGTACTGTCGCGTTACCGAAACGGATCCTGTTATATCACGCTCGAAGATATGATTGTCCGTGTCCATGGAAACAGTTTTGAAAAAATTAAAGTGGGGACCGCCGAGAGGGTAATTCGCGGTATCAAACATACTGTCGCCGCCCACTTGATTGAACTTAGGCAGGAATGGCTGGGAGGTATCGACTGCAAATTGCACATTAGAAGGCCCGCTGAAGTGGGCGCTGTGAAATCCTCCCAGGGACCGTCCTTGGCCGAGCGCAGCTTCGTAGGTGATCAAAGTTTTTCCTAAGCCGTGATTGGCGCCTGCAATCACGTTGAAAATTCGCTGCTGAGGCCTGCGAACTACGTGAGAGTAATCCACACTGCCGTCGTTTAACGTTGTGGTCGGGCTCGTAAACGTACCGACCGCTGGTGTAACTATCCAGTCATCGCCATAGTCCAGGAACTGAGAGAACAATCCCCGAAGGTAAGCTAGTGACCCCTGGCCCAATTTGTAGTCGGCGCTGCCAACAAAGCCGTAGCGATGCCGGTAAAACGCGTATTCGCGAATATCCATTCCATTAGGTCCAGAGAACGTCCCCGTCTGTATCGAGCGGTCGGCAGGGTTGCCGAATATTGGGTTAACCGTGGGAGTAGGTTCGATATCGTTGGTACCTCGCTGGTTGTAATCGTAGCTTCCGCCAAACAGCAGGCCCAAGCGCTTCTCCCTGCCGAAACGCTTTCCAACGGTCGAGTCAACCTCATTGAGGCGCCCGCCTAGGCCAATAGGAGTGTATCCCCCCATTGTTTGAAGGCTCATAAAGGGCTGTTCTCCCGCGCGTTTTGTCACCAGGTTGACCGATCCTCCGATCGCGTCGCCTTCCTGGCTGGGCGAGAGGGTCTTGTTGATATCGACCGAATCTACGAGATCGGCCGGAATGGCGTCCAACTTCACTTGTCGCACGCTCTCCGGCGACGGCACGTGCACGCCGTCCAAAGTTAGGTTGGTGAGGCGCGGTTCCGTGCCGCGAACCTGGACGTACTTGCCTTCGCCTTCATCGCGTTCCAGCGAGACGCTGGGTAACCGGCCAACGGCATCCGCGATGTTCGTGTTCGGCAAACTTGTAATCACTTCGGCTGGAAGCACCTGCACGATGTTGTCGGCGTTCATTTCGCGATTAATCGCTTCTATCTCGCCGCGCTCGCGTTCCCCGGGAACGATGATCTGTTCATTCACCGTCTCGATCTCGAGCGCAGCATCGGCATTTGTCACGCTGCCTGAAGCAACGTTCACGTCCTTGGAAAACGGCTTGAAGCCGACATACGAGACGGCGAGCGTGTACTTGCCGGGCGCCAGGTCGGAAATCGTGAACGCGCCCTGCGCGTCCGTCGCAACAGCGTAACCATTGGGCTGCACTTCTACGCGTGCACCCACAAGGGCGTCGTGGTTTACATCCGTCACGTGGCCGCTGATGCCGCCCTTCCGTTCCTGCGCATGCGAAGAGAAGCCGAGCAAAAGAAAAATGGCGAGAAATCCGAAAAAGCAACGATTTGTCCTTGCCATCGGAGAACACTCCTCAAACCGAGATTCTGACCCGGAATCAAATCACAATCAGCGGGCTGAAGCGACATCAGCCCTGTGAATATCCAAATCTCAGGTGGGACGCACCTATCCCCTGCGCCAGCCTGCCCTCGTCGTTCTCATTGCTTAGACGAATGAGACGAAAGGACTTACTAAAAGATGCGACAGATAGTTGAATTTCGCCTGAATATCCTTTCAGATGAATTCCTCAGATATTCCTCACGGCGAAGAATGCGCCTCCAACCGACGGGGCTCATCACCCTCATCACCGGGATGCCTTTACAGAATCCCGCGCATTCATTACTCTGAAAAGACCATGTGGAATGTCGAAGAGCGGTTCTCACCAAAAGCAATCGAGAGTCTCGCCGCGCTGGGGTTTGCAGTGGGCAGCACGCGCGGCGTAGTGCGCGTCGAAAAATATGGCTGCGGCGCCGAGTTCCGCAAAGGCCCTGACGACCTCTACCAGATGACCATAACTCCCTCCATCATGCTGAAGGGCCAGTTCACGCGGCTGTGGGATGCCGGCTACCAGAAGTTTTTGCTCACAGACGAAGGACTGAAATTGCCGGCGCTTGCGACGCATCTGCAAAATCTGCGGATGTTCAACGAAGAACTGCGCACCGCTCTGGGCATTCCGACCTTCTACAACGAAGCGCTCGGTTCCGTTAGCAAGGTCAGCGTGTACGACCGCGTCAAGGGCCGCAAAGGCGACGTGCCGGACGAAACCGTCGGCGCACACGTTGCCGACGGCGGCCACTAGATTCAACGATTCTCTGCTGCGAGATCTAGGCTGAGGATTTCAGCCTGCCCCGGCGTCTTGAAGCTGCCGCCGGAACTGCTCTAGATCCACACGATGCTTCGCCGCTTTCCGCTGGCCAATAAAAACCACAGGAATATCCCAACCGTACCGCTCCTTCAGGACAGGATCGGCATCTATATTGACTTCCCGGAGGACGGCTCCGAATTCTCGCAAGAGCGGCGCGATGGCAGACTTGGCTTCGTCGCAGAGGTGGCATCCGGGACGCGTGTAGAGAGTAACGTCGCGGGGTCTGGAAGAGGCAAGGCGGGCGTCTTCGGCATGAGTATTCATCATTTTGGCGCGAAGCTGCATCTTACCGGGGAGCGGGCGCTGTTGGGAAGAACGGGCGCATAATAACAAACGGTCATTAAGGGGCAGTCAAGAAGAGGCGGAGCGAAATGGGAAGAGTCGTAGCGCTGATGGACGATCTGTTCTTCCAGATGAAGCTGGCGGAAACCGCCAAGCAGCTCGGTGTGGAAGTGAAAGTGGCGACGAACGGCGAGGCGTTGATGGGACTTATGGCGAGTGCGCCAAAACTCGTCATCGTGGACTTGAACGCGCGGAGCCAGCCGATCCAGGCGATTGAGAAGTTGCGGCAGACACGCAAGGACGTCCGCGTCGTCGGCTTCCTCTCGCATGTGCAAAGAGAGCTTGCCGCTCAAGCGCAAGCGGCGGGATGCGATGAAGTTCTCCCGCGCTCGAGCTTCACGCAGAATCTGGCCGCGATACTGAGCGTTGCAAAGGATTGACGTGAATTTAGTGAAATCGAAGATCTGCGGACAACTCTTCTTCCTGAGCTGCGCCGTACTGCTCGCAGCCGCGAACGCCCTTTCGCAGGAATCCAGTTCCAGGCCCGGCGAAAGCACCGCGAGCGCGCCGAGCGAAACCATCAATAGTGGCGGACCCAGCGCCGCGCTGAAAGCCGTGCTCTCCGCGGCTTGCTCCCAGAATCAAACCGAGTTCGTCCGCTTTCTCACGGCTCGAAATAGGGAGGCGTTTTCCCGCCTGACGCCGCCGGCACGCGTCGCATTGATGAAGCGCTTTGTGCTTCTGAATGAGCCGGGCAAACCC
>WNFK01141348.1_pt1 | contig 20231 bp, 19 predicted proteins | sample 5400281 | NCBI WGS metagenome assembly WNFK01 (sample SAMN13153350, study PRJNA577476) | soil metagenome | isolation source: 20 cm soil on Douglas fir-dominated hillslope | place: USA:California | collected 2013-09-17
GTAGAGATTCCGGATGAGCGCGAGAACGTCGAGGGCGTAGGCGAGGGCCTGGCGCACGCGCTTGTCGGAGAGCGGGGGCTGGGTGGAGTTCATCGACAGCGCGACGTAGCGCGACGAGGGCACGGTGACGAGACGCGTGCCCTTCCCGTCCGCGATGCTCTTCATCCGGTCGGGCGGCACGTTGGTGATGATGTCGACGTCGCCTTTCTCGAGGGCGATGATGCGCGGAAAGTCGTCGGGAATGGGCTTCCAGATCGCGCGCTCCACGCCGGGAGCCTTGCCCTCCCAGCCCCACCAGTCGTGATTGGCCTGCATGACGAGGCGCTCGTCCTTGACCCACTCCACGAAGCGATAGGCGCCGGTGCCCACAGGCCTCCGCGCCAGCTCCTTCACCCCGTCGTCGGTGGTGAGGCGAGCGGGCAGGATCTGCGAGCCCATCTGGGCCATCCGCACGGCGATCAAGGGATCGGGCTTCTTGGTGAGGATGCGGATGGTGAGCGGCCCCGTCACCTGCACCGCCTCGATGGTGGTGAACCCAGGCGTGACCACGGTCTTGCCCGGCTGCATGTTGCGCTCGAGCGTAGCCTTGACGTCTTCCGCGGTGAAGGGGCTCCCGTCGTGAAACTTCACGTTGGGGCGCAGGCTGAATTCCCACGTGGTCTCGTTGACCGTCTTCCACGACGTGGCGAGGCTGGGCGTGAGCTGGAGCGCGGCGTCCCAGCGCGTGAGGGTGTCGTACATGTTCACGAAGTAATTGACGGTCAGGACCTGGGTCGACCGCCCGGGGTCCATGGTGGTGGCCTCGGCGGGCTGGGAGATGACGATCTGGGCGGGCTGCGCCGCCGCCGGGACCGCGGCGGCGAGGAGCACGAGGACGGCAAGGGCGGCGGCGCGCATCTGCGGGCAGTGTACAGCCGAGGGCGGCAGCCTGGCAACGTGCCCCCGCCGTCCGCGACGGTTTGCCGAAGATGCTTGCCCCGAGGCCCCGGCGGGACTATCCTCAGGCGCGATTCGTCCTGTCCTGACGCGCAGCGTCCCACTCCCACGGCACACACGCCTGGAGGCCCCTCATGAGCAATGCGCCGGTAGCCAGCTACAGCCTCACCGTTCGGATCCGCATCGTCAATTCTCCCGGCATGCTCGGGAAAGTCACGTCCGCCATCGGCGCGGAAGGCGGCGACATCGGCGGCATCGACATCGTCGAGGCGGTCTCCGACCGCACCTTCCTCATGCACCTGGGTGGCAAGATCGAGGTCAACGGCCGCATCGCCGTCAAGACGCGCGACGATCTGTCCATGGCCTACACCCCGGGGGTGGCGCGGGTGTGCATGGCCATCCATGACGACCCGGAGAAGGCCTACACCCTCACCATCAAGCAGAACACGGTGGCCGTGGTCTCGGACGGCTCGGCCGTGCTCGGGCTTGGTGACATCGGGCCCAACGGGGCCCAGCCCGTCATGGAGGGCAAGGCCCTCATCTTCAAGTCGTTCGCAGGGGTCGATGCTTTCCCCCTCTGCCTCAACACCAAGAACGTGGACGAGATCGTGATGATCGTGAAGGCCATCGCGCCCGTCTTCGGCGGCATCAACCTCGAGGACATCTCGGCCCCGCGCTGCTTCGAGATCGAGGAGCGCCTCCAGCGCGAGCTCGACATCCCCGTGTTCCACGACGACCAGCACGGCACGGCGGTGGTGGTGCTCGCCGCCCTCATCAATGCCCTCAAGATCGTCGGCAAGAAGCTCGCCGACGTGCGTATCGTCTTCACGGGAGCGGGCGCCTCCGGCATCGCCACCGCCAAGCTCCTCATGCTGGAGGGCGCGCGCCACATCGTGGGCTGCGACCGGGCGGGCACCATCTACCGCGGGCGCACCGACAACATGAACTCCATGAAGCAGTGGTTCGCGGAGCACACCAATCAGGAAGGGCTGCGCGGCTCGGCGGGCGACGCCCTCAAGGGCGCCGACATCTTCGTGGGTCTCTCCGGCCCCGGGGTGGTCTCCCTCAAGGACATCCAGACCATGAGCCGGGATCCCATCGTCTTCGCCATGGCCAATCCCACGCCCGAGATCATGCCGGAGGAAGCCGGCCCCCACGTGCGCGTGATGGCCACCGGCCGCTCCGACTATCCGAATCAGATCAACAACTCCTGCTGCTTCCCCGGCTTCTTCCGCGGCATGCTCGACGTGCGCGCCCGGAGCGTCAACGACGAGATGAAGCTGGCCGCCGCTCACGCTCTCGCGGGCATCGTGGGCGACGCCGAGCTGAGCGAGGAATACATCACGCCGTCCATGTTCGATCCGCGCGTGGTGCCCACGGTGGCGGCGGCGGTGGCGGAGGCCGCGGTACGGACGGGAGTCGCGCGCAAGGCCATACGCAAGTAGCGCGCGGAAGGCAACGATCGGGCGCGGGCGCCGAAGCTACCCGGGATCCTTTGGGCGGCTCCGGCGCCCGCTCTGCTTAGTCGCGGCCGAGCTCGCAGAAGTCCGCGGCCGTGTCGTAGTAGCCGCCTTCGGCCTGGCAGATCTCCGGGGCGTTCTTCGATGACCTCTCGAAGGTGCACGTCCGGGCCGAGGCGTCGTACGTTCCCCCGTGGGCCTGGCACGACTTGTTCGAGGCCAGCCGCACCTTGCCCGCGCAGCCGGTGACGGCGAGGGACACGGCGAGGACAATCCCCAGAGCGAGATGACGGCGATGCATGGCATCCTCCTTGTTCAAAGGTCACGAGCCTCGAGGACGCGGCGTATCTTAGCCCACGGAGTGGATAGGCGATAGGTCAAAAGGGAGGCGTGAAGATCATGCCGGAGATCCTGGGCACAGGCGCATACCGCTATGAGATCGACGACACCTGGGCCAAGCTCCCGCCGGGCCAGGAGTTCAATGCCGACGTGGCCGCGGTGGGAGTGGACGCGCAGGATCGGGTGTACGCCTTCAATCGCGGGCGCCACCCCATGGTGGTGTTCGACCGCGACGGGAACTTCCTGCGCTCATGGGGTGAGGGCGTCTTTCACCGCGCCCACGGCGTGCACATGGCCCCCGACGACACCCTCTGGCTCACCGACGACGGTGATCACACCGTGCGGCACTGCACGCTCGACGGCAAGGTGCTCCTGACTCTCGGCATCCCCGGCACGGCCGCGCCCTACATGAGCGGCCGGCCCTTTCATCGCTGCACGCACACCGCCCTGTCGCCGCAGGGCGACCTCTACGTGTCGGATGGCTACGGCAACGCGCGCGTGCACAAGTACGCGGCGAATGGCACGCTGCTGCGGTCGTGGGGCGAGCCCGGCACCGATCCGGGCCAGTTCAACATCCCGCACAATATCTGCTGCGACGCCGACGGCTGGGTCTACGTGGCCGACCGCGAGAACCATCGCGTCCAGGTCTTCGATGGCAACGGCAAGTACGAAACGCAGTGGAACAACATGCACCGCCCCTCCGGCCTTCACCTGGAGCGCGGGGGGCAAGGGCGCTTCTACGTGGGCGAGATCGGGGGCGGCCTCGGGGTGAACTTCGACATGCCCAATATCGGCCCGCGCGTGAGCATCTACAGCGCCAAGGGCGAGTTGCTGGCGCGCCTCGGCCATCGCCCGGCCGGACTCGAGCCGGGCCAGTTCGTCTCGCCCCACGGGCTCGCCGTGGACTCGCGCGGCGACATCTACGTGGGCGAGGTGTCGTACACCAACTGGGGCAATCGCTACAAGGGCCAGGCCCCGCCCGCGGGGCTGCGCAGCCTGCAGAAGCTCGTCCGGGTACGCTGAGACGCAGTCATCGACGCCGACGGCCACCAGGTCACCCGTCCGCCCCACTCAGGCGGCCCTTGACGATGTCCTGATCGCGAGAGCACCATCATCCCGGAGCCGGCTCGGAAGCGCGCGGTCTCTGGCGCTCAGGAGGGATAGACCAGTGCTGACCACCTTCGACGTTTCGTCAAGGAATCGGCCATGGAATCGCTGAAGAATCCAGGGCTCGCCGGCGACGGCTCCTTCGACACCGTCATTTACGCCTCGTCCGGCGTCAACTATTCAGCCGTGCCCGCACTCGCTCAGTATCATCTCTACGACACGCCCGATCCCGCCTACGTCACCGGGCGAATCAACTTGTCGGCCTTCGCGAACCTGGGGGCGGCCGTCCCGTGGCCATTCTTCAACACTAACGTTCCGCTCAATGGGCACGTGTGCGTGCCGCGTGGCCGAGGCCCATTTCCATTGGCCATGTTCGCGCACGGCAATCACAATCCGTTCGAGAACTCCACTCCTGGTTACCTGTACTTGTGCGAGTTGCTGGCATCGCACAGCATCATCGCCGCCACCATCGACGCCAATTTCCTCAACGGCTCCAACTTCGGCGAGAACGATGCCCGCGCCATCGTTCATCTCGAGCACGTGAAGCAAGTCCGAACGTGGAATGCGTCGGCCGCCCATCCGCTTCGCGGCAAGGTCGACCTGACCCGCATTCTCCTCGTCGGCCATTCACGCGGGGGCGAGGGAGTAGGGCACGCATCATTCTTCAATCGCCTCGCCGCGATCCAGCCCGATATCTTCAGTCCGGTGGTTCCGCTGGACGGCTCGGTCGGACTCGGTCCCTACCGGTTTGGCCTCACCGCGGTGGCCGCCATCGCGCCGACCGACCGACAGTACCAGCCCCTCACCGGACCGACGGTTGTGCCGGATCGCTATTTCCTGATTCACGGTAGCCGCGACGGGGATGTCTCGACCTTTGAAGGCTACAACACGTACAACCGCGCGCATGCCGTGGACCAGGCCAATGCGACCGTGTCCGACGGACGGTTGAAGGCGATGCTGTGGGTGCTTCGGGCCAATCACAACCAGTTCAACCGCGCCTGGGCGTCGGAGACTCCCCCCGCCACCACCATGCCCCGAGCCGAGCAGGAGCAGGTGGCCAAAGTGCACCTGGGCGCGCTGGCGCAGGCGTTGCTGCTGGACCGTTCCGGCTACGTGGACGTGCTGAGGGACCACGCCGTCGCCATGTCCTGGGATCCCGTAGGGGCCGACTTCGTCTCGCAATATCAGGATCCCGACCGAATCTTCCTCCAGCACAACCAGGAGAGCGTGGCCGCTCCCCAGATCTCGTCGCCCGTTCAGGGGACGGTGGTCGCCGACGCCGTCGCGGCCGCCCGCCAACTGAAGGACCTTGTCAATGCGGGGGCGTCGCAGACCACGATCACGCTCCGACTCGAATGGAGTGCGCTGGGGGCGCGGTTCGCTCTGAGAGTGGCGCCGATTCCTCTCCCCGCCGACCGGTACCAAGGGCTGTCGCTGCGCGTCGGCCAGTCGACAGAAGCGAAGAACGCCGCCGCGCGCGATCAAGACTTCACCCTCGAAGTGTCCAGCGGGTCGCGCACGGTGGCGATTCCCGCGAGCGCGCTCCATCGGCTGCTTTATCCCGACGTGGTGTTCGGCGCCGGGAAGATCGTGATGCAGACGTTGCGGGTATCGTCGCGGCAGCTCGCCGAATCCGGAGTGGAGCTCAGCGACTTGCGGTCCATCGCCTTCGTCTTCGATCGGCGCGCCACCGGAGTGCTCTATGTCGGCGACGTCCAGGTGTCCAAGTGAGTCCCCGTCGAGCCCGGGAGGTCAGGCCCATGCCGGCGCCCACCGCACCCAAGGCGGTCTCGGTCCGCACCTGAGCGCGCGCGACGGCACGAGGCTGCCCCCGGTGGCCTATGTCGTGAAGGTGCGGCTCAAGAGCATGCCTCCGGTGACCGCCCGAGGCTGGGCGCTCTACGTGAATGACCTTCGCATCCCGAAGTACTGGGAGTACAAGGGCGGGATTTACTTCAAGGTATTCGATCCGCAGTTCTTCCTCGACCATCAGGGGGAGCGCCTGCGCTTCTCTCAGGACGGCAGTGACTTCGTCGACACCGGGCTGCGGCTGAGCCGGCCGGGCACGCGAGCCAGGAAGGGCTCCCGGCGGGCTGCGGCGAAGCTCCCGCTCCAGGCCGACGTCCTGAACTAGGTCGCGTCCCTCCACCTCGAGCGCCCCCTCACCCTGTCCTCTCCCCCTCCGGGGGCGAGGGAAACAATGGCCGGCGGTTAGACCTGCCCGCGCAGTCGCGGGTCGAGCGCGTCGCGCAGGCCATCGCCGAGGAGATTGAAGCCGAGTACCGCGACCATGATGGCGAGGCCGGGGATGGTCGCGATGTGCGGCGCCACGAGGAGGAAATCCCGGCCGCTCGAGACCATGAGCCCCCACGACGGCGTGGGAGGCGGAACGCCGAGGCCGAGAAAAGACAGCGCGGCCTCCACGAGAATGGCGTTGGCCATGAATAGGGTCGAGTAGACGATGACGGTGGGGAGGATGTTCCGCAGGACATGATACGTGAGGACCCGGCCCGCGGTGGCGCCGAGGGCCCGCGCCGCGCTCACGTACTCGCTCTCCCGGGCCGTGAGCACGGCGCCACGTACGAGACGGATCACCGTGGGCGTACCCCAGATACCCACGGCGATGGTGGTGTTGAGCACGCCGGGACCGAGGGCGGACACCACCGCGATGGCGAGGAGCAGATACGGAAAGGCGAGGAGGATCTCCACTCCGCGCATGATCAAGACGTCGAGCCATCCCCCGGCGAACCCGGCGAGGCAGCCGAGGACGAGGCCCAGCCCCAGCGCGATGGCCACCGAGAGCAGCCCGACGAGGAGAGCCACCCGGCTCCGGTAGAGGATGCGCGAGAGAATGTCGCGACCGAACTCGTCGGCCCAGAGAAGGAACTTCTCGCCTGGACGAACACGCTTCTCGATGAGGCTCTGCTTGGCGGGATCGGCGGGAGCGAGCCACGGCGCGCCCGCCGCGGCCACCGCGAGCAGCATCACCACCACCAGCCCGGCAAGGGCGAAGCGGTTGCGGCAAAAGCGTTGCCAGGTATCGGCGGACAGGGTGGCGGGCGCTTGGGTCTGCATGGTCTTACGGGCGCTCGGCTCGCCCCCTCACCGTTTCCCCCTCACCCTGCCCTCTCCCCCGCGGGAATCCGCGAAACTCGGGCGCCGTCATCATCCCCTAGCCCTGGCGCGCGATGCGCGGGTCGAGCGCGCCGTAGGCGAGATCCACGGCGAGGTTGATGAGCACGAAGGCGAGGGCGAAAATCAGCACGGCGCCCTGCAGGAGCACGTAGTCACGGGCGAAGATCGCCTTGACCATCAGGCGTCCCAGCCCCGGCCATGAAAATACCGTCTCCGTGAGCACGGCGCCGCCCATGAGCTGGCCGGCCTGGAGCCCGAGCAAGGTCAGGATGGGAATGGCCGCGTTGCGGAGCGCGTGCTTGGCCACCACCAGTCGCTCCGCCACGCCCTTGGCCCGCGCCGTGCGCACGTAGTCCTCGCGCAGCACTTCCAGCACGCTCGAGCGCGTCATGCGCGCCACCATGGCGAGGGAGGGCAGGGCCAGGGTCACCGCGGGGAGCACGAGATGGGAGGGCGAGCCCATGCCCCCCACGGGCAGCCAGGGCAGCCAGAGAGCGAACACCACGATGAGCACGAGGCCCGTCCAGAACACGGGCATGGACAGGCCGAAGAGCGAGCCCACGCGGGCCACGGCGTCGAAGAGGGAGTTCGGCCACACCGCGGAGACGACGCCGGCCGCGATGCCGGCGGCGGCCGCGATGGCGAGGGCGGCCACCGTCAGCTCGAGCGTGGCCGGCCACGCGTCGGCGAGCTCGTCCCTCACCGGACGGTTCTGCTGGATGGAGCGTCCGAGGTCGCCGCGGGCCACCCGCCCGACATAGCCGACGTAGCGGACGAGAAGCGGCTTGTCGAGGCCGAGGAAGTCCCGGAGCTTGGCCACCGCCTCGGGTGTGGCGTGCTCGCCGAGCATGAGGGCCACGGCGTCGCCGGGAATGAGCTCCACCGTGAGCATCACCACGAACACCACGCCGAGGAGGACGGGCACGGCGAGGAGGAGCCGCCGCGCGATGAAGATCAGCACAGCCGCGGCCCGGAAGGCGTCACGGCCGCCGCGCTACTTGTCGAGCCAGACCTTCCCCAGCCAGAGGTTGTACTCGACGGGATGCACGGTGAACCCCTTCACGTTCGCGCGCGTGACCACGATCTCCTTGGTGTTGTACACGGGGATCCACACCATCTCCTTGGCGAGGATGTCCTGCGTCTCTCCGTAGAGCTTCTCGCGCTCCGTCTGGTTCATGCTCCGGCGCGCCTGCTCGACGAGCGTGTCGACCTTCGGGTTCGCGTAGCGCGAGGTGTTCCAGCCCGTGGGCGGCACCTGCTTCGAGTGAAAGAGCGCGTAGAGGGAATAGTCGGCGTCGGAGTTGGCGGTGACCCAGCCAAGGGTGAACATGTGGTGATTCAGCCCCGCCGACCGGAACTGGGTGAAGACGGTGCCCCACTCGAGGAACTGCACCTTGGTCTCCACCCCCACATCCTTGAACATGGCCTGGATCGCTTCGGTGATCTCGCCGTCCTTGGGATAGCGCCCGCGCGCGGCCAGCCAAGACAGGGAGAGGCGCTGTCCGCCCTTCTGCATGACGCCGTCGGGGCCGGGGGTCCAACCGGCCTGGGCGAGAAGGGCCTTGGCCTTCGCGCGGTCGAACGGATAGAGGCGGTCGAGCTGCATGTCCTTGAAGCCGAAGACGCTGGGGGCGAGCACGCCGCGCGCGGGGACGGCGGAGCCTTCGAGGATGTTGTCGAGAATGGCCTTCCGGTCTACCGCGTAGAGCAGGGCCGTGCGCACCCGCACGTCGTCCAGCGGCGCCATGGCGGCGTTCATGCCCGCGAAGACCACGCGGCCGCCCACCACCTCGTGGATCGCGTACTTGGGATCGCGGCTCAGGGCGGGCAGCTGGGCGGGCGCGGGCAGCAGCACCATGTCCGCGTCGCCCGTCTGGAGCGCGATCATGCGCGCGCCTTCTTCGGGGACCACCTTGAAGATCACCCGGTCGAGCGGGGCCTTGTCACCCCAGTAGTCGGGATTCCGCTCGAGGATGACGTGGGTGTTCGTCTTCCACTCCACGAACTTGAAGGGACCGGTGCCCACGGGGGCCCGGCTGAAGCCCTCCCCCATCTTCTGCACCGCGGTGGGTGACACGATGCCCGTGCAGTACATGGCGATGGTGCGGAGGATGGGCCCGTACGGCTCGCGCGTGGTCACGTCCACCGTGAGATCGTCGACCACCTCCGCCCCGCTCAGAGAGCCGGCGAGGCTGGCCCAGCGCGCGGGCGGGGTGCCTCGCAAGGCGCGGTCGAAGGTGAACTTCACCGCCGCCGCGTTGAAGGGCGTCCCGTCGTGGAACTTGACGCCGGGCCGGAGCTTGAAGCGCACCTTGGTGGGCGACAGCACCTCGTAGCCCGTGGCGAGGGCAGGCCGGATCTGCATCTTGTCGTCCATGGTGAGCAGCCCTTCGAGCATGTTGAAGTAGACCCAGGCCCCCGGCGCCGTCGTCTCGAGCTGCGGATCCAGGGAGACGGGATCGGTGGGGCGCACGATGGTGAGCGTGCCCCCGCGCTTCTGGGCCTCCGCCGGACCCATCGAGGCGAGGACGATCGTCGCCGCGAGGGCCGCCGCGAGCACTGAGAGGAGCGCGGGGGGAACTCGTGTCTTGGCTCGCGTCATGGGGCAGATCTCCTTTGTCGTCAGGACTTCACCAGCGCCACGAGCGGCTCGAAGTTCTTCCAGTCCATGCGGCGGCGGCCCTCTTCGAGGTCTCCGATGATTCCGGCGAGGCCACGCGTGAGGGGCATGGCCACCCCCAGCGACTCGCCCTTGCGCGCGAGCACGCCGAGCTGGCCGTCGACTTCCGTCTTGCGCTTGCGCACGGCGAGATCACGCCAGATGCCGGTCTTCGTCTTGGTGTGCGCCCGGTAGTGGACGGCGATGGCGCTCATGGCGCGGTGGCGCGCCGCCGCGTCTCCCCCGAGGGCCGCCCGGTACCAGGCGGGATCAAACTCGTCGAAGGGCTCGACGCGCACCCCCGCCTTGTCGGCCACGGCCAGCCCTTCCCCCACGATGCCGACGAGGACGCGCTGCACGTCACCGCTCCCCTCCACCACCTCGTACACGTGGGCGTCCACGATGGCCGTGCCGAAGAGGAGTGCCCCGTAGATGAGCTTCCCCCACTTGTAGCCCCAGATGTTGTCGGTGACCGGAGTCTCCACGAAGACGCTGAGGAGGCCGGCCAGCTCGCGCACGCGTGGGGTGAGGCGGCCGTCGAGCTCGCCCAGAATGAACGCTCCGTGGCCACCGTGCAGGATGCGGCCGGGCCCGATCCAGTCCGCCGCCCAGTTCACGAGACAGCCCACCGTCCGTTCCGCGCCGATGGCCCGCGCGATCAGCTCCTCACTCAGCCCATTCTGGAGCGACACGATGATGCCGGCAGGGGCGAGCCGGGGCGTGATCTGCTCGAGCGCCTCCGCGGTGTGATGGCTCTTGACGGCGAGGAGGACGAGGGGCAGGTCGCGGCCGAGATCGGCCGGCGCCACCGCTCGCACGCGCGTGGTCGTGACCTGGCCGTCGCGCTCCACGGTGAGCCCGTGGGCGTTGATGGCCTCGACATGCGGCAGGTAGCTGTCCACGAGCAGCACGTCGTGTCCGGCGCGCGCGAGGGCGGCGCCGGTGGTGCCCCCGATCGCGCCCGCGCCATAGACGGTGACTTTCATGGCGCCCTTCAAGTATCACAGGCCCCGAGGGCGGTCAACGCCAGAGACGCTGGGTGGCGAGGTCCGCGCCCTCCCGCAGCGCGCGAAGCTTCGCCCACACCACGCTCTCCGCCACGTTCTCCGAGCCGGCGAAGGTGCCGAAGCCGCAGTCCGTGGAGGCGATGACGCGCGAGCGGTCGCCGACCGCCTCCACCGCCTGGCAGATCCGGTCCGCCACCACCTCGGGATGCTCGACGTAGTTGGTCGTCGAGTCGATGACTCCAGGCAGGAGGAGCATCGACGCGGGAGGCGGTACCCTCTTGAGCACCTTGTGCTCGTGCTGATGCCGCGGGTTGGCCAGGGGCAGCGACAGGGCACCCACTCGCGCCCGATAGAGCCGCGGAAGCAGCGGCTCGAGGGGCACGTCGTGGGAGTGGGGACCGTCGTAGTTGCCCCAGCACACGTGGAGACGGATGCGCTCGGCGGGAATTCCTTCCGTGGCCTGGTTGATGGCGTCCACGTGCAGGTCGACCATGGCGAGGAATCGCTCCAGCGGCTCGTCCTGGAAGAAGCGGGAGCGCTCCATGGCGAGATCGGGGCAATCGATCTGGAGGACGAGCCCCCGTGAGTGGATCAGCGCGTACTCCTTCCGCATCTCGCGGGCGAGGGCGGCGATGTAGGCCTCGTGCGATGGATAGTGGGCGGAGAGGAGGATGGTGGCGATGACCCCGGGGGAGGCGGCGGTCATGAAGCGCTCGGCAAAGGCGGCGGATCGGCCGGCGGTGGCAGCGAGGAAGAGATCGCATTCGCGGGCGGCCGCCCCGAGGTCGGCGTATTCGATCTCGCCGACACACTGAGGCGCGTCGGTGATGCGGGCCGATCCGCGCCGGCGCTGGGCGAGCATGGCCTCGAAGTCCGGATGCTCGCGGAGATCGCGAGCGAGCCGCCGCGTGCTCGCGCCCCCGAAGCCGCGCATGCGGCCGGCTACGTAGGTCGAGAATCCGGGGCGCGGCATCTCGCCGTCGTTGCCGATGTCGATGCCGGACGTGAGCTGCCGGGCCACCACGTGACGGATGGCCGCCGCCGCCTCGCCGTCGAGCGCGGCGGGGTCGATGGATTCCCCCCGGTCCTGGCGCACGAGGAGGTCACGCAGGGCGGCGGGCCGGGGAAGGCTGCCGACATGGGTCACGAGCATCCGGTCGTCGCTCCTGATCATGGTGCGCGTATGTTAGCCCAGGCGGCGTCGGTTAGCCCCAGTTGCGTCCGTTAGCCCAAGTTGCGTCCGTTAGCCCCAGTTGCGTCGGTTAGCCCAAGTTGCGTCCGTTAGCTCAGGAGCGCTTTGAGCCACTGGCCCAATCGCGCTCGCGGGGCGGCGCGACTGTATATGCTGGTGAGTCATGGACGCGATTCAGCCCTTCCTCGGTTGGCTTCACGAACATCTGCTCTCGATCGTCTTCGTGGTCAGCCTGATCGACGCGACGGGGTTCCCCTTCCCGGGCCGGGCGATGCTGGTCGCGGCGGGTATGGCGGCGGGGGGGCCGCGTGACGTCGCCCTCCTCATCGCGACGAGCGTAGTCGGATCACTCGCGGGTGATCACATCCTCTATGCCTTGGGCATGCGCCGCGGGACCAGGCTCCTCGCCCTCTATTGCCGGCTCTCCCTCGGATCCGTGCGCTGCGTGGAAAGAACGCTGACCGTCTTCCGGCGGTACGGCGCGGTGGCCGTCCTCGTGTGCCGATTCTCCACGGGTGTCCGTCTCTTCGCGGCCGTGCTCGCCGGATCAGGAGAGATCAGCTATCGCCGATTCGTGAGCCTCGACGTGATCGGCTCCCTCGTCTACACGACCCTGTGGATCGTTCTCGGAGCCAGCGTGGGCGCCATTGTGCTCGAGCGCGTGGGCGGACCCGCCCGCGCCTTGCTCTTCCTGGGCCCGGCGGCCCTCATCGGTGTCCTCGCCTACCGGCTCTTCCGGCGCTGGCGCTACGGCTCCGCCTCGCACGACCTGATCAAATTCACCGAGTAATTTCTATACTCTCGAAAAACTTGCCACATCTCCTTTTCCGATTCTCGAGGAGGCCCCTCCGCAAGTAGCGAATACTGCGACCTGCCGGCGGAACGGGGCGGTCCATGGCATATGCGATGCAGGCCTCGACCACAGGAGGTGACGACCATGAACCCATTGCAGAGCCTCATTCGTGCCGGCCTTGCCGCGATGTTCATGCTGCTGGCCGTGGTCGAGGTCGCGTGGTCACAGGGAACGTTTCCCACGCCATCTTCTCCCACCCCGCCCGCGGAAGGCGTGGGAGGGTATGGAATCCTAGCCTTCGGTCTCGTGATGGCCCTGATCATCGCCGTGGGAGTGGCGGTGAAGGTGTACGACGTGAGGCGGAAGCGGGAAGACGAAGGGGTCGCGCTCCAGTCGCGTCTCTCCGACGCCATGCTCGGCGATCCGTCACTCGCGGGCTGCCCTGTTACCCCGACCGTCCACGTGCCCTTCTCGCAGCACTCGCCTACCACCATCACCCTCACGGGTACTGTCCCCGAGATCGAAGACCGCCTGCTCGTCGACCCGCAGATGATCCGCCGGGCGGCCTGATCGAGGAGACCTGTTATGCGACAACTGAGCGGAATCGTCGTGGTGGCCTGGCTGCTCGCGGCCCTGCCCGCGAGCGCAGGCACGCTCGAGAAGCACTCCGGAATGGTCACGGGAGTCGAGGGAACGCAGATCACCATCGACGAGATGGGGCCGTGGTTGGGCCCCGACACGAAGCCGATGCGCCGGACGTTCCAACTGACATCGGCCACAAGGGTCGATCGAGTGGAGCGGGCGCCTGAGGGCAGCGACGGCTGGTCTTGGTCATACGTGAGCCGGCCCCTCGACCTCTCCGCTCTCCGACCAGGCGACTACGTGACGGTGACGGTCGACCCGGCTGAGCGGCGCAACGTGGTGGTCGAGGTGGAGGCGGTGCGACCGGGGCCGAACGCTCTCAACTAGAGAAGTCGCCACCTCTATTTCACGACTTCGACCCGGACGCGTGCCGTACCGGCCTTGGCAAAACCGAGCAGGCTGGCGACTCGGGGCGTGACCTCGATCACACCCTGAGCCGTCCGCTTCATCCGGTCGTTTACGGTGACGACCGCGCTCTTCCCGTTCTCGAGATTGGTGACGCGCAGCCTCGTTCCGAAGGCGTACTTCGGATGGGCGGCGCTGAGCGCCTTCTTGTCGTAGACCTCTCCACTCGCCGTCTTCTTCCCCTCGACGCGGTTGCTGTGGAAGGTGGCAGTCCCTTCCTCGCTCAGCGGCTGAGCCACCGCGATGCCGCTCGTGGAGACGAAGGCGAGGCCCAGGACGGCACCCAGCAGGACCAGTCGCCCTCTCGTGACGAGAGCAGTCATGTCACCCTTTCCCTTGTCTGAAGCCACCGTGAGTCGCCCTCACCTGATTGCGCTTGCATCTCCTGTTACCGTCTGGCACGCCCGTCGTCAACCGCCTTCACGTGGAGACATTGTCCTTGCCCTCGAGCCCACGCCCGTCTATTGTCTCGCCCGGGAGCGCGGCAACGCGGCATTGCGGCACCCAAAGGGCTGGCGGCGCTCGGCGTGGAGGAGGCGCCGGCAGCACAGAGGGGGCGGAGGTCTCGAGTGGCAACCACGATCTGCTGCCTGGTTCGCGCCGACACCTATCGGGACTCGGTCGACCTGATGCGGGTGGCGGCCCTCCTCGAGCGGCTCCCGAGCGTGAGCCGGGCCGCGCTCATGATGGCCACGCCCGCCAATCGCGAGCTCCTGTCGGGCGCCGGTCTCCTCGACGCCACCGCGGCCGCCGCGGGTCCCAATGACCTCGTGGTGGCCGTGGCCGCCCGGGACAAGGTAGCGGGCAAGCGGGCGCTCACCGAGGCCTCTCATCTCCTCGACGAGCAGGCCGCCGTCGCCACGTCCGCTCGGGAGAAGACGCCGCCCCGCAGCATCGCCGAAGCGACCGGCGAGCTGACGCAGGCCAATCTCGCCATCATCTCGACCCCCGGTCCCTACGCGACGGCGGAGGCGCTGAAGGCCCTCAAGCGGGGACTCCACGTCTTCCTCTTCAGCGACAATGTGCCGGTGGCCGACGAGATCGAGCTGAAGCGCCTTGCGGTGAAGAAGAATCTCCTCGTCATGGGACCCGACTGTGGCACGGCCATCCTGGACGGCGTGCCCCTGGGCTTCGCCAATGCCGTGCGCCGCGGGCGCATCGGCCTCGTCGGCGCCTCGGGCACGGGGCTCCAGCAGGTGTCGTGTCTCATCGATCGCCTCGGCGAAGGGCTTTCCCAGGTGATCGGGGTGGGCGGCCACGATCTGGACGATCGAGTGGGCGGCCTCATGATGCAGGCGGCCATCGAACGGCTCGCCGTCGATCCCGGCACGCGCGTCATCGTCCTCGTCTCCAAGCCCCCCGCCCCCGCGGTGACCCGGAAGATCCTCGACGTCGCGCGCAAATCGGGCAAGCCGGTCGTCGTCAACTTCCTCGGCGGCGAGCCCGGCGTCACCCAGCGTGGCCTCGTCGCCCGGGCCACCCTCGAAGAGGCGGCACATGACGCGGTGGCACTCGCGCGAGGCAAGCGCCCCCTCGCCATCACCACCTCGGCCGCCCCCCGAGCCAAGGCGCAGCGCTTCGCGAAAGGCCAGCAGCTGATCCACGGCCTCTATAGCGGAGGGACGCTGGGCCAGGAGGCCGCGCTCATCCTGACCCGTCTCGGGGCCAAGCATGCCGTCGTCGACCTGGGCGACGATGAGTTCACCGTCGGACGGCCGCATCCCATGATCGACTTCCGGCTGAGGAACGAGCGCATCGCGGCCGCGGCCAAAGAGCCGGCGACCGCGGTCATTCTGCTCGACGTGGTGCTCGGCTACGGCGCGCACCCCGATCCGGCGGCCGCGCTGGCGCCCGCTATCGCCGAGGCTCGGAAGATCGCCTCCCGTAGCAAGCGCGGGCTCGCCATCGTCGCCTCGGTGTGCGGCACGACGGCCGATCCTCAGAGCCTCGAGCGGCAAGAAGCGGCGCTGACCGCGGCGGGCGTGCTGCTCGCGCCGAGCAATGCCGGGGCGGCGCGCCTTGCTGCCGCTCTTGTGGGCGCGGGTGTGCGGCCGCGGCGGAAGAGCTAGGTTGAGCTATTCGCCCCTCACCCTGGCCCTCTCCCCTTTTGGGGGCGAGGGGAGCGTGTGGTATGGCGCGCGGTAAGAGCCGGAAATCGGCGGCGTTTTTCGAAGGCGGGATTCGCGCGCTGAATGTCGGGGTGTCGGAGTTCGCGCTCTCCCCGCGCGCGTACGGTGCCAGCGTGCTGGAGCTCGACTGGCGACCTCCCGCGGGCGGCGATCGCGATCTGGGCCTGCTCCTCGCCCGCCTGGAAGACGATCCGGACGATCCGATCGGATCCTCGGTGGCCGCCGCCAACGCCGTGGCCATCGAGCGCATCCTCGCCGCTCGGCCCATGCTCGTGGGCATGGGACGAGCTGCGGACACGCTCCCGGGGCTGGGGCCTCGACACATCCTCCACGCGGGGCCGCCCATCGCGTGGCCACGCATGTGTGGTCCCATGCGCGGCGCGGTCATCGGCGCCATCCTCTACGAGGGCTGGGCCGATTCACCCGAGGCCGCGCTGCGGCTGGCCGACGGCGGGGCCATCACCTTCGCGCCCTGCCATCACTTCGGGGCGGTGGGGCCCATGGCGGGTGTGCTCTCGCCGTCCATGCCCGTCTTCATCGTGGAGAACACGGCCAGCGGCAACCGCGCCTTCGCCATCCTGAACGAAGGCATGGGCAAGGTCCTGCGCTTCGGCGCCTATAGTCAGGACGTCCTCGACCGGCTGCACTGGTTGAACGGAACGCTCGCGCCTGCCCTCGCCCGGACGCTCGACGCGCGCGGACCCGTCGACCTCAAGAACCTGACCGCGCAGGCACTCCAGATGGGCGACGAGTGCCACAACCGGAACGTGGCGGCCTCTTCGCTCTTCGTCCGGATGGTCGCGCCCGCACTGGTGCGGACCTCGGCGCCGGAGGTGGCGGCCACCGTGCTGGAGTTCCTCGAAGTCAACAATCACTTCTATCTCAACCTCTCCATGGCGGCCTCGAAAGCCACCATGGACGCCGCCCACGGCATCGAGGGCTCGACGGTGGTGACGGCCATGGCCCGCAACGGAGTCGAGGTGGGCGTGCGCATGAGCGGCACGGGCGATGCGTGGTCCACCGCGCCCGCCCTCGTTCCCGACGGTCTCTACTTCCCCGGCTACGGGCCGGCCGACGCCAATCCCGATCTGGGCGACAGCGCCATCACGGAGACGGCCGGCCTCGGCGGCCTCGCCATGGCCGCCGCTCCCGCCATCGTGCGCTTCGTGGGGGGAGCGGCCGAGGAGGCCATCACCATCACCAGGCTCATGTACACCATCACCCTCGCGCGCAACAACGACTATGCCATTCCCGCCCTCGGCTTCGCGGGCACTCCCACCGGCATCGACGCGCGGCGCGTGGTGGACAGCGGCGTTCCCCCAATCTTCAACACGGGCATCGCCCATCGCGAGGCGGGCATCGGCCAGGTCGGTGCGGGGATTGCCAAGGCGCCCCTCGCCTGCTTCTCCGGCGCGCTCCGCGAGCTGGGCCGGCGCCTTGGCGTGACGGCGTGACGCTTTCCGATCACACTCCCGTCAGCGCGGTGGACAGCCATGTGCTGCTCGGCGACGCGCGCCACGGCACCGCGGCCGGCATCACCTTGCCCGATCGTCTCGAGCGCATCACGGCCATGGTCGCCGCGTGAGTGTCGATGTCACGCTGGCCGTCAACGGCACGCTGATGCGGGGGCTCGAGCTCAACGCCAACATGCTCGGGGCCGGCGCGACCTTCGTGCGCGAGGCGCGGACCATCCCCGCCTACCGGCTCTGGTCCATCGGTGATCGGCATCCCGCCATGATTCGCGTAGCCTCGGGGGGAGTCTCGGTGGCCGTCGAGGTATGGGCGGTGCCGCCGGAGGGCCTCGCGAAGATCCTGCGGCAGGAGCCGTCGGGTCTCTGCATCGGCAAGGTCACGCTGTCGGACGGCGAAGAAGTCCTGGGTGTCCTGGGCGAGCCCCTCCTCTGCGAGGGACAGCGGGAGATCTCACAGCACGGCGGCTGGCGCGCCTACGTCGCGTCGAAGAAAACTGGAGAGGAGAGCCCGGCATGAATCGCTTGCGAGCTCGGGGCGGGATCGGAGCGCTGATCGTGGCCGTCACGCTCCTCGGAGGTCTCGGGGGCTGTGTCCGGTACTACTGGTCCAAGCCTAGCGCGACGCCCGAGGACTTCAACCGCGACAATACCCAGTGCATCAGCGAGAGCAGCCCGACCACGGCGACCCTCAAGACCGGCGTCTTCGTCGAGCAGATGTACCGCTCGTGTCTCAGCGCCAAAGGCTGGGTGCGCGACAAGCAGTACGACCCGCCGCCTCCCGGCTGGTATCGCGGCGTGGAGTAGGCTCGCCGCCTCACGACGGCCGCGGCCACAATAGGCGGGGATCCGGCACGCCTTCGCGGATGCGCAGGGAGAAGAGGGGGTCGAGGTCGGCCGCCTTGGCCTTGGCATTGATGCGGCTCCGCGCTTTTAGTTCGCCGAAGGGCATCCGTGTTTCCACGTTGCCGCGCTCGTACAGGAGCTCGTCCCCGTAGCCGTTGGCGATGAGCCGCCAGTCGAAGGGTGGGGCGTCCGGATTGGCGTGGACGACGAGGCGACGGATGCTCGTGGTGCAATTGTCGGTGAGGGCGTTGTAGAACTCCGGATGGTCCACCAGCTCGTTCATGCTCCGCACGTACTCGAGGAGGAGAGCGCGGACCTGCGGAATGGGGGTCTTGAGCCGGTAGAGATATACCTCCTCGCCCGCCCCCTCGTTCCGAAAGTTGGTGCGAAGGCGGATCACGTCGCGCTCGTCGGCCACTACGTAGATGATCTCGTACTGCTTGAAGAAGCCTCCGATGGTCGAGTACTCCTCGCCATTCTCCTTGCGCGTCTCGATGGAGATGGCGAGGGGCGGGCCGCCGTCGAACTGCCAGCTCAGAATGGTGTGGGCGATCATCGGGGAGCCCCAGTAGATCATGAAGAGATCGAGCCCACGGAGCTTCGAGAGATCATAGGTGCGATCCTCGTAGCGCACGGTGTAGTCGGTCTCCGTGCGGTAGTCCGCGTTGCGGAGATTGTGGACGATCAGGTTGTTGCCCTGCACCTCCGCCGAGGGCAGGCGGACCACGTCGGGCTGCCAGTCGCGATCGTTGCTGGGATGGAGAGTGCTCCACCAGAACAGGATAAAGGCGAGGGCCACCACCCACACCCCGAGGGCGAGGCGGAAGGGGCGCATCCAGATGAGGAGGGCCACCGTGCCGACGGCGAACGAGGCGGCGAGGGCCACGTGCAGCACGGCGGGGCCCGGGCCCGCGTAGTAGACGGCGAGCGCCCACCACAACGTAACCAGCAGCACGGGAATGGCGACGAGCACGCGGCGCAGCGTCTTCATCGCGCGCCCGCCAGGGAGAGTGGCCGCATCGCGTTCATAGGCTCGGGAAGCATTCTAGTTGAACAGCCGGCTCGCAGCCTGCTCGAATGTATGTGCGTGGATACACCAGAGTGCCTCTTGTTTGTCAGAATCCGCGCTTTTCCACTTGACAGCCTCAGCCGGGTGAGTCGGCAATGCGTCGACTACGGTCAGAACGTGCCCGTCCAGCGGGCAGCACCGGTCCACTAGCCGATCTTCGGGCGAGACGAGATTAAAGATCATTCGTTGTCCCGAGATCACTCGTCTGGAGCTCGCTGCGGCTGCTCAAAACGCGAGGTGTAGAGTCGCCTCAGCAGAAGGAGGCCTCTATGCAGATGCATGCTGCTCATCACGCGTGGGACCTGGACCGGCTCGGCGACGAGATTGCCGAGCTGTCCGCGCACCTCGACGCCGCCACCGCGCGTCTCCTCACCCTGATCCGCGAGTTCGACGCCCGCGGCGGATGGAACACGGGCTTCCGCTCCTGCGCCGCCTGGTTGAGTTGGAGGGTAGGGCTTGATCTGGGGGCGGCTCGTGAGCGGATCCGGGTGGCGCGCGCCCTGGGGTCGCTGCCGCTCCTCGCTGAAGCCCTTGCTCGCGGGCAGCTGTCGTACGCTAAGGTCCGCGCCCTCACCCGCGTGGGCACGCCGGAGACGGAGGCTCGCCTGCTCGCGGTAGGCCGCGCGGGCACCGCCGCCCACGTCGAGCGGATCGTGCGCGGCTGGCGGTTGGTCGACCGGCGGGCCGAGGCTCGGGAGACGGCGCGTCGGCATGCCAGCCGGGCTCTTCACGTCCGTACCGACGAGGACGGCATGGTCGTCGTCAGCGGGCGGCTCGATCCGGAGGTCGGGGCGCTGCTGACGCAGGCGCTGGCCGCGGCCCGCGAGACCCTGTATCAGCGGGCTCGTGCGCGGGACGAGAGGGCCGGAAACCCCGGGGGCGTTTCCGCGGAAACGCCCTCGCTGGCCCAGCAGCAGGCGGACGCCCTGGCCCTGCTCGCGGAGTCGGCCCTCCACCACCTCGATCCCGGTGCCCCGGGCGAGCGCTACCAGGTGGTGGTCCACGTCGATGCCCGGGTGCTGGCCGATCCGGATCAGCCGGGG
>WNFK01254676.1_pt1 | contig 20223 bp, 16 predicted proteins | sample 5400281 | NCBI WGS metagenome assembly WNFK01 (sample SAMN13153350, study PRJNA577476) | soil metagenome | isolation source: 20 cm soil on Douglas fir-dominated hillslope | place: USA:California | collected 2013-09-17
GGCGAGAGGTTCGACGGCCACGACTACCTTCGCGACGCTGTGCGCGACGGAGCGTCGGCGCTGGTAGTGTCGAAGGTGCCGAAGCTCAACACTCTTGGCGTGCCGATCTATGAAGTGAGGGACACTCTGATCGCGCTCGGCGCGCTCGGTCGCTATTGGCGGCGCGCGTGGGGCAAAACCATAATCGGCGTTGCTGGCAGCAACGGGAAGACGAGCACCAAGGATCTGATGAAGGCAGCGCTTGGCCGCGCTTATTCGGTGCACGCCACCACCGGGAATCTCAACAACCGCATTGGCGTTCCGCTGTCGCTTCTTTCGCTTCAGCCCGATTCAGAGATCGCCGTCATCGAGCTCGGTACGAGCCTTCCCGGCGAGGTGGCGATTCTGCGCGACATCGCCCAGCCTGACATCGCGGTGGTGACATCGATAGCGGAAGAACACCTGGAAGGACTGGGCGATCTTGCCGGGGTTCTTCGCGAGGAATCCGCGGTGTACGATGGTGTCCCGGTTGGGATAGCGCCCTCAGCCCAGCCAGAGATTGCGGAAGCTGCTCGCGCGAGAGCAGGACGCGTGATCGTCGCGGGGCTCGAGCCGACCGCCGAGCTGAAGCCGGATCGCTGGGAAATGGGCCCCGATGGACTTGGCGTTATCGAGATAGCCGGCGTTTCAATTCGACCACCTGTGCGCGGTCTCCATAACTTGCGCAACGCGATGCTTGCGCTCGCCGTAGCTCGCGAGTGCGGCGTGAGCTATGAGGACGCCGCAGCCGGAATCGCCGCCATGCCCCAGCCGAAGATGCGGTCGGCGTGGGAACAGGTGGGTGAAATCACGCTCATCAACGACGCCTACAACGCGAACCCGGGATCAACCCGTGCGGCGATCGAGCTGCTTCGGGGGACTGGTACCGGACGGCAGAGGGTAATCGTCCTTGGAACGATGCGGGAGCTGGGCGCGGCATCGGAGCAATGCCACGCCGATATCGCGGGTCTCGCATTGGCATCGGGCGCAGATATCGTCGCCGGCATCGGAGAGTTCGCGCCCGCGCTCGAGAAACACAACGAGCGCGGGCGAGTGATCACCGCGCCGGACGTCGAAGATCTCTGGCCGCAGCTCCAGGCCAGGCTCCAGCGTGACGCTATTATTCTGCTCAAGGCGTCGCGCGGTGTGCAGCTCGAGCGACTCGTTCCACATCTAACCACCTGGGCTACTGCATAGTGCTGAACTATCTGCTCGTTCCATTCGTAGGATTGCCGCACTTCGGATTTCTGCGATTGTTTCAGTGGATTACGTTCCGCGCTGCCGGTGCGGCTGTGACCGCGCTGCTGCTGACGTTCGTCGTCGGTCCCGGAATCATGCGGCGGCTTCGCCGGATGCGGCTGCACCAGGTCATCCGCGAAGGAACCCCCGATGCGCACCAGCAGAAGGGGAGGACGCCCACGATGGGCGGCCTCATCATTCTCGGCGCGACCCTCATCAGCACCCTCCTCTGGGCCAAGCTCGACAACCGTTACGTGTTGCTGGCGATGGTCTCTATGGCGTGGATGGGAGCCATCGGATTCTGGGATGATTATCTCAAGCTGAAGCAAAAGCTCGCGGGCAGAAAGAACACCGGCCTCGTCGAGAGCTATAAGCTCGCCGGACAAGTGACGCTCGGCTTTGCACTCGGCTACTACCTCTGGAAGCATCCGATCTCCTCGCTTCCCGGCGCATCGACCACGCTGCCATTCTACAAATACATTCTCATCGTGCCGCTGACCGCGGGTCTCGGCTGGCTGTACGTGTTATTCGTGACGTTCGTCATGACGGGCACCAGCAACGCCGTCAATGTCACCGACGGTCTCAACGGCCTTGCAGCGGGACTCACGGCGATCGCGATAATCACTTTTGCGTTCTACGCCTACGTCGTCGGGCGCGTGGATGCCAGCCAGTACCTGTACGTCTACTATCTGCGCGGCGCTGGTGAGCTGACGGTCTTCTGCACCGCGGTGATGGGCGCGTGTATAGGATTTCTCTGGTACAACACCCATCCGGCGGAAGTCTTCATGGGTGATACCGGCTCGCTCGCCCTTGGTGGCGCACTTGCATCGGTCGCGATTCTCCTCAAGTCCGAGTTTCTGCTGGTTCTCGTCGGCGCGGTTTTCGTGGCCGAGATGTCGTCGGTCATCATTCAGCGTTTTGTGTTCAAGTACCGGAAAGCCCGATACGGATTGGAGTACGCGCGCGAGCACCGGGTCTTCAAACGGGCGCCGCTGCACCACCACTTCGAGATCAAGGGCTGGGACGAAGCGCAGGTCGTCGTGCGCTTCTGGATCATCGGAATCCTCTTCGCCTTTATCGCGCTTAGCACGCTCAAGTTGAGATGAGTCCGGGGGAGCTCGTACCACCCGGGGGTGAGATCGCGGTCATCGGTCTCGCTCGGAGCGGTCGCGCGGCGGCGATGCTGCTCAAGAAGCACGGCTACGATGTTTACGCGTCTGATGTAGTCTCGTCGCCCGATACCGGCCGCTGCGCCGAAGAGCTGCGGGCGCAAGGCATCGCGGTGGACGTCGGCCGGCACGATCTCGACAGGCTGGGGCGCGCGAGGCTTGTTGTCGCCAGTCCCGGTGTGCCTCCGTCAGCGCGCCCGCTTGCGTTCGCCCGTGAGAAAGGCGTGCGGATAGCGAGCGAGGTGGAAGTCGCTCTCCATTTTCTTGCCGGATCGCGCATCATTGCGGTCACCGGAACCAATGGCAAGACGACCACGACGGCGCTGATCGCGCATCTCCTGCGGGGGCTGGATCTCGAAGCGGTCGAAGCCGGCAACATCGGCACCCCGCTTTCCGAGATAGTCGGCCGGGAACATCAACCGAAGTGGATCTCGCTCGAGATGTCGTCCTTCCAGCTCCACGACACGCCGAGTCTCAAACCCGACGTCGGCGTGCTGACGAACCTGAGCCCCGACCATCTCGATCGGTACGCGACAGTCGAGGAATACTTTTCCGACAAGAGGCGCCTGTTCGCCAACGCCGATGCCCATTCGGTGTGGGTCGTGAATGCCGACGACAAGGCAGTAATGGCAATGATCAGAGACGTCGGTGGCCACAAGTACTCTTTTTCGACTATGCAGGAAACGGCGGCGTACCTCGACGAGCGCGCCGATCAGCTGGTGGTGCTCGCAACACCTCTGCTTGCTCGCAAGGAGCTCCCGCTGCTAGGCAGGCACAACGTAAGCAATGCGCTCGCGGCATCGCTCGCGGTGATGGCGGCTGACCGGTCACATCAGACTCAGAAAGCCAGAAAGGGAATTGCGGCCGCACTCCGGACCTTTCGCTCCCTTCCGCACCGGCTGGAGCTGATCGGAGAGTTCGGGGGAGTGCAGTGGATCAACGATTCGAAGGCGACAAACGTCAGCTCAACCGGAGTCGCAATTGACGGGATGGAGCGTCCGACCGTCCTTCTCCTGGGCGGGCGGCACAAAGGCGAAGCGTACACGCCGCTCGCCGAAGCAATTAAGAGAAAAGTGAACAGGGTAATCGCGTACGGCGAAGCCGCACCGATCATCGCCACTGATCTCCGGCCGGTCGTCGACGTAGTGCGGCTCGGATCCGACTTCGAAGAAGTCATCCGGGCCGCTAGGGCAGCGGCTCGGGCCGGGGAAGCGGTGCTCCTGTCACCAGCCTGCTCCAGCTACGACATGTTCTCGAATTACGAGGAAAGAGGCGAGCGGTTCCGCGAGCTCGCGACAAAGGAAGCATGATGGATGCAACTACAGATCTGACACACCGGTGGCGCATGGGCCTCGAGGCCCGCGCGCTCGTAATCCTCACCGGAATCTTTCTCGCGTTCGGACTCGCGACCGTGTATAGCGCCAGCGCGATTGTCGAGATGCAGGCCGGTTACGGCCACGCAACGCTGCTGGTTCGACAGCTGATCGGGATGGCCGCTGGTCTCGTCTTGTTCGCGGTTGCCGCGAAGATGGATGCAGAGCTCTGGGAAAAACTGGCGTGGCCGATAATGATCCTCTCTCTGGTTCTCCTCCTGATCGTGATCCTTCCGTTCACGGTGGGAATCGCGCCGCGAATTCACGGTGCGCGTCGCTTCCTGTTCGGCAGCTCGCTCCAGCCATCGGAGCTCGGAAAGCTCGCGGTCGTGATCTGGACTTCAATGCTGGTGGTCAAGAAGGGGCCTGCGCTAAGGCGGCTCACCAAGGGGCTACTCCCGTTTCTCGTCGTCATCGGAACGATGGACATCCTGGTGATGCTGGAGCCGGATCTCTCGACCGCGATGATGTTCACGCTGGTGATGGGCATCATCCTGTTCGCCGGCGGAGTTCGCATCGGACACTTCGTGGCGCTCGGCGTCATGCTCATTCCGCTGCTGTACGTGAAGATCGAGCGACTCAACTACGTTCTGCTGCGAATGTCAGCGTTCTTTGATCCGGGTGCCGCTCCGCTCGAGGTCAGCTATCAGCTCAGGCAGTCGCTGATCGCCGTGGGCTCGGGCCAGATATTCGGTGTGGGATTCGGACGGGGCCGCCAGCAATACGGGTTCCTGCCTTTCGGCTACGACGACTTCATCGCCGGACATATCGGCGAAGAGTGGGGTTTTGTCGGACTCGTCCTGTTGGTCCTCGCTTTCGCCGTGTACGCGGCGATTGGATTTCGCATCGCCAGGAAGGCCAGAAGCCCGTTTCTGCAGCTCGTGGCTGTGGGATTGACGGTCACCATGGTGTTGACCGCGTATCTTCATATAGGCGTGGCAACCGGCTTGCTTCCGACCACGGGCCTGACTCTTCCATTCATCTCCTATGGGCGGTCGAATCTGATCCTTTCTCTCGTCATGACCGGAATTCTCGTCAACATCGGCAGCACCCGCGAAAAGGTATTTGGCGTAGCAGCGACTGATCCACTCGCTCTTCGCGCGCTCCCAGCGCGATGAGGATCATCTTCGCCGGTGGCGGCACCGGCGGCCACCTGTATCCGGGGCTCGCAATCGCGCGCGCGCTGGTGAAGGCCAACCCACGCGTCGAGCCGTTCTTCATCGGAGCACAGCGCGGTATCGAGCGTGACGTATTGCCGCAGGTGGGGTTTGCCTTCGAGCTGCTCGACCTGCACCCGCTCTACCGATCGCGTCCATGGGAGAATTGGAAGACCGTCCGAGGCGCGGCGACCGCGTGGCGAAGGATTGCCGGAGAGGTGGAGAGCGAGCCACCGGCCTGTGTGGTGGGCACAGGGGGGTACGCGTCCGGGCTCGCGCTCGCGTACGCTCTAGCGCACCACATTCCGTTCGTGTTGCAGGAACAGAATACGCATCCGGGTATCACCGCGAAATTCTTCAGCCGCTTCGCCAGGCAGGTACATCTCGGATTTCCCGAAGCGCGCCGTCAGCTGAGACCGTCGAAGAAAACGGAGGTGTTCGACTCCGGGAACCCGATCGAGCCGCCGCCGGCGGATGCGTTCCAGAAAGGTCCGGGCCGCACGAAGTGGGGCTTCCCGGCATCGGGCGGAGCCGTCCTTCTCGTCTACGGCGGGAGTCAGGGATCGCAAGCGGTCAACAGCGCTGTGGCGAGCTGGATCGACCAGGGCCTGCCACCGGGTCTGTTCGTGATCTGGGCCACCGGCAAGGCCAACTACGAAGCGCTGGCCCGCTATGAGAGCGACAAAGTGAAAGTGCGGGCGTACATCGCACCGATCTCCGATGCTTACCGCGCGGCTGATTTCGCGTTGTCTCGAGCGGGGGCAATGGCGACCGCGGAGCTCTGCGCGTGGGGCATTCCCGCGATCGTGGTACCACTTCCGACGGCGGCCGCGGATCATCAGACCGAGAACGCAAAGGCGCTCGTCGCTGCGGGCGCCGCGGAGATGATCCGGCAGTCGGAGCTGAATACGCAGACGCTGTCAGCGGCGGTGGGCTCAATGCTCCGCGATCCCGGCAAGCTCGCAAGGATGAAGGCGAAGGCGCTGGAGCGGGCACGCCCAACCGCGGCGGCTGACATTGCCGCGCACATTCTTACCCTCGTCGCCGGCGAGCAGAAGAAAGCTTGAACCGAGCCCGGGCTTCAACGCGATCGCGTCGCACAAGTGCTTCCCATCGATAACTCGGATCCGCGGCCGGTTCATTTCGTCGGGATAGCGGGGGCGGGAATGCGGGCGCTCGCCGAGCTGCTCGCCCGTCGCGGAGTCGTCGTGACCGGCTGCGACGCGAATCCCGGAACGACCAGCGATCTCGAAGCGCTGGGCATCCACGTTGTCAAAGGCCACAGCGCAGACCACGTCGAGGGAGCGCGTGAGCTGATTGTCACATCGGCGATGCGCAAGGATCATCCCGAGCTGGCGCGCGCGCGCGAGCTTGGAGTGCCGATCACCAGACGGGCCGAAGCGCTTGGGCGAGCGGTAGACGGGGGAAGGTTGGTCGGAATTGCGGGCACGCACGGCAAGACCACCACTACCGTGATGACGACAGCCGCGCTCAACGCCGCGGGTCTCAAGCCCACAGGAATTGCCGGCGGCCGGGTCGCCGAATGGAAGGGAAATCTCAGCTATCAATCGGACGACCTGTTCGTGGTCGAAGCAGACGAGTACGATCGCTCGTTCCTCGCTCTTCGACCGACGGTCGCGGTGGTCACCAACATCGAAGCAGATCACCTGGACATCTACCACGATCTGGAGGACATCCGGACGACATTCTCCCGCTTCGTCAAGGAAGCTCCAGTGATCGTGTTGTGTGCGGACGATGCCGGCGCAAGGTCGCTCGCCTTACCGAGCAGCTCCGAGGTCATTCGCTACGGTCTCGCATCGTCCGACGCACGACTGGTGGCGCGTGACATCCGGCCCAGTGGCCAGGCGACAACCTTCGCTGTCGCCTACGACGGAGAAGAGCTGGGCGACGTGGCGTTGCGTGTCCCCGGAGACCACAACGTGCAGAACGCACTCGCGGCCATCGGCGCGGGCTTCGCGCTCGGCGCTACGCTGGATCAGATGCGCGAGGGACTGAATCGGTTCGGTGGCGTCGAGCGGCGCTTTCAGCACCTTTGCGACGTTGCCGGAGTCTGCATAGTGGACGACTACGCGCACCATCCGACCGAGATTGCCGCCACGATTCAAGCCGCGCGCGCTTCATATCCGGGCCGTCGCGTCGTGGCAGCATTCCAACCGCATCTATTCACGCGCACGCGTGACTTCTTCGAAGCGTTTGGGGAGGCTTTGGCCGTCGCGGATGTGGTATTCCTCACTGAGATCTACCCGGCGCGGGAACAGCCGATTGCCGGAGTAACATCGGAACTGATCGCCTCGTCCATGTCCCGCGCCGGCCGGCCACCGGCGTGGCAAGGTGCGAGGCCGGATCTGTCGGATGCCCTCGCTGGATTCGTGAAAAACGGGGATGTCGGCATCACCATCGGTGCGGGCGACATCACCCGGACCGGGCCAGAGCTGAAGCTGCTTCTCGAATCGCGCTCCCGATGATCGAGCGCGAGCGGCTCCGAAAGCCGGGCTGGAAAATACTGGGCGCGCTATTTCTGGTCGGCGTGATCATGGCCGGCGCCTGGGGGGTGCGCGCCGGCGCCCGGCAGATGGCCTTCTTTCGCGTGCGCAGCGTCGAGATCCGGGGCGCCCACTACCTGCGGCCGGCCGACATCGTAGCGCGGCTCCAGATCGATACTCTCGCGTCCCTGTGGGACGATCTCGAGCCCTATCGACAGCGAGTCAGTCGTCATCCGCAAGTATCAGACGTGCGGATCGAGCGCAAAATGCCGGGAACGCTGGTGGTGATCGTCCACGAGAATCTTCCGGTGGCGCTGGTCCAGACATCGACGGGGCTGCTGCCATTCGATTCCGCGGGGCAGCAGCTCCCGATCGATCCATCCCGCACGAATCTCGATCTTCCCATTGTTGCGAGTAAGGATCCCGTTCTTCTTAAGCTCGTTGGCGCGATCCGCGCCGCGAACCCGCGCGTCTTCGCGCGCATCGAAGAGGCAAGGCGAGTGGGCAGGGACGAAATTCTGCTGACGCTGTCTCCTCGAATGGAAAGCGGGCCTCGCGCGGCGGGTGATACGACGACGCTCGAGCGCAAATCACTGCGCGTGCGCTTGCCGGTAGGACTGTCAGTCGAGCGGCTTGCCGATATCTTTCCCGTTGAAAGCGACCTCGCCCGACGTCAGGCCCGCGTTGGCGAGATCGATCTACGTTATCGCGATCAAGTGATCGCAAGGCTTCAATGAATCCCGAACGCATCATCGCTGGTCTCGACATAGGCTCCGCCAAGACGACGGTCGTCATCGCGGAAGCCGTAGGCGACAGGAAGAGCAATCCGTCGCTCAGAATACTGGGCGTCGGCCAGGCTCGTACCACCGGCCTGCGCAAAGGCGTCGTCTCCGACATCGAAGAGACCACCCGCTCGATCAAGAAGGCGGTCGAAGACGCGGAGAGGATGGCCGGCACGAAGATCGACGCGATCTACGCTGGTATCGCCGGCGAGCACGTGCGGGCGATGATCAGCAAAGGAATCGTCGCGGTGAACGGAGAAGAGATCTCCAAAGCCGACGTCGATCGCGCCAACGATGTTGCACGGGCGCAGCAAGTGCCCCAGGACCGCGAGCTGCTGCACGCGATTCCGCAGGAGTACTCGGTCGACAAGAACCAGGGCATCCGGGACCCGATCGGGATGATCGGCACCAGGCTGGAAACCGAGATGTATCTGGTGACGATCGGCGCTTCACCGGCGATGAATCTCCGCAAGTCGGTAGAGAAGGCGGGCTATCGCGTCCGCGAGCTGGTGCTCGAACCGCTTGCGAGTGCGCTCAGCGTTCTGACCGAGGACGAGAAGGAGCTTGGAGTTGCTCTCGTAGAGATGGGAGCCGGCACCACCGACATCGCCGTCTTCCACGAAGGGAAGATCCGCCACCTCGGAACGGTCAACTACGGCGGCAACAACGTTACGAGCGACATCGTGCAGGGGATGGGTGTGACGCAGGCCGACGCCGAGCGATTGAAGGAGCGCTACGGGTGCGCCTACGAGCCGCTCGTCGATCCGACAGAGGTGATCCAGCTGCCGAGCACAGTCGCGCAGGGCGAAAGGCACATCCCGCGCGAAGTCCTGGCCCACATCATTCATCAGCGGATGGACGAGATCTTCAATCTCGTTCTCAACGAGATTCAGCGCGCCGGCTATGCGCAGCGCCTGAGTGGCGGAGTCGTGATCACCGGCGGCGCCGCCGCGATGGAAGGCGTGGCCGAGCTCGCAGCCGACGTTTTTGGTACTGGCGTACGCATCGGCTCTCCGTCCGAGAACATTGGCGGTCTGAGCGATTCGGTCGACGCTCCACGCTTCGCGACTGTGGTCGGCCTCGCGCTCTACGGCGCCCACCGCGCCGCCGCCGGCTTCTCGCCGACAAGCAAGCACCGCGTATTCGCCGGCGCGGGCGTGGACAGGTTTACGAAGCGCATTAAGACCTGGCTCGAGGATTTCTTCTAGCGCTTGCTTTGTCGCGCCGACGGTCTGTCGCGCGCTTCCTTGATCCATCGCCGGTCAGTCGGGCGCGGGTATCCTCTTCGTCGACGACGCTCGCTCGGGCGGAGCCGCTAACTACGCTCCCTCGCTCCGCTCGGTCGCGCGTCTCCTGGTCGCTCGCTGAACGTCTCCTACGAGGACACCCGCCTTCGAAGCAATCCTGCTCGCTCTCACTCAGCTAACAGCCTGCCGTTTGTCCGGGCGCGCCGCCGACGACCGGTGGCAAGCACGGGACCCGCGCACCCTTGTGGGGCGCCGGTGTTATAGGTTGACTCCGCACGAGCGAAGGACTCGCGCGTGCAGTTAACGATCTGTGCAGGGAGGTGAGGGTGTCCTCGTAGGCGCTTTCCAAAGCGAGCGCGAGGAGGAGACCCGCGACCGACCGGAGCGAGGGAGCGCAGCTAGGGGCTCCGACCAAGTGAGCGTAGCGCCGAAGAGGACACCCTCGCCGACCAAGAGCGAAGATCCAACTCAACGCACTACGAACGGTGGCCGCACAGCGAGAAAATCATAAAACTGAGGGGCTGGGAGCGAGTGTGGATAACTCACTTGACACCCAGTGTACTTTTTTTCGCGTACGGTCGTCTTTGCCTATGGTACGATTCGACTAACGGGCTTATACTAGCCCGAGATTTTTTTCCACAAATCCCGCAGTTCCGGAGTTTCCAACCCGATGATATTCGAATTCGAGGAGAGCCAGTCACAAGCTGCCCGCATGAAGGTCGTGGGCGTTGGTGGCGGGGGCGGAAACGCCGTCAATCGCATGATCGAAGAGCACCTCGAAGGGGTGGAGTTCATCTCGGTCAACACAGATGCCCAGGCACTCCTCAACTCGAAGTCAGACGTCAAGATCCAGATAGGTAAGAAGCTAACTCGCGGCCTTGGCGCTGGTGCGCGGCCGGAGATCGGGAAGCAGGCCATTGACGAAAGCCGGGAAGAAGTCGCCCGCGCCATGCACAACGCCGACCTGGTGTTCGTTACCTGCGGCATGGGTGGCGGGACTGGAACGGGTGCCGCCCCCGTCCTGTGCGAGCTCGCTCGCGCAGCTGGTGCCCTGACAGTCGGAATCGTCACGAAGCCGTTCCTGTTCGAAGGCCGCAAGCGCATGCGACAGGCCGAGCTCGGCATCGCCGAGATGCGCAAGCACGTCGACACGATGATCGTCGTCCCGAATGAGAGACTCCTCGCCGTCGTCGGCAAGGGAATCCCGTTCCAGGACGCCCTCAAGAAAGCCGACGAGGTCCTTCTCCACGCCACCCAGGGTATTTCCTCTCTCATCAGCGTCACGGGTCTGGTGAACGTCGACTTTGCCGACGTTCGTACGGTCATGCAGGAAGGCGGGTCCGCTCTCATGGGAACCGGCATCGGCCGCGGTGAGAACCGCGCCATCGAGGCCGCCCAGCAGGCGATCGCCAGCCCGCTCCTGGACAACGTTTCGGTCTCCGGAGCGACCGGAGTCCTGGTCAACATCACTGGTGGCGCCGACCTCACCCTCGGCGAGGTCCACCAGATCAACGAGATCATCCACGACGCCGTCGGAGAGGACGCCGAGATCATTTTCGGCGCCGTCCACGAGCCCGCCATGCAGGGTGAGATTCGGGTTACCGTCATCGCCACCGGCTTCGACCGCCCGCAAACGGCGTCGGTCCAGGTCCCCGCCATGATCGCGACGCCTTCGCCGATCGTCCGGGGTTCGCCGGTCATCCCCCTGCGTCCTCCGCGGGGAAATGGGGCGACCAGAAACACGCTCGGAGAGATTCCGAGACGAAACACTCCGACCAGCAATCCAGCTGTGACACCGGAGCGGGATCGATCGTCTCCTGAGCAGGATCTGAGTGACATGGAAATTCCGACATTTATACGAAGGCAAATGGATTGAAGCGGGTCAAAGTGAGGCCAGTTAGCTATGCAGTCGTGGCGACCCTTGCAGTGGTCGCCATTTGGTTTACGCCCGCCCTTCCGAAGCGGCAAGTATTCCCGATGGAGCCGGTCGTCGTCAGTCGACCCGGCCTCGAGCCGGCCGATTTCGCGCTACCGCCGCTCGTAATCGAAGCTTCCAACACCGAGCTCGTCGACACCCTCGCGATCGCCGGGGTAATCCACTCGAGTCTTTACAACGCCCTCAACGAGAGCGGAGTAGGCGTCCTACCGCCTTCAGCCCGGCACCAGCTTGCCTGGTCTTTGGCCGATATTTTCGAATACAAGGTCGACATGAGCCGCGATCTCAGGCAGGGTGACAAGTTCCACCTGCTGGTCGAGCGGCTACAGAAGCCAAACGGCGCGATCATCGTCAACAAGGTTCTCGGCGCGCGACTCGCGCTGGGCGGCGGTACCAATCCGCTCGAAGCGATTCACTTCGACACCCCGGGCTCGAGCACGGGCCAGTACTACGACGCGAGCGGAATTTCGCTTCGCGCCGCATTCCTCCGCGCTCCAGTCGCATTCCGCCGCATTACGAGCATCTTCGGCGCTCGCAAGCACCCGATTTTCGGGGAGTGGCGCAACCACACCGGAACCGATTACGCCGCGCCGATGGGAACGCCGATCCGGGCGATTGGAGACGGCGTCGTGGTCTTCGCGGGACGAAAGGGCGGTTACGGCAACGTTATCGACATCAGGCACCGCAATGGGATGGTCAGCCGCTACGGCCACATGCGCAACTTTGCGCCGGGTATGCGTTCCGGCGCCCGTGTCGCAATGGGAAACACGATTGGTTACGTCGGCATGACCGGATGGGCGACCGGCCCGCACCTTCACTTCGAGATCAGAGTGAGTGGCGTTGCGCGCGATCCCCGACTGGCCCTCCAGAGCAAAGGCGGAGAGCCCATTCCATCCGGCGAGCGCTCTCTCTTTCAGAAGATGAGAAACCAGACTCTGGCGAGCCTCAGCCAGGCGCACCTGGCCAACGTCTCCGAGTAGCGACGCCGTTCGCGCTTCGCGCTTATCTTGAACCCGGACCCGGCGTCCGGGTTTTTTTTTGCCCAGCCCCCGCACAGAACCGGCAGCAAATGGCAAGCAGAATACTGAAGCGCGCAGGAGATGTCCCCACCCGCTCGCTCTGGACCAAAATAAAGGATGTCGCACTTACCGATGTCGCTGCGATCGCGCGCACCGGCGCGATTCAGGGCTCGCTGGAACGGCTGGAGGAGGTTCTCCTCGAAGCCGACTTCGGGGTGCCCACAACCCTCCGACTCGTAGCCGAGATCGAAGGACAAGCCCGCCGCGGCCTCATCAAGACCCAGGATGAGTTCCACCTCGCGCTCCAGCACGCGATCGAAGAATCGCTCCGCTCCGGCAGCAGCGACCCGCGAATCATCCGCAGTCCGGCTCCGCCAACGGTCGTTCTGGTGGTCGGCGTGAACGGCGCTGGAAAGACGACTTTCATCGGGAAATTCTCCGACCTGCTGAAAGAGAATAAGATGTCGGTGCTCGTCGGCGCCGCCGACACGTTCCGGGCGGGCGCCATCGATCAGCTCCGCACTTGGGCCGAGCGTGCTGGCGCGGATTTCGTGGGCGGCAATGCCGGGACCGATCCCGCCTCGGTGGCGTTCGATGCAGTCGACGCCGGCATCAACCGCGGCAAGGACGTCGTCATCGTCGATACGGCCGGACGGCTTCACACAAGTGGCTCACTGATGGACGAGATGAAGAAGATCAATCGCGTGATCGGCAAAAGGCTCCCTGGCGCGCCGCATGAGACACTGCTGGTGCTCGACGCCACCATCGGCCAGAACGCGGTGGTGCAGGCAAAGACATTTGCCGAAGCGATTCCCGTGACGGGCCTGGTGGTCACCAAGGTCGATGGGACCGCGAAGGGAGGAGTAGTCCTCGCCGTGCACGAGGCACTCGACATCCCCGTAAAATTCCTCGGCGTCGGCGAGAAGTCGACCGATCTCGTCCCATTCGACGCCGCGGAATTCGCCCGCGAGGTTCTCGAAGGATAGATGGGCGCGGGCACGGAGGCGCGAGCAAAGGTCTATCTCGACATGCCCGTCAACTACCTCAAGGGCGTCGGGCCCCACCGCGCAGAAGCTCTGAGAAGGCTGGGCATCGTGACGGCGCGCGATCTCATTCTCCACATCCCGCACCGCTACGAGGACGCGAGCACGATCACTCCGATCTCGTCGCTGGAGCCCGGGATGGACGGGACGATCATCGGGAAGGTCATCTCCAAGGGCATCATCCCGACGCGCAAAGGGCTCAGGATCTTTCAGGCCGTGCTGAAGGACGACAGCGGGATGATCGAAGCGTCGTGGCCTGGCCAGCCGTTCCTGGACCGCACGATAGAAAAGGGCGATTTCATGCTGCTCACGGGTCCGGTGCGATTCTATCACGGCCGCCAGCTGCAGCCGCGCGAGTACATCCAGCTCGGCAAGGAAGACGATGGAATCAAGGGAGGAAAGGTCCTCGCCGTTTACCCGGCGACCGAAGGCCTCTCGTTCAAGATCATTCGAGGCATCATCGATGCCCACTTCGATTCTCTGGTGCCGCTGGTCAGGGAGTACCTGCCCGATGACCTGCTCGGCCTGGCGGGTGTGCCACCGCTGCCGGAGGCCATTCGGATGGTCCATCGTCCGCAGACGATCGCCGAGGGCGTGCGGGGGCGGGCCCGGCTTGCGTTCGAAGAGCTCCTCTTCGTTCACGTTTTGCACCGGCGCGGCAACGCGCTCAAGCGAGAGCGCCGCAGCGGGATCGCATTTGAGAATCGGCGTCAGCTCACCAGCGCGCTGAAGAACGCGCTGCCTTTCACCCTCACCGACGCACAGACGACGGCCATCCGTGAGATCGTCGCCGACATGTCGAGCGACAGAAGGATGCATCGACTTCTGCAGGGCGATGTCGGGAGCGGAAAAACGATCGTCGCCCTGTTTGCTTCGCTGCTCGCGATGGAGAACGGCTACCAGGCGGCGATCATGGCTCCAACCGAGCTTCTGGCAGAGCAGCACGCGCGCACGATTACGCGACTGCTGGAGCCGCTCGGCATCGAGCCGATCCTGGTTACCGGGAGCCTTCGCTCGCGGGCGCGAAAGTCGGCCGCCGAAAAACTGGCGGGGACGAATCCTCTTCTTGTCGTTGGCACCCACGCTCTCGTGCAGGAGGCATCCGTATTCGGCAGGCTCGGCTTCGTTACGATCGACGAGCAGCACCGCTTCGGCGTCGAGCAGCGCGCTGCCATCTCGGCCAAGGGGCAATCGCCAGATGTACTGCTCATGAGCGCGACACCGATTCCACGATCACTCGCGCTCACGATGTACGGCGATCTGGATGTGAGTACGCTGGACGAACGCCCGGCGGGACGTCAGCCCGTCACGACGGTGATGCGCCCGGAGAAAGCGCGGGAAAGGGTGCTCGAGTTCGTCGCGCGCGAGACCGAGAAAGGGCGGCAGGCGTACGTCGTATATCCCGTGATCGAAGAATCGGAGAAGACAGACCTCAAAGCAGCGATGACGATGTATGAGCTGCTGTCAGCCGGTCCTTTTGCCGGAAGAGTCGTAGCGCTGATTCACGGACGCGTGCCGGCCGATGAACGAGAGACCATCATGCGCGCATTCCGCGACGGCAAGATCGATGTTCTGGTTTCGACGACGGTGATCGAGGTGGGCATCGACGTGGCGAATGCAACGGTGATGCTCGTAGAGCATCCTGAGCGGTTCGGATTGTCGCAGCTCCACCAGCTAAGGGGTCGAGTGGGTCGCGGCGCCGAGGCGTCGTATTGCATCCTCCTCGGTGACGTTGGAGACGAAGCAGCCGAGCGCCTGCGCATCTTCGTCGACACCGACGACGGATTCGAGATCGCGCGCGCCGATCTGCGGCTGAGGGGAATGGGAAACCTTTTCGGCGAAGAGCAGAGCGGGGAGGCGACGTTCCGAATCGCCGACCCGGTCCGTGACGAAGAGTTGAACATCAAGGCGCGAAGCGCGGCGGAGCTGTTACTCGATCGTGACCCCGAGCTGACATCGAAGGAGAACGCCGGGATTCGAAAAGTGCTGAGCGCTCGCTACTCGCGCGCACTCGAGCTGTTCAGGGTGGGCTAGCTCCACGGGCCCGGCCGCGACTAGTTGCTCGGGTTCGCCAGCCTCTTCTTGATGCGGTCGAGCTCGGCACTCACCTTGGCCAGCTCCTCCTTGCTCTTGGCGAGCTGATCCTTGAGCGACGCGATCTCCTCCTCGCGCGACTTGCTCACCACGACGACCGTATCCGTTGTGCCGGTTGTCGATGGCGGGGACGCAGTGGTGGTGACGTTGACCGATGGGCCTTGTGCCGCGGCCGCTGTACGCCGCAACACCGTCGCCTCGGGCCGGTACCATCCGCTAGAGTCTGACGCCAGATAACCGTCGAGAGCGGCTATCCCAGCCGCCAGCGAGCCGAGATTGTTGGCGGGATCGACCATGTATGCGGCCTTCCAGAACGCAATCTCCTGTGCCTCCTTTGTGCCCGGATGGGTGCGCACGAACTCGTCGAGGATCCGGTCTGCCGCGAAATAATTGCCTGCATCGACGTTCTGACGGGCGTGATAAAGTGTCCGGTCATAATCACTCTGAGCCGGAGCTACCACGATCGGGAGCTGCGCGCACGCACCCAGCATTATCGACGCGATCACGATGGAGCTGAGTTTCATCCCGATTCCTCAGGGGTTGGCGTCGGATTGGGCCGCCTGCGTGCCCCCGGCGGCTCAGTCGGTAGCGTTACCACAAACGTTGTACCTTCACCCACCCGGCTTTTCACTGTTATGTCGCCCCCGTGGGCCTCAACGATCTCTCTCGCAATCGCCAGGCCTAAGCCGGTGCCCTTCGTCGCGGCCTGTGCCTGATTGTCCGCCTGAAAGAACTTGTCGAAAATGTGAGGCAAATGTTCAGCCGATATTCCGGCTCCGTTGTCGTTCACAGTGATGACTACTTTGTCATCGACGGGCGTCACAGCGAGCGCCACCTTGCCACCCCGCTGAGTGAATTTGAAGGCGTTGGAGAGAAGGTTGCCGAGCACTTCGTTGATCCGGTCCTCGTCCCAGTAAACTTTCTCGGGGAGACCCCGTCCGTGATCCACCGAAAACACGATGGACCGCTGATTGGCCAGCACGGTGAATGAGCTCTCCAGCGTCGTGAGCAACCGCTGCAGTTCGACCTCTCGCACCTCGAGCTTCCCGCCGCTCGCTTCGAACCTGCTGATGTCGAGCAGACGCTTGACCAGACGCGTCAGCGCCTGCGCCTGCTTGTTGATGGTCAGCAGCACGTCCTTCTGTTTGGGCGCTAGCTCCCCGTAAATCCCTTCCTGAAGCAGCTCCAGATACCCGATGATCACGTTGATCGGGGTTTTCAGCTCATGGGATGCCACGCTCACGAATTCGGCACGAAGGCGTTCCAGCTCGCCGAGTTGGCTTGCCATCCTCTGATAGCTCGCTGCCAGGCGGCCGAATTCTCCCTCCTGACTCGGGGATAAATCGAGCTGGTGGGTAAGATCGCCTTCCGCAATCGCGTGCATGCCCCGCTCGAGCTTCGACACGGGCCCACTGATGGACCTCAGAAGCCAGATGCCAATGACAAGCGCGAGCACCAAAGCGATGGGGAGCGCACCGGCCACCAAACGCTCGGCTCTCAGTGTCTCCGCGGTCGCATCGGCAACGCGCTGCCTCGTGCGGTTGCGAAGCGTGAGCGCACTGGCGCCCAGCGCGCTGTCGACGGCCGCAATCGCGGGCCGCGTGCGTTGCTGAGCGACAAGATCCGCGACTGTGGTTCGGCCCGCCGATGCCTGCTCGTACTCGTCCCGAGCGGCCGCGCGCAAAGCGTCGAGGGAGCTGCGGATCTGCGTCGCCGAGAGGTCGAGGCGGTACCGGTCGAGCGAGTCGGTGAGAGCGACGAGTCCGTCGATCTCGCGCTGCATCCGCGTTGCGCTCGTCTGATCATGAATGAACAGGAGTGCATCCTCGGCGCGCCGAGCGTCGTCGGTTCGCTCGCGAAACGATCCGAGCAGCATCGACGCGGCAAACTCGCGGTCACGCAACAGCCTGCTCGTCTCGTAGAGCTGCTCCAGAGACTTGAGCGAGATCAGGAGCGGGACGATCAGTACCAGCGCGATCGCGAACAGGCCCCAGCCGAGGCGAGCGCGCAGTGTCATTTGTGTGGGGACTCCCTTACGATATTCGATTCTCCCGACGAGCGGTAAATTATGGCCGTCTACCTTGCCGCGCCACGTTGATCCCTACGATTCATAATGACTTCTCCTTATTCACGTATATCAGAGCTACCGTCACATTCCGGGCAGACCGTGCGCGTTCGCGGCTGGGTGACCCATCTCCGCTCGTCGGGCAAAGTCGCTTTCGTCGTGATGCGGGACGGCAGCGGCCTGCTCCAGGCAGTGTTGGTCAAGAGTGCCGTCGCCCCCGAAACGTGGGAGCGCTTCGGCAAGCTCACCCAGGAGACCTCGATTGAGATCGAGGGCGAGGCCCGGCCCGACGCGCGTGCGCCCGGAGGATTCGAGCTGGGGGTCAAGGAGCTGTCGATCATCGGTGAGAGTCCGATCGACTACCCCATCCAGCCGAAAGAGCACGGAATCGACTTTCTGCTCGACAACCGGCATTTCTGGCTGCGGACCCCGCGGCAGCGCGCAATCGCGCGGATCAGGCACGAGGTCGAGCAGGCGATCAGGGATTTCTTCTATGAGCGCGAGTTCACGCTGGTCGATACTCCGATCCTGACCAAGGCTGTCGGTGAGCGAAGCGGACTCTTTGCGACAGACTACTTCGACGAGGGCAAAGCGTACCTCGCCCAGACCGGTCAGCTTTACGGCGAAGCCGCGGCAGCCGCGCTCGGCAAGATCTATTGCTTCGGACCGACATTTCGCGCCGAGAAATCGAAGACCCGCCGGCACCTCACCGAATTCTGGATGGTCGAGCCGGAAGTGGCGTTCAACGATTCCGACGACAACATGCGACTCCAGGAAGAGTTTGTGTCCTACCTGGTAGCCCGGGTCCTGGAGCGTCGGCAGCCCGAGCTGAAGGAGCTGGAGCGGGACATCTCCAGGCTCGAGAGCATCAAGGCGCCGTTTCCTCGCATCGATTACAGCGACGCGGTCAAAATCCTGCAGTCGAAGGGGAGCACGGTGAAATGGGGCGAGGACCTGGGGGCAGAGGACGAGTCGCTGCTCGTAGAGGGCCACGACCGGCCGGTGTTCATCTACAACTATCCGAAGGAAGCGAAGGCTTTCTACATGAAGGAGAATCCGGCAGATCCACGCACGGTCCTTTGCGACGATCTCCTCGCGCCAGAAGGATACGGCGAGATCATCGGCGGATCACAGCGCGAGGACGACCATGACAAGCTGCTGGCGCGAATCAAGGAGGAGAACCTGCCGGTCGAAGCCTACAACTGGTACCTCGATCTCAGAAAGTACGGCACTTTCGTCCACTCGGGCTTCGGCCTCGGGCTGGAGCGAACTGTAGCCTGGATCTCCGGAATCCATCATATCAGGGAGGCAATAGCATTCCCGCGAACGATGCACCGACTCCGGCCATAATCGATTCTTGCGAGCAGAGGGTTTATGGGATTTGATCAGTATCACGAGCCGCCCGGCGAGCTTTCACCAAAGACGCGCACCTTTGCGCGCATGATCACGTCACTCATCGAAGAGGCCGAAGCGATCGGCTGGTACGAGCAGCGACTGGCGCTCGAAAAGGACCGCGAAGCGAAAGCGATCATGCGCAACGCCCAGCACGAGGAGTTCAAGCACTTCGGAATGGATCTCGAGTTCCTGATGCGGAGGAACCCGAAATGGCGTGAGGTCCTGAAGGGCATCCTCTTCCAGCCCGGCGACATCGTAGAACACGGCGACGAAGCGGAGGAGGAAACCTAATGATGGTTCTTTCCGCACTCCGACCGGATGCAAGTCTCTCCGAGTTCCTCGCGCACCGCGCGAGGTCAGCGTCAATCCGCAGGTTGTCCCTCGATCTTGCCGTCGGAATCGCCGGCGCCTCTGCAGCGCTCTGGTGGAGACCAGTCGCATGGCTGGTCCTTACGACTCTCGCGCTCTGCTTCTTCGCTTATGGGGCCTGGGGATTGGCCGACCGGGCGCGCTCACGCCTGGCAATCCGGGACAATCGCTTCGTAAGCGCGTGCCTGGACGCACTCTGCGGCGCTATTGCAGCAGTCGGTGTCGTGGCTGTCGCAGGGTTGTTATTGAGCGTGTGGGCGATTGCCCTCGGCACTTGGATTAGCTGATCGAACCACAAGAAGAACGTTCCTAAGTTGATCTGACTCTCCGGCAGGCTACCGAGACGGAAGTTTCGAACGGATGAAGCGGATTTTCCGGATTACTCGGATAGATCTCTGCGGCGATCTGAGTTCCTCTCGCCCGAGTCTTTTTCTTTTTTGTTATTTCGTAGGCAGAGGTCTGTTTGGCGGTCTGAAGCTCCCCGAGCGGCAGTCCCCAAGAAATCCGCGCCTGGTGTTACGAGCCTCACGCCACGCGGAACGATCCGAGTAATCCGGAAAATCCGCCTCATCCGTTCGAAACTTCTGTCTCGGTGGCCAGCCCGAGAGGCAGTTCTATCCAGATGGAAGCTCAGCCCGCTTAGCTTCATCCCAAAGCTCGTCGAGCTTTTCCAACCCGGCGTGCGAGACGTCGAGCCCGCGCTCTTTAGCCAGCCGCTCGATTTCCTTGAATCTCCGCTCGAACTTCGCGTTCGCCTTGTCGAGTGCGATCGACGCGTGGACTCCGGCTTTTCTGCAAAGGTTGACCACCGCG
>WNFK01013215.1_pt1 | contig 20221 bp, 17 predicted proteins | sample 5400281 | NCBI WGS metagenome assembly WNFK01 (sample SAMN13153350, study PRJNA577476) | soil metagenome | isolation source: 20 cm soil on Douglas fir-dominated hillslope | place: USA:California | collected 2013-09-17
GGCGGAATGCGCTGCAAGATCGCGGGAGCGCGCCCCGGGGGGGCCATGCGTGCTTGCCGATCTTTTCCTGATGCGGATCCCACCCAGCTCGGCGCTTTCGGAGTGAGCGCGACCCTCACCTGGCCTGACGTCGCGCCCGTGCTGGCGCCGACGGACGACGATGGCCGTTGACGGCTGAAGGCGCGCCCAGGGGCGTTGGATCTCCGGCCCCGCTTCGACGTATGTTGCGGTCGCCCCGGTTTGCTCCGGTGGCCTGACCCATGGCCAAGCCGGCGCGGGACTACCTCGAACGCATCCTCACGGCGCGCGTCTACGACGTGGCCGTCGAAACCCCGATCGATCTCGCGCCCGGCATGTCCGAGCGGCTGGGCAACCGGGTCCTGCTCAAACGCGAGGACATGCAGCCCGTGTTCTCGTTCAAGCTCCGCGGCGCCTACAACAAGATGGCAGGCCTCTCCAGGAAGGACCTGAAGCGCGGCGTGATCGCCGCCTCCGCCGGGAACCACGCCCAGGGAGTCGCCCTCTCCGCCCAGCGGCTGGGGTGCAAGGCCACCATCGTGATGCCGGTCACCACGCCCCTCATCAAGGTCGACGCCGTCCGCGCGCGCGGCGCCGACACGCGAAGCAGCTCGAGCGCCGGCGGAAGCTGACCTTCGTGCATCCCTACGACGACCCGGACGTGATCGCCGGACAGGGCACCATCGGGATGGAGATGCTGCGCCAGCATCCCGGCCCCATCCACGCCGTCTTCATCGCCGTCGGCGGAGGAGGCCTGATCGCCGGCGTCGCCGCATACATCAAGCGCCTCCGGCCGCAGACCAAGGTGATCGGCGTGCAGCCCGTGGACTCGGACGCGATGGCCCGTTCCTTGGAGGCCGGCCGGCGGGTGACCCTGCCGCGCGTGGGGCTCTTCGCGGACGGCGTGGCCGTCAAGCGCGTCGGCAAGGAGACGTTCCGGCTCGCGCGCAAGTACGTCGACGCGATGATCCGCGTCGACACCGACGCGGTCTGCGCCGCGATCAAGGACGTGTTCGAGGACACGCGCTCGATCCTCGAGCCGGCCGGCGCCCTCCCGGTGGCCGGCGCGAAGGCGTACGCGGAGAAGACCGGGATCAAGGGGGCGACGCTGGTCGCGGTGGCCTGCGGCGCCAACATGAACTTCAACCGCCTGCGCTTCGTCGCCGAGCGCGCCGAGGTCGGCGAGCGGCGCGAGGCCATCCTCGCGGTGACCATCCCCGAGCGGCCCGGCAGCTTCCGGCGCTTCTGCGCGATCCTGGGCCCGCGCAACATCACCGAGTTCAACTACCGCATGGGCGACGCCGACGAGGCGCAGGTCTTCCTGGGCGTCGCCATCCAGGGCCGCGAGGAGACGGCGGCGATCATCCGCGCGCTCCGGAGGCACGGCCTCGCGACCGTCGACCTCTCCGAGAACGAGACGGCCAAGCTGCACGTGCGCCACCTGGTCGGCGGCCATTCCCCGCTCGCGCACGACGAGCTCGTCTACCGCTTCGAGTTTCCCGAGCGCCCCGGCGCCTTGCTGCAGTTCCTCAACCGGATGCGCACCGATTGGAACATCAGCCTGTTCCACTACCGCAACCACGGCGCGGACTACGGCCGCGTGCTGGTCGGCATGCAGGTCCCCGCCAAGGAGATGGGAGCGTTCCAGCGCTTCCTCGCTACCGTGGGGTACCCATCCGTCGAGGAGACGCGGAATCCCGCCTACCGCCTGTTTCTCGGTTAAAACGTGTCCGGCGCGGCCCGGCCCGATCGTCCATGCGGGCAAACGGGTCGGCGCGGCGCCGGCCAAGGAGAACGGAACATGGCGGACTTCCTTTATGTCTTCCGCGGCGGGACGAACTGGACGAGCTTCAGCCCGAAGCAGATGCAGGAGAGCACCCAGAAGTGGGCGGCCTGGATCCAGCAGCTCACCAAGAGCGGCAACTTCAAGGCCGGCGACCCGCTCGAGTCCGGTGGCAAGGTGATCAAGGGCACCCGCAAGATGGTGACCGACGGTCCCTACGCCGAGACCAAGGACGTGGTGGGCGGGTACCTCCTGGTCAGCGCGAGAAACCTGGACGAGGCGGTGGAGCTGTCGCGCGGCTGCCCGATCTTCGAGAACGACGGCAGCGTCGAGGTGCGGCAGATCCGCCAGATGTAGCGATGGTCGACTTCCGGCTCGAATCGGCCCGCATGACGGCAGCGCTGACGCGCATCCTCGGGCTGCACAACCTGGCCTTGGCGGAGGACGTCGTCCAGGACGTCCTCTGCCGCGCGGTCGAGCTCTGGAAGTTCCACCCGCTGCCCGACGACCCGACGGCATGGCTGATGCGGGCGGCCCGCAACCGCGCCATCGACCTGATCCGCGCCGAGCGCACCCGCCTGCGCTTCTCGCCCGACCTGGCGCTGCAGAGCGAGTGGACGCTCTCGCCCACCGTGAACGCGATGTTCAGCGAGAGCGAGATCGCGGACGACCAGCTGCGGATGATGTTCTCCTGCTGTCCACCCAACCTGCCGCCGCAGGCGCAGCTGGGGCTGGTCCTCAAGCTCCTCTGCGGCTTCGGCAACGGCGAGATCGCGGCCGCGCTTTTGATGTCCGAGGCGGCGGTCGAGAAGCAGATCTCGAGGGGAAAGCGGACGCTGGTGCGGGCGGGGGCGCTCTTCGAGGTATCAAACCGAGTAGGGGACATGATGAGCGGCGCAGCCGCGATTCGTGTCCCCCGGGACGGCGGCGCAGCCGCGATTCGTGTCCCCCGGACCTGGAGCGAGCGTCTCGAGTCCGTTCAGCGCGCGCTCTACTTGCTGTTCAGCGAGGGCTACCACGGCTCCCACGAGCCGGTGCGCGCGGAGCTGTGCCGGGAGGCCATGCGGCTGTGCGGGTTGCTCGCGCAGCATCCCGCCTGCGCGACGCCCAGCAGCTTCGCGCTGCTCGCGCTGATGTGCTTCGACGCCGCGCGGCTCCCGGGGCGCGCCGCGGAGGACGGGTCGCTCCTGATGCTGGAGGAGCAGGACCGATCGCTCTGGGATCGGCAGCTCGTCCAGCGCGGCTTCGAGATCTTCGCCCGCTCCGCGGAGGGGAGCGAGCTGTCCGAGTACCACCTGGAGGCGGCGATCGCCGCGGAGCACTGCGCGGCCGCTTCCGTGCGGGAGACCAACTGGGCCCGCATCGTCGAGCTCTACGACCTGCTGCTCGCGCTGCGGCCCTCGCCCGTGGTGGCGCTGGGCCGGGCCATCGCCCTGGGCGAGCTGCGCGGCCCGCAGGAGGGTCTCCGCGCGCTCGAGGAGCTGGGCGACCGCGACCGGCTGGCCGGATATCCCTTCCTGCCGGCGGCGCTGGGGAGGCTGCACTTGAAAGCCGGCGATCGGGTCCGCGCCGCGGAATTCTTCCGGCGGGCGGTGGCGCTGGCGCGCAATCCGGCGGAAGCGCGCCTGTTCGAGGCGCGGTTGCGAGAGACCGAACCTCAGGCCTTGCGGCGGGTGTAGACGATGCCGGCCGCCCAGTAAGACTCTCCGACGTCCAAGAGCGCCAGGAAGTTGCCCCGGTGCTCGTGCATGGGAAGCGTCATCCAACCGGGGCGCGCCGGATGTCAACGGCCATGCGAAGGCAACACCAGCCAGGAGTCCCCGAACTCGTGCGACAGATACCCGGCGCTCTCGGCGTGCTCGCTGGCGCGCGCCAGCAGCCCGGGCGGGGCGAAGGCATGCAGCAGGGCGTAGTGGCTGGCCGTGGGCTCGTGGGTGCCAGTGAGCAGGCCGTCCACGACGCGGGGCTTGTAGCCGGGGCCGATCAGCAGATCCGTCTCTCCGCCGCCTTCCGCCAGCACCCCGCCCTGCGCCGCTCCTTCCAGGGCCCTTGCGACGCTGGTTCCGACGGCCACGACGCGTCCGCCCGCTTCGCGCGCGCCGGAGACCGACTGCACGGTGGACGTGGGGATCTCGAAGCGCTCGGACATCGGCAGCGCCGCGTCCACGGCAGGATCGCCGGTCGACGAGAGACCGGCGGCGTGCGTCACCTGTGCCAACCGGACGCCGCGCGCGCGCAGGGCCAGCAGGGTCTCCCAGCGCAGGGGGCGGCCGGCCGAGGGCATCTCCACTGCCCAAGGCCGCGAAGCGTAGGCGACCTGCACGTGCCAGAGCTCGACGGGCCCGGAGGTGTAGGCGTACTGCACGGGCCTGCCGGCGCGGTAGAGGGCCAGCCAGAAGTCCGCTCCGGATCGATCGAAGCGCAGCTCGACCAGCCGTGGCGAGAGGCGCGAGACGCGCTCCACGGTGGCGGAGAGACCGGCGAACTCGAGCCGCGCGCCGGGCTCCACGCGGGCGGGGGGCGCGCGATCTTCCGTGCGCTGCCGCCAGTCTCCTTCGCCGAGCAGGACGGCCCGGAAGGCTCCGGAGGCAAGCTCGCCCAGGAGCCGTGCCTCGATCGGCTCGCCGCAGGGGCCACGGCCCGTCAACGACGCGGGCAGCGTGGCCGCGTCGTTCATCACCAGGAGATCTCCAGCGCGCAGCAGAGCCGGCAGATCGCCGATGCGCGCGTCGCGCAGGGTTCCGGCGCGCGGGTCGACTACCAGGAGTCGCTCGCTCGCCGCGTCCTCACGAGGCCAGCGCGCGGGGATCATCGGGCCTCCTTCCAAGCAGCCACCTCCAGGCGCGCCCCGCTTTCGATGCGCTCCGCCTGGCCGATCATCGAGGCAATCCGCCGGGCCACGCCGACCGGCTGGAGCAACGCCGCGCGATCGGCCTCGGGCATCGCGGCCGCGTGCATCTCCGTATCCATCTCTCCGGGGTCCACGCTGAGGAAGCGGACCCCGGAAGGCGACAGCTCGGCCGACAAGATCCGGTTGAGGTGGTCCTGCGCGGCCTTGGAGACGCCGTAGGCACCCCAGCGCGGGTACGCCGCCACGGCGGCGTCGCTGCTCACGTGGACCACCAGCCCGGAGCCGCGCAGCGCCATCGCGCCCGCCACGATCTTGGTCAGCCGGAACGGGCCGACCAGGTTGACCTCCAGGACCTGGTCCAGGTCCTCGCAGTCGGTGTCGAGCAAGAGGCGCAGCGGCGTAGGGCCCAGGGTGCTGGCGTTGTGCACCAACAGCTCGATCGGTCCCACCAGCGCCGCGGCGGCGCCGGCGATCGCGTGCGCCGCGCGCTTGTCGGCGACGTCCGCCGGCAGCGCATGGGCCTCATCTCCGGAGGCCCGGATCTCCGCGACCACCTTCGATAGCTCGCCGGCGCCGCGGGCGACCAGCGCCACCCGCGCGCCCGCGCGCGCCAGCTCGGCGGCCAGCGCCGCTCCCAGTCCCTTGCTCGCGCCGGTGACCAGCGCGCCTTTGTTCTTCAGATCCATGGCCGCGAGCCTAACGGGGGTCTGTCGTCGGGCTGGCATTCCTGACAATCCGTTGGCAGAATGCCACCCGGTTGGCATGGACGACCTCGCCGGACACCTGGCGGCCAACGTCAAACAGCTGCGCGCCGCCCGCGGCTTCACCCAGCAGCAGATGGCGCGGCTCTCCGGCCTGCCCCGCGCCACCTGGGCGAACCTCGAGTCCGGCGCCGCCAACCCGACCCTCGCCGTCCTGCACCGCGTCGCCGGCGCCCTCCAGGTCTCGCTGGAGGAGCTGCTGGCGCCACCGCGGGCCGTCTCGCGGTTCTATCCGCGGGACACGGTGCCCGCCCGGGTGCGCGGCCAGGTGAGCGTGCGCCAGCTCTTGCCCGACCCGATCCCCGGGTCTGAGATCGGCCGGATGGAGTTCGCGCCCTTGGCCCGGCTCACCGGCATTCCGCACACGCCGGGCACGCGGGAGTACCTGACCTGCGAGTCGGGAGAGATCGTGCTGGTGGTGGGCGGCGAGACCTTCCACCTGCGGCCGGGCGACGTGGTCTCCTTCCGGGCCGACCAGCGCCACTCGTACTCGAACCCGGCGCGAGCGCCCGCGGTCGGTTACTCTGTGGTCCTCCTCGCGCCACTGGCGAACCGCTGAGGCTCAGTTGTTCGGTACCCTCGTCCGTCCCATTCAGCGCTTCTTCAAGCTCGAGGCCGCGAGCGGCGTCCTGTTGCTCGCGGCCGCCGTTGCCTCGCTGATCTGGGCGAACCAGTCGGCCGCGACCTTCGAGCGCGTCTTCGGGTTGCGGCTGCAGATCGGCGTCGGCACCGTCAGCCTCGCGTTCAGCGTGCGCGAGTTGGTGAACGACGGGCTGATGACGCTGTTCTTCTTCGTGGTCGGGATGGAGATCAAGCGCGAGTTGGTCCTCGGAGAGCTGCGGACGTTCGGGCGGGCCGCGCTGCCGGCCGTCGCCGCGCTGGGCGGCATGCTGGTGCCGGCCGGCGTCTATCTCGCGTTCAACCCGAGCGGACCGGCCCACCACGGGTGGGGCATCCCGATGGCGACGGACATCGCCTTCAGCATCGGCGTGCTCACCTTGCTGCGCAAGCGCGTGCCGCAGGGCCTGGTGGTGTTCTTGACCGCCCTGGCGATCTTCGACGACATCGGCGGGATCCTCGTCATTGCCCTCTTCTACGGCCAGCGCCTGCACATCCTCTGGATGGCCGCTGCCGCCGCCGTCGCTCTAATGATCTTCGTCGCCGGCCGGCGGTCGGTGGCGCACGGCGTCTTCTACCTGGTGGCCGGGGCCCTGCTCTGGTACTGCCTGCACGAATCGGGAATCCACGCCACCATCTCCGGGGTGGTGCTGGGCCTTGCCATCCCGGGGCGGCTTTCGCACTCGCCGCGCGAGGTGCTGCGCGAGCTCACCAGGCATACCCAGGGGCTGATGGAACAGACCGCGGAGGTGGACCCGGACGCGGTTTCGATGATCCGCGATCGGCTGGAGCAGCTCGCCTCGCCTCTGGCGCGCTTCATCCACCGGATGCACCCCCTGGTCGCGTTCTGCATCATGCCGGCGTTCGCGCTGGCCAACTCCGGAATCCCGCTGCGAGGAATGGGCGCCGCCCTGACTGCGGAAGTCGCGCTCGGGACCGCGCTCGGGCTGCTGCTCGGGAAACCGATCGGGATCTTCATCTTCACGGTCGTGGCGGTGCGCGCCGGGCTCGCGCCGATCCCGGGCGGCGCATCCGCGGTGAAGCTCCTCGGCACCGCCGCGGTGGGCGGCATCGGGTTCACGGTCGCGATCTTCATCGCGTCGCTGGCGTTCTCCGCCGACGCTTCGCTCTTGAATGAAGCCAAGCTGGGAATCCTGCTCGGCTCGCTGGCCTCCGGCGTGCTCGGAGCGGCGATCCTTCGCGCGACGCCCTTGCTGTCGACTTACAGGGGCGGACTCCAGTCCCAGCCCACCAGCACCCACTCGTCGGTGGCGTCCGTGTAGCGCTCGAGCTCGCGAAATCCGACGCGCAGGTGCGCGCGCAGCGAGCGGGGATTGCGGACGGACACTTCGGTCACCACAAGATCGTACCGGTCGCGCAGGTGATCCCGGTGACCCTGGTAGAGCGCGTCGAAGACGCCCTGCCCGCGCCAGGGTGCGTCGACGCAGATTTGTCCCATCACGTAGAACCGGCGCCCGAGCCTCTCCAGCCGCTGGAACATCGGCTCGAGCACTGGAATCAGCGTGCGACAAGCGACCGGCATCACCAGGGCATAACCGGCCAGCAATCCGCCCTCCCGGGCCACGATGCTGGCCTCCATCTCGTGCATCCGCCGCAGCACGTCCAGCGTATGCTCGACGGTGACGAACCCTTGATCGGCGATCGCCCGCGGATCGATACTGCGGGGTAGATTCCGCCGCTGCAACGCAAGAATCTGCTCCAGATCGCGATCGTCGCGGACGCGGCCGACTTCCAGGAGAGGGGGTGCCCGGCGCATGCCCGGGAAGAATAACTCCCTTCCCGGCTGGCGCAGCGAATCGGCAATTGCTAGGAGGGCGCACATGGGAACCGCGCTGATCACCGGGGCGTCGGGGGGACTGGGGGCCGAGTACGCGAAGCTCTTTGCCGCCGACAAGCACGACCTGATCCTCGTCGCGCGCAGACGCGACCGGCTGGAAGCGCTCGCGCGCGATCTCGGGGCCGCGCACGGCGTGAAAGCGCACGTGGTTCCGGCCGACCTGGGCACGCCGGACGGGGCCACGCACGTGATCGAGGAGGTGCGGCGCGCGGGGCTCCAGGTCGACTTCCTGGTGAACAACGCGGGGTTCGGGACCAGTGGCGCTTTCGTCGCCCTGGATCTGGGCCGGGAGCTGGAGATGATCCGGGTCAACGTGCTCTCGCTGGTCACGCTGACCCGCGCCTTCCTGCCGGCCATGGTCGCCCGGCGGCGCGGGCGCATCCTCAACGTCGGCTCCACCGCGGGGTTTCCGCCCGGGCCGTACATGGCGGACTATTACGCGAGCAAGGCGTTCGTGAACTCGTTCACCGAGGCGCTGTCCTACGAGTTGCGGACCAGCGGCGTGTCGGCCACCTTGAGCTGCCCTGGAGCGACGGACACCGAATTCGCGAACGTGGCGGGGAACTCCCGCTCCCTCCTCTTCCGCCTCGGGGCGGCGCCGGCCGCGACCGTGGTGAAGGAGGGATACCGGGCGATGATGAAGGGCAAGCCGATGGTGATCCACGGCCTCAAGAACAAGCTGACCGTGCAGTCGCTGCGCATCAGCCCGCGCTCCCTCGCCCGCATGGTGGCGGCGTCGATGAATCCCCCGCCCGCGGAGCCACCCCGGCGGTCCTGACCGTTTGACGCCCTTCCCCGGGACTGCTAGAGACCCGCCACCTCATCAAGACCGGCTGAGGGATGGGCCCTTCGAAGCCGGGGCAACCTGTCGGGGATCGTTCCCCTCAAGGTGCCAACTCCTGCGGTAGCCCGCCCACGGGGCGCGGCTCGCCGATCGATGAGCGGTGGCGCTGGCGAACCCTGCGCCACGCGGTTTTCCGCGGGGGTGCTCTCTGGCCCGCGGAGAACTCGATGGCCCCCATCCTCCCCTTCTCGACCGCCTGCCGGACCTCGTCCGATGCCGTCCGCGCGCGCTCGCCCCTCGTCGCGCTTTCGCTGGTCGGCACGGGCCAGGTCGGCGGCGCCTTGCTTCGCCAGCTTGCGGAGCACGCGGGAAGATCCGGGGGGCCGAAGCTGGTGGCCGTGGCCAACTCGCGCAGGAGCCTGGCCGACGCGGCGGGTATCGCGCCGGGCGAGGCGCTGAACCGGCTCTGGTCCGAAGGCGGGGAGCCGGGACTCGAGGCCTCGCTGGCGGCGCTGACGGAGACCGCAGCCGAAGTGCGGGTGATGATCGACGCGACCGCGGCGCAGGCCGTCGCGGCCCAGCACGCGCGGTGGCTCGCGCGGTCGGTGCACGTGGTGAGCGCGAACAAGCTCGCGCTGGGAGGTGCCCTCGGGGAGTGGGAGGCGCTCCAGGCCGCGGCGAATGCCGGAGGGACGCGCTATGGCGACGCGGCGACGGTCGGAGCCGGGCTCCCAGCGCTGTCCACGTTGCGACGGCTCACGCGGGCGGGCGACTCGCTGGTCGCGCTCACCGGCGTGTTCTCCGGATCGCTCTCGTTCCTGTTCAACGGCTTCGACGGCAGCCGCCCTTTCTCCGCGCTGCTGTCGGAAGCGCGGGCGCGGGGATATACCGAGCCCGATCCGCGGGCGGACCTGTCGGGGCGCGACGTGGCGCGCAAGCTCTTGATCGTGGCGCGCGCGGCCGGGCAAGCGATCGAGGAGCGCGACATCGACGTGGAGGACCTGGTGCCTCCGGCGCTGCGCGACCTGCCGCTGGAGGCGTTCCTCGAGAACCTCGGGGAGCTGGACGCGTCCCTCGAGCAGCGGAGGCGCGAGGCCGCGTCGGCGGGCCGGGTGCTCCGTTACCTGGCCAGCCTGCGCCAGGGAGCGAGAGCCGCGGTGCGGCTGGAAGCCTTGCCCCCGGACCACCCCTGCGCGCAGCTCTCAGGAGCGGACAACCTCTTCGCGTTCACCACCCGCCGGTACCACGCGCAGCCCTTGGTGGTGCGCGGTCCCGGAGCCGGTCCCGAGGTGACCGCGCAGGCGCTTCTCGCCGACGTGCTGGAGATCGCGCGCTGAGAAGGTGACGCGGACGATCCGTTCGCGCCATGCTACGAGGGGGCATGGCGCGCACGCGGTATACGCTTCCCCGGCCTCCCCACCTTTCCACGCTGCCCGGCGCCGCGGTCCGGGCGGTGCTGTCCGAAGGCTACTCCGCCGACGACTTCCGCCACGACGTGCTCGCCGGCCTGGTGGTCGGCATCGTCGCCCTCCCGCTCTCGATGGCGCTGGCGATCGCCGTCGGCGTCCCGCCCCAGCACGGCCTCTACACGGCCATCGTCGCCGGCATCGTCGTGCCGCTCCTGGGCGGATCGCGCTTCCAGGTGACGGGCCCGACGGCGGCGTTCATCGTCATCCTCGCCCCCATCCTGGTGCGCCACGGCCTCTCGGGCCTGCTCGTGGCCGGAGGAATGGCGGGCGTCCTGCTGCTGGCGATGGGATTGTTCCGCCTCGGCCGGCTGATCCAGTTCATTCCCCATCCGGTCACCACCGGGTTCACCGCGGGGATCGGCACCGTGATCGGCGTGCTGCAGCTCAAGGACCTGCTCGGACTGCGCCCCTCGCGCAACCCGGATCACTTCGTCGAGCGCGTCTGGTCTTTCATCCAGGCGCGGCAGACGGTTGATCGCCCTGCCGATCGCCGCGCTGGCCGCCTGGGTCGCACACCAGATGATCGCCGGGTTCGACGTCGCCACCATCGGCTCGCGATTCGTGACCATCATCGACGGCGTCGAGGTGCACGGCATCCCTCGCCAGCCACCCCTCCCCGCTCTCCCCTGGCATTTGGACCAGGGTTTTCCCGTGAGGCTCGCGACGTTCCGCGCCCTCTTCCCCGCCGCGATCGCGATCGCGCTCCTGGGCGCCATCGAGTCCCTTCTCTCCGCGGTGGTGGCCGACGGCATGGCCCAGACCAAGCACGACCCGGACTCCGAGCTGCTGGCCCTGGGGGTCGGGAACCTGATCTGCCCCTTCTTCGGCGGCATCGCCTGCACCGGCGCCATCGCCCGCACCGCGACGGGCATCCGCTACGGCAGCCGCTCGCCCTTCGCCACCGTCATCCACGCGCTGGTGATCCTGATCGCCGTCCTCTCCCTGGCCCCTCTCATCTCCTGGCTCCCGATGGCCTCCCTCGCCGCCCTGTTGGTGATGGTGGCCTGGAACATGGCGGACGCGAAGCACTTCGGCCACATCGTGCGGGTGGCGCCGAAGAGCGACGTGGCGGTGCTCCTCGTCTGCTACGCGCTGACGGTCGTGTTCGACATGGTGGTCGCCGTGACCGCCGGGATCGTCCTGGCCGCCTTTCTCTTCATGCGGAGGATGGCTGAGGTGGCGTCGGTGCAGCTGGTGGGAGCGGAGCACCCTCACCTGAAAGTGAAACTCCCGCGCGAGGTGATGCTGTACGAGGTCAACGGGCCGCTGTTCTTCGGCGCAGCGGAGACCGCGATGGACGCGTTCCGGGCGATCGGGGCGCGCCCCAAGGTGCTGATTCTCGATCTGGGAGCGGTGCCGGCGATGGACGTGACGGGGCTGGTGGCGTTGGAGAGCGCGCTGGCGCGGCTGCGGCAGCAGGGAGTGCTCTGCATCATCACGGAGCTACAGCCGCAGCCGCTCTCTGTCCTGCAGAACGCGGGAGTGAAAGAGGAGCCGGGGCGGCTGCAGATCATTCCTTCGCTGGACGACGCGGCGGCGGCGGCGCTGGCCCATCTGGGGCTCAGGCCGTCGAGCCCGCCGTCCTTGCCGCACCCGGCGTAGCGGCGGCCTGGACGGAAATCCGGGGACACCCTACGCATAAAGCGCGCCAAAGTGGGCGTTGGATGGACCATTTGGCACGGTCAATGCGTATTGTGTCCCCGCATTTCCGCCCCAAGCCTCGCTATCCTCCCACCACCTCGCGAGCGTGGCGCGCGATCATCCGGTCCTCATCCGTCGGCACCACATACACCGCGCAATCCGACTCCGCCGTCGAGATCCTCTCCCGACCCGCGAAGTTCGCCTCCTGATCGATCCGCACCCCGAGGTGCGAAAGCCCCGCCCCGACCTCGGCCCGCACGTCCGCCGCGTTCTCCCCGATCCCTCCCGTGAACACCAGGGAATCCACCCCTCCCATCACCGCCGCCAGCGCACCGACCGCCTTCCTGCACGACAACACGAAGATCTCCACCGCCAGCTCGCACCGCGCATCCGTCTTCCGCCTCTCCAGCAGCGTCTTCATGTCCGACGTCCCACCCGAGATCGCCGTCAGCCCGCACTCCCGCTCGATCATCCTCCCCAGCTCCTCCGCGCTCCGCGAGCCCATCAGATGGACCAGCACCCCAGGGTCCAGATCTCCCGGCCGCGTGCTCATCACCACCCCGCTCGCCGGCGTGAACGCCATCGTCGTGTCCACGCACCGCCCGGCCTCTACCGCCGCCAGGCTCGCCCCGTTCCCCAGATGCGCGATCACCGCCCGGGCTCCCAGCCGCGCGTCCATCTGCGAGACGATGAACTCGTACGAGAGCCCATGAAACCCGTACTTCCGAACCCCCGCCGCATGCACCGCCTCGGGCAGCGGCAACCTCCGCGCCCGCTCCGGCAGGTTCCAATGGAAATGCGTATCGAAGCACGCCACCTGCGGTACTCCCGGATACCGCGACGCCATCGCCTCGATCGCTTCGAGCGCCGGCGGCAGATGCAAGGGCGCGAAGGCCACGATCTTCCGCAACGACCCGAGCAGCGCCGCGTCGATCCGCGAGGGCAGGTGACGCTCCGGACCGCCGTGCACCAGCCGGTGGCCGATCGCTTCGGGCGGGGTCGCGACCAGTTGCGCGATCGCGCTCTCCAGCTCCTGCCGGCCATTGCCGCGCACCTGGGTGCCCGCCACCCGCCGCTCGCCATCGAAGAGCGCGAGCTTCAGCGTCGACGACCCGGCGTTCACGCAAAGGACGTTCACGGAGAGAACGTCCAGTCCCGGATCTCAGGAAGATCCTCGAAGTGCTCGCGCACGTACCGCGAATGCTTCGCGAGCATCTCCTCACACTCGCGCGTGAGCGCCTCCGCCTCGGGAGGCTTCCTGCGCGCGCGCTGCAGTGCCCCCATGCAGATGTGGAAGCGGCTGATCCGGTTCAGCACCACCATGTCGAAGGGCGTGGTGGTCGTGCCCTCCTCGGCGTATCCGCGCACGTGGAACCGGGCCGCGTCGCGCCTCCCGTGGAGCAGCCCGTGCACCACGTTCGCGTATCCGTGGAAGGCGAACACCACGTCCCGATCCGGCGTGAAGATCTCCTCGAACTTCTCGTCCGTCATGCCGTGGGGGTGCTCGGCGGGCGAGGCGATGGAGAACAGGTCGATCACGTTCACCACCCGGACGCGCAGCGACGGCGCCTTGCGGCGCAGCCACCAGGCCGCCGCGACCACCTCCAGGGTGGGAATGTCCCCGGCGGCGGCCAGCACCACGTCAGGGTCTTCGGCTCCGCCGGCCCAATCCCAGACGGACGCGCCCTGCGCGCAGTGCACGCGCGCCTGCTCGGGCGTGAGCCACTGCAGTTGGGGCTGCTTGTCGATCACGATCAGGTTCACGTGGTTCCGGCTGGCCAGGCAATGCTCGGCGATCGGGAGCAGCGTGTTGGCGTCGGGCGGCAGGTACACGCGCACCACCGCGCCCTTCTTCGAGATCAGCGTGTCGATGAAGCCCGGCCCCTGGTGCGAGAAGCCGTTGTGGTCGTTGCGCCAGCAGGTGGACGTGAGCAGCACATTCAGGGAGGCGATCGGCGCGCGCCAGGACAGCTCGTTGCAGGTCTCCAACCACTTGGCGTGCTGGGTGGCCATCGAGGCGACGATCATCGCGAAGGCCTCGTAGGTGACGAACATCCCGTGCCGGCCCGTGAGCAGGTAGCCTTCGAGCCACCCCTCGCAGTTGTGCTCGCTCAACACCTCCAGGACGCGCCCGTCCGGCGCGAGGTGGTCGTCGCCCGGCTCGATCCGCTCCATCCAGCCGCGCGGGGTGGCCTCCAGCACCGCGCCCAGCCGGTTCGAGAGCAGCTCGTCGGGCGAGAAGAGCCGGAAGTTGTCGCGATTCGCGCGGAAGACCTCCCGCAGCCACTCGCCGAGCTGCCGCGTCGACTCGCGCTGCTCCAGGCCCGGGCCCCTGAGCGCGAACGCGAACGGCGCGGTCGGGGGAAGCTGGAGCGGCTCGAGCAGCTTGCCTCCGTTCGCGTGCGGCGTCGCGCTCATCCTCTTGCGGTCCGCGGGACAGAGGCTGGAAAGACGAGCCACCGGCCTTCCCTTCGCATCGAAGAGCTCTTCCGGCCCGTAGCTGCGCAGCCACTGCTCCAGCATCGCCAGATGCGCCGGGTTCTCGCGCACGGCGGCGAGCGGCACCTGGTGGGCCCGGAACGTCCCCTCGACCTGAACGCCGTCCACCTCGCGCGGCCCCGTCCAGCCTTTGGGCGTGCGCAGGACGATCAGCGGCCAGCGCGGCCGGCCCGGCCAGCGGCCTTGGCGCGCGCCGCGCCGGAGCTCGCCGATCCGATCGTGGCAGGCGAACAGCGTCTCGGCGAACGCGTCGTGAACGCGCGCGGGATCGCTGCCGGCCACCACGTAGACCTCGTAACCGTGGCCCTCGAGGAGGCTGCGGACCTCCGCCTCGCTCTTGCGCGCCAGCACGGTCGGGTTGGCGATCTTGTAGCCGTTGAGATGGAGGATGGGGAGCACGGCGCCGTCGCGGACGGGATCGAGGAAGCTCACTCCCTTCCAGGATCCCTCCAGCGGAGCCGTCTCGGCCTCGCCGTCGCCGACGATGGCGGCGACCAGCAGGTCCGGATTGTCGAAGGCCGCTCCGAAGGCGTGCGCGAGCACGTAGCCCAGCTCGCCGCCCTCGTGGATCGATCCCGGGGTCGGCGGGCTGACGTGGCTGGGCACGCCGCCCGGCGTGGAGAACTGCCGGAACAGCCGCAACATCCCCGCCGCGTCCCGCGGCACGTCCGGATACACCTCGCTCCAGGTGCCTTCCAGCCAGGCGTTGGCGTTGGCGGCCGGGCCGCCATGGCCGGGCCCGATCAGCAAGAGAACGCTCTGGCCCCGCTGCACGATCAGCCGGTTCAGGTGCGCCCAGATGAAGTTGATGCCGGGCGAAGTCCCCCAGTGGCCGAGGAGGCGAGGCTTGATGTGCGCCGGCCGCAGCGGCTCGTGCAGAAGCGGATTCGCCTGCAGGTAGATCTGTCCGACCGTGAGGAAGTTCGCCGCCCGCCACCAGGAATCAAGGAGCTGGAGCTCTTGCGGACTCAGCGTCATGGGAGCCTCCACGCCCGCGACTCATAACTCCAGAAGAGGCGCCCGGCGAGGGCTTCACAGAATCGTTTCTAGCCGCAGCGGCGGATGAACTCCGCGATCCGCGGCGCGATCTCTTCCCGCCAGCGCCGCCCGCTGAAGACGCCGTAGTGCCCGGCGCCCGGCTGCACGTACTGGCGCTTGTTCCCTTCCTTCAGCCCGCTGCAGAGCGCATGCGCGGCGGAAGTCTGTCCGACGCCGGTGATGTCGTCCTTCTCTCCCTCTACGGTCATCAGCGCGGTCCTGCGGATGGCCTCGGGTCGGACCGGCTGGCCGCGCCAGGTCATCTGACCGCGCGCCAGATCGTGGCGCTGGAACACTTCGGCGATGGTCTGCAGATAGTACTCCGCCGGTACGTCCATCACGGCGAGGTAGTCGTCGTAGAAGCGCCGATGGGCCTCGGCGCTCTCCTCGTCTCCCGCCAGAAGATCCCGATAGAGCTGCCGGTGCGCGTCCGCGTGGCGGCCCGGATTCATCGAGACGAACGCCGTGAGCTGCAGGAAGCCCGGGTAGACCTTGCGCAAGAAGCCCGGCTCGCCCGGCGGAACCCGGTGGATGGCGGTCAGCTCGAACCAGCTCAGCGGCCGGGTGGTGGCAAGCCGATCCACCTGGGTCGGATTCACGCGCGTATCGATCGGTCCGGCCATCAGCGTCATCGTGCGCGGGCAGACGGCGATCACGTGCACGTCGGAGCCGAGAGCGCGGATGAAGCGCTGCAACAGCTCGATGTAGTCGTCGAGGTCGAACGGTCCGGCGGAGAGCGGCACGAGGCGCGCGTCGACCCAGTCGGTGACGTACAGATCGTGGTCGGGCAAGAGGCGCGCCACCGTGTCCCGCAGGAGCGAGGCGTGGTGGCCCGAGAGCGGCGCGACCACCAGGACCTTCGGGTCCTCCCGGGAGGTGTCGCGCTCGAAGCGGATCAGATCGCAGAACGGCGTGCGCATCCAGGGAACCTCGCGCACCGCGACCATGCGCCCGCCGATCCGGGTCTCCGTCAGATCGAAGGGCGGCTTGCTGTAGCGGCGCGTGGCGCGCTCGAGCAGCTCGCTGGCGCCGGCGACGGCGCGTCCGAACGGCGTGGATGCCGCCGGAAAGAAAGGATGCGACCAGAGAGCGCGCAGCACGCCCGCCCAGGAGTTGAGCGGCGCGGCGATGGCACGGCCCAGATGGTATGAGCTGTACATCGGCCGACGGTAGCCTGACCTGCCGCCGCTGGCTACTAACAAGGTGGGCCTTGTCTCGCCGAGGTAGACGCGTTCGCGACAGCGCCGGACATCCGCGGCCGCCCGCGGGCGACGCCGTGGCCCCCGTCCTGGAGGCCCCGCGGCCCGCGTCCCGCCTGCTGCGCGCGATCCGGGAGCGGCTGAAGCTGCGGGTCCTGATCGCCCTTTGCGGGATCGCTGCCGGCGCGTTCCTGCTGCCCCGCGCCTGGAGCTCGTCTTTCGTGGTGCATCGGCGCGCCGCGTTCCACCTGAAGCAGGCGGAGGCGCACCAGGCCGCTCGCGAGCCCGGCCCCGCGCGGGCGGAGTATCGCGCCGCGCTCCGGCTGGAACCCTTCGACACCGAGGCTCGCGGGAAGCTCGCGGACATGGAGAGCGCTCTCGGCAACTGGGAGCTGGCATTCTTGGAGCTGGAGTCCCTGACCGAGCTGCACCCCGAGCAGCCCGAGGCCTTCATCACCCTGGCCCGGATGATGCTTGGTGGAGGACTGCTCGAAGCGCCGGAGGCCGTGCTGGACGCGGCCATCGCCGCCGCGCCCGCGCGCCCCGACGCGCACATTTTGCGGGCCGACATCCGCGACCGCTTGGGGCGCTATTCGGGCGCTCATTTCGACGCGCAGGCCGCGGTGGCCAGGGCGCCGAAGGACCCCACCGCCTGGGCCATGCTGGCGCGCACCACGGCCCGCACCCAGGGCAAGGCCACCGGCATCGAGGCTGCCCGCCGGTACATCGCGACGGTGGGCAGCGATCCGATCTTGAAGCAGACGTTGGAGCTGATCGAGCGCGGGCAGGAGCCCGCCCCGGCCCCGGCGCGCCGCTTCCGCGCCGACGCGCAGATGGACCGCAGCCTCCTCGGGTCGATGACGCGGGAGCAGTGGCCAGGCCGGCTCGGGCAGGAGCGGGAGGAACTGGACGCGCAGCTCGGCCAGAAGGCCTGGCCCGAGGCGCAGCGGATCGTCGATCGCGCTGCCCAGGAGTACCCGGACTCCGTGTTCGCGCCGTTCATGGCGGGGACCCTGGAGTCCGCCCGGGGCAATCTCGACGCGGCGGAGAAGCGGTTCTTCGAGGCCCTGGCGGTCGAGCCGCGCCTTCCCGCGGTCATCGCGGCGCTGGCCCAGACCTGGTCGCGCAAGCAGGGTCCCTGGTTCGCGGGCGAGAATCTGATGAAGCTGGCGGAGCGCGATCCCGGCCTCTCTTTCGCCCGCTACGTAGCCGCGCGCGCTTACGTGCAGTCGCGGGATCCGATCAGGGCGGAGGCCGCCTTGAGGCGCGGGCTCAAGCTGCAGCCGGATTCGCCGGTGCCGTACCAGCACCTCGCCGACTACTACTTCGGCCTGGACCGCGCGGCGGATGCGCTGGAGATCTGCCAGCAAGGGCTCGAGCGATTCCCGCAGGATCTGGATCTGCTGAGAATGCAGGCCCAGATCGAGACGGGCCTTTCGCGGCCCGAGGAGGCGATCCGGATCTACCAGGCGATCCTCGCCGGCAGACCCGAGGCGGACCTCGCCCGGTACCGGCTCGCCTTGCTCCTGGTCTCGCAGGAGAAGGACGAGAGCGCGCAGAAGCGGGCCAAGGAGATCGCGAAAGAGCTGGGCGCCGACCAGCCGTCCGACCCGACGCTGCTCGACATGCTCGGTTGGGTTCTGTTCCGGACCGGCGACGTTCATCGCGGGCGAGAGCTGCTCGAGGCGGCCGTGAAGGTCGCTCCCGAGGACCCGAGCTTGCACTTCCACCTCGGAGCGGTTTACCTGGAGGCGAGGAACATCGGCCTGGCGCGCAAGGAGCTGACCCTGGCGGTTGACTCGCCACACCCCTTTCCGGAGAGACTGGACGCGTTGCGGCTATTGCGCGACAACTCGAAGGGCCGATGAAACCTCGCTGGAAGGTCGCCGTCGGAGCCTCTGCGTTCGCCGCCGTGCTGGGGGCGGCTGCGATTCTCTACATCTCGCGCCGGCCGAAATTCGACATGGTCGCGACCTTGAAGTCGATCGCCGACAGCGAAGGGGTCTGGGACAACCAGTGGGACCAGCCCGAGGAGAAGATCGCCATCCTCTCGGTCACCCTGAAGGACGAGCGCGATCCGCCCAAGCGCTTCCAGCTCAAGCGCGAGATCGCCCGGCACTACCTGTACGCGGGCAAGGCGGAAGGCGCGATCGCGACCCTGGAGGGGATCCAGAAGGAGTTCGGCGGCACGCTGCCCCGCGAGGCGGCGGAGGCCATCCAGGCGGACCTCGCGTTCGCCTGGTTCCGCCTGGGTGAGGTCCAGAACTGCTCGCAGCACCACAACGCCGAGTCGTGTCTGTTCCCGATCCAGGGCAAGGGCGTGCACGCGCAGCGGTTGGGCGCCACCGAGGCGGTGAAGCTGTACGCGGAGCTGCTCGCGGACCCCAAGATCGAGGAAGACAACGCGCTGATGTACCGCTGGTTGATGAACATCGGCTACATGACGCTCGGGCAGTACCCGGACCAGGTTCCCAAGCGCTGGCTGATTCCTCCCGAGCTGTTCAAGTCGGACGCCGACATCGGCCGCTTCCAGGACGTGGCGGCCGAGAGGGGAGTGGCCGAGTTCGGCCACGCCGGCGGCGTGATCCTCGAGGACTTCGACAACGACGGCCACCTGGATCTGATGATCTCGCACATGGGCATCCGCGATCAGCTCGAGTACTTCCACAACAACGGCGACGGCCGGTTCACCCGGATGACGGAGCAGGCGGGGCTGAAGGGAATCGTGGGCGGGCTGAACATGGGCCAGGTGGACTACGACAACGACGGCTGCATCGACGTCTTCGTTCCCCGCGGCGCCTGGCTGCACGAGCACGGGCAGTTCCCCAGATCGCTCTTGCGCAACAACTGCGACGGCACCTTCACCGACGTCACCGCCAAAGCCGGCCTGATCAGCTTCTACCCTTCGCAGGCGGCCACCTGGGCGGACATCGACGGCGACGGCCGGATGGATCTCTTCATCGGCAACGAGATCAACCGCGAGCAGGTGCAGTGGCCGGCCACGGCCCACGACTTCGAGCTGTACCTGAACAACGGCGACGGGACGTTCCGGGAGGTCGGGGCGCAATCCGGCATCCGCGTGGACGGCATGATCAAGGCCGCGGGCTGGGGCGACTACGACAACGACGGCCGCCCGGACCTCTTCGTCTCCAGACGTGAGCGAAAAGGCCGGCATCCGGGAACCGATCATGAGCTTCACTTGCTGGTTCTTCGACTACGACAACGACGGCTGGCCGGACATCTTCGTCTCGGGCTATTCCGCCACCCTGCCGAACATCGTCCGCGAGGTCCTCGGGCAGAAGGAGGCGGCCAAAGGCGAGCGGCCGCGGCTGTACCACAACAACAGGGACGGCACGTTCACCGACGTCTCGCGCGAGGTGGGACTCGACAAGCTGCTTCTCACCATGGGGGCGAACTTCGGCGACCTGGACAACGACGGGTACCTCGACTTCTACCTGGGCACCGGCGCGCCGCCTTTGACGACGCTGGTTCCGAACCGGATGTTCCGCAACGATCGGGGGCGCGCTTTCCAGGACGTGACCACCTCCGGGGGATTCGGGCATTTGCAGAAGGGGCACGCCGTGGCCTTCGGCGACCTCGACGGGAGCGGGAATCAGGACGTGGTGGAGGAGATGGGCGGCGTGTACCCGAGCGACAAGTTCTGGACCGCGATCTACAAGAATCCCGGGCATGGGAACCATT
>WNFK01208056.1_pt1 | contig 20219 bp, 24 predicted proteins | sample 5400281 | NCBI WGS metagenome assembly WNFK01 (sample SAMN13153350, study PRJNA577476) | soil metagenome | isolation source: 20 cm soil on Douglas fir-dominated hillslope | place: USA:California | collected 2013-09-17
CAAGATCACCAACGACAGCATCGTTGGACCTGGAAAGATCAGCGCGAGTAATCCGAAGACAATGGCGAAGATGCCTCGAAGCGTGAACAACCACCAGTTCTGAACGAGCGTTTCTGGCGACGGAAAGTCAGGGGCGGAATTAATTGTGGTGCTAGCCATGATATGCTCCCAACCGCGGTTTGGCTGCCGGTCTATTTAGACCTCTGTCAGAGCTCTGCTGCTTTTGCAGCGCGAGAGCATTTATTGCATGCCACCGCAAATGCGTGCGTTGACGTCCGTCAACAATGCCCGCCCGTTTGGGTTGGGCCGCTTGCCGCTCAGGTGAGAGGTAATCAGCGTGTTCTCTGTCATAACCAGATGACGAATGATTTTCACCGTGTGGTGATCCCGCAGAATGCGCGGGTGCCGGGGAACGTGCTGGGCATTGGGCCGAGCGGGAGAACACGGGCCAGTCTAATTTTTCCGGGAAAAAAAACGAAACACTTTGGAACCGAACCAGTGGCGTTCGTCATTCGCCGAGGACTTTATGCACAAGATCAGCGGCGTTCCGGGCGCCGAGCTTTTTCAGCAGATTGGCTCGATGGAAATCGACGGTGCGCGGGCTGATGCCGAGCGTCCGTGCAGCCTCCTTGCTGGAGGCGCCCCGGATGATTTGAGCCAGCGCAACACGTTCTTTGGGTGTTAGAGTCTCATGCCCGGGGAACGGTTTCGATAGGATGTCCAGCGCGCCATTCAACCTTCTGATCTCCTGCTTGGCCTTCTTGAGCTCTGGCGTCTCCAGAAATTCCCAATGGCCGTTCCGTCGCACGATGGAGCATTGATGCGCCCGCGCCACATCAAGCATGTCGACGGTCCTGCTTGCTTGCAGCGAATAGGTGCAGAGCACCATCATTTTCTGGCTGGCGAGAGATCGATCGAGTTCGTACTCGTAGTCGCAGAACCCTTCCAATGTTTCGTTCCCAACCAGAACGCATTTCCGCTCGCCCTCATGCCATCATCGCCTCTGGCCAGAGCGGCGCTGAGCTTCTCGTTCCAACCGGCAGTGATCCGTTGGAGATCGAACTCGTCACCGCTCAGATACCACTCGGTGCCTGCGAGCAGTTCGATCTGCCCGCCGCCCGATAGCGGTCAAAACCCCGAATAGCGTGGCGCAGGGCTTCCTCCGCCCGCCGCAGCGAAATCGGATCGGACACCGCCCACAGGCAGAATTCGTTGCTCTTTAGTCCCGCTTCGAAATAGCAAACCGCGGTGTCGAGCAGGTCTTCGGGGGTTTCGTGGAAAAGGCAGATATGTGTCCCCCACGGCATATCGCCCATTAAGCGAATGCCGGTGTGGCGCTGCGCCGGATCATCGCCCGGCGCAATGGCCAGGGCCTTCGACGGCCCCGAACTCGCTTTGCGGCGCTTGTTCGGGAAAGGCGGGCCAGCCGTCATGGACATCTCCATAGAGGCGGGCGTGGCGCGCGCGTTGATATCCGTCAACGGCGCCGTATGCGGCGCTGCCCATTCGCACCAATAGCATATGCAGGGAACTTACAAAACAGCCGATCAGCCCGCGAGCGACAAGTCCGATCCGCCTTGCGTTCTGCCAGATTTTCTCGGACCGCGCTAATCGTCGCGATCGTCGCAGCCGGGCGGTCGACGCGCTCGCCGGGCTGCCGCCCCGTCGAGGCGCTGGATCAACGCGTTCGATTTCCTGATCGCTTGCTGTGAGTTCCGCCGAGCGGCTTCCGACTTCGTGAGCGTTCTTTCGATGCCGATCGGCACCCGCGCGATTTCATCGCCGCGCGAATTGTCCACCGAAATCCAGCCGCCGTGCCAGGTGTCGTCTTCCGACAATTCCTTGGCGATCTGTATCGCATGCGCTTCCGCAGCCAGGGGGCTGGCGTATACCGCCTCGCCCACGTGTTCGAAGGAGTCCCCGTCCGAAATTGTGAAGCGATACCGTTCCACAGGCACCCCCCTGTCCAATGTTGCTGTCATGGACATTTAGGGCGGTCCGGACGACGGTTTACTGGTAGGATTGCGAGTACTCCAACGCGCCCGCCGAGATGCCTGATGACGGTTGGAGCGGCGCCTTGTCCTGTCGCCGCGCAACTCAGGTCTTGCCCCTAAATCTGGTCGATGCGTTGCTGCATTCATTGGCTGAGGACAAGGGCGGGCAGGCAGGGGTGGTGCTCTCAGGCGCCGGTAGCGATGGAGCGGTCCGCATCGGGCCATCAAGGAAGCCTTGTATCTGGCGCAGTCAGCCGATGCATGCGTGCCGATTTCTTCGCGGGCGGCGAACGATGGGGCGCGTCGCGGACTTTGTCGGCATTTGGGTCAGCCTACTTTTTCAGCGTCATAAATTAAAAAAACTGAAAAGACCTTGGAACCAATGGCAATCGCCAAAATTCCCTCTACGCTGGCGGCAACATAGAGGTAGAGCAATGTCAGGTAGTCTGCTGGACCAATGCCGCAAGTCCATTCTCAAGATCGCGGAAACTCAGCCCCCCGATGGGAGAAGAGCTATTTTGATGATGGCTGAGATGTTTCGGGCGAATTCGGACCGCGCGTCTTCCGACGGTCGGCCTTCATTGTCACAAGACTTTCATGCGTCAGGTCGGCCTCGTCGGCTTCAATCGCGCAGGGCCTCTCGATAGTAAGCGGCACAGCTTAATCAAAAAGATAAGGCTCGCGTGTGGTTCAACTCGGTTGAATCCGACTCTAGGAATCATGCACCGCAAGGATAATTTTTCCGACCACATGCCCTTCGGCGAGGCGCTCATGCGCCTTGTAAGCCCGGGCGAGGGGATAGCATTCCGCGATCGGAACCTTGAGCCTCGCGGCCTGCACCGCCGCGGTGAGGCGCTCGAATTCCCGAACCCCGGAAATACCGTCGTATCGAACCAGTGTCATGCCGCGCCGCTTCTTCGGCGCAGGCTCGACGCCGTTGGGGTGCGCAACGCGGCCGCCGGGCCGAAGCGCGTTGAGGCACAGCTCCAGCGCGTCTCCGCCGGCGAGCGCCAGTACGGCGTCGACGCCATCGGGTGCAAAGCGGCGCGCCTGATCGTCGATATCGGGGCGTTTGCCCTCGACAACCGCATGCGCACCCATCTCCCGCACCAGCTCCACCCCATCCTTGCCCGATGCAGTGGCGAACACTCGGGCGCCGCGCAGCCTCGCAAATTGGAGTGCGAGCGTTCCCACACCTCCCGAGGCGCCATGAATGATGACGGTTTCTCCCTTTTTCAAACCGAGCGCGTCGTCAATGCCCTGCAGCGCGGTCAACCCCGTAATAGGGATCGCGCCGGCATGACGCAGATCGAGCCGCCTGGGGATCGGCGCGGCCTTGTCGGCGGGCACCACAACATACTCTGCATAGAATCCGCCCTTCGGGTTCGCCCAGTTGTAGGAATAGACTTCATCGCCAGCCTTCAGTCGCCGCACCCGGGAGCCAACCGCAGCAACGACGCCGGCGCCATCGAACCCGAGAACGAGCGGAAAATGCGGTTTGCGGCCGGCAAAATACCCTTCCCGGACATCGGCGTCCCATCGGCCAACGCCCGCGGTATCGACGGCGATCAAGACTTCGCCGGCATCCACTGCAGGTACTGGCAGGGCGTGAGGGGTGATCACTTCGGGGCCGCCAAAGTGGTCGATAGCCGCGGCGAACATGGTGCGCGGCACATGCATCGTGTGATGTCTGGGAGTGACCAAATTGCGGGTGCGATCGAGCATGACAATAATCTCACGGTGGGCCTTCATTTCCATGGACGCGATTTCCCGTCGCCGCCCTGACGTTGGTCAATTTCAAAGACTAAATGCGACGCCGGTCCAGGACCGATCCTACGGGCTATCGGGAATGCGCCGCCTGCCTTTCCGCCGGCGGCCTGCGCGTCGTTTTAGACATCCCCGGCTCCTGCGTTTCCGGAGGATTGAGGGCAGCCTCGATCGCATCGTCAACGCGCTCAAGCCAGACGAAGCGAACCCGGTTGCGCGCTTTCTCCGGCACGTCCTCGATGTCCTTGCGGTTTCGAGCTGGGAGCATAACGGTGGTGATCCCGGCCTGGATCGCGGCCAGGACCTTCTCCTTCACGCCGCCAATCGGAAGCACCAAACCGCGCAGCGAGATTTCGCCGGTCATCGCCGTATCGCTGCGGATCGTGCGCCCGGTCAGAAGCGACGTGAGTGCCAGAAACATCGCGACACCTGCGCTCGGTCCATCCTTGGGAATGGCTCCGGCCGGAACATGAACGTGCACGTCGGACTTCTGTAGTGCGATCGTATCGATACCGAATTCGGCGGCGCGCGACTTGACCAGCGTGAGTGCTGCCTGCGCGCTTTCCTTCATCACATCGCCCAACTGGCCCGTGAGGATCAGCTTGCCACGGCCGGGAATGCTGGTCGCCTCAACGAACAGAATATCGCCCCCCGCGGGGGTCCAGGCGAGGCCGGTAGCAACGCCCGGCACGCTGGTGCGCATTGCGATTTCAGGCTCAAAACGTTTCGGCCCCAGGATTGCGTGAAGGTCCGTCACCGTGACGACCACGGCCGTCGCGTCGCCCTCGGCGATGCGCATCGCGGCGTGCCGGCAAATCGCCCCGATGCGGCGCTCGAGGTTGCGCACGCCGGCTTCACGCGTATAGTCGCGGATGATGGAGAGCAAGACGTCGTCGGTAATCTTGCATTGTTCCTCGGTCAGCCCCGCCTCTGCCAGTTGGCGCTTGATGAGATAGCGCTTCGCGATCGCCAATTTCTCGTCGTCGATGTAGCCAGGCATTTCGATGATTTCCATCCGGTCGCGCACGGCGGCCGGAATATTGTCGACCACATTGGCGGTGCCGATGAACATGACTTTCGAGAGATCGAAGGGAACGGCAAGGTAGTTGTCGCGGAACGTTGCATTTTGCTCGGGGTCGAGGACTTCGAGCAGCGCCGCCGAGGGATCACCGTGAAATCCCGCGCCCAGCTTGTCCAACTCGTCCAGCATCATCACCGGATTGCGCGTGCCTGCCTTGTGGATGGCCTGGATAACGTTTCCGGGCAGCGCGCCAATATAGGTTCGTCGGTGACCGCGTATCTCGCTTTCGTCATGGACGCCGCCGAGGCTCAGTCGGGCGAATTTGCGATCGGTCGCGCGGGCGATGCTCTGGCCAAGCGAAGTCTTGCCGACGCCGGGAGGGCCGATGAAACAAAGTATGGGGCTCTTGCCATCCGGATTGAGTTTACGTACGGCTAGATATTCGAGAATGCGCCGCTTCACTTTCTCCAGGCCATGATGATCCTCATCGAGGATGCGCCGCGCCTCCGCGATATCGATGCGCTCCGGATCGAACCTTGACCAAGGCAGTTCGACGAGCAATTCGAGATATGTCCGCGTCATGCCGTACTCGGCGGCGGCTTCCGGCATGCGTTCAAGCCGCTTCAGTTCCCTCCTGGCCTGCTCCTCGGCGTCCTTCGGCATTGCCGCCTTCTCGATTTTTTCGGCGAGGTCTTTCATCTCAGTGGATTTAACGCTGTCATCGCCTAGTTCTTTTTGGATCTGACGAAGTTGTTCGCGAAGAATGTGCTCACGCTGCTGCGATGACAGGGTGTGCTGCGTCTGTTCGGCGATTTCTTTCGACAATTGCAGGACCTGAATTCGCTTCGCCAGCAATCCCAGCAGCTTGTCGAGAAGCTGCGTAACGTCAAATGTTTCAAGTAGATCCTGCTTCTCGTGGACCGGTATATCGATGATGCCGGCAAGAAAGTCCGCGAGTGCCGACGGCGATTCCAGACGATCGATGGCCGCGGCGATCTCCGGCGGCAGGTTCGGCAGCAACTGGAGCGCATCTCGGGCGCGCGTCTTGAGCAGACGTATCCGCGCCTCGACCTCAGGCGTCATCACTTCGGATATTCCGATCTCCTTGGTGCGCGCAACGAGATATGGAAAGCCGGGCAGGAATTCTTCCGCACGAAATCGCCGCAACCCGTTGCAAATGGCATAATGGGTTTCTTCGGAAGTAACGTATCGCAAGACTTCGGCAACGGTACCGACGCGCCGCAAATGCTCGGGCCCCGGGTTTTCGATGCTGGGGTCATCCTGCAGCAGCAGGCCGACTCTGCGGCCGCTTCGAACCGCCTCCTGTACGGCGGCGATCGAAGACGGCCGACCAATTGTCAGTGGCAGCACCATGCCAGGGAACAGCAGCATGTTTCGAACCGGCAGGATGATCGTTGCATCCTCGGGAATGACAGGATGTTTTTGATCTGGCGCGGTGCCGGGACCGTTGTTCACATCTGACATCGATCCGTCCTTCCATGAAGGTTATTTGAAGAACTTCAGCACGAGACAACCATTGGCGAATTCTGATTGTCCAAGGTGGAGGCGCGTCGCTGGAAAGGGTATCTGTCGCTCGAATTTTCCGTAGGGGATTTCAAGACGGTGAACGAGGCTGCCGCGCGGGATCGCGCTCGGACGACGGAAGCCTGCCACCGAGACCCCGTCGGCATCTACTGTAACTCTCACGGCGTCACGATCGACGCCGAGCAGTGCGACGGTTATCAAAATCTCGGAGTCGGTCTCAGTGATATCGATTGGCGGTTGCCAACTCAGGTCGCGAGTCGGTGCGGCGGTCGGCTGGAAGAATTGACGATGCAATCCCTCCGCGCGATCGATCATCTCACAGGCCTTGGTCCACATTAGAGTTTTTGGATCGACTGCGGCCATGACACCCGTTCCTGAGACAACGCGAAGGCACCCAGCGCAGGCTCAAGCGCCCGGCTGACCCTCATTCTCAGCGCGTTATTCCGGCAAACCCTATGATGCAGCCCCGGGCATCACCTTGACGGCCATCAATCCGCCGCGGCGGATGGGGAAAAAACGGCAGCAGTCGCATCCGTATTTTAGTGCGCGATAAGCAATGGGAACGGCGAACGACGCAGGATCCGATCGGTCGTGCTGCCCGGCAACAACTCATGCAGACGTGAGTGGCCATAGCTGCCCATCACCAGCAGGTTTGCATCGAGCTTGTGGCATTCTTCGATGAGCGCATCGGCAATTTCGTCTTCCTGGCCGACTGCACGATATTTGACTGCGTTGATGCCATGATGCCGGAGGTGATGCACGGCGTCGTTGCCCATCAGCGCCTCCGCTTCCGTCGGATGTCGGTTTTCCACGACGAGGACGCCGACCTTTCGCGCCTGATGCAGATAGCGGAATGACTCGGCAAGTGCGCGCGCCGACTCCCGGCTTCCATTTCAGGCCACCACGACGTTGTCGAACGGCGTGATCGCTTTCAGGTCGTCTGGAACCAGATAGAGATGACGTCCAGCTCCGAAAAGTAGATTCTCGACCAGACCTTTCGGCTCGCTCGATCGGCCGTTAGGTCGAAGCGCCACGAAGGTGTCGGCGGCGCGCGCCATTTGCAAGGCGGTATCAGAGATATCGTCGTCGCCGATCACATCGAACCGGCGCAGATTGGCCGGGTGTTCCAGCTGCGCCAGGCGCTGAAACACCGCGGCTTCGATCGCGTCGCCGGCCTCCCTCGCGATGTCCAGCCATTTGGCGGTTTGATTGGCGCCGGCGCCGTTGAACCCGTCCGGGACAAGCGACGGCAGAACGTTAAAGAGAAGCCCGGTGATCTGACTCTCGAAAATTTCGGCGATCTGGTTGACGGCCGCCAGACGCACGTCATCCCCGGATGTTCCATCGAGCCGAACCATCACGTCCTTGATCATGGCGACCTCATCTTCAGGCAGCGTGCCCGCGGACTCAGGTCGTATTGTTCGTTCAGGCGGTGAGCCGTCAGGTACCCTGCTGCGGCAGCGCCATCTGTCGTTGACGGCGATCAAGGATTACAGCTTGATTTCCAGTTCGAAGGATTTGATCAGGGCCATCGACAGCATGACTGGATTGACTGCGATGACGTGAAATGTGTGGAGCTTGCCGTCCTGTCCGCTGATCGAAACGTACTCGCCCGGCAAAAAGGCATGCGCGCCGAACTTGTAACCGACTTCATCGTCATCATCCTGGTTCGGATTATAGTCGAAAACCCAGCGAGCATGTTCAGCGCCACCAGGCTTATGCACGAGACGACCGACTTCGTCGTCCTCGCCTGCCCAGAATCGCCGAATCCGGCAATAGTCACGATACTTCTTCCAGAGGACTGGATCGATGTGTCCTTCGGGATCGAGGGGCGCAATAAAATCATATCCATGGCGCGACGAGCCGTCGGGAAATTCCCTGGAGCGGGCAAGATTCAGCAGGATGCGGTTCAGGTCAGTCAGTTCGGTCAGAATTGCGGTGCCAAGCTTGTTGATTGCCGTCAACGCGCCCGGAAGCATGCGGTGTAGCCCTTGGGGCGGATCGACGATGTCCCGGGATAACATGTCGGTCCGTCCTGGATCTGACTGGCAATGCTGCAACACTTGGGAATCATGCCAAACAACGAGGGGAGGGAGCTTTGCTCCTTTGAGAAGGCAGCGCTGCCTCTCGATTCGCGCGCACGGGCGGCCTTGCGAACCGCTATTGCGATCCTGGTGGTACTTTTGGCGGCTTGGGTCGCGCGCGATTTTTTGATGGCACTGATTTGGGCCGCAGTTATCGCCATCGCCGTCTGGCCGATCTACGTCCGGTTCGCGACGTCCATCGGCCGTTCTCCGGTGTTGGCCCCGCTGCTGTTTACGTTCTTGATCGGCCTTGTCCTGTTGGTGCCCATCGTATGGGCGGTACACCAGATCGCGCAGGGGAGCGACGCTTTCGCTCGGTCGCTCAATCAACTGCAGGAAAGCGGAATACCGGCTCCCGTCTGGCTCGCGCAACTGCCTGTCGCCGGCGTGTACCTTGATTCCTGGTGGCGGTCCAATCTCAGCAACCCCGAGGTCCTGGTGGAATGGCTTCGCGGTGTGAATATCGAAAATCTTACCGCCTGGACGAGCACGCTCGGGGGCGCATTGCTGCACCGGCTGCTTCTTTTCCTGATGACACTGATTGCGTTGTTCCTGTTGCTCCGCGACGGCGCATGGCTGGCAGATCATGCACTAGCCACCGCTGGCCGGCTGCTCGGGAATCCCGGCGAACGCCTGGTGAGCAAAATCGCAGATGCGACCCGCGCCACCGTGAACGGGACTGTGGTAGCCGCGATCGTAAAGGGCGCTGTTATCGGTGTCGCATATTTCCTGACCGGAGTGCCACATCCGCTGCTGTTCGCAGTATTGACGATGGCGTTAGCGATGGTGCCGTTTGGCGCGTGGGTAGCGCTCATCGCGGCTGCGCTGATATTGGTCCTTCACGGCGGTTCCTGGCTGGCGACCGCAGGGCTGCTTGGTTTCGGCGCCGCGACGCTGCTGACTACCATTCCTGTTGGTGCTGATCGGAATCCTTGGCGGGATGCAATCGTTCGGATTCGTCGGCCTCTTCCTCGGTCCGGTGATCATGGCGGCTTTCCTGACCGTATGGCGCGATTGGGTTGACGTTGGCAATTGATCGCATCACGGATCCTTGCATTCGCGTGCCAGACGTCTCCTCTCGCTGTCGCTCACGCCTGACATCCATAAGAATGATGGAGGAATACAGTCGTTGCGCGTTAAATAGCGGGGCGAACGGCACTGAGCTGGCCATGCCAGCGGCGTCCAGCCGTCAGGCCATCTCAATGGAGTGATCAAATCGCCTTAAAGGCGAGGCCCGCGTTCCCACTACTATGGGCCGTCGTACGCGCCGAGCGTCTCAAGGACGTGATTGCACGCAGTGCACTCAAACGTATGCAATTCGGTACCCTGGAATGCCGGCATGATACGGGCGAGCATCATCTGAGCTTGGCACTTCGGACAGGTAGGACGCTCGATTGCAGTGAGCGGGACCATGGACGACAGGAATTGTGGCTCTGCCATAGTACCTCCTTCGAACAGGGCGCGAGTGCAACGCTCTTGCTCATCGGTCATGCACATAGGGTCGCACTATAAGGACGGGAGTGTGTCTCGCCGGTCCCCGGCTAGCTGTTCGATATTGCTCATTTTCCGAAACGGGCGTTCTCCTTTTTTTTGTTTTCCACACCATTTTATCGGCCAACCCTCTTTCATTCATGATCGGAAGTGCCTCGCTGCTTCCGCGCATTTCAATCCAAGGAATTTATTCACAAAAAAGGACCGCGCGGCTTTCGCCGGCGGTCCAAGTCAAGGGAGGAAACGCCCTGGGGGGCAGCGACGGCGGGGGGCTATCGCTTGTCTGGTTTTGCAAATCAAAAAGATCCGCGCATTGACGAGGCTCAATTTCTGCTCACGCTTTTAGCGCTCGCGCTTCAGATCTCGCATCGCCGACGTGTCGGACCGTGCTGCTGTCGGTCACGTCGGCTGCGCATCATGCCGTTAGGCTTGACTAACACCCTCGCGCCCTTGTTCCAGCAGGAATGCTTCAGCAACAAACCGGCCTTGTGTTTCCGCCTCCGGTTCTCAAGCTATGGCGGTTATCCTAAGATCGAATATGATGGATGCGCTGTTGGCGACTTCGACCCAGCTCAAGGTCCGTGGGAGAATTGGTGTCACATCCGGCTCTCCTGTTTTCGACCGAACATACCACAGTTAGAAGCAGTGAGATGACCCCATCGGCCGGTCAAGCCGAGACACGATTGAATTCTCCAATCAGGCGACCTGCGCCGGCCGTCAGCAGCTATCGCCGCCGTCGCGAGTGCCTGCGTGCGAGCGGGTACCAGCGGCTCGGTGCAACAGAACGTCTCTCGATATCGCGTGATTGGATGTGGACGCAGCGACCGGAAAACAATGACGTCCGTCAAGGTATTTGTGATTCCGCTTGATGTAACATGACGGGGAAGCAGAACGGCAGCGCTTAATAGCGGAGGCATCACGCAATGACGGATAGCGGCCTCGAAACGATTTCTGAAGCCGCCGAACCCAGCACCGCCCGCACGGCCCCAAGCCACCCGGCTCAGGTCGATCCGGAAAATCCTGGCTCGACAGATGCGCCCAGCACTCGAAGCGCGCAGGCTGCGCCGCGGAGTCGTTGGCGTCGGCCCCTGCTGATTCTGGGTCCGGTGGCATTAGTTATTGGAGCACTAGGCGTTTATTTGGCGACCGGCCGTTATGTCACGGAGGAGGATGCCTATGTCCAAGCGGTGAATGTTTCGATCAGCCCGCAAGTCGCGGGTCAGGTCGTTACCATCGCAACTAGATCGAACACGCCGATCAAGAAGAACGCTCCTCTCTTCAACATCGATCCCGAGCCTTATCGGATCGCGCTGGCGAATGCCGAAGCGCAGCTTGGTATTGCGCGTGACCAGGTCCACACCCTGATCGAGACCTATCGTTCGCGCCTCACCCAAGTAGCTCAAGCCAAGGCGACGGCCGACTATGCGCAAACTACCTTCGATCGGCAACAGGAGCTTTTTGACAGAGGTGCTGCGCCACGGGCCACACTCGATGCCGCGATACGCGATCTTCAAGTGGCGAACGCCAATCTGGCAAGCTTGCAACGAGAGGCCGCGGCGGCACTCGCCCAACTGGGCGGCAACCCGGACTCGCCGGTTGACCAGCAGGCCGCCGTGAAACAGGCGCAGGCCGCTGTCGATCTTGCGGCGCGCAATCTGCGGCTCACCTCCATCGTCGCGCCTTTCGACGGTATTCCCAATAATGTCGAGAGCATCGCGGTCGGAGCCTTTCTGAATGCCGGCCAATCGGCATTTCCATTGGTATCGACGAACGATCTCTACATAGAGGCCAACATCAGGGAGACCGACCTCACCTATGTGAAGGCAGGCGATCCGGCGCGCATTGCCATCGATGCCTATCCGGAATCTTCCATCGCCGGCAAAGTGACAACACTGGCCCCGGCAAGCGGATCGGTCTTCGCCCTGTTGCCGCCGCAAAATGCTACCGGCAACTGGGTCAAGGTCGTGCAGCGCATACCGGTTCGCCTTTCCCTCGGCCAGGTCCCGGACGGCCTCGCGTTGCGCGCCGGCATGAGCGTCAAGATCTCGATCGATACCGGTCATCAACGCTCGCTCCGCGAGCTGTGGCGTGACATGACCGCGATCTTCGGGGCCTGATATGGCGGGGACGCCAGCCAAGAGCGGGGTCATCAACCGGGCAATGATTACCGCAACCGTGATGCTTGCGACCCTGATGCAAGCACTCGACATCACGATCGCCAATGTCGCGCTCCCTTATATGCAGGGCAGCCTGTCAGCGACGAGCGACCAGATCAACTGGGTGCTGACCTCTTATATCGTGGCGGCTGCGATCATCACGCCGGCAACCGGCTGGCTCGAAGCAAGGTTATGCTCTGTGGCGCTGCTGTCTCGCTGGGGCAGATCGTAGTCTTCCGCCTGCTCCAGGGCATCTTCGGCGCGCCGCTTGTGCCGCTCTCGCAATCCGTGCTGCTCGACGCCTATCCTCCCGAGCAGCAGGGCCAGGCGACGGCGATATTCGGGCTTGGCGTGATGTTAGGGCCGATTCTCGGCCCGACACTCGGCGGCTGGCTCACGGATTCTTACAGCTGGCGCTGGGTGTTCTACGTTAACGTGCCTTTCGGAGCGCTATGCGCTTTCGGCATTCTGTTGTTCCTCGGACGCCGCGCCGAAAGGCCCTTGGCTGGACGGCTCGACTGGCTCGGTTTCGCGACACTCGGGCTCGGCATTGGGGCACTACAACTCTTCCTCGACCGCGGCGAGCGGCTCGACTGGTTCGCCTCGCGCGAGATCCCGATGGAGGCCGCACTCTGCGTGCTCGGCTTCTATCTCTTCACGGTCCACTCCTTGTCGGCGCGCGACCCGTTCATCGATCCCGCGCTGCTGGCAACGCTGTCAATGTTGACGCCTTATCTCGAGAAGCTCATGAACTATCCCGTGCTGACCGCGGGCCTCGTTCTCGCGCCGCGTGGCATCGGAACCATGGCAGCGATGCTGATCGTCGGGCAGCTCATCCTCTATATCGATGCGCGGTTCTTGATCGCCACCGGTCTTGGAACGACAGGGCTGTCGCTCTATCTGATGACAGGCTTCACACCCGATGTATCGCAGGGCACCTTGATCCGCACCGGCTTGGTGCAGGGCTTTGGCATCGGCTTCGTCTTCGTGCCCTTGGGTACGGTCGCGTTCGGCACACTTGCGCCGGCGCTGCGCACACAGGGAACCGGGCTGTTCAATCTGATGCGCAATATTGGGGCGAGCATCGGCATCTCCCTGATGAGCTATCTGTTGGTGCGCAATTCCGCGGTTACGCAGGCCTCGCTGGTCGAGCACATTACGCCGTTCAGGCAGGTAGTGCGCGATTACGCTCACCAACTCAATCTCGCCAGTTTTGGCGGGCGCGCCGCGCTCGCCCAAATAGTGACCGCGCAGGCGGAAGCCGTTGCGTTCATCGACAATTTCAAGCTAATGATGCTTGTGTCTCTCCTGGCGATCCCGCTGGTGATCCTGATACAAAGTCCGCGCCGATCCCTTGGCAACGAAGGTCCGGCTTCGGGTTGAGCGAACACCGCGTCTGGCGTCATCGTCGTCGTCCGGCAACGATTTTCGCACGCGGTGTGGGAGGCTTTGATGTCGATCAAGGATGAGTTGAGAGATACTAAGGAGCAATTCAGGCTGCTTTCGCTTTATCAGCGATTTGAATATGTCGTCGTCATGCTTCTCACAGCGCTGATCGCAGTTATCGTCATTGTAGCCGTCTGGAATCTGAGCTTGAAAATCCTGTTCGGCCTCGTTCTCTCAGGAAGCCTCGACCCGTCCAACTATTCCGCTTTCCAAGCCGTGTTTGGCATGATCTTTACGGTGATCATTGCGCTCGAATTCAAGAAATCGCTTCTGGTGGTGGCCGAGCGCCGCGACACCGTTGTCCAGATCCGCTCGGTCGTAATGATCGCGCTCCTCGCCATCTGTCGGAAGGTCATCATTCTCGATCTGACCGAAACCGACGCGTTGCACATCCTGGCCTTGGGCGCTGCGATTCTCGCGCTGGGCATTGTCTACTGGCTGATGCGCGATAGCGATCAGCGCGTCGGTGATGCGGCCCGAGAATATAGAGCAACACGCTCAGCGGTTGTTAACGAACACCGGTAGCTTCTCCAGCGCTGCGCGGCTGGCTCCGGGCAGCACAACATAGCTGGAGGGATCGTCCAGTTTCAGGCTCCGGAAGGGAATGGCGATCAGGTGACCGCCAATTCCGCTAAAATCACCGACGGAAAGGACAACGTAAACGTTACCCTCCTTGCTTAAGATGAAGTCATTGATTTTCCCAATCGTCTCGTTTTTGTCGTTGACCACCGGCTTTAGTTTGAGCGCTTCGGCGCGATAGCCTCTTGCGACCTCCGTGGCCTGTAGAGGAGTAAGTGCCACTTCCTGTGCCGCGGCATGACCGATCCACACATAGAGAACAACGGTCGTGAAGATGACCGCGGGCAAGAACGAGAAGTGAGACCTGTTCATCATATCACCATCGCTTTCCGGGGACACACAGATCGATGTCGGTCTTGCCCTCGCATCGAACGAGCGGACTGCATACGATCGATCACATCGACGCGCTTGTCCGTTCGCGCCTAGTTGCTAGCGGGAAGGCGGGCTGGAGCCCGTTGTGGTTGCGTCCATGACGATCTCGGTCACCAGCTTAGTGTCCGGATCGATCAGTACGATCCGGTCTGGCAGCTTCACAAAGAATAGTTGCTTTGCCTCGGGAACCTGATCGGTAACGTTGCCCGGAAGCGCTTGCGCCGTCATGGAATCAGGAAGCTTGCTCCCGACCTGCGGTTGCGCGCCGGCTGGTGCGGGCTGTGAAGGCGAAGACGCGAGCCCTTGGCTAACCATCCGTTCCTGCGTTGGTGTCAGGTCCACTTGTGCGGTGCCGGGCGCTCTCTGGGCGGCGGCGATGCCGACGCTGCTGGAAACCGCAATTGTGATGGCGGCTGCGCGAATGAGCTGACTCATGATTGTCTCCTGATAAACTGAGGGGGGCGGGCCAATCACGTTGTCGGGACGACAGGTCGTTCCGACGGCGTGGTTAGGCGGATTTGATATGGGCAAGAAGTCCTGGGGGCGTTGACCGCCGTCAAGATCACACGAAATTAGCTTGGGCTGGTTGCGAGCCCACGCGGAGGCCATGGGTGGACGACAATGATCCGGTCTTCCACCTTGGTGACGCCCGGTGTCGAACACGCCACGCGTTGCGATCGGCGTCTACGTCAGCGTTGCGTTCAAAACCTGACAAAAAGCAGTCAGCCTAGCGTAGTCGGGCCGCAAGGCGCAGCTATGACCGCCGTCACGCTTCTGAAATCATTTGGCGGCCGGGGCGTGCTCCTGCACGTCGTGTGTGCCGAACGCCTCGGGCGACAAATGCAAGTGCTGAACAACGTCGACATCCAGTTAGCCATCAACGCGCCGGCCGGATCCGCAATCCCGGTGGCGACCAACCGCTTTGTTTAGCCAACGCGAGCGCGCCACGGCTAGCCGGTCATGGTTTGGATCGACACCTCCATTCGACCAATTTTCGTTCCAACGAAACGAGCGCCCACAGTATTGGCCGTCGGAGCAAGGGGATGTCTTGCGCAAGCAGCAGGGCACCGAGCGGGAGCATCCAGAATCCCAACACCGGAAGGAAACCGAAAATTCCGAAGATGATCAGCAGTAATCCGACCGAAACCCGCACCCAGCGCGACGATGATCCTCTGAGCCAGCGCAGGAAGCGCCCTACGCCGCTGGGAAGCTCGCGGGATATCCGATCGATCTCCCGATCGAGCCGTTCGGCGTCACGGTCGCGCATGGCCGCTTTGTTTTATAAGATCGCTCTGCGCGCCAAAGCCGCACGAAGCAACGAGCATTGCGATGACCGCCTCGGACAATTCGATCAAATACGGCTTTTGCAAATCGAATAGTTGCTTTCGTACTTCCTCCGCCTTGGCCTCGGCCGGAGAGACAATAACAACGAGATCGGACATGCGAATCTCCTCTGAACGACAAGGGCGGTGCACGATGCGTGCACGGAGAGATCAAAGAAAATCATGCCGAAAGCGAAAATCCATCGGTTTCGATTTCCATGAAAATGCGGCCGAGTGTTCCAACGTAGTTGTAAAATGTGGCAGCATCGGCGTGCTCGAGGTCCGAAAAAAAGCGCCCGATCCACGGCTTGAGATGTTGCTCGAAGATAATGCGGTCCGTTCCGCCGGGAGCAATGATCTGGCCGCTGGTGAGGCCGGCCATGACTTCGAAAAGGACTGCAGCGTGATCTTCGGGTTCCGATTGTCCCTCGGTTGTCTCAAGGCCAATTCGCTTCAGCGTTTCGCGGAGTCGGGCGAGGGGGCGCCCATAGAGATAACCCGTCAGATAGTATGACGCGTAGGGGAAAAGTTCGCCATGCCCAAGTCCGACGAAGAGATCGAAATATTCGTGCTCGATCCGTTCCGGGTTCACGCTCGCGGCTGCGGCACTGAGCGCCGCGTGCGCAGCGCCCAGCTGCGTTGTATTGCCGCTTAGGCGGACCAACTGCTCGATCATTTGCGCGTCGGGACTATGCGACAGCAATGCTGCGAGCAGCGCGTACTGCTGCGCCCGCGCATGATCAATCTCATCGATCTGACGTGTGGCTGAGATTGGCTCGGCGTCGACAGCTTCAGTCGTCACTCCGCGAGCCTGCTCGGTTTCTCCGAGACCGACAAGACCCGGGACATCGTTGGCTCTCAGCGGTCCAAAGCCGGGCATCGCAGTTGGGTCGTTGAAATCCCATTGGCTCTCTGCGATCCCGATGAAGTCGCGAATTGCGGGATCGGTCGCCCAGGCCCGACGTAGCGCAGTTTTTGTGAGTTCGACCGGGACGCTTGATCCGAGAAACGATCGGATGTCGGTGCCCGCAGTGATCGATTGAAGCGGCGGCAAGCTCGTCTGATCGAAGCTCGGAGAGGCTGGAGAGTCTGTTGCCGGCGCAGCAACCGTTGCTCGGTTCAAATCGCCAGGTTCTGCGCCGATCGGTTTGTGTTCTGAGGATGACGCGTCGGGCTCTACTGGCTTGGAGGATTCCTGCTTCATTCTCGACCAGCGCGACATGACGTTTTCTGACCGGGTCATTTGCTGCTCTCCGTGTCCTCGCTGCAGTGACCAGGGATCGGCGGTTCACCTCGGTTGCGTTCTCGTTTGTTGAAGGGTCGCTCGACGTGATGCTCGGCGATAAAACTCTCGATTGTTGCGACAATCGCAGCGGGCATCGGTACGGGCGCGACTAGATTGTTGCCAGCATCGGTCAAAGCCTCGCCCTCCGCGGGATCGGCCGTTACCGTAAGGATGTCGAACGCAGGGCCCGCAGAATTCGTAGCTATGGGTCGCAGAACGACCCATAGCGCAGCCATCCCCGAACAGAGATTTTGCTGATAGTTCGCCGTTTCGGTTCGATACAATTCGATCGCAGCCTCACCCGCATAGAATGTGGTTGCGTCGCCTTCCTCACCGATCCGCGTCCAGGGTGCGGCCGATGGCGTTCCAACCAACACCGAGACCGGCCGCCAGAGGAGATTGATCCACGGGCCCCTCGTCTTACGGCGTTCGACGACCACACCAATGACAATTCTTGCGAGCGCAGTTGATCTCACGCCTCATCTCCAATCCCTGATGTGGGACCACGTCTGCTATGCATGCTCATTCCGCCGGAGCTGCTGATGATTGCCCGGATTGAGGGGCGAGACGCTCCTTGGTCAACTGCTCTTCGAGCCAGAGGTCGTGATGCTCCTTCGCCCAGTTGAGATCGACCTCGCCGGTCGCCATGGCCTCGAACGCGCCCTCCATTCCGAGCGTACCGGACAACGGCGTGTACGATCTGCGCGATCTGCATCCCCGCGATGTCCGTCACGTAGAACGGAAACATCAGCAGATACCCCGAAATAGTAACTGTCGCGCCGGCGCCAAGGGCAAACCAAAACACCAACTTCTCGCCGGCATTGAAGCGCCCCGCCGGCGCATGCTTCGATTTGATGAAGCCGCCACCCTGCTTGATCCAATCGATGTCGACCTTTTGCGGGATATTGTCCTTTATCCAGAGCGCGGCGATCAGTGCCAGGCCGATGACGAACGAGGCGCTGACGAAATTGTGCACGTACTTGGCGGCCAGAGACAGGCTACTAAACGCCTCGGGCCCGATGATCGGCAGCAGCACGATCTTCCCGAACGTGATGTTCATCCCAGTCAAGGCGAGCACGACAAAGGACACGGCCGTCAGCCAATGCGAGAAGCGCTCGAAGGAATTAAAGCGTGGCACCTTCACTCCGGAACGGCCCTTGGAAATCCGGAGCCGTCCGATGATCATATAGGCGGCGCCCAGAGCCGCGATCATGCCAAGGATCACGATCGCGCCGAGCCAGCGCAATGTGACTTCATGGAAATGATCCCATTGCCGGCCAGCAGGTTGCTCGAGGACGCGAGCTCTCTCGTTTGGAATATCGATCTGACCTTGGATGCGTGGCAACTGCTGAAGTAATTGCTCTTCGCTCACTGCGCTCGCCGTTGGATTAGGTGCGCCGTCCGGGCCGAGTTGCTGCGCAATCGCGGGTATTGCCGCGATCACCATCAGGATTGCCAACGCAATGATGACGATGAAGGAGCGAATGTGGGCAAGACGCGTTGTCATGGTCATTCTCCATGGTTCGCCAATGTCTGTCCCGCAGCGACCGCAAGGCTGATCAGACAGCGATGCTCTCCTGATAGGCGATCTTCCAGCCCCATGCGCCCGAGCCGTAACCCCGCTGGGTCACGCGCTCCTTGTAGATTTCAGCGATGATGGCGCCATCGCCCGCGAGCAGCGATTTGGTCGAGCACATCTCGGCGCAAATCGGCAACTTGCCCTCGGCGAGACGGTTGGCGCCGTATTTGGCGTATTCGGTCGGCGTGGAGTCTGCCTCCGGCCCGCCCGCGCAATAGGTGCATTTGTCCATCTTGCCGCGCGATCCGAAGTTTCCAACTTTCGGTTACTGCGGCGCGCCGAACGGACATGCGTAAAAGCAGTAACCGCAGCCGATGCAGAGGTCCTTGGAGTGAAGCACCACGCCGTCGGCGGTCGTATAGAAACACGATACCGGACAGACCGCGGCGCACGGCGCATCCGTACAATGCATGCAGGCCATCGACACCGAGCGCTCGCCGGGCTTGCCGTCGTTGATGGTGACGACGCGGCGGCGATTGATGCCCCACGGCACTTCATGTTCGTTCTTGCAGGCCGTCACGCAGGCGTTGCACTCGATGCAACGGTCGGCACTAATCTGACAAAGCGTTGCCTTGGGTTCCTGCATACCCGTCGCGGGATCGTAGCCATAGGTCGTTAGCGTGTTCACGCTTTCGCCGAGAACGATCGGATCTGCGCCCTTCGGATACTTGCTGCGCAGATCGGTGCCCTCGTACCAACCGGCAAAGTGGAAGGGCATCCAGGCGACGCCTTTGCCCACACGCTCGGTCACCAGTGCCTTCACCCGCGTCCTGGAATTGCTCTCAGCCCCAGTGACCCAGACCCATGTGCCATCCTTGATGCTACGCTCGGCAGCGTCCGCCGGATTGATCTCGACGTACATGTCCTGCTTCAACTCAGCGAGCCACTTATTGGAGCGCGTTTCTTCGCCGCCGCCCTCGTATTCGACGAGCCGACCGGAACTTAGAATAAGCGGGAATTGCTTGATGATGCCCCTGTCGACAGCGGACTTCTGGACGGTGAAGCCGATGTTCGGGACTCGAAATTGTCGGGCATCTGGGCGCGTCGGATATTTGCCGACAAGATCAGGTCGCGAGGTATAGATGACTTCACGGTGCACCGGGATCGGATCCGGCAAATTCCAGGCGATCATGCGCGCCTTGCCGTTGCCATAGGGGCTGCAGCCATGCTCGATCGCCACACGCTGGATACCGCCGGAAAGATCGAGAGACCAGGAAACCGCATCGGGATTGGTTGCGTTCACCCGCTGGATGATTTCCATCTCCGAGGCGGTGAGGTCCTTGTCCCAGCCGAGCTTCTTGAGGACGCCGAGCGTGAACTCCGGATAGCCATCCTTGATTTCCGAGCCGACGGAATAGGACCCCTCGGAAAGCAAGTTGTCATGCACTTCCTTTTCGACCTCCTTCCCATTCTCCATGACCTTGCGCGTGACCACGCGCTCAACACCGAACCGGGCGCGGAACGTCCCTCCACCTTCCTTTACCGGCAGATTGGTGTTGTAGAGTATCGCAGTTCCAGGATGCCGGAATCCTGGCGTCCCCCAGCACGGCCACGGCAAACCGTAATAATCGCCGCCAA
>WNFK01220266.1_pt1 | contig 20206 bp, 22 predicted proteins | sample 5400281 | NCBI WGS metagenome assembly WNFK01 (sample SAMN13153350, study PRJNA577476) | soil metagenome | isolation source: 20 cm soil on Douglas fir-dominated hillslope | place: USA:California | collected 2013-09-17
ATCGCGCAGGAGGTCGCCATCCTCGCTGACAAGCTGGACATCGCTGAGGAGCTCGATCGCTTCAGGTCTCACCTCAGCGCCTTTCGCGATACGGTTCGCGCCAATACCAGCGAGCCGGTGGGGAAGCGGCTCGGCTTCATTCTCCAGGAGATGGTCCGCGAAGCGAATACGGTCGGCAGCAAGGCGAACGATGGGCCAATCCTCGAAGACGTCATCGCGATCAAGGAAGAGCTCGAGCGAATCCGCGAGCAGGTAGAGAACCTCGAGTAATGGCGTTCCCGATCATTCTGTCTTCGCCCTCGGGCGGAGGGAAAACGACCATCGCGCACAAGCTGCTGGTCGCGAGGAACGACGTCGGTTACTCGGTGTCCTGCACTACCCGGCCTCCCCGTGATGGTGAGGTGCATGGTCGCGATTACCATTTCCTCTCGGCGAAAGACTTCAAACGCGGGCAGCAGGCCGGGGACTTCGCCGAATCGGCCGAGGTCCATGGTCACCTCTACGGAACCCTGCGGGCAGAGGTAGACCGGGTGCTGTCCTCAGGGAAGCACGTAATCATGGACATCGACGTCCAGGGTTCCAGGCAGTTTGCCGAGGCATTCCCCGACTCCGTGCTGATCTTCATCCTCCCGCCTTCGGCCAAGGCTCTTATCAGCCGCCTCGAGGCCCGTGGAACGGAAGACCCAAATTCGCTGATTCGCCGATTCAGAAGTGCCATAGACGAGCTAAAGGCGATAGATTTGTACCAGTACGTTGTGGTCAATGATGAAGTGGACTCGGCTGTCGCGGCGATCTCCAAAATCATCGATGCAGAAGAATTGAGGCGCTCCCGCGACGGGGCACTCGAGGCGCGCGTCAGAGACCTGATGACCGGGATTCAGCGCGCCATCGATCATTATTCAGCGAGGAAGTAAATGCAGGTTTTCATTCCGACCGAAGTCGCGAAGCACGCGACCAACAAGTATCTGGGAGTTCTGGTCGCCGCCAAGTACGCGCGCGTCCTCAACGAGTTTCCGCGCGACCGCTCGGCGCCGGGAGAAAAGAAGCTCACGACTCGCGCACTCGAGGAGCTGACTGAGGGCGACGTCTCGTACCGCGTCGTCCCGCGCCGCCGCACGGAGTAATCACCGCGCGCCCCTTTTCAGGCAGCCGCATCCTCCTCGGTGTCACCGGGGGTATCGCCAGCTACAAGTCAGTGTGGCTGGCGCGTTTGCTTACACAGGCGGGCGCTGAGGTCGATGTAGTAATGACTCGCGGCGCGCGCGAGTTCGTGGGACCGATAACGTTCGAGGCGGTAACGGGCCGCCCGGTCCACACCGAGATATTCGGTCCCGGCCACGCACTCGATCATATCCGCCTCGCCCGTGAGGCAAAGATCATCGTGGTCGCTCCGGCAACCGCAGATTTCGTCGGCCGCGCGGCGCACGGGCTCGCGGACGATTTGCTCACGGCTTGCCTGCTCGCCGCTCAATCGAAGGTCCTTCTGGTTCCCGCGATGAACGATCGGATGTGGTCCCACGCGCAGACGAAGCGCAACGTGGCCCAGGCGCGGTCACTCGGCTACGTAGTTCTCGATCCCGCTGACGGTCCGCTGGCGGTGGGCGAGGGAAGCGGGCCCGGGCGCATGCCTGAGCCCGAAGAGATCATGAGCCACATTGGACGCTTGCTCGAAGGAGATTCGACTCTTGTTGGCAAGCATGTCGTGGTCACGGCGGGCGCGACACGCGAGCCAATCGATCCCGTGAGATTCATCTCCAATCACAGCAGCGGAAAGATGGGCATCGCGATAGCTCGTGCCGCCTGGCGTCGTGGCGCCGATGTTACGCTGATTGCCGGCCACGTCGATGTTGAGATTCCGCCCGAGCTCAACACGCTCAAGGCGGAGACGGTGCAGGCGATGTCGCGCTGTGTCGCGGATGCGCTTCCAACCGCCGACATTCTGATCATGGCGGCGGCACCCGCCGATTTTCGTCCGTCGAAGCCAGCGCGGCAAAAGATCAAGAAGGGGAAAAGCGCCCCGAAGATCGAGATGGAGCAGACAGAGGATATCCTGAAGTCGACGATCTCCAAGAGGAAGAAAAAAAGCCTGATCGTTGGGTTTGCGCTCGAGACCACCGATGGAATCGCAAACGCAAGAGAGAAGCTCAAGGCCAAAGACCTCGATCTGGTGGTGCTGAACGACGCAACGGAGGCAGGCGCGGGATTTGGTGTCGATACGAATCGCGTCACGGTCATCGGGCGTAACGGGAAGCAGCAAGAGCTCGGGCTAATGTCGAAAACAGACCTGGCGGAGATCCTGCTCGACCGCGTCGAAGAGGAGCTCAGTGGACGCTAAAGCGCTGCTCCGTCGCTACCTGGAACAAAGACGCGAGCTGGGAGAGTCAGAGCTGGTGCTCGACGGGCTCCACGTCGAAGACGTGATGCGTTTGCTCGGAGCAGCCGGAAATCCAGCGGCTGCGACTCAGGCTCGCCGCAGCATCCGTGAGATCGCACCGTCGGCCGCGCAGGACTGGCGCACGTCGTTGCGTGATGCCGGCGTGAACGTCGACGCGCCTGTTGCCGCTCCCGAGCCGGCGGTAGAGCCGTCAATCGAATCAGTATCGCCAAGAGAATTCATTCCGGACGACATGCCATTCAAGAAAGGGATCGTTATAGGCGCGAGCGAAGCGGAGCTCATACCGAGCGCGATCGAGAAGCTTCGCTCGCTCGAAGAGATCGCGGAGAAGGTCGACAAGTGTACGCGGTGTCCGCTCTATACGACCGCCACCAAAGGCGTGCCTGGAGAAGGCGATCCGAAGGCGGAGCTGGTTTGCGTCGGGGAAGCGCCTGGGGCCAGGGAGGACGAGACCGGGCGTCCATTTGTTGGTCAGGCGGGGCAGCTTCTCACCAAAATCCTGTCCGCGATCGATCTGACGAGGGAACAGGTTTTCATCTGCAACGTTTTGAAGCATCGCCCGCCGGGAAATCGGAATCCACTTCCGGAAGAGGTCGAAGCCTGCAGTCCTTACCTGATCAGGCAGCTCGAGCTCATCAAACCGAAAGTAATCGTGGCCTTCGGAACCTTTGCGGCACAAACACTATTGCAAACCAAGACCCCACTGGGACAACTTCGTGGGCTCGTTCACCGGTATCATGGCGTACCGCTGATTGTCACCTATCACCCCGCCGCGTTGCTACGCAATCCGGCCTGGAAACGCCCCACTTGGGAAGATGTCAAGCTCGCCCGTAGAATTCTCGATAGCCCCGCAAGCTCGCGATCCGTATAGAGATCGCCGGCCGCCCTACTCGGAGGACGCAGAGCAGGCGGTTCTGTCAGCAATGCTCATGGATCCGGACGCGATTCTCCGGGCCACCGAGTTCCTCGACGACACCATGTTCTATCGCGAAGGCCATCGGCGGATTTTTCGCGCGATGGTCTCGCTGTCCGAGCGCGGCGATGTCGTAGATCCGCTCACGCTATCCGAAGAGCTGTCGCGTGCAGGCTCGCTCGAGTCAAGCGGCGGAAAGGACTACATCGGCTTCCTCGTCGACGCCGTTCCGACCGCGGCGAACATCGAATATCACGCCAAGATCGTCCGGGAGAAGGCGCTGCGGCGCCGCCTCATCGAAGTCTCGACCGCGATCGTGGCCGAGGCATTCGAGTCAGCCGCTCCCGCGACGGAGCTCCTCGACGAGGCCGAGCACAAGATCTTCGAGGTCAATCAGAGTCGTGGCTCTGAAGGCTTCATGCGCATCAAGGAGCTCCTGTGGCCGACCATGGAACGAATCGAAGAGATTCAACGTGGCAGTGGATCGATCACAGGCGTTGCGAGCGGATTCAAGGATCTCGACGAGCTGACGGCAGGTTTCCAACCGTCGGATCTCATCATCGTCGCCGGTCGCCCCTCCATGGGAAAAACCGCATTCGTTCTCAACATCGCGCAAAACGCCGCGCTCGACAACAATGTGCCGGTCGCCTTCTTCTCGCTCGAGATGAGCAAGGAGCAGCTGGTTCAGCGGCTTCTCACTTCTGAAGGCCGAGTCGATGCCCAGCGGCTCCGCAAGGGCAAGCTCCACGACGAAGAGTTTGTTCGCCTCGGTCGCGCGGCCGGAATTCTGAGCCACGCTCCGATCTGGATCGATGATACGCCGAGCATGACGCTGCTCGAGATGCGCTCCAAGGCGCGGCGTCTCAAGATGGAGAACAACATCGGGATGGTCGTCATCGACTATCTGCAATTGATGCAGGGGCCCACCAACACGGAGAGCAGGCAGCAGGAGATCAGCTACATCTCACGCTCGCTCAAAGCCCTCTCTCGCGAGCTGCGCGTGCCGGTCGTCGCTCTGTCGCAGTTGTCACGCGCTCCCGAGCAGCGTACCGGCGAGAACAAGCGCCCACAGCTCTCCGACTTGCGTGAATCGGGCGCGATCGAGCAGGATGCCGATCTGGTCATGTTCATCTACCGCCAGGAAGTGTACGACGGTCCGACCGACAAGGATGGCAACTCGCTCGAAGGGCGTGCCGAGATCATCGTCGGAAAACAGCGCAACGGACCGACGGGCTTTGTGAACCTCTACTTCAACAAGACCTACACCCGCTTCGAGAATCTCTCGCCCCGCTTAGCCACTTAGTGAGCCCGAAAGCAAAAACGGTTTATCGCTGCACCAACTGCGGCGCCGACCACCCGAAATGGGCTGGCCGCTGCGACGTGTGCGGCGAATGGAACTCGCTCGTCGAGGAGATGGCGACATCGCGAGCCTCTGCTACCGCTTCCGGTCGGCGGGTCGCTGGACAGAAGTCGATGTCCGAGGGTGGAAGCGTCGCTCCAACACCGCGGCTTCGCGATGTGAAGAGCTCGCAGGGCCGCCGCCTCAAAACCGGAATCAAGGAATTCGATTTCGTCCTGGGCGGCGGAATCGTGCCTGGCTCGATGGTGCTCGTCGGCGGTGAGCCCGGTATTGGGAAATCGACACTCCTGCTTCAGGTGGCGGGCAAGCTCCAGGAGCTCGGCCATTCGACGTTGTACGTCTCGGGTGAGGAATCGGCGCTCCAGGTGAAGCTTCGCGCCGAGCGCTTGCACGGCTCGGCGGAAGACGTGTCGCTGCTCAACGAGACGCTGCTGGAGACGATTCTCGCCACAGCGGGGTCGCAGCAGCTCGATGCCATCGTCGTCGATTCGATCCAGACGGTTTTTACCAGCGACCTCGAGGGCGCCCCCGGCAACGTGGGACAGGTGAGGGAGTGCGCTGCGCGACTGATGCGTTTCGCCAAGGAGACGGAGACAACGGTATTCGCCGTCGGGCACGTCACCAAGGGCGGAGGCATAGCCGGTCCCAAGACGCTCGAGCACATCGTCGATACCGTGCTCTACTTCGAGGGCGAGGGGATGCTCGAGCACCGGATCCTTCGCGCCACAAAGAACAGGTTCGGGAGTGTCGACGAGATCGGTGTGTTCCGCATGACGGAAGAGGGGCTCATCGCGGTCGAAAACCCGTCCGAGCTCTTCCTCGGCGACCGCCTGAACAATTCCTCGGGAAGCGCCGTGACTGCGCTGCTGGAGGGATCTCGCCCGGTTCTGATCGAGATCCAGGGTCTGGCAGCGAAGGCGGGTTATGGCACCCCGCAGCGCGTGAGCACCGGCTACGACGGCCGTCGTCTGGCACTCTTGTTGGCTGTGCTCGATAAGAGGGCAGGCCTATCTTTCTCGCAGCTCGATGTCTTTCTCAACGTCGTTGGAGGAGTGCGGATGCAGGAGCCGGCAGGCGATCTCGCCGTTGCGAGCGCGCTCGCATCGAGCGTCTACGACCGGCCGGTTGCCAACTCCTCGATCTTCCTGGGCGAGGTGGGACTGGGCGGCGAGATCCGACCGGTGTCGCAGGCGGAGCGGCGATTGGGCGAGGCGGCAAAGATGGGAATGACGACCGCATACATGGCGGAGCGGGGAATACCCAAACGTGGCCCGCGCGGTCTCGAGATCGTCGGCGTGCGAACGATCGATGATTTATTCCGGCAATTATTTCATGGCTAAGGAGGGAAGGGGGAAGGGGGAAGGGGGAAGCGAGAAATGCCGCCCGGCATGGCTCTTCCCGCGTCCTTCTTCCCGCTTCCCGCGTCCCGCCGAATGAAACGCGACGTTGGAGTAGTCATCGTCGCGGGTGGGAGCGGCTCGCGAACCGGATCTACGGAGCTGAAGCAGTTTCGCTGGGTCGCGGGGAAACCAATGCTCCTCCACAGCATCCAGACCTTCCAGGCGCGGGGCGACGTTGCGATGGTGGTCTGCGTGCTGCCACGCGAGCACCTCGGAGATCCGCCGCCCTGGATCTTTCAGAGCGACGCCGACCGACTGCTTTTGTCCATCGGCGGGAGACATCGAAGTGAATCCGTTGCAAACGGGCTCGAAGATCTCCCGAGCGAGTGCGAGATCGTCGTCATCCATGACGCGGCACGCCCATTGGTTTCGAGCGAGACGATCGGCCGCGTGATCGAGGAGGCGCGCAAGGGGAACGGCGCGGTCGCAGCGCTTCCCGTCACCGACACGCTCAAGCGCGTTGATTCGTCGGGCAAGGTCGTCGTAACAGTCGACCGGTTCGGACTCTGGCGGGCGCAGACACCACAGGCTTTTCCGCGCAAGGTCATCGAGCGCGCTCACCGCGAGGCGCGTGAAGCGGATCGAGTCGCGACCGACGATGCGGCGTTGTGCGAGCAGATCGGACTGCCGGTCGTAGTCGTGCGCGGGAGCGAGCGCGCGGTCAAGATCACCGAGGAAATGGATTTCGCGTTGGCGGAGGCGCTGAGTATCTTCCGCGAATGAAACCGCAGTCGATGGTCGTGCCGTTCTGGTCGGCCGAGGAAGTGGAAGCGGCCATCCAGGGAGCGCTCGCTCATCTTGCTGCCGGAAAGGTTCTCGCCTACCCGACGGAGACTGTCTACGGCTTTGGTGGTGGTGTGGATGAACGCTCGGTCGAAGCACTCGTGAGCCTCAAGAGCCGCGTGCCGGGGAAGCCGTTTCTGTTGCTGGTCGCCGCGAGCGAGATGATCACGCGCCTGGGACTTCATTTGACCGGCTATGCTTCGACATTGGCCGCGCGTTTCTGGCCCGGACCCCTCACCCTCGTGCTTCCGGGCGGAGAGAAGCGAGTGCCCGATAGACTACGCGGCCCTGAAGGAGGCGTCGCCGTGCGCTGGACTCCCCAGCGTTCGCTTGCACGACTCATTCGAGCACACGGCGATCCGATAACGTCCACGAGCGCGAACAGACCCGGCGTCCCTCCCGCAGCTGGAGCGGATCAGATTGTAGCGCAGTGGGGGGAAGCGATTGCGCGCGGGACGCTGATGGTGCTTGACGGCGGCCGCCTCAAGGACTCGCAGCCTTCCACCGTCGTAGACTGCACGGGTCGACTGCCAAGAGTGATCCGACCGGGCGCAATATCCGCTGCCACGCTGAGGGAAAGCGTCGCCGACCTCGTCGGCGACGCCTGAAGAAATGAATCTCCTTTTTGTTTGCAGCGGCAACACCTGCCGAAGCGCGCTTGCGGAAGCGCTGGCGCTCAAGATCGCTGCTCGACGCGGAATTGCAGATCTCAACGTCTCCAGCGCGGGCACCAATGCATGGGATACTGCCCCCGCGACGGACGAGGCACTGCTCGTTGGAATGGAACGGGACCTCGACCTAACCGGTCATCGAGCGAGAATGCTCACCCCGGCAATTGTCTCCGAGGCGGATCTGATTTTCGTGATGACTCCGGGACACCTCGAGCCGGTGAAGGCCATGGGCGGTCGAGGGAAGGTGCACGTCATCGACGAGTACGCATCGGGCACGGCCAATCAGGGCATCAGCGATCCATACGGCGGCGACCTGGAAGCCTACCGGCAAACCGCGGATCTATTGGAGCAGGAACTGGAGAAACTCTTTGACCGACTCGCGGGCTGAACGGAAATCCGTGAAGGAATACCCGGGACGACTCGTCCTGCTAGGTAATCCCGTGAGCCATTCGCTGTCCCCGACATTTCAGAACGCGGCGCTCCAGGCTGCCGGCATTCCACTGATTTACGAGGCGGTGGAGATCCGCGACAAGGAGCTCCGAGGATTGTTGCGCGAGCTGAAGAAGGTGTCAGCCGCCGGCAACGTCACCATTCCGCACAAGGTTGCAGTCCACGACCGGTGCGACGAGCTGACCGATATTGCCGGTCGAGTGGGCGCGGTAAACACCTTCTGGTTCGTGTCCGGAAAACTGCACGGCGATAACACGGATGTCGGCGGCTTCGATGCTGCCGCCCACGCCCTGATCGGCGGCGAGCCTGCCGGTGCCCGGATCGCACTGTTCGGCGCTGGTGGAGCAGCGGCAGCCGTGCTCGCCGCGATCGAGTCGTGGAGCGGCGCTACTGTTTCGATCGTAGCGAGAAATCGAGCAAAGGCCGAGGGTCTCGCCGAACGCTTTCCCGATGTCGCGCGAATCCAAAGGAGCGTGAAACGCGCCGTCGAAGACGCCACATTGGTCGTGAATGCGACCCCAGTTGGCCAGCATGACGATGCTCAACCAATCGACGTTGCGAAGCTCTCTCGATCCACGGCGGTCATGGACCTCGTGTACAGGCGAGGTGGCACGCCGTGGGTGAAAGCGGCGCGGGAGCGGGGAAACCCGGCCGCGGATGGTCTCCCGATGCTGCTCGAGCAGGGAGCGCTGTCGTTTCAGCGATGGTTCGGACTCCAGCCCGACAGGGAGGCGATGCGACAGGCACTGCTGTAGCCGCAGCAGGGTGGCAAGCTGCATTTGCGGGGGCGCTCGATCTGCTGTTGCCGCGCGCATGCGTGTCGTGCGAAACACTTCTGTCTCACACCGAGAGAGGAGTCGTGTGCAGCCTTTGCTGGTCGCGGGTCGCACGGCTTGCATCTCCGCAGTGCGACCGCTGCGGACACCCGCTTGGGCCGGGCGGGTGCCGGTGGTGTGACCTCCTTCCTTCGTACGTCCGCGCCGTCAGATCCTGGTGCTGGATGCCGGTCGAGCCCGCATCGAGCATCGTTCACGCTCTCAAGTACACGGGCTGGTCCAGGGTTGCCGAAGAGATGGCTCAACGCATGAGCCATCTTTCCTGGCCGCGGGATGTGATCGAGGAACGAGCCTGGCTCGTGCCAATCCCGCTGGCATCAGCGAGAAAGCGAGAGCGTGGCTATAATCAGAGTGCGCTGATCGCTGCCGGTCTTTCGGAGCGATGGCGCGTTCCTGTATGGGAGAACGTCGTCGCCCGCTCGCGTGAAACCGGTTCGCAAACGCAGTTGACACCGGAACAGCGACTGGGCAACGTTGCAGGCTCGTTTGAAATCGCCGCCGGAAATCTCGGGGAACTGCGGGGCGCACACGTGATGATAGTTGATGACGTCGTCACGACGGCGGCGACTTTGAACGAGTGTGCGAAAGTGTTGTACAATGCGGGCGCGCGGATAATCAGCTACGTGACATTTGGCCGGGCCCATGCAAGCGGCGACCGGCTTTAACCGAATGGAGCTCAAGGAATGGCGACGAGGATAGGCATCAACGGTTTCGGAAGGATTGGGCGTCAGGTCGTTCGAGCCGCCAAGGTTCAAGGCGTCGCCGATTTGGATTTCGTGGCGGTAAATGACCTCACCGATACCAAGACCCTGGCGCACCTGTTCAAATACGACTCGGTACACGGCACTTATCAGGGAGATGTCGAGGCGGGCAAGGATTCTATCATCATCGACGGTGACGAGATCAAGGTTCTCGCGGAGAAGGATCCAGCTGCTCTCCCGTGGAAGGACCTGGGCGTCGACATCGTCCTCGAATCGACCGGGCGCTTCACCGACGCCGGATCTGCGCGAAAGCATGTCACCGGGGGCGCGAAGAAAGTATTGATATCCGCGCCAGCCAAGGACGAAGACATCACGATCGTCATGGGCGTCAACAGCGACAAGTACGATTCGTCCAAGCACACGATTGTCTCGAACGCGTCGTGCACGACCAACTGTCTGGTGCCGATGGTCAAGGTTATTCGTGACACCTTCGGCTTTCGTCACGCCTCGATGACCACGATCCACAGCTACACCAACGATCAGCAGGTTCTCGATCTTCCGCACAAGGATCTGCGACGCGCACGCGCGGCGGCGCTGTCCATGATCCCGACCACCACTGGGGCCGCGAAGGCAACCTCGCTCGTCATCCCGGAGGTCAAAGGGAAAATCGACGGAAGCTCCATCCGCGTTCCGACGCCCGATGTGTCGTTCACGATCCTTACGGTCGAGGTCGAGAAAGCGGGTGCTACCAAGGAATCGGTGAACGCCGCGTTCAAGAAGGCAGCAGCTGAGGGTCCGCTGGTGGGAATCCTTCGCTACACGGAGGAGGAGCTCGTGTCGAGCGACTACATCGGCGATCCCGCGTCGTGCATTCTCGACGCGAAGACCACTAACGTTATCGACGGAACCCTGGTCGTCGTGCATGGATGGTACGACAACGAGTGGGGCTATGCATCGCGCTGCGTCGATATGCTGCGCTTCATGGGGTCCCGCCTCTAGACGAGCCGCACCATGCGAAAGAAAACCGTCCGAGATCTCACCGACGAACAGATTCGGGGGAAGCGCGCCCTCGTTCGCGTCGATTTCAACGTTCCACTCGATGAAGAAGGCCGGATAACGGACGACACCCGAATCCGCGCGGCGCTGCCAACGATCGAGCTGCTTCTCGAACGTGGGGCTCGCCCCATAATCCTGTCGCACCTCGGACGTCCCAAGGGGAAGCCGGAGCAGAAGTACTCGCTGCAGCCCGTCTCGACGCGATTGGGTGAGCTGACCGGATGCAAGGTGATCTTCGTCGAGTCCACCGATTCGGACGAAGCGCTCAAGGCGAGCCAGTGCTGCAAGCCAGGCGAGCTGTTGCTGCTCGAGAACACGCGGTTCCTCGGTGGGGAGGAGAAGAACGATCCGCGCCTCTCTCGCGCACTCGCCGAGCTGGGGGACTTCTTCGTCAACGACGCATTTGGCGCGGCGCATCGCGCCCACGCCTCAACCGTGGGCGTCGCCGAGCATCTCCGTCCTGCGGTGGCTGGTCTCTTGATGCAGACCGAGCTCGACTACCTCGGCGGCGCTCTCAGCAATCCCAAGCGCCCGTTCATCGCGATACTCGGCGGGGCCAAAATCTCGGGCAAGATCGACGTCATCGAGCAGCTGCTCCCGAAGGTCGACGGCATCCTCATCGGCGGCGCGATGGCCTGCACGTTCTACAAGGCGATGGGACTTGAGACGGGCAAGTCACTCGTCGAGGAAGACCGCGTCGAAATGGCGAAGGACCTGATGGATCGCGCGGGGACCAGAATCACGTTGCCACACGATGCGATGGTTGCTCCTTCACTCGATCGCGCGCGCGAGGCGAAGGCTGTTTCGCGCAACGCAATTCCCAGGGACCAGGCGATGTTCGATATCGGTCCGCAAACGATGGCGTCGTACGCGCGAGCGATCGCCACGGCAAAAACCACGATCTGGAATGGCCCGATGGGCGTTTTCGAGACGCCTCCATTCGACGCCGGCACCCTCGCCATAGCTGAAGCCATGTCCAAGGCGACCGAGAAGGGAGCCACGACGATTGTCGGCGGTGGTGACTCGGCCGCCGCCGTGAGCGAGGCCGGGCTCGAGAAAAAAATGAGTCACGTCTCAACCGGAGGCGGAGCGTCTCTCGAGTTCCTGGAAGGCAAAAAGCTCCCCGGAGTGGAAGTACTCGACGAGGCGGTGTAGTGAAGCGTCCGGTCCTTGCGGCCAATTGGAAGATGAACAACGGCCCGTCGGCCGCGAAGGCGTTCATGGATGCGTTTCTGGCCGGATATCCTCGTCGTGATGATCGAACCGTCATCATTTTCCCGTCCGCTGTCGCGCTGACGACCGTCGTGGGCGCGTCCGCCGGGCGGAGCGATGTGCTCACCGGAATTCAGAACATTCACTGGGCGGAGAAGGGAGCTTTTACCGGTGAGATCTCCGCCGGAATGGCGAAGGATGCCGGCGCGAAGGTGGTTCTGGTCGGCCACTCAGAGCGGCGCCACGTATTTGGCGAGACGGACGCGCAATGCGCCAAGAAATGTCTTGCGGCTTCCCGCGCGGGACTGGCCTTCATGCTCTGCGTCGGGGAAACGATCCAGCAGCGAGAGGCGGGCGAAACCGAGCGCGTCGTGACGCATCAGCTGCGAGAAGGCGTCTCACAAACCTCGAACCTGATCTCCGCCGATTTCATGCTCGCCTACGAGCCGGTGTGGGCGATCGGCACCGGACTAACTGCTTCCGCGGGCGATGCGTCGGCGATCCATACAGTGCTTCGCTCGGAGCTGCGGCAGATGATCGGGACGCGCGCCGAGGAGATTCCGATCCTCTATGGCGGTAGCGTCAGTCCAGCCAACGCGGCGGGACTGCTCGCTGCACCCGAGGTGGACGGACTTCTTGTGGGCGGCGCAAGCGTGGAAGCTTCCTCCTGGTTGGCCATCGCCCAGACTTGACTGACTTCTCTCGTCCGCTGATATTGAAAGGCTACGCTGAACTTTAATTCTATCAATGCTTTACACGTTTCTTCTTACACTGCTCGTCATCGACTGCGTCGTGCTGATCCTCGCCATTCTCTTGCAGAGCGGCAAGGGCGGCGGTCTCGCCGCGAGCTTTGGCGGAGCCAGCTCTTCGCCTGACGCGCTGATCGGAATCCGGCAGGCCGGAAACCTTCTCACCACCGTAAGCTGGTGGGGTGGGGGAATCTTCCTGGGCCTCTGCTTCATTCTGCAGATCATGTCGACGCATACGTCGGCTCCCCGGTCGGTACTCGAGAAGGGTCTTGGAACACAGCCAGCGAACGTCGCACCGCCTCCGACATCCGCTCCCGCGGTTCCCCTCGAGCCGGCGCCGACGACTACGGCACCCGCCGGGAAGCCGGCGACCCAACCTCCGGCTACGACTCCGAAGCGGTAAGTTGGCGACCGAGACTCGACTCAGTGAGCCAGGGTTCCTCCTCCTTGAGGACGGAACCCTTTTTCGTGGCCGGTTGCCGCTCGGCGCTTCGGGCGCAGTTCTCCCCGCCGTCGCCGAAGTCGTCTTCACGACCAACATGACCGGGTATCAGGAGGTTTTCACCGATCCCTCGTATCGTGGTCAGATCGTCGTGATGACCGCGCCGCAGATCGGCAATTACGGAATCAACTCCGAAGATCCGGAATCGAGCGCGCCACAGGTGGCGGGCGTGGTGGTCCGGGAGCTCTCGGGAAGCTACTCGAACTGGCGCGCCACGGGTGGACTTGGTGCTTGGCTGGCGGCAGCGCAAGTACCAATAATTCAAGACGTTGACACCAGGCGTCTCACTCGGCACTTGAGGTCGGTGGGGGTGATGCGTGGGGTAATTGGCGCAGGGGAAGAGCCCGACGATGCGAGCCGCGCAGCACTGGAAGCGTGTCCTTCCATGGTAGGTCTCGACCTCGCTTCGCGCGTCACCACGCGGGAGCCGTACAGCTGGGGCGATCCACAAGCACGCCACCACATCATCGCATATGACTACGGAATCAAGCGCAATATCCTGCGCCTCTTTAGCGAGAACGACTGCCGCGTCACGGTGGTGCCCGCTGACACTTCGGCTGACGCCGCGATGGCGGACGATCCCGACGGAATATTTTTGTCGAACGGTCCGGGCGACCCAGACGCCGTCGCCTATGCGCCTGAGATAATCCGCACCCTGACAACCCGCGGTATCCCCACGTTTGGGATTTGCCTTGGCCACCAGCTCCTCGGACTCACTTTCGGCGGCTCGACGGCGAAGATGCCCTACGGGCACCGCGGCGGGAATCATCCAGTGAAGGAGGTCGAAACCGGGCGAGTGCTCATCACCTCCCAGAACCATGGCTTCGCGGTGGAGGGTGACGAGCGGTCGGTGAAGGGGGCCAGTGATCTCGAAGTCACCCACATAAACCTGAACGACGGGACGATCGAAGGCCTCCGGCATAGGGATCTCCCCGTGTTCGGGGTCCAGTATCACCCTGAGGCGGCGCCCGGGCCCCACGACGCGCGCCCCTTGTTTCAGGAGTTCCTGGGCGCGTTGAGAGGCGCGGTAAGGTAGCTTTAGGCTCGCTTGACAAATATCAGTAAAGCCATAACTTCAAAGCACTTACGCTACATAGCGCGCCTCCATTCGGAGTTTTTCACATGACCAAAGCCGACCTCGTCGAGCGTGTCACGGCCCAGATTTCACGTACTGCCGGGCCGATGATATCGAAGAAGGATTGCGCTCGCGTAGTGGATGCTTTCCTCGAGGCGATCAAGGAATCACTCCAGACCCAGGAGAACATCGAGGTCAGAGGATTCGGCACCTTCAAGATCCGTAATCGCAAGACGCGCATGGCGCGCAATCCGCGCACCGGTTCTCCAGTTGAGGTTTCCGCCAGACCGGTTCCAGTGTTCAAGCCATCAAAGGAGCTGCGAGCTCTCGTCGCTGGCATCGACGTCTCGCAGATGTCGGAAGCGTAAGGACTTAGCTCCACGTGAGGGAGGCGCACGTGTCCACTGTGACTGTGCAGCTGTTCGCTTCATACGCCGAGAGCTTCGGCGGTGCGACCCTCGAGATCCCTCTTAATTCGGGCGACACTGTCGGCGATCTCGTCGACTCGCTGAGATCGCTTCCAGGCGCCTCGATCCTTCCGGATTCGCCGCGGGTAGCGGTGAATCAGAAATTCGCCAGGTACGATCAGACCGTTCACCCTCGGGACGAGATCGCCCTGATCCCACCTGTGGCCGGCGGATGAGCGGATGATACGCGTCGCAATCGTTACTCGCGCAATTGACCCGGCAGCAATCATCGCCAGCATCGCGTCCACCGGTTACGGAGCGATCTCACTTTTTGCCGGAACGGTGCGCGACACGAGCGACGGCCGCGGTGTAAGTGCCATCGACTACTCCGCTTACACCTCCATGGCCGAAGCTGAGCTCAAGCAGATCGTCGCCGAGGCATCGGACCGCTTTGGAGTCACGTCGCTCATTGTCGAGCATCGAATAGGCGTGCTTTCCCTCGGGGAGACGAGCGTGGCGATCGCCGCCGCCCACGCGCATCGCGCGCCGGCCTTCGATTGCACCCGCTACGTTATCGAGGAGATCAAGAAGCGTGTCCCCATTTGGAAGATGGAGCACTACATCGACGGAACGCGCGAGTGGGTTGACCCGACCAAGGCGAGCGGAGTAGTGAGCGCGTGAGCGTAACACTGCGCGACGGCTTCGGCCGGAGCATCGAGTACCTGCGCATCTCCGTAACCGACCGGTGCAACTTCCGTTGCCTCTACTGCATGCCGTTGTCGGGCCTCGAATGGCTGCCCAAGTCCGACATTCTCTCCTATGAGGAAATCGCGGACGTGGTGAGCCAGCTCGCTCCGCTCGGCTTGCGCCGGCTCCGCCTCACCGGCGGCGAGCCGACGCTGCGCCCGGATCTGGAAATATTGATCGCAATGTTGCGCGCGATTCCAGGGATTGAGGATATCTCGCTCTCGACCAACGGCGTACGGCTACCTGCGCTGGCCGCGCAGTTTGCTCGCGCCGGACTGGATCGCATCAACATGAGCGCCGACTCTCTCCGACCAGATAGAATCAAGGCGATCTCTAGAAGAGGTACCGACTTTGATCCTGTGGCAGCAGCGACCGCTGCCGAAGACGCCGGGCTCTCACCGATAAAGATCAACGTAGTCGTGATGCGCGGGATCAACGACGACGAGGTTTGCGATTTTGCGCGACTCACCTTCGAGCACGACTGGCATGTGCGATTCATCGAGTTGATGCCGGTCGGAGAGATGCGTGAGCTGACCTGGGACCACGTAGTGCCGAGCGAAGAGATCCTGGATCGACTGGAGGCTGTTGCGCCGCTGTCACCCGTCGACGGTCCGTCGAGGGGGAACGGTCCGGCGCGCTATTTCAGGTTTTCCGGCGCCAGTGGCTCCGTTGGAATCATCACGCCGATGTCGCACACGTATTGCGGCAGCTGCAACCGGGTGAGACTCACGGCCGAAGGACGGCTCCGCACGTGCTTGTTCGGCGAAGAGGAAACTGATCTTCGGACCCCGCTTCGCGACGGACTTCCGCTCGAGCCATTCTTCCGCAGCGCGCTGGCGTCGAAGCCCGAGCAACACCACTTGCTCCAGATGAGCGTCGGCGGTCTGCGCGCGCTTTCGCAAGTCGGAGGCTGAAGGTTAGCTTTCCCGCACTGGCTTCCCACATCTAGCAACAGATAATGGTCAACAAAATCACGGTGGTCGGCGCGGGCAATGTCGGCGCGACCACTGCGCAACGAATAGCGGAGAAAGAGCTGGCCCGCACGGTGGTGATGGTCGACGTGCAGGAAGGAATTCCTCAGGGCAAGGCTCTCGACCAATGGCAGTCGGCTCCCATTGAAGGCTTCGATTCCCGCGTCGTCGGGACGAACGGATACGAAGAGACGCGCGATTCCGAGATCGTCGTCATCACCGCCGGGATTGCGAGAAAACCCGGCATGTCGCGCGACGATCTGCTCAACACCAACGCCGGAATCGTCAAGCAGGTCTCGGAGCAGATCAGAGCGACGTCGCCCAACGCGATTCTTATCGTGGTTTCGAACCCGCTGGACGTGATGTCTTACGTCGCCATGAAGGTCACCGGTTTTCCCCGCGAGCGTGTAATCGGTATGGCGGGCGTTCTCGATACCGCGCGCTATCGCGCCTTTCTCGCCGAGGCTCTGGATGTATCGGTGCGGGACATCCAGGCAATGGTCCTTGGCGGTCACGGGGATACGATGGTGCCGCTTATCTCTTACACGTCGGTTAGCGGAATTCCCATCACCCAGCTCATGCCGCAGGCAAAGCTCAATGCGATCGTGGAGCGGACCAGGTCCGGCGGAGCAGAAATCGTGAAGCACCTCAAGACCGGCTCCGCCTATTACGCGCCCTCTTCCGCGGCCGTGCAGATGTGCGAGGCGATCGTGCGAGATCAGAAGCGAATTCTTCCATGCGCCGCCTGGCTCGAAGGTGAGTACGGAATGTCGGGCCTGTTTCTCGGAGTCCCGTGCAAGCTCGGCCGGAGAGGACTGGAGAAGATCATCGAGGTGGAGCTGACCCGAGAGGAGCGCGATGCCCTGGCGAAGAGCGCGGATGCAGTCCGCGAGCCTATGGCCGCGGTAAAGCTGTAACGCTCTGATGGGCAGGCTCCGGAGTTTCTACGCCTCCATGGTCGGCAAGAAAGTCGTCATGGGGGTGACCGGTCTCATCGGGATTGGCTTCGTCATCATCCACTCGCTCGGCAATCTGCTCGTGTTCCGCGGGCCCGAGGCAATCAACTCCTACTCGCGGTTCCTGAAGAACACAGGCGAGCTGCTGTGGGCGCTTCGCGTAATACTCATCGTAGCGGTGATACTTCACGTGATCGCCGCCGTGCAGCTCACCAGACAAAGCCGCGCAGCACGCCCAATCGGATACGTGAAGCACGAAGCCCAGGTGGCGACGATCTCATCGCGGACGATGCGGTGGGGCGGGGCGCTGCTTCTTGTTTTCATAGTGGTGCACATCCTTCACTTCACGACCGGAACGATCAGACCCGCGGGCGTGTTCAGCCGGGAAGATGTCTACGTGAATGTGGTGACCAGTTTTCGAATCTGGTGGGTCTCGCTCTTCTACGTGGTGGCGATGATCGCGCTAGGCCTGCACCTCGCGCATGGCGCATGGAGCTCGGTGAGGAGTATCGGGGCGAGCGCGCCGTCACCGCAGCCGCTGCACCGGCGAATCTCGATCGCGGTCGCCATCCTCCTGTGGGCTGCCTTCACGGCGATCCCGGTCGCCGTCCTCCTGGGGATCGTTAAGTGACTATGCGGCTCGACGCCCGAATTCCGAGCGGGCCGCTCGCGGAGAAATGGAATCGCCACCGCTTCGAGATGAAGCTGGTGAATCCGGCGAACAAGCGGAAAAACACGATCATCGTTGTCGGTTCCGGTCTCGCGGGCGGTGCCGCGGCCGCAACCATGGCCGAGCTCGGCTACAACGTGGAATGCTTCTGCTTCCAGGATTCGCCACGGCGGGCGCACAGCATCGCCGCACAGGGCGGAATCAACGCCGCCAAGAACTATCAGAACGACGGTGACAGCATCTATCGCCTGTTCTATGACACGATCAAGGGCGGTGACTTCCGCGCGCGGGAAGGGAATGTCTACAGGCTTGCGGAGCTGAGCGTCAACATCATCGATCAGTGCGTGGCGCAGGGGGTTCCATTCGCGCGCGAGTACGGCGGGCTCCTCGCCAACAGATCGTTCGGTGGCGCGCAGGTCTCGCGGACGTTCTATGCGCGCGGTCAGACGGGCCAGCAGCTGCTCCTCGGTGCGTACCAGGCGCTAGAGCGACAAATCGCGTCCGGTACGGTGAAGATGTTTCCGCGGACCGAGATGCTCGATCTCGTCGTGATCGACGGAGTGGCCCGTGGCATCGTCACCCGGAATCTCGTCACCGGTGCTGTCGAGTCCCACGCGGCAGAGGCGGTGATACTTGCCTCCGGCGGGTACGGCAACGTCTTCTATCTCTCGACCAACGCACAGGGATCCAACGCCACGGCGATCTGGCGCGCCTACAAGCGGGGCGCGGCGTTCGCGAATCCATGTTTTACCCAGATCCATCCGACCTGCATTCCGGTCAGCGGCGAGCACCAGTCAAAGCTCACGCTCATGAGCGAGTCGCTCCGCAACGACGGGCGCGTCTGGGTGCCGAAGAAGCAGGGTGACAAGCGCGATCCGCGACAGATTCCGGAAGTCGAGCGCGATTACTTCCTGGAGAGAAAGTATCCGAGCTTTGGCAATCTCGCGCCTCGTGACGTGGCGTCGCGCGCCGCCAAGGAAGTCTGCGACGAAGGCCGTGGGGTCGGCGAATCCGGACTGGGCGTTTACCTCGACTTTGCTGACGCGATCAAGCGACTCGGAACCGACATCATCCGGGACCGCTACGGCAACCTCTTCGAGATCTACGAGCGGATCACCGATGAGAATCCGTACGAGGTGCCGATGCGGATTTACCCAGCGGTTCATTACACGATGGGCGGACTCTGGGTCGATTACGATCTCATGAGCACAATTCCGGGGCTGCACGTGACCGGCGAGGCCAATTTCTCCGACCACGGCGCCAACCGCCTCGGAGCCAGCGCTCTGATGCAGGGGCTGGCCGACGGGTATTTCATCATACCGAACACGATCGGCAACTATCTCGCGAGCAATAAGCTCACGAAGGTTGATGCCTCACATGCCGCGTTCCGCGCCGTCGAGAACGACGTAGCCGAGCGGACGAAGAAGCTGCTTTCGATTCACGGGAAGCGCACGGTCGGCTCCTTCCATCGCGAGCTCGGGAAGATCATGTGGGACTACTGCGGGATGTCGCGCAACGAATCGGGACTCAAGATCGCGCTGGAGAGAATTCCAAAGCTGCGCGCGGAATTCTGGCGCGATGTCAACGTGCCCGGCACCGGAGTCGAGCTGAATCAATCGCTCGAACGAGCGGGCCGAGTCGCCGACTTCTTCGAGCTCGGGGAGCTTATGTGCATCGACGCGCTTCACCGCACCGAGTCGTGCGGCGGACATTTTCGTGAGGAAAGCCAGACCCCCGATGGCGAGGCGCTTCGCGACGACGCGAACTTCTCCTACGTCGCCGCCTGGGAATACGCCGGTGAGAACAAGAGCCCGATCCTCAATAAGGAGCCACTCGTGTTCGAGAACGTGAAGCTCTCGCAACGGAGTTACAAGTAGTGAACCTGACTCTTCACGTGTGGCGGCAGACCGGGCCGGACGCCAAGGGACGGATGGTGGTGTATCCGGCGAACGACATCAGCCCGGACATGTCGTTCCTCGAGATGCTGGACGTTGTCAACGACCGACTCACCCAGCAGGGCGATGTGCCGATCGCGTTCGACCACGATTGCCGCGAAGGCATCTGCGGGATGTGCAGTCTCATGATCAACGGTGTTGCACACGGTCCGATGAAAGGCACGGCTACTTGCCAGCTTCACATGAGAAGCTTCAAGGATGGTGACACGATCTACATAGAGCCGTGGCGCGCGCGGGCGTTCCCGGTGATCAAGGACCTCACCGTCGACCGGTCGGCACTGGATCGAATCATTCAGGCGGGAGGTTTCATCACCGCGGCAACGGGGGGCGCTCAGGACGCCAACTCAGTGCTGGTTCCCAAGGAGAGCGTCGACACCGCAATGGATGCGGCGGCCTG
>WNFK01172232.1_pt1 | contig 20195 bp, 13 predicted proteins | sample 5400281 | NCBI WGS metagenome assembly WNFK01 (sample SAMN13153350, study PRJNA577476) | soil metagenome | isolation source: 20 cm soil on Douglas fir-dominated hillslope | place: USA:California | collected 2013-09-17
AGGGAGCCGGCCGAGCGCACGATATGGTTCCGGCGGGCGAGCCGGTCGCACAGCTCCTCGAATACGTCGGGATCCAGCTCCGATGCCGCGGCTCTGGCAATGACCGAACCTGAAGGACCCGCGGTAACGCTGGCGACCTCGAGCGCTCGCTGTTCCTCTGAGGTGAGGCGCTCGATCTGCGCGTCGATCACCAGGCGCAAGTTCTCCGGCACGGCGAGATCGATCTCCTCGAGCGCCCCGGTGAGCCGCCAACGTTCGCGGTCACGCGAGATGAATCCCCGCTCGGTCATGTGGTCTAGCACCGCCACCAGGAACAGAGGGTTGCCCTCCGAGTGCCGGTAGAGCAGCCGAGCCAGGCCGTCAGGCAGCCGGGCTTGCGATGACTCCGTCGCGAGATACTCGACCACATCTTCTTCACCGAGCGGCTCCAATGCGACTTCACGACATAGGCGACGGAGGGAAAGGTCCGGCGTTAGCGCCTTTAAAGGATGGTCTGGAAGGACGACGTCGGTCGGGCGATACGTCGCAATCAGCATCAAAGGGGCGGGCATCCGGCGGCGCGCCAAGACCGAGATCAGGTCGGCGGTGGAATGGTCCACCCACTGGAGGTCCTCGAAGACAAGGAGGAGGGGAGTCTGTGATGCGATCGCCTCGAGCGCCTCACCGATCTCGCGCAGCATGCGCTCGCGAGTGGCACCGAGAAGCTCGCGGTGCAGGGTCTCTCGATGTTCACGGGTGAGCAGGGCGGGAAATTGAACCAACCACGTGGGCGCTTGCACCGCCAAGGTGTCGACGATCGTGTGTCCGTCAGAACCTCGGCACAGCTGACCGAGCGCTTCGAGCATCGGGTAATACGCTTCCTTACTTCCGTACGCTTCGATGCATTGTCCGCGCCCGATGCGAAGGTCCGGGATATCGAGCGCGGCCTGTCGCAGGAACTCGTCGACGAGCGCGGTTTTGCCGATGCCGGGCTCCCCGGTGACGAAGACGATCTGCGGCTCGTCCTTCACCGCGCGCTGGAGGGCTTCTCGCAACGCCGCGAGGGGGCGATCTCGGCCTACCAGCCTGCCCGTGGCCGAGGCCACCGACAGACCCGGCGCGGCCCCGTCGCTGACTGGGGCGATGAAGCGGTACCCGCGCCGGGGTAGGGTTTCGATGAACAGCGGCTTCTTGGAGGCGTCCCCGAGGGCGGTTCGGACCTCGAAGATGTGGCTCTTCAGGACTTCCGGTTGGACGTGAGTGTTGGGCCACAGTGCGTCGAGGAGCTCATCGTGCGTCAGCAGTCGCCCGGGGTGCTCGACAAGATACCGCAGGAGGGCATACGCCCTGGGGGTCAGGAGAACCCGCTCCTGGTCGGTTCGATCCGGGCCGCGCCAGAGGCACTGATTGACGGTGTCAAGGTGGAAGGGCGGGAACTCCTTCATGGTCTCCCTACGAAGCTGACAATGCTTTAGCCGCGGGCGGTTGCCCGGGATAGGGGCGATGCTGCTCTCCGCTGACTCGCGCCAATCCCCAGGGAGTCTAAGCTCATCTGGGCTCAACTGCAAAGAGGCGCCCCTTTTGACTCGTTGCGCTATTGTCGTGAACTTGCGCATTTCCGGCCTGCGGCAGGCCGGCCGGGCCGCCCGGCTCTCTTAAGCGAGCAAGTCATGACTGCCGGCGAGGTATGCGCAATTGAGGCCGATCGGCTCATTCTTCCCGCGGGAACTGTCATCCGCATTCCGCTCGAGGTCCACGTACCCCGGATACCACCTGCCTTCCCTCGGCCCCTTCTTGGACGTAGGTGCGCACTCCCGGACGCGAATCGAGCATGGTGCGCGTAACGGTGTTCCCGTAACTCATTGTATTTGTTGGGGAACCAGGCCTGACACCGTTCTTCAACCAATACATGACCGCGCGCTCACGATTCCTGCGTTGAGCTGCTTTAGCCTCTCGTCAGGGTGCGAGAAGGGCCAACAGACCGCGATCGCCACAAGGCGCTGCGAGGTACGAGATGCCTAACGCTATCTTCGATGCCCTGAGAGTTCACCGCGACCCGGACCAACTCGTACGGGTGCTCCCACGCGCGCTCCAGCCAGTATTGGATTTCGACTACATGAGCCTCTTCTTGGACAGGGAGGTCGCGAGGGGCGCGACGTGGTATGTGCCCCACGGTGAGGATCGACCGAGCCTGACCTTGACGCCGACGCGCGAGATTCCGATCGAGGCCGTGCAGGCGTCGTGGGTCTTCGAGCACCAGCAGCCCGCCGTGATTCCTCGGTTGGAACAGGACACGCAATTCTTGGATGCGAAACGACTCCTGAGAGAACGCGGTTTTCAGTCGGCGTGCGCCCTTCCGCTGACGACGGCACACCGACGGCTCGGCAGCTTGAATATTGCGGCCACCCGAGCCTACGCCTATGCGGAAGGTGACGTGCGGTTTCTCTCCGGTATTGCCGATCAAGTGGCGGTGGCCTTGGACAATGCGCTCAGCCACGCGGAGCTGCAGGATGAGAAGGATCGGCTCATGCTCTTGCTCGAGCTGACGAATAGTGTGGTGTCCAACTTGGATCTGCACGAGGTGCTGAGCGCGGTGATGACGACCTCGCGGCGCGTCATGCGGTCCGATACCGCGGGCGTGCTGTTGCCCGACGCGAGCGGTGGCCACTTGCGCGTCTGTGCCCTCGACTCCCCAGAGGGCAAGGAGATCCTCCAAGACGGTAGGCTGATTCCGCTCGACGGCACGGTGGCGGGTCATGTCTTTCGCACTGGGACGCCTTGGGTCGGCTACGTCGACGACCTCCTCAAGACGGGTCTGGAGGCACACGAGAAGTGGAGTGCCTTGGGATTCAAGGTGGGGTGCGTCTTGCCGTTGATCAGTCGGAACCGGGTCCTCGGTACGCTGGGACTCCGTCGTCGCGATGAGAACGCTTACACCGACGACGAGGTTCAGTTTCTGATGCAGGTGGCCAATCAGATCGCGATCGCGGTGGAGAACGCGCTGGCCTATGGCGAGATTCGAGCGCTCAAGGACAAGCTCGCCCTGGAGAAGCTCTATCTGGAAGATGAAATCCGGAGCGATCGGGCGTTCGAGGAGATCATCGGCAAGAGCACGGCACTGCGGCGCGTCTTGAGGCAAGTGGAGACCGTGGCGCCGACGGATGCCACGGTATTGATCTATGGCGAGACCGGCACCGGCAAAGAGCTGATCGCGCGCGCGATCCACAATCTCAGTCCTCGGCGCCCGCAGGCATTCGTGAAGCTGAACTGTGCGGCGATTCCAACCGGACTCGTGGAAAGCGAGCTCTTTGGTCACGAGCGCGGGGCCTTTACCGGCGCGATCACGCAACGCATCGGTCGCTTTGAGCTGGCGAATCACGGCACGGTGTTTCTGGACGAGATCGCCGACCTCCCACTGGAGCTGCAGCCGAAGCTGCTCCGCGTGCTCCAGGAGCGGGAGTTCGAGCGGCTCGGAAACAGCCGGACCCTTCGGTCTGACGCGCGCCTGATTGCGGCCACCAACGGAGACCTCGCCGCGATGGTGGAGGCGCAACGGTTCCGCCATTCACCTCCCACCGCTTCGGGAGCGCGTAGAAGACATTCCGCTGCTCGTGCGCCATTTCGTTCAGCATTTCGCCCGGCGAATGAACCGGACGATCGAGACGATCAGCTCGGACACGATGGAGAGCCTGGTCCGATACCAGTGGCCGGGCAACATCCGCGAACTGGAGAATGTCATGGAGCGCGCGGTGATCCTGTCGTCCGGACCTGTCTTGAGGGTGCCGCTCGAGGATCTGCGGGACCGCTTCGCCCCCGGCCAGGCAAATGGGACGCACCGGACCCTGGAAGAGGCCGAACGGGCGCACATCCTGGCGACGGTGAAGGAGACGAAGTGGGTGCTCTCGGGACCGCGGGGCGCGGCCACGCGGTTGGGGATGAACCGGTCGACGCTGCAGTTTCGGATGAAGAAGCTTGGGATCGTGCGGCCGGCGTGAGTCGCCAGTGCCAATCGGCTGGCACCTGGTAGTCCCTCGGCACAGCCCGATTGGCACTGGCATTCGATGGGTGCCGCCGCGTACCCAATTGGCCCGCCGCCTCAGCAGTTTGAAGCCACGTGGCTTCTGGTCACGCGTGGCACTCCGATTGCCTCAGCAGGAGCGGGATGCTCAAAATTACGGTACAGCACAGCCCGAGCGAGGTGAGGTTAAAGCTTGAAGGCAACCTCGCCGGGGCCTGGGTGACCGAGCTCGAGGACTCTTGGCGGTCGGCCCACTCGAGTCTCGCGGGTCGCTCGCTGTGCGTGGATTTGTTGGCGGTCGAGCAGGTCGACCGGGCGGGCAGATATCTGCTGGCTCTGATGCGTCGCAACGGGGCGCAGCTGATCGCTTCGGGAGCGATGATGACGGAGTTCGTCCGGACCATATCAGGGGACGGGCCCCTCACCGAGGAGTAGTCGACTTGCTGCGCGGCAGAGGTAGCTCCCGGATCGACGCGGCCGCGATGTCTCGGCTGGCCGCGGCGGCGCTCAGCGCCTTGCTGATCAGCAACGCCCCTCCGGCCGCGGCCCAGGAGACGCGCCCGGACGTGTCGTCGTCCACGCGAGACGCGGGCGCGATGCCCGAGCGGCTCAAACGCCTGGTGGCGCCGAGCCCGAGTGCGCCATGGCAGCCGCCCGCTCTGCGTGGCTACACGAGCGTGCTCAAGGCCGAGGAGCGCGTGCCCATCGACCCGCAGAAGCGTTACGACCTGGTCGAACTAATCGACCTCGCCCAGCGGACCAATCCGGAAACACGCGTGGCGTGGGAGGGAGCCCGTCAGGCCGCAATCGGGATCGGCTTGGTCCAGAGCGAGTACTTTCCGGTGCTTGCCCTCGCGGCACTCGGCGGGTACAAGAGTGTCGCCGTGCCCGCGCCCAAGGATGTGGCGCCCAGCGGGTTCTTCCGGTTCGATCTGGAGCAGGCAGTTCCCATGCTGAACCTGCGATGGCTCCTGCTTGATTTCGGGCGCCGCGGGAGTGCCCTGGACGCGGCCAAGGAACGCCTCATGTCGGCCAACCTGGCGTTCAATCGGAAGCACCAGGAGATCATCTTCCGCGTCCAGAGTGCCTTTCTGACCCTGACGAGTCTTCAGCGCAAGATCGCGGTCGCCCAGAGCGCCCTCGACGCCGCCCGCTCCGTTCGTGAAGCGGCTGAGGGTCAGCTGCAAACCGGGCTGGCCACGCTCCCGGAGGTTTCCCTGGCGCGGCAACAGGAGGCCCAGGCCGCCTTCGATCTGGAGGACGCGCTCGCCCGGGAACGCGACGCGCAGGTGACGCTGGCCGAGAGCATCGGGATCACCCCGACGACCGCGATTCAGGTCACGGACTTTTCGGCGCTGCCGGCCCCGGCCGCCCTCGAAGATTCCGTGGACAAGGTGATCGACCGGGCCCTCGAAAAGCGCCCGGACCTCATCGCCAAGGTGGCGGCGGTCCGCGCCAAGGAAGCAGACGTGCGTCGAGCGCGGGCGGCCTATTTTCCAACGCTGTCCATCGTCGGTGATGTCAGCTCGATCCTGGGCCGGGCGCGGATCACCGGAGGAAACAGGAATACCGGTTGGTTCAGTGCCGCCGAGCCCAACTACGGCATTGGGATCACCCTCGAGTGGAACATCTTCGAGGGCGGCGCGACGCGGCGACGGGTGGAGCTGGCGGAGGCCGAGCGGCGTGCGGCTGAGAGCGAAGGAACCGCCGCTCGGGACCGGGCCATCAACGACGTGTGGAAAGCCTACACGGATGTCCACCTCGCCATTCGACGGCTCGATGTCGCCGCCGCGCTCGTGACCGCCTCCGAGCAGTCCTACGAGTCGATCCTGGAGTCCTATCGGCATGGCCTCGGCACCTTGACCGACCTTCTGGCCGCCCGCCGCGAGCTGAGCCGCGCCCGGTTCGTCGAGGTCGACACCAAGCTCCAGCTCATGAATTCGTCAGCCGCGTTGGCCTTCACGACCGGCGACTCTCCGCCGGGCCAGTCCCCGGGACGGTAGAGGCGTGATGGGGCCACAGATCAACATCATCGGCTCGTTTTTCCCCTCGTGGATGCTGTGCGTCCTGATCGGTATCGTGGCGGCCCTGCTCGTGCGGCTGCTCCTCATCCGCACGGGGATCGATCCCTACGTCGGTCCGCGCGCACTCGTCTACTCAAGCCTCGCCATTCTGGTCACCCTCGTCCTCTGGGTGGGGTTCTTCAGAGTCTAGGGTCATGACCGACGATCAGACGCGGTCAAGCCAGAGTGGCCGCCGGCTCCTTGGTCGACTGATCGGGGCGGGCATTGTCGGCGCTGCCGTCATCGCCGTGATCGTGACGCTGCTGCAATGGGAGACGAGGCCGCAGACGGACGATGCCACGATCCGCGCCAACTTCGTGGGCATCGCACCCCAGGTCAATGGACACATCGTCGAGCTTCACGTCCGGGACAATCAGCAGGTCAAGCAGGGGGATCTCCTCTTCCTGATCGACCCGCGTCCCTACGAGATCGCCCTCGCGCGGGCGCAGGCCGCGCTCGCGCTGACGCGGAAGGAGGTCGCGGGGCTGCGAAACGCAGTGTCTTCGGCCGCCTCGGGCGTCGCGAAGGCGGCCGCGCAGCTCGACGCCTCGGCGGCCGACGTCAGGCGGCGGGAGACCGATCCGGTCGCCGCCGACGCGGAGATTGCCCGTTTGGAGGCACAGCGGGTGGCTTCGGAGGCAGCTCTGCGGCGCGCGCAGGCCGAGCTCAAGCAGGCCGGGGACCACCTGAGCCGTCTCGAGCCGCTGCTCCCTCGCCAGTTCGTGACCGAGGACCGGGTGGAGGACGCGCGAACGAAGAGGATCTCGGCCGCCATGGCCGTAGAGCAGGCGCGGACGTCCGTTCTCGCCACCGACGCGGCGCTCGATGAGGCCCGCGCCAAGAAGCGGGCGGCCCTGGCGACCCTCGCGGCGACGCGCGCCCAGCACATTGCCACCGAGGCCGCTCTCCAGCAGTCGAAGAGCGACCGGGCGCGTGCGGAGGACAACGTTGGACAGGAGGCGGGCATGAACGCACGGCTGGCGGCCGCCGAGGCGGCGGTGCGCGCCGCGGAACTGGACCTCGAGTACACCCGGGTACAGGCTCCCTTCGACGGCCGGGTCGTCAACCTCAACATCTCCATCGGCGCCTTTGCCCGCTCGGGCGCCGAAGTCTTCACGCTCGTCGACGTCGCCAACTGGTACGTCATGGCCAACTTCCGCGAGACACAGCTCCGGCACATTCCCGCCGGCGCGGCCGTGGACATCTATCTCCAATCTCATCCCGGGCGACACTTCCGCGGCACGGTTGTCGGCCTGGGATGGGCCGTGTTGCCGGAGAATGGCACCAGCGTCAATGGGTTGCCGCGCGTCGAGCGGTCCCTGGACTGGATCCGGCTCGCGGCGCGCTTTCCGGTGCGCATCAAGGTGGAAGACCCCGACGACTTCCTGCGCCGCGAGCTCGCACCCACGCCCGGACGAGGCGCCGCGACCTTTCGCCTGACCCTGGCCTGCCTGGTTACCACGGTCCCGATCCTGACGCATCGATTCCAGTTCGCGCTCGTGGCCTTGATCCTCATGTACCTGATCACGCAGGAGGACACGGCCGCCACGCTTCTCGGCTCGATCCTCGGGGTCGTCGGTCTCACCATCAGCCTGGGTCTGGCCCTGCTCGCGTGGATGGTCGTGCTCGACATCGCCTGGCTGCGGATCTGCACCATCGCCGCCTTCCTCTTCGGCGGACTCTTCCTCAAGCGTGTTCTGAGCATCGGCGCGCTCGGCTCCGCGCTCGGTCTCCCCGGTGCCCTGATGATGATCCTGCCCGACGTGATGACGGTACCCGACGTCTCCTCGCCGTCGCCGGAGGTGCTGACCGAGGCGGTCCTCTGGCTATGGCTCAGCGCGGCCCTCGGGCTCGGCGTGAACCTCGGCGTGCAGCTGCTGCTCGCGCCAGGCGACCCGCTGACGCTCCTGGAGCGCGAGCTCGATACGAGGCTCCGCGTCGTGGCCGAGACCGTCCGCCGCCTGGCCGGCACGGCTGTGCCGGCATCGCCGCCGGCCATCTCCCTAGACTCTCTCGCCACCTCCGGCATGTCGCGGCCGCTCGCCTTGCTGAAGAACGCCTCGCTCACGCGAAGCTGGGCCCGGCAGCGTCACGAGGAGCTGGCCGCGATCATCACGCTGGTCGACCGGCTGGTGACGGACGCCGCGGCCCTCCAGACGCTCGCCGCGTCATCGCCCGCGGATGCCGCCACGCAGGCCTCGCTGCTCCGGGTGGGCGATGCCTGCGAGCTGGTGAGAAAAGCGCTCGCCGAGCGGCGGCGCCCGGCGCCTCGCGATTGGACGGCACTCTCGACTCCCGTCGCCACCGGCACAAGGTGGCCGCCGCTCGCGGACATGGAGGGAGCTCTCGACCAGATCGCGCTCGCGGTGCGGATCCAGGAGCCCGCGGAGCGACGCGAGGAAGCAAGGCCAGGCCTCTTGCTGCCCGATGCCTTCACCAATCCCGAGTACGTCCAGTTCGCCGTCAAGGGCGCCGCCGCGTGCCTGATCTGCTACATCCTCTTCGTCGGATTCGACTACCCGGGCATCTACACCTCGGTCATCACCTGCTTCGTCGTGTCGCTCACGACCATCGGGTCGAGCAATCAGAAGGGCCTGCTGCGCTTCGCCGGCGCCGCCGTCGGGGGACTGATGGGGCTGTTCGCCCTCGTGTACGCGTTTCCGAACATCGACGGCATCGGTGGCTTCTGGCTGATCTTCGCCGCCGGCACCGCGGTCGCCGCGTGGATCAACTTCGGCACCCCCCGGGTCTCGTACGGGGGATACCAGACCGGGCTCACCTTCTACAAGGCGGTGCTTCAGGGCTTCGGCCCCGCGGTCAGCGCGACCGTCCTCCGCGACCGCCTCATCGGCGTCGCCCTCGGCCTGATCGTGTTCGGCCTCCTGGAGCACGTGCTCTGGCCGGTCCGCGCGGCGGACCGGATGCGTGAGCGCTTGGCGGACGTCTTCCACTCACTGGCTGGACTGGCGCTTGCGTGCGCCAACCCGGGAGGTCTGCGGCCCGCCGAGGTGGATGCGCAACGCCGTCTCATCTCCCAGCAGGTGGCGGACGTTCAGGGGTTCATCGAGTCCTCGAAGTTCGAGCTCGACGGCGGGAGCGCGAGAGCCACCGCGCAACTACTTGGCGATGCCCAGACCGTCTTCCTCGTTCTCCTGGCGATCGCCCGCCACGAAGGTGTGCTCCCCGCATCGTCGCGGGAGGCCATGCTACGGTTGCCGAGGGACGGGTCGGCGGCCCTGGAGGCGCTGGCCGAGCACTTGCGGCGCGGCGGCGACATGCCCGCGATCGACCTCGATGACACGCTGGCCACCGCCGAGCGTGACATCACCGCAGACCACGGAATACATGTCCTCTACCGGGAGTTCGTGGTCGCCGTCAACCGACTAGTGGGGGATGGGCGGCGAGCTTCGAGGGTGTGATCGGGGAAGGATACGTCTACTCCGCTGCCAGCCGATCAGCAGATGCTAGTTTTCCGGCACCGCTCGGGGAGCACGTGGTGTCCCGTTCCCGCTGAGCGTTCTCGCAATCAGGTAGTTGGCGTGCGCGGGCGCCACCCCAGGGCTTCGCATGGCGATTGCCGAGCTCAGACTACGCGGGCTTCTTCACGACATCAGCGAAGAACGTCCCGGGTGGAGGTGAGGAGAACGCACGTGCAGCCGGTCTCGCTCCAGACATGCTGGTCCGCGGTGCCGGGCTCTGCCCGATTGTAATCCCCAGGATAGAGTGTTTTGTCGTCGATCATCAGCTCGCCGTCAAGCAGATACAATTCTTCGACTCCAGCATGCCTATGCGGCGGATACGCCGTCCCCGGGGCGAGTCGTACGAGCAGGCTGACGCGGTCTTTCTCCGCGTCCGTCGCGAGCAGTTTGCAGGAGATGCCAGACGCCACTTCTTGCCATTCCGATTCAGGTGGTCCATCTGGCGCTGACGCCACCGACTCTTGGCCTTTCCCCGCAGTGATTCGCTGCGCAAGGCGTTCCCAGAGAAGGCCCTGCTCTCTCACGTCGACGGCCTCCTGTGAGCCGCTCGGAGTCGTCGCTGTCTCCATCGCCCTGGAGCGCGCCTGATTCATGATCCATCCGACAACTGAAACCTCCACAGGATCGTACGCCGATGCTCGTCGCCACACATCGTGGAACACATCACCCATGAGTGCTTCAGCGGTGTCGCGATTGTTGGTGATCCGCACGAGCAAGGTAAAGACGATTTGCTGCATTCGCGTGTACAGCGCCTCTAGCGCTGACGGGTCGCCTTCGGCGGTGGCCCGGACGAGTCCGGCCCACTCTTTCTCAGAGACGGGCGCCTTCGCTCCATTGGCATAGAGCAAATCGCCCAGCGTTAGCGTCTTGCGCACGCGACGAGCCGCAAGGTCGCGAATCGCGGGCAGCAGGGCATCGTAGATCACCCTCTTGCTCACGAACACATCGGCGCCGCTGTCAGAGGCCATGAGACGGTAGGCAGCCTCGGTGTAGGAACTCATGAGGATGATCATCGTCCCCGGCAGTTCCTGCCTGATGTGCGTCGTCAGCTCGATACCGTTAACTCGGGGCATGATCAGATCTGTGACCACGAGGTCAGGCCGCACGCGGTGTGCGATGGCGAGTGCCTCCTCACCATCTGCCGCCTCACCAACGATCGTCATGTCGGAGGCTGGTGCGAGGAGGTAGCGGACGATCTCGCGATACTCCGCAGAGTCATCGACGACGACGATGGTCAGCAAGATTGTCCGCTCCTGGCGCGACGAGATGGCCGGCCTTTCCGCAGGTGAGCCACTCCACCGCCGCCCCTCTGGTCCACTACTCGTGACCGCCATCGCGGTCCTAGGAACCCTGACCGCCCGTCAGGTGGAAGGACAGCCAAGTTGCGGTCAACTTACATCAGAACCGACGGGCCCGTTAGATTCCTTCGTCGGCTTGGCACGTAGCCGTGCTCGAGCACCCGGGTCCAGGCCATGCAGCACGGGCCGTGCCAGACTAGTGGCTTGAGTTGAATGCGTTACCCGCCCTTTGTCTGTGCGATCCGGCAGAAATGACCGGGTAGGAAGTTCCGCCATCGACCCAGGCGCGGGGAAAGCACGGATCATGCTCGGCACCGTAGACGACTCATGCGTCCCGAGGGCGTCCTATTGTGCTCACTCGACCACCACGACGAGTGGCTTCCCTTTCTCGACGACATACGTGGCGAGCTCCGCCCCGGGGCCGCTGCCGACGTTCTTCGCCGTGTGGATCGTTCGGGCCGGGATGAACAAGACGTCGCCGGCCTTGAGCGTCACCGGCGGCTTGCCCTCGACCTGATACTCCAGCGAGCCTTCGAGGACATAGATGATCTCTTCGCCCGGATGCCAGTGCTTGGGGAACGGCACTCCCGGGGCGAGCTCCACGCGTGCCTGGATGACCTCGCGCCCGGGGGCGCTGAGATCGTGCCGCTGGAGGTCGGTGCGGGTGATTCCGGGCTGTTGCGCCCGTGCCACGTGCAGCGCCAGACCGATTCCGACCATCAGCACCGCTACCGCCAGGATTCGCGTCGTTTTCATGTGGACCCCTGTCCCTCCTGAATATGCGTAAGTGAACCCGTTCTGTTCATCAGGGGCCGAAGGGCCGACGTCGGCGCCGCGTACCTCGCCGACGGGCTTCCCGTCGAGCACGAGTGCGATCGGATAGGTGAGCCCGTCGTCGCGGGATCCCCCGATCGATGTGCTCGGCGCGCTTCCCGAACTCGCCTTGACTTACGGGGAGGTGCGGATCCAGTTGACGGCCGCGAAGAGGGCCGTCGGGCAGGATGCCGCGTCAGGAGCTAGGCCTGGGTGAAGCGACAGTCGCCGCGGTGCCACACCGAGGACAATGCTGCCAGGTCGGATCGAGGGGCGCCTCGCAGGAGGCGCACTTTGTAGCGGGGGCTGGAGCCGTCGAGGGCCCGACTGCCTTGGCGGGTTCTTCGTCCGCCGTACCCGACACGCCCTTCTTGAACTCCTTCATGGACTTGCCGATCGACCCGGCCAGCTCAGGGAGCTTCTTTGCCCCAAAGAGGACCAGCACCACGACGAGACCGACGATTAGATCCTGGCTACCAAGCATCGCGTTTCCTCCGGCAGACCGACTAGAGCCTCGCTGACCAGCCTACTCCCGTGTCGGGCGTCCGCAATCCCCCTTTGGGCTTGACGCGCGGCAGACGGTGGACATGATTCCGCACGCGCTGGCCTGTCGCTCCGGGCGCCGCATCACGTGGGCACCGAGAGGACTCGACTAAGGCGTCGCGTAGAAGCGAGCCGCCGCCGTGAGCTCGGCCGCGGTCAGGTTCGTGGTGAGCCCGTCCACCATGACGCGTCGGATGTACGGCAGGTCGACCTGACGGGCCATCTGCTCGACGAACCAGGCCCGTCGGTCGGTCGCGGTGTCGCGCGCATGCTAGAACCGCAGCGTCACATCCAACCCGCCGATCACCGCGTAGTCACGCTTGCCGAGATCGAACGCCTTCGCGTTGTAGGAGTGGTAATAGCCCACCTCGGGCCGGATCATGATCGACGGGCTGAGCTGGTAGGTGAAGCCCACCGTATGGCTCGAGTAGTTCGTCGCGAACCCGGTGCGCTCGCCGTCCTCGTCCCGGTACCATTCGTTCCGCACCGTGAAGAAGCTCTTCCGGCTGGTCTCGAATATGGTGTAGTTCACGAGGCCGTAGCTATAGGTGACGCCCGGGATGTCCTTGCCGATGCCGCCTCCGCCGCCGAAGGATTTGACCGGGCCGAGGCTGGGGGTGCCGCCGACCACCGCGTCGCGCTGCCACATGAAGTAGCCTTCGGTCTTGGTGTGAATACCCGGGGTGAAGGTGTGCTGCCACGTGCCCACCAGGTAGTTGAAGTTGTCGTGGCCGGCGTCCTGGCCGTCGATCCGGAAGCGGCGGAACTTGGCGTCGTTGATCGAGTTGAGCACCAGGTACACGGAATCCTTGTTGCTGTCGGACACCCAGCGGACCCCGAGCATCCCGGTCGGGGTGGCGCCCTCGTACCAGGGGGCCATGTCGGTGCCCGCGTGGAGGGCGGCCTGAATGGTCCAGTTCTTGTTCAGCATGAGGGTGACCATCACGCCGGTCTGGGTGTAGGTGTCGAAGGTGAACAGGATCGAGTGGGTGCCGAGGTAGTTGTCGGGCCCGAACTGGGTCTCGATGTCGGGCGTGGCGATCCAGCGGCCCGCGGTGATGATCAGGCCCTGGGCGACCTTGGGGATGTACACGTCCACGTACTGCTCGGTCGGGTCGAAGCCGTACATCTGGTTGTGCTTGAGCAGCTGATCGCTGAACCAGCCTCCGGAGGTCATGTAGCGGTAGTCGGTGCCGTACAGAATGGTGGAGCGGAAGCCCCAGTCGATGTGATCGGTCTGCACCGTATCCAGCTCGCGCTCCAGGCGCACCACCAGCTGGTTGAGGACGGGCTGGTTGGGGAAGATCCAGTACGAGGTCGGGATGCTGGAGTTCTTGTTGGTCGTCCAGTTGCCGGAGGCGTTGATCCAGCCGTAGAGCTTGACCCGGCTCGCCTTGATCTCCTCGCCATAGCGACCGCCGTAGATGGCCTGCATCAGGGGATACGCGCCGGTGTTGTAGGGCACCCCGACGAGCGGGAAGCCCTGGTATTCGCCGGACGGATAGGGCGGCGAGTCGAAGGGCGCGGCCAGCGCCCGCCGGGCCGGCTCCGGCCCACTATCGGAGGACTCCTTGAACTCGTCCCGGTAAGCGTTGAAGAGGCGCTTGAAGAAGCCGGGCTGCCCCTCGGTCGTGAGCGAGTAGGGGGTGTCGTCCGCCGCCACCGCGGGCTCGGGGGCCGCGGTGACGCACGCGCACAGTCCCAGGATGATCGTCAGTCGTCGCATGGGTCCTCTCCCTCCGCGCGAGGATCGTGATGGCGGCGGCCTCGACGCGGGGCCGAATCTAGCAAGCGGCCCGTCAAGACGGCATCAAGACCGCGGCCGACCGGGTCAAGGCCGCGTCTAGGCCCGGCGCCCTTGACGGCACGTTGACCGGGGCGGCGGCGAATAGGACAACGCCTTGAGGTCTCACCGCAGTTTACTCGTGGCAGGAGGAACACTACCATGAGGAAGATCGAGGCCACCATCGATCCGTGGATCTTTCAGGACGTGCGCGAGGCCCTGGTCCGCGTCGGCGTCACGGACATCGTCCTGAGCGACGTCCGATGCACCGACGTGCACGGGCCACATACCGAGTTCTACCGCGGCGTCGAATACCGGGTGGATCTCGTCCCGAAGCTCAAGCTGGAAGTCGTCGTCGATGACGAGTGTGTCGATGATGTGGTGAAGGCCGTCACTGGGATGGCGGTCATGCCTGTCGGTCGCATCGTGATCGCGGCCGTCGAGCAGGTCGTCTCGGAGGGAGGGATGGTTCAATCTATGGCACGCTCAGGGCACGTCGCGTAGCGCGGTGAGACCGTCGCGCATCTCGCCCCGAGCACGAGGATCTGTGCGACCGCGAGGGCCGGTCGAGCTACACTGCGACCGTGCCGACCCGAGCCCAGCAGGCCGGTCTCCGCGTCGAGGACCTGCCACGCCCATCGCTCGGGCAGATCGTCCGCCGGGACAAGCTGGACGCCGTCGTCCGGAGAGCGCTTGGCCAGGTCCTGCGGCGGCGTCGACCAAAGCGCGGGTGACCCCACCCCGGCGAGCGCCAGGCCCGAGGGCGACGCCCATCTCCGAGCTCCACCTCGTGCTTGGCTTCTCTCTCCGCGATGGGTATCTCGCAGCCGTCGCAGCAGCGACCGGTTTCGGGCCGACCTAGTCGACGGGCGGCTCCTCGACGATGATCTCGTGATCCGAGCCGGGTGAATCGAGGAGCAACTGAGCGTGCTGACGCGCGATCGCCGTGGCCGCCCAGGCTGACGAAGCCTCGCGCTCAAACCCGCAGGCGCACGCCACGCGCCACTGTGGACGGCGCTCGGCTATGACCAGTCTATCGAACGGAGCAAGGGCGCTGCCTCACGATCGGCGGGGCGAGTGTTCCGGTCGCCGGTGACGCGGAGCGCAAGAGGGGAGCCAGAGCCGCGCAGGAAGTGCAGGGAGAAGCCCCGGCGCCGTGGTACTCTTACATGCCTTCCACCGGGCGAGTTGGTTGGCGTGCCGGGCGTCCCGCCCGCTGGAATCTGGCTACTTCCGTCCCAACGCCGGATGCGCAGTTGTCCCCTCTGGCTCGCGCGTTCAGGGAAGCCAGCCATGTCACACCTCGATCTACACGAGCAGGCCCGAGCCGCGATCCAGAGCGGCAAGCTCCCGAGTCGTGTGCCTGATCGCACCTGGGGTGGTCCCGGCGTCGGAGTCGCGTGCCCGGTCTGTGGGCTTCCCGTGTCACAGCAGGAGATGGAGTTCGAGATGGAGTTCGCCCACGGCGGCAGCAATCCCGGCCGGGACAAGTTCCATGTCCATCTGAAGTGTTACGCGGCCTGGGAGTTCGAGCGGCAAGCCCAGTAGGTGGTACTCAGCGGAGGGCAAGACTCTCCACGAGCGTGACGAGCTCCGCCGGGTCGACCGGCTTGGGCACGTGCATGCTGAAGCCGGCGGTGATCGCGTGGAGGCGGTCCTCGCGGCGCCCGTACGCGGTCAGAGCGATCGCGGGCACGCGCCCGCCGCGGGTGGGGTCGAGCGCGCGGATTCGGCGCATCAGCGCGTACCCGTCCTCGCCCGGCATCTCGATGTCGGAGATCAGGACGTCAGGGGGCGCGGCGACGAATCGCTCGAAGCCCTGCGCGGCCGAGCGGCTGGCCTCGACGGTCGCGCCGACGCGACGAAGCACCTCCGTGACGAGGGTGAGCCCATCGAGGTCGTCGTCGATGACCAGCACCCGGATCCCGTCCAGCCGGACGAGGGACGCCACCGGCAGCGGCGCGGGGCTGGACGGCGGCGTCGCGGTCACTCCGGCCGGAACGAGAGCGACGCTGACCGGGAGCTTCACGGTGAAGGTCGCCCCTTGACCGAGGCCCGGACTCTCGGCCGAGACCGCGCCGCCGTGCAGCTCGACCAGGTGCTTGACGAGGGTCAGCCCGAGCCCGAGTCCGCCGTGCGGGCGCGTGCTGGAGCTATCGCCCTGGCGGAAGCGCTCGAACACGTACGGGAGGAAGTCCGCCGCGATGCCGTCGCCGGTGTCGGTGACGACGATCTCGAGGTGGGAATCGGCCCGCCGCAGGCGCGCCTGGACGCGGCCCTCCCGGGGGGTGAACTTCACGGCATTGCTGAGCAGGTTCCACACCACCTGCTGGAGCCGGTTCGGATCCCCGGTGATCGGGCCGGTATTGGGCTCTCGAAGCACGTCGAGGCGGATGCCCTTGGCGAGGGCGGCGGGACGCACCGCGTCCGCCGCGGCGTCGATGACCGCCCCCAGCTCGACGCTCTGTAGCTCCAGGCGGAGCTTGCCGGACGCGATGCGGCTCACGTCCAGCATGTCGTCGATGAGCTGGACCTGGGCGTTGGCGTTTCGCATGATCGAGTCGATGGCCCGGGTGGCCGTGGTCTCGTCCACCTGACCGGTCCGCAACATGGCGGCCCAGCCATAGACCGCATTGAGCGGCGTCCGCAGCTCGTGCGACAGCGTCGTCAGGAAGTCGTCCTTGGCCCGGTTCGCGGCTTCCGCCTCGGCGCGGGCGGCCTGCTCCCGCGCGAGGAACTCGAGCCGCTCCCGATCGATCCGCTTGCGGATGCTGATGTCTCGCGCAATCTTCGAGGCCCCCACGATCTCGCCGCCGGCGCCTCGGATCGGCGAGACGGTGAGCGACACCTCGATCGTCCGCCCGTCCTTGTGCACCCGAACCGTCTCGAAGTGATCGACGGACTGGCCGCTCCGGATCCGCGCCAGCACCGTGTCCTCCTCGTGGTGACGCTCGGCCGGGATGATCAGGGTGATGTGCCGGCCCACCGCCTCGGCGGCCGGATAGCCGAACATGCGCTCCGCCGCGGAATTCCACGAGAGGATCGTGCCGGTGAGGTCCTTGCTGACGATCGCGTCGTCGGACGATTCGACGATCGCGGCGAGGCGGGACGACGTCACGGCGGCTTGCTTCTGGTCCGAGATGTCCCGGACGTAGAGCGCGAGCCCCCCGCGGGATGGATACATCTGGACATCCACCCATCCGCCCAGGACGGGAGCGAACAGCTGGATGCCCCGCGGCGTCTCCTCCGCGATCGCGCGGCGGGCCTCCGTCTCCACGCTGGTGCCGACGAGCTCCGGGAAGATCTCCCAGATGGACCGGCCGGTCACCGCCTGGCGCTCCCGGCGTGCGAGCCGCGCGACCTGCTCGTTCAGGAACCGGAACCGCCACCGGCTGTCGACGACGGCAAACCCGTCGGTGATGCTCTCCATGATGGCTTTCGCGTAACGCTCCCGGCGCTGCACCAGCTCGTTCAGGGCGCTGATCGCCGCCCCGATGAAGAGGAACCCGGCGAGCGAGACGCGATCGCCAAAGGTGCCGATCAGGAAGGAGTGCGTCGGCGGAATCCAGAAGTAGACGGCGGTCAGCGCGCAGAGTCCGGTGGTCACCAGGCCCGGCCCAAGGCCGCCGACCCCGGCCGAGAGCAGGACCGCCGGATAGAAGGTGAGATAGGGAAACGTGAGACCCCAGACGGAGGCGAGAGACATGCGGGCGAGAACCGCGGCGACCGCACACGCGACCGCGACAGCATACCGCATCCGAAACCCGGCGGATCGGCCCATGGGAGGACGCTGACGCGGAATTGTATCATCCGCGGGGCCGCGGCCTGCGCTCCGGTTGCGACACCGCCGACTCCCACCGGGAGCGCGGCGAGGGTGGCCTAGCGGTCGAGCCACACGTTCTGCATGCGCCCGAAGCTGTAGAGCGAGTGGTGGGGCACCAGGTTCTTCACGTGGGCCCAGTGGGCGAAGAAGTCGATCCCCCAGGCCACCGTGGGCCGGGCTCCGGCCTCGATGAGCTTCTTCTGGATCTCGTGGACGAGGGCGACCCGCTTGCGGAGATCGAGCTCCTGTGATTGCTGCTCGATGAGCCGCGACACACCCTCGTCGCAGTAGCTGGTGTAGTTCCGGAGCGAGGTGCACGTGTAGTTCTCGAACAGGATCGCGTCGGGGTCGTCCACCCCGTAGCCCGAGATGTTGATGCCGAGCTGGAACTCCTTGCGGGTGGTGATGCCGTACCACTGCACGCTGTCGAGCTGCTTGACCGTGATCTCCACCCCGATCTGCTTGAGCTCGCTGACCACGTAGGAGGCCAGGTCCACGTAGGTCGCGATGCCGCGCGTCTGCGCCTCGAAGCGCAGCGGCCTGGCCGGGCCGTAGCCGGCCTCGGCGAGGAGCTTGCGCGCGAGCGCCTTGCGCCCGTCGGGCCGCCCCATGGTCTGCACCAGCTCGCCCTCGCTCAAGCCCCACGAGCCGAACGGCCTGGGCACCAGGGCCGCGCCGGCCACCCCGCCGCCCTGCAGCACGCCCTTGATAAACCCGTCGCGATCGACCGCGAGGTCCACCGCCCGCCGCACCCGCGGGTCGTTGAAGGGCGGGCGCGCGTGGTTGACGAGCAGGTTCGGCGAGGTCAGGGAGCCGACCCGGGTGATGACCATGCCCGGCACCGCGGCCTTGAGCTGGTCCGCGATGTTCTTGGTGATCTCGCCGGGGGCCGCGCTGTCGAGCCGCCCGGCCTGCAGCGCGGCGGTCCGGGTGCCGCGTTCGCTGATGATCACGTACTTGACGCCGTCGAGGTAGGGCCGCCCCTTCACGAAGTAGTCCGGGTTCTTCACGTACTCGACGTACTCGCCGCGCCGCCACTCCTTGAACTTGAACGGGCCAGTGCCCACACACCGGCTGCGCTGGTCGGCCAGCGGCACGTGGGCCGGGTAGATGGGCGACTGGCCGGAGGCGAGCATCATGAGGATCGAGGGCTGGGGCCGCTTGAGCCGGAACACCACCGTGTAGGGGTCGGCCGCCTCGATCGCCTCGACGTTGGCGTACCAGTCCTTCCGCGGGTTGAGGCGGAGCTTGCCGACCGCGTCGGGGGCCTCGCGCACCAGGTCGAAGGTGAACTTGACGTCCCGCGAGGTGAAGGGCCGGCCGTCGTGCCACTTGACGTCACGACGGAGGAAGAACACCAGGTTGCGATAGCCGTCCTGCCACGACCACTTCTCGGCCAGCTCGCCCACGATGGTGTCGGGCGTCTCCATGGCCTTCGCGGGATCGAAGTAGACCAGGTTGTTGAGGCAAGGCGAGGCCGGCCAGACCGTGGCGATCGTCGAGGTCTCGAGGATCGAGAGGCCCTGGGGCAGCTCTTCCCGCTGCATGAGGGTGAGCACGCCGCCGTACTTTGGCGTCTGCGTCTGCGCGACGAGGGCGGCCGGGGCCGCGAGCAGCCCGAGCGCCGCGAGGACCACCGTCATCGTCGATCGCCACCGGGTCATCGAGCGCTCTCGTTCCCGGTCCGGCTAGGGACGCCCCTCGATCGCGACGTCGAGCAGGAAGGGCCGCCCGGCCCCGAGCGCGCGGTCCAGCGCGGGGCGCAGCTCGCCGGGCGTGCTCACGCGCGCGCCCTCCACCCCCAGGCCGCGCGCGATGTCGACGAAGCCCAGGTCGGGCGACACGAGATCCATGTTCGGGTAGCCGCGATCCGGTTTCGCGCCGAAGCGCTGACGGAAGGTATCCATGTTGTGCTTCAGGATGCGGTACTCGCGGTTGTTCAGGATCACGAAGGCGACCGCGAGGTCGTGATGCGCCGCGGTCCAGAGCGCCTGGATGCTGTACATCGCCGAGCCGTCGCCGGAGAGCGCGACCACCGGGCGGTCCGGCCGGGCCAGCTTGATGCCGAGGGCGCCCGGCAGCGCCTGGCCGATGCCGCCGCCGCGGGCGCCCACGTAGTCGCCCGCGCGCTCGAACTGGACGGTGCGGGCCAGGTCGGGGCCGGCGGTGATCGACTCGTCAACCACGATCGCATCCGGCGGCAGCGCGGCCTCGATCTCGGCCATCAGGCGCGGCATCGAGATCGGCGCGCTGTCCCAGCGCTTCGCGGCGCGCGTCCGCTGGGCCTGCGCGTCCTGGGCCTTGAGCGCGCGGAGCGCGTCGTTCCGCCCCGCCGCGGCCGACCGGAAGGCGGGCGCGGCGCCGCGCTCCACCGCCGCGCGCAGGGCCGAGAGGGC